>ENA-OWPI01000227-OWPI01000227.1-marine-metagenome-genome-assembly--contig:-NODE-227-length-86098-cov-11.372339_pt1 | contig 86098 bp, 58 predicted proteins | sample MGYA00238138_ERZ651775 | MGnify/ENA primary metagenome ERZ651775 (study PRJEB26906, sample SAMN06265043) | marine metagenome | isolation source: Helgoland LTER site | place: Germany:Helgoland, sampling... | reverse complement strand
CTCTACCCATGATATAGGAAAAATGTTATGTGTAAAAGTATGTAGTCTTTTTTACTACTCACTATCAAAATATTTTCGTGAATATGCTTCACTTTTTTGGCACGATTTTTGTATTTTTACAAGTTTAGGTGAATAAAAAAATGTAAAAATAGGGATATGTGCGTCAAAAATAATGACGATTAAAAACACTCGAGTTGACCGCCTTTAGCAGCAGCAGCACAAGCCCCTTCGTCCCAGGGACACCCGTTTTTTGCGCGCATTTACACTTTTGGGTAATACGGTTGCGGAGATGCTGGGTAAATGTGCCCTTGAGGAGATGCTGTAGCCGGTTGGTAAGTGTACCTCTGCGGAGGTGCTGTAGCCTGCGCAGGAGCCCATTGTTGAGGCTGAAAAGCGTATGAAGCCGGCATAGCCGGCACCGAAGGCCCGTTGCTGTGTATCACATGGTGCGTGACTTGTACCTGTGGCGGCACCCGCTTCTTCCTACAAATTATCTTCCATATAAAGCCAAAACAGCAAAGCAGGCATGGTATGAGAATGCCAAAGAAAAGCCCCATGTTGAGAGGGGAGCAGTCCCCACCACTGCAGGTCTTGCTCCTCTTATTTATTTCCTCCATCGCCGCACATGCGCACGTCGGTTGCATGGTGTCGTCGCACTCGCACTCGTCCGCGTTCATGTCGTACAATGTGCCCTGCAAGCTCGATTGAACAGACTTGAGATTGTAGGTGGTGGAGTCCGGATCCTGGGGCCCGTCGATGGCCCACGAGTAGTTTGCAATGTTCGCGTCTGTGCAGCTGGCGTAGTCGAATTTGCTTTCACTCGAGCCGCACTTGGATTCGGGTTTATATTCGCCCATGCTCAGTCTCAAAGCCTCGAGCGCGCATGCGTCGAGCGAGGCGGGTTCGCACCAACCCGTCGAACGGGCCAGGAGCTCTTCCTGCAACACGCCCTCCTTGCCCTCCGGCTCACAGTCGTCCCAGCATCCTCCCTCAACACTATCCGTATTGCACGAGCCGCAGATGCCCGAGGTTGCGCACCAAGGCACCGGCCAGTCCGTGGTCGTGCAACCTGATAACATCTTTCCATGGTACGTGTACGTCTCTCGGCAGGTACACCCCCTCTGGGTCCTGGTGGAACCGGTTGGATCTGGAACTTTATTCTGGAGCAGGTCGCAAACGGTGGCATCCACCCCGGCGACTCCCATCATGTGCCACGGCTCACGGGTCTTGTCGTACACTGGAGCAACAACCGTGGTCATCGCCCCCCAGATGCTGGGAATCGACTCGTACGGCTCAGACCACGAGTAGCCTTCGACCTTGTTGAGAGTCTTGAAGAGGGCGTAGTACTTGTAGAAGGATATCATCGAGCGCTGCAGACCCGACTCGTCGCCGTCATTCGCTTGGGTGTAGATGGCGCCCGTCTTGCACGAGAGGTCTTTGAGGCCCTGCGCGTCCACACCATCGCCGAGGCCAACGACAAAGAAGTGTTCGTCGCTGTGGGTGATCTGTCTATCCGTGATGGTACTCGTGGGGTTGCCGTCTCCTGTCCATTCGCCGTCCGTCACCAAAACGTAGGTTGTGTGACATCCCGCGCCATAGTTCTTCTCGTTCGAGTCGTCCACGAGCTTGAACGCCCTTTTAAACCCGTCAAGCATGTTTGTGCTTTCGCTGGGGCTGAATCCATCGATAAATCCGGAGAGAATCTCCTTAAACTCCGGCATGGCACGGGCCAGGGTGGTGAGATCGGCATAGGTACTTGCGTAGCTGTTGAACTCGACAATACCGATAAAATCGGCAAACGTGGTCGCGTCGAGCACGGCCTTCGCCGCTTGCTTGAGCATGTCGATGCGATTGTAGCTGGACATGCTACCAGAGGTGTCCAGGATTAGAACCACGTTCTTGGGTCCGGTGGCGCCGGTCATGTGCCAGGGGCGGATGCGGGCATCGTAGGTGGTGCCACACGTGTCCTCGGCGATGTCCTCGTCCCAGACGATGCCCGGAAAGTTGATCAGGACCCCGTCCTTCGACCCGTAGAAGAGCCATTTCGCGTCGCCCAGCTCAATCATGCTGTCGTACAGACTCGTCAGGTTGGCGTTGATGTGATTCGCTTCGCACGCGGTGCGTTTCACAGAGTAGTCGCTCGCGCCAAGGTTCGGGGAGGTCTTGATGACGCTGTTCCTCGTGTCGATCGTCCTGCCCGCGTTGCACCCGCAGCCTCTGGAGTTGCCATAATTAAAGTGGCAAAACGGCTCGCTAAGCTCGGCACTGCACGAGGAGTAGATCTCGCACGTCGAGTTGTCGAACGTGCCGGTGTTGATGTCGACCGCGGCGGTCTCGAGGCTCAGCTTGAATTCGTCCAAAGCATCCTGCTTGTGATCCAGAGCGGCGTTGAGATCCGCCTGCGTCGCTGCCGAGGCAGTGCCTGCGAAGATATACAGCGCGAGCGCGAGAGAAAGTCTCATTTTCTCCCCACGCGTTCCCCCAACTCTCGCAAACTTCCGCAACCAACACCCCCCACCCGCAAACTATACTAAGGTCCGTAACTTCGGGAACTTCTCGCGACTTTTGGAAAAACGACGACGAAAAAAATCGGTTTCTATTTCTTTACTTACGAGTGGAGCCGAAGGCGACTTTCGTTGATTAAGATGATTAACGGGGTAGAGGAAGTGTTGATACTTCTTTTTGCCGCGTTTAGGTACGAGTACTTGTTTTGAAGTGATGTCGTACGCGCTTGAAAAGTGAGGTTATTTATTCGGGAAAAGATTCGTATCCAAAAGACAAACGACAAAAAGAAGGAGGAGGTCAAACCAAAAATATCTGGCGAGAAAAATGTTTCAACAAAAGTATTTAGGGTTTTCAGTTGGTTTAAGGTATGAGAGTACCCCTTTCGTACTAAGGCAGTACTAAGGCAGCACCCCTTGTTTTTTAAGGTCAAAATATATTACGGCACAGACAAGTTAAAGACAACTTTAAGACAATTTCGAAGATATATATCTCTTCTCGTGCAATACAAACGCACGCATCACTCCGTCCGTCGTCGTCTTTTATACTCTTTCGTCTCAGTTTGTGTACTACCAAACGTCTTCTCTCGTCGTTTTCGTGTGTACCTTTCGCGTCTTTTGTCGGTCTCTTTTCACCGACGATGCGACGACGATGAGCGAAAACAGAGACGGAGCACACAACGACGGGAAGAGTAAGAAGAGAAGAATCGTACGAAACAATCAGAAACAGAACGAGAAAACGCATCGTCATCATCATCCTCATTATCAACAACAACAACAACAGAGCATGAATCCAACGACAACAACAACAACGACGAATATAGATTTCATCGAACAATCCTTCCTGACGATTGAGGAGGATCCTTTGATGATGAAATTCAAACCGAATCGAGAGGAAATCGAACGCGCGTTGAAAAGAACAACATCTTCGTTCGTAACGAACAAGAACGAGAACAAGAAAACCATAATCGATGATGAGGAGGACATCACCACCAACATTAACAATCAAAACAACACCGAGGAGGACGAAAACGATGTCATAACGCGAGCGGTTGATATTTTACGCGCGCAGATGACGATAAAAATGGAGGCGGAGGAGATGGCGAAAGCGATGGAAGTATCTTTGCGAGAAAACGAAGAAAATGAAAAGAAACGAAAGCGAGAGGAAGAGGAGACGAGGAGGCGAGATCCGGTGAAGGCGTTTGCGAGCGCGTCGGCAATGGGAGAGAAAGCGTTGAAGCGGATGTTTTTAGGCGAAGGCGGAACGAATTCGTCGAAAGCGATGGAGTTGTGCGAGTTCGAGAAGAAGGCGAAGAAGTGGTATAAGAGCGCGCGCGAGACGATCGAGGACGTGTTTGAACAGATTGGCGCGTCGGTTGAAAACGCAAAGACGGAGGAGGAGGTTGGAGAGATTTTGAGGAATTCGTTGGAGTTGCTCTTCGAGCAGACGTTGCGGATGCCGATGAAGGCGGGCGCGATTCCTGAGATTTTTGCGAGCGAAGAGGCACTGGAAGGGAAGAACGTAGCGGCGGGAGATGTGGTGGAAGTGGGGAGTAGTAGCGAGGAAGACGAAGAAGAAGGGCAAGAAGAGTAGTCGACGAAGAAGGAATTGGGCAGAGCGCGCGCGCGAGCATGTATACATACACGATTTAAAGTTTGTTGTGAATAGTTTTGTACATCGGTATAGAAAAAACACCGTTCCTCTTTTTTTTTTCTCTCTCTCTAACGTCTAGTTGGACGTTTCGCGCGACGAATAGGTTTTCGACCGCCAGGAACGACTTGTTGCGAGCTATCGCTATTTGATGGGGCACCGAAACTACCGGATTGTTGTTGTTGCGGCGGAGCGCCAGCGTTGTTGCTAAACGGATTCGCACCCGCCGGCGCGCCGAATGGATTCGCACCTCCCACCCCTCCTCCTCCACCACCGAACGGATTTGCACCTCCAGTAACTGGCGCTGGTGCACCAAACGGACTGGACGGTCGCGAATCATTGTTAGATCCACCAAACGGATTTGCAGCAGTCGTTGCTCCAAACGGACTCGGATTTGTAGTGGTAGTAGCGAATGGATTGGGCGCGCTCGCCGCACCTCCTCCGGCGCCCGCGTTGAAGGTAAATGTTGGCGCGGAAGGAGGCGCCGCAGTCGCCGCACTAGCACCAAAGGTAAAACCTCCACTGACTGACGCACCAGGCGCAGGTGCTACTGCTCCCGGAGCGGACGAACCGAAGGCGAACGGAGCCGCAGCTTTTGCCTCGGCTTGCTTTAGCTCAACCGTCGCCGCGGAAGGCGGAGCGCCGCCAAAAGTGAACGGAGAAGACGATGCTGGAGTTGGTGATGCAGGAGGAGTACCCGTGGTCGGTTTTGCTACCGCCGCACCAAATAAACTCGCTGCCGCTGGTGACGCAGCCGGAGCAGCGCCAAAGGTGAACGTCGCCGGTTTTGCCGTCTCTGCCGGTTTCGCCGCGCCAAAAGCAAACGTCGCCGGCGCCGCCGGTTTAGGCGCTTCAGCAGCTGCGTCTGGTTTAGGAGCACCGAAAACGAATGGCGAAGTTGACACCGGCGGCGCTGAAGTTGTCGTCGAAGTTGTGCCGAAAGGGGAAGGCTTCGTTTCGCCGTCTTCTTTCTTGGAGGTTTCTGTAGGAGTTGGAAGTTTCGCCGCGGCGCCAAAACCGGTAAAAGCTGGCGGTTTCGCCGTTGCTTCATCCGCCTTGGGCGCGTTTGCTAAGCCGCCCCCAAAGCTAAAAGTTGTCGGTTTCGCCGGCTCATCTTTTTTCACTTCCTCATTCTTTTCTTTCGTCGACGCTAAAAAGCCGAGCAAACCACTCTTCTCAACTCCACCTGTAGCAGCTGGTCCAGCAACAGCAGGAGGAGCGGTGTTGCCGAAAGTAAACGTAGGCGCCGCTGATGCAGGCTTAGCAAGAAGAGGCGCCGCGGCGTTCGTCGGCTCCGTCGATGTCGTCGCAGCTGGTGAAAATGCTGCGCTCGGCGTCGATCCAGCGAAAGTAAACTTTGCCGTTGATGGTTTCACTTCACCAGCGCTTCCACTACCATCGCTCGGACCTTCCGGAGCGCGGAAGTGGAATGTCGGTTTCTTCGTACTATCGTCGGTTTTCGGAGTTTCCTTCGTTTCCTTCGTTTGCGCGGATACTAAGAATGGATTTGGTTTTGACGTCGGCACCGCAGTAGCGGATGGAATTCCAAACGAGAAACCGCCCGTTGCTGTTGCTGCCACTGGTTTCTTCTCCGTGGCTTTATCACCGCCTGCTGTCTTAGCCGGAATGCCAAACGTAAACGGCGACGGTGCCGCCGCAGTTGTCGTCGGTGCAAACGGACTCGGAGCCGCTTTACCAGGGGCGCCAGCCGCACCACCTCCGCCTTCTTCTTCTTCGATAGCTTTTTGAACTTTTGCTTGATGCGCTTTATTCTTCGCCATAAAATCAGCACTCCAAAGGTTCACTACCGGTGGTTTTGCCAAGTCTCCTTCGTTCTTCTTGTCTTGTTTCGACGTCGTCGTCGTCGCTATCTTCGTTCCAAAACTAAGCGACGATTGCTTCTTCTCTTTTTGCGCGGTACCAGGACCCATTTTGAAGCCAATTGGCGCATCATCTGATTCCGAATCAGAATTGTCCTCTTGGTTCTTGCCGGACGCATCGAGCTCGTCGTCGTCCTCGTCGATGGACTCGGGCACATAGCGCTCTTCGTTAAACTCGAAGCTTTCTTGCGCGACGCGTCCATACTTCCTTTGTAATCGCTCATACTCTGTATCCGCCAGAACAGACTGATCGCATCCTTGAACGTCGTTAAACTCGTTCTCGCCGCCACTCCCACCATTTTTGGCTGGGTACGGCGTGCTCATTCGGTGACTCGGCGGCGCAGTCCCAGCACCACCAGCAGCCGGAGATGGCGTTCTCGCATCGTCCGCAAAAGACACATTCAAACCTTTCTGATTCGTAGATTTTAATCGAGATGGAGGTTGTCCACCCGTCGTCTCTGCCGGCGTAAACGAAGGTTTTCTACCAGGCGTCGCTCCTCCGCTGCGAAATTCGTTCGCTCTATCCAAGGCGCGTAAAATCTTCGAGGCTGTTTGAGTAGCCATCTTCTCTTTAGCGGCGCGCACTGCGCTCAAGTCAACCTTTGGCGTTTGCTGTTGTTCCTGATCTTGTTGAACACGCAAAGGTGGCGATGAACTATCCAACTTCCTCGACACGTTTCTATTCATCACCGACGATGGCATAAACTCGTCCTCTCCAACTCGCGACCTTTTCTTGGACCTTTCGCCTTGCGCGAAACCGATGGACACCGGCCCAGGGGTGCTCACGATTCTCGGATCCCTTTTCTTTAACACGTTATGCGACGTCGGCATTCCTTTATCCCGAATTGGCGGCGCTAACTTTGCCGACGGCGTGCCTCCATTCACGGCGGCACCGTTAGTCCCCATCGACGGAAGAAGTAAAGTCCTTTTCTCGCTGGAAACTTTCGGTCGCAACAACCCGTAACTCGTCGCGCCCGCCGTCGCCGCTAACCCTCTCGGCCGGCTCGCGTACCTCGTCTTATTCGCCATCTTTCTCTGTCTGTACGCGTGCAATATATCCCGCACGCTCGCGTGCGGACTCTTATCGTCGTCCACTTCGTCCCGTACCTCCTCGCTTCTCTTCCGTCGTCGTTCGCTCGGCTGCCGTACGGGAGGTTCTCCGCCATCGCCATCGCCGCCGCCCATCACTTTCCGTCTCTTTGCCATTCTCACGATCGTCTCCATCTCTAATATCTCTTCCTCCGTGTACTCGTTGTTGTTGTTGTCCTCGTCGTCGTCGTTTCTTCTCTTCTTCCCCGTCGTCGTTTCTTCTCTTTTCTCGGCCGAAATCTCCCTCTTTCTCGTCTCGGCAACGTTGGGAGCAGTCGTCGTCATCTCTTCGTCTCTTCTTTTTCCCTCTCCAACCCCGGAAGACCGTCCTCGTCTCAAAACGCGTCGATGTGCCTCTTCCTCTTCTTCTTCTTCTTCCTCTTCTTCTTCTTCTTTCGCGAACGTCACTTTGCCGTGTCTCTCGACCGAAAAATCAGGCGGCGACGATGTCTTCTTCAAGGAGGATTTTCGAAGCGAAGGATGATGATTTCCCGACGGAGGCGGAGGAGGAGGCGGCTTTTCAGACGCACCATTCGCGGGAGGAGAGGAGGCAGAAGAAGCAAATCGACTGAACACTTTCCCCAACTGCGCTTTCGCCGAGGAGAGCAACGTCGTATTCTTCTCGTCGCGATCGAAAAAAGAAACCGGGCGTGGCGTGAACGACGACATATGCGTTCTTCTTTTCTTTTCTTCTTCTTCTCTTTGGGTGATTGGTTTGAGGAAAAAAATTTTGAAGCGAGAGGAGAAATTTTTTTTTGAAAATCAGTTTAGGGTTTACGTACTTTTTTGGCGCCACCACTGATAAGCAGAAAAGATTTTTTTAAGATTCCCGCACTCAAAGAAAGAAAGGAGGGAATCTTACGTAATTGTCCCTCTGATCGCGTCGTCGTGTTTCCATCAAAAGAGTCTTCGGCTTTCGAAGAAGTTGCAAACGAGAAGAAAGTTCCGAAGAAAATGGGCGCATCTCCTCTGGCGGTGCTGAAGGCGCGGTTTTCGTTTCCCGCCGATGCGGTGGTCGACGAGAAAAGCTCAAAGGAATTGGAAAAATTAGGGTACCACGGACCGAAACTGCAACGGCTCATGACGCATCGTCGTTCGCTGATTACGTTTATGGCCTTATTCTATACCGTGGCTTTTCTGGATCGAATTTGGACGATAACTACAGAGTTTAAGACCTTGGACGACATACGGAGGTGTCCACAGAGCGCTGAATCGGATCTCATGACGAAATCCTTCGAGGAGTTGATGTCCGTTGCCCCAGCCTTTGGGGGGAGTAAGTGGGGCAAGTGCGAGGACCACGTGCAATACCGATACGCAGAGAAGTGTACTGGAGAGGATGACGACGAAGTGTGCAGTGATGTAAAAGCGGATTCAACGCAATGCATAGGGCGCCCGAACGACCAGTTAGCTCTTATCACGCCGTTCTCTCAATTCGTTAAAATTATCGATGATGATGATGATGTTTCTAATGAAGCCTTGTATACTACCGAGTCGTCGAGCGTGGACCCCCCCGTAGGTTTTACAGTTAACGATGCATTTTTCGGTCTTTCTCCGTTGTTGGTGTACTGGCTTGGCGATTCAGAGGTGTATGAATACCCGGAGTGTTCGACCAACTATGGTACCCTCGCCTCCTTCGACCACACAATCGACGAAGATGTTATTACGGTTAATATTAAGTGCTTTACGAATGCAACAATGGGCGGAGGGTTAGATACGTCATGGTATATTGAAAACGCTGCGGAGCCCGCCGTCTATACTGACACTGCGCCTTTTACTGCATTTGAAACCGTTGTTGCATATACGAGCTCAACTAAGGTTGCGACTGCTTCGACGTGCGGGGGTGCCGGGGGTGCGTTCCCGACTATGAGTAGACCGTGTTGTACGAGTCAGGAAGTTTTGACCTCCGCGAAGAATCCACCAGAGCTTGTAGATATCCGAAAGAACATTTCGATCGTAAATCTTGCGCTCAGTTGCATAAGCATGCTTTCCGCATGGATTGCTTCATACAAATGGGCTGATATGCGACTTTCTCAAATTTTTGCCGCCGCTTCATGGATCGCGCCGTTTGTGATCTCGTGTGTCTTGGCCATGATGCCTCTCGCGTACTTAGCGCAAATGGACGGTGAAAAGGTTTTTAACAACGTTCTCACAAAGAATCTCGATTTTGCTGATTTAGATAATGGTATTAAGTATATGAATGCCTTGACTCCAGCCGAAGCTAACCAATATGATATGCGTGAATCCATCATTTATCCGATGATTTCTTTCCTCGATGAAAATGCAGTTTTTGGACAAGACGTCTCCAATACCGCCATAGATATTGAATTTCGTCTGAAAACGATGGCATCAGCTTTACTACCCCTCGCCTTGACTGCACTTGCCTTGCCTGGTGGTATTGCGAAGGCCTCGATTCAAGTAAAGGAGCTCTTCACTTCATTAGCATGGATCGGTTGGCTAATCCGGCTTATGCCAATATTTTATTTGCCTTGGGCAGCTGCGATATTCTGCGGACTGTCTCAAATTTACGCAGGTCCTTTTGTCACATGTGCTGTTGCCGCTTTCCTAGTAATGAAAGTCTGCGAGGTTACCTTTAATGGGGTCGTACACACGAGGAATCATGAATCTTGCGAGGAATATCGGAAGGAACGATCTGGTTCGTTTCTTTCATTCGTGATCATCAAATCTCTGCTTGTAATGACCGTTGGATTTTTTATTGCGGCGGTGTTAACGGATGATTATTTGAAAACGTACGGAATAAAAGCAATCGTCGGCGAAGTTTCGAATATTGGTACCGAGACAGTACATTTCTTATTCTCATTCATCTTTGCTTTCTTGGCGAAGAGCGCAAATACGATCGTGATGTTTACGGATTTGTTATTAATTATGGTTGCGTTTATCGCCACCTCTAATCCAAGCGGTGACGACGAGACAAACGCGGTGGCGTTAAAAGTTGCACTATCAAAGGAACACGCCGTGGCACCGGCTGGTGCAACCGGAAAAGTATAAAAGTCTCAAATCAGCCGCTCCGATAGGCTACTACTTTGAGCCCGGTTTATTACTTTATTTCTATTTATTGTTTATTTATTGATATTTATTACTGGTACTACTACGGTATAATTTAATCGCACCTGAATGTACTCGAGAGTGCTACAAGGAAGAAAATTTTTACCCTGCAATTTTTCGTTTTTTTGGTGGTGTCAACAGCTCTGGATTTAGTTCTGATGTGCCTCAACCATTCACTGCAGTATGTGTTATGATGACTTTTATACTATGGAGTTTTCTTAAAGAATATATACGTACTGTGTGTGAAAATGAAAAACGTCTATCTCTCTACATAAAACTTCTTTCGAGCGGCGAAGCGAAATTCCACGCGCTTTGATTCGCTCTTTTTCTTTTTCCTTCTTCCCCTGTTGTTTGTTCTTCTTCTCGTCTTTCCTCCGCGCTTTCGCCGCCGTTTTTTTTTACTCTCTCTTTCTCTCTTTTGTGTTGTTGTAAATTACTTAATTAATATGCGCATCATTAATCCCGCTCTCTCATTCTCTCATTCTCTCTCTTTCTTTCCTCGTCGTTTTCGATTGTTTAACGTCCACCTTGTCTCGGCGTGTTTCTCGGCGAGTTTTTCATGCCAGATAACTCTTCGATGGTCATGCCGATGGGAGGGCCGTCGTAGAAGGAGGAGCCGCCGCCAGATCTTCCGGCGCTTCCTCCTGGGCCGAAGCCAGCCGGCGGGCCTAACATGGCACCCGCGGAGCTCATTTTGACCGCATCTCTCGCCGCTTCGTTCTTTTGTTGCGCGATCGCTTGGTGCAATTTCGCGGATTCGTGCGTTTCTCTCTCCAACGCGACTCTGTATTCTTCCATTTGCTGCATGGCGCCGGTGTACGAAGTGTACAAGTTGTATGCCTCTTGCTTCAAGCGTTCCAGCTGCGCTTGCGTTTCCGCCAACTGTGACTCCCTGTTCGCAATCACTCCTTGGTCTTCCACCGATCGCAATCTCGCCGCTTCCTTCGTCTCCGCCAATTGCGTGATTTTCTCTTTCAACTGGTTGTTCATGCTCGCGTTCTTCTCCTTGGCGCCGGCGGCTTCCGCCGTCATCGCGTTCAACTTCTTCGACAACTCCTCCACTTTCGCCTCTAACAACGCCTTCGCCTCGGAAACCTTCGCCTTCTCGCTCGTTTCCACTTGCGTTTCCTTCCTCGCCGTCGCCGCGTCGTTCTTTGACTTGTCCGCCTCTCTTTGCCACTGCTCCGTGCTCGCCCGCTGGCTCTCCAGCTGCGTGTTCAAACTCGAAATCTTTTGCGACGCTTCGCTCTTCTCTCTCAACAACTCCGTGATCGCTTTCTCGTCGCTCTTAATCGTCGCGTTCGCCGCGCTTAACGCCGAGTCTTTCTCCGCAAAGTTCATTCTCGCCGATTCCAACGCTTTCGCCAACTCGTCGATTTTTTGCAAGTGTTTCGTCTCCGTCAACTTGTTCTCAGCAGCCGTGCTTTTGGCTTCATCTTTCAACTTATCGATCACCGTGTTTGCCACGCCGAGTTGTTTGGATAACTCAGAGATGTTCGATTTTAAGTTATCTTGATCTCTGGCTGCCAAAGTTTGCGCGGATTCCAACTTCCCGCGAATAGATTGTTCGGTCGATTGGTGCGTCTTCAAGGCCTCGCTCGCTTTGATCTTCTCCTCGGTCAATTGCGTGTTCAAAGTCTTAATCTGCGCGGTCGCGTTGTCCAGTTTCACTCCACTCGTCTTCAACTCTTGATCGAACTCTTTTTTCATCTGCTCCATGGTTTGCACGTCCATTTTGTGCTTCAAATTATGCGAACGTTGCGAGTCCAAGTAGACATTCTTCAACTCCGCGATGGATGCTTTCACCGCATTTTGCAACGAATCCGTGGCCTTATCGAGCGCGATGGACGTCGTCTCCGATTGGCCTTCCGGCGTGTACTGCTTCGGTTCCGCTTTCGGTGGCATTCTTTATGTGCGTATAAAGGTCGTAAAGATCGTCTAAAGCCGTCGATGTTTGTGCGTGTACTCTGCGAGAGCTCTTCTTAAATATATTCTTTGAGAGGAGGATTACTCGCGCGAGTGATCGATCGCGTTTGTTGTTGTTCTTGTGTGAATATACGGTTGTGTTTTTGAAAGGTCTAATAAGAACGAGAGCGACGCGTTTGTGTTTTGTTTAGGGTAAAAATCGCTCGAGTTTTGGTGCGTCGTTGTGCGCCAAGAATTTTTTCACAACAACGCACGAGAGACACAAAATAAAACTCGCACTCAATAAAAAAGAGAGACTTTAATAATAACGCTTCTGTCGTTGCTTCTTTGACGTCTTCTTCTCTCTTTGAAACCTATTGTCTGCCACTGTGTAGAGAAGCGAGTCGTTGTTCTCGCTGGGAAGGTATTTTATACATCATCACATACGTGAATAATAAAAGAGTTTGATCGATTGATTTTTGTGAGATAAAATCTGAGTGAACCGGCGGCAGAGAGTATTGGTGTTTGGCGAAGAGATATATGATGATGATGGAATCGTTGAGAGCGTCGAGCTCCTCGTCTACCACCTCTTCGTCCTCCTCGTCGTCATCCTCCAAAGGCGGCGGCCCTCTGCGAATGCTCTGCGGGGAGCGGTTGTGGAAGTTGCGCGGGATGTTCATTTTAGCATCCATTCCGATGGGTTTGATTTTTCTCGTGTATACGTTGATGCCGACGCACTCGCATTTGCACCGACACCATCAGTTGGATTTCGCGAACGTGCACCCGCACGGGAACGAGTTTTCCTCGTCTATATCTTCTCGCGAAAGTAGGAAGAATATCGAAAGAAGAGGAGGAAATTCGGCGGCAAATTGGGCGAGAGAGCGAGCGCATCGAGAGTCGGATGAGTATTTAACGTCGTCGTCGTCTGAATCGTCTTCGGGCGGCGCGGTTGGAGAAGAACCGTCGAGTTTACACACGGCGCACGAAGAAGAAGAGGATGTTCACGTGCGCGTACACGTCGGTGGAGAAGAAGAAGGAGGCGACGAGAGAGAAGAACGCAAAGGAAAGGAAGGCGACGGGTATAAATACGCCATCGTGTTTGATGCGGGGAGTACCGGGTCGAGAGTGCACATTTTTAGATTCGAACAAGATACCGGAAAGTTAGTAGACGATACGTTTGAGCAGTTGAAACCCGGATTGTCTTCGTACGCGGACGAACCGGATAAAGCCGGGGCATCTTTGCAGCCGCTGTTGGAGAAAGCGATGGAAACTATTCCAGAAGGCCAAAGAGCGGAAACGCCGGTGGAAGTGAGAGCGACCGCCGGGTTGAGGTTGTTAAAGCCGCAAACAAAATCCGATGATTTGTTGGAAAGTGTGAGAGAAACGCTGAAGACGTATCCGTTTGCGTTCGACACCGAGAGAGACGTTTCCATCATGGGAGGCGAAGACGAAGGCGCGTTTCAGTGGTTGGCGTTGAACTATTTATTGAACAGATTGGAAGGCGGAAGCGATAAAAAGAGTAATAAAAAGAAAAGTAGTCATAGTCATGAAGAAGGAATTACCGTCGCGGCGATCGATTTAGGCGGCGGATCTGTCCAGCTCGCGCACGCCATGGACGAGAAAGTCGCGAAGAGGGCGCCAAAAGGGTACTCAAAATCCATCTCGTTTCCAGGGGCGAAGAAACCGTTCGAAGTGTACGTGAAATCGCACTTAGGTTACGGATTAATGGCTGCCAGAGCGGCGACGTTGAAGGAAGCGAACGGTATGTCTAGCCCATGCTTACCGAAAGGATCTGACCCGAAATACATATACTCGGGCGAAGAAATCGTCGCCGCCGGCCACGAGGAGAAGAATTCAGACTACGCCGCGTGCAAAGAACACGTGGAAAGCATGTTAAAGTTAGACACTTCGTGCGAAGTTGACGACGAGTGTTCGTTTAACGGCGCATGGGGTGGCGATTTCAACTCGCAACACGCGAAAGAGGTGTATTTATCGTCGTACATGTGGGACCGCGCGATAAACGCAAAGTTGATTCCACAAGACGCCATCGACGGCGAGTTGACCATCGACGAGATCGAAGACGCGGCTAAGCTCGCGTGCGATACCATGGGCGATGAAAGTGAAATATTGACTAACTTTGAAGGCGTCGAAGAGAAAGATGCGGCGTTTCTCTGCACAGATTTAACGTACATCGTTGGTTTGTTAGAGAAAGGATTCGAAAAGAACGATTGGAAGAGCGTACGATTGGTGAAACAAATAGAGTATCGAGGACAAAACGTCGAAGTCGCGTGGGCCTTAGGTGCTGCGCTTAATGCTTTAGCTTCCTCTTCGTAATTACATATCAATTTTCTATTATTATCCATATGCTTATATATATATATAGATACAGCGCCCGCGCGCTTTACGGGCGCGCGGTTATACTTTAAAAGGGTGGAACTTGTTCCGGCTCGCCGATATCTCTCGCCGCCGCGCTCGAACTTTTCCCTTGTCCCGTAACATTCGTAGCCGATTGTATTAACAAAGTGAGCGTATACATCAACGCGTTCGCTTCTTGGCTGGTCAACTTCTTCCCACTCTCAGCGTTTACAAGCTCAAATCGCCACTTTTTACAATCCACGAAGCACTCCCCGTCGCTCTCGCCGCCAACCAACACCGCGGAATCAATCTTCAACTTCAGCGCAGTCACCGCGCTCGAAATAGGCAACAACGTCTTCACCGGACTCGTATTCACCACCACCGTTGCAATCGTCGTCCCTTTGCTACTCTCGTTATCCACGCACACGCCTCTTCTCGTCTTCACTCCAAACGCCTTCTCGCCTTGGCCTTTCCTCACGCAAAAGTTCAAGTAATCCTCCAACCGTTCTTTCACCGCCTCGGGGTCTGTCAACTTCACGAACGCGTCGTCGTACGTCTTCTCCACGATTTCAAAGTCCATCTTCACGAACCCGTCGGTGTCTGTGGTGATTTTCGCGTTCCAAATTTCCAAATCCAGACCCTCGAGAAGCCACGAAATCACTCGCATGAGTCCAGGAATGGATTGAATGCTGATGGACATCACGCTTCGATCCTCGAATCGTTCGTTATCGATGGAGCACAAAACAAAGGCGCACGAATCCACGTCCTCGTCTTGCGAATCCGCCACGGACGGGATCGACGGCGCTTTGATCGATTCCTCCGCCGATTCCATCTCGTCTTCTTCCTTCTTCTTCTTCGCCGCAATTCTCATCATCCGTCGTCGTAACGGTGGTGCCTTCGATCGGCGGCGATCGAACGTCGCTGCTGATGTTGTTCCTGTTCTCGCGTTCGATTTCGTCACACACATCGCCGAAGTGCGCATCAAAGATAAAGATGACGACGGTGATGAAGACGAGCAGTGCTTTTGAGGCGAACAGATAGAAGATCGCGCGTTCGTCGCGGAGACGAGGAGCGACGAATTCATGACTTTTTTTTTCCACGTGACAGTTCAAGGAAGCGTTTTAAAAGTGAAGAGAATTTTAAGAGGAAAATTTTTCAATACTCGACTCCGCTAAAACTAAACGTGAACTCTTCTAACTTTCCTAAATGACTGACACTGAGATCACGGCTGGCGTCGAACAACGACTTTCCCGAGGAGAGGCCAAAGGGAATTCCTCCGAATGGAAATTTGAGCCGTAAAAACTCGAGGATATTTTCTTCTTCTCCCTCTTTTCGGCTCATCTCGGACTCCCTCGTCAAAACGCGACGGCTGGCGACGACGACGCAGTTGTTGGTTTGGCCGCTCGGTTCTTTGAAGATTTGGACGGATTCGACCCAGTTTTCATCCGTGGACTCGCTCGATGCGTAGTTGAAAACGGAGGAGAGCGTCTCGCGGAATTCCGCCAAAGCTTTGAGATTGCCCGACCAGCAGTTACACACGAGAATCCCGCCGCGAGTTTTCTCTAAACAATCGTAAATGTTTTGAATGAAAGATTTCTCCAAGCATCGCTTTGGGATGAGACCTTGACCGTCGTAGCAATCGAGAAAAACGCAACTAAAGCCTTGTTTATTAAGGCGATGGTATCCTTTTGATGAAAGTCGTTCCAATTCTTCTTCGAGGTAGCGTTCCGCCGAGCACTCGTGTATGGTTTCGTTTGGAAACCGCGGGAACTCGAGAGTCTTCGAATTCCTCAGAATCACGTCACACATTGGTTTCGAGTACTCCACGCTTTCGAGATCAATTCTCTGTTCATATTCGGAGTTCAATTTGGAGCAGAGAAACCCGGAAAGTGCGCCGGTACCAAATCCCAAGTTTAAAATGCGAACCTTCTCTAAAAATCCGTTAAATAATGGATCGCACATCTCCTTGTATCGTTTAGGACACAAAATCGGTACGAGCCAGCTATGGTCTGATGCGCATCCGAATGCGATAGCGATGGTTGCCATCGCGCGAATGTATTCAAAACCAACGACGCTTCGATCGATGCGAGCAATTTTTGTAGCGTTGTTTTTTCCTTCGCCGTCCTCATCCTCATCGCTTTCTCTCCAATTCGAGTCGTACAATAATCCTTGCTCGACGTTATCGATGTATGCGCAAAGCCACGGACCGTGACGCTTTATTTTAACGTTCGATATGTTCTCTTCTTCGTTGTCATCATTCTTTGCCTTCCGCGCTTTCTTCGTGACTTCTCCTCCTCTCCTCTTCGTCGGCTTTGTCGATTCAAATACGATTTTTTCTGGAGTGTTCATGAGATGATGGTAATAGCCAGCCTCGGAGTAAGGATTCAGCCGCCATCCACCGGTATAATCTGGTCCAACTGATATGCGTTCGTTCGCTTTGATATCTCTCAGCGCTCGCAAACACAAACAATAGTCACTCCCGATCATCTTCCAGTGATAAAGAGGTACTCGCTCGCAGTTACACTCTTCTTTTACGTGTACTGCTGCATCCGTTCCGTAGGTGGTACACGTGGCTCGATACCTTCCATCGTAAGTCATACCGCACAGAAGAAATCGCCCTCCCCTACCACGCTTCTCTGCGTCGATTTTTTGCCCTCGTACTTCGTCTTTTCGAGAAAAGTTCTCGTCCTCCTCATCCGATAAATCGTCCAAAGCCGCTATTTCATCTCTGAGATCCCACCTTCTCGCAAGTCCTTTAAAGCATTTCACCTCTGCCGGAAAACTCGAGTAAATAGCAACGAGTTCACCTTCTTTGCATCCGTAAATGGACACGAAGTTTGTCTCGGAACGTCCCTCGTCGTCGATGCCTACTTTGTGGTACCCACACGAATTCGCCTCGAATGGACAAATCCATTTCCGTCTACCCTTCATCTTCGTTTCTATTTCCTCCATCGTCACCCAACGCAGCTTCTCATACGTGCTTTTATCCTCAAAGCCGTGCGTCTTTTTCGTCCAACTGAGGCACTCTAAAATGGCATCCATTTCTTCGTCCAAGGTCATTTCCACTCTATCGTCGCTCGCGTTTCGATACCACACGTCTTCGTCGCCCGTCTGTACTTTCTTGTCCCGGTCAAAGTACGGCACGTACCCATCCCTAAAATACCCAACGACGTAATCGCACTCCTTGATCAAGTTTTTCATCCCGTTTTCTCTCGCTCTTCCGTCCTCTTTCGAAAGCAACGCTTTCCTCACGTCTGCGATTTTCGGATACACGTACACGCACCATCCGTTCGGCGCGCCGTTTTTAAACGTCCCGTACACCACCGAATCCCCGATTCCAACCATTACGCACTTCTCTCCACTTCTCAACCCGTTTTCGTCGTACGTTCCTTGATACAAAAAATCGCCGTCTTCGTCGCGCTCTATCCCAGCTTTCGCCATCCCGCTCTTCGCGTCCACCAGAACTTCGCACGTCACTCCGCTCTCTGGATTTTCAATCGTGTTCGTAAAGAAAACATTAGTGTCGTTTCCTTCTTCTTCCGCCGCATCAAATAAACCGAGCGTTGGAGAGAAAAGAGACAAAGTCTGACGCTTCTTTGTCTCCTTCTTCTTCTTCGGAAGGTGTTCTCGTCGTTTCCTCCTCGCTTCTCCCACCATCACATGCGAGAGTTCGTTACAGGACGGACGTTTCCCCTAAAAAACGCAGAGAAAGAGATCGCAACGGTATGTGCGTTGTTCTCGCGCACTCAAAGAGAAAAAACGATGATGATGCGTACGAGCGCGCCGCCAGTGCTCACATCATCAACGCCATCCTTTTGATGCACACTTTGACAAAAAGCCAAAGAAACGCGTTCGTATCGCGCGTGTTTTGCTCGTTTTGCTGCCCAAATTATGTCACTCTTTTCGAGGTTTTTTTCCCGAAGACGCCACTTTTATAAAGCACTTTTTGCTCTCGACGAACGACAAAAGAGGACTTCGGAACATGTTTAGTTCTACCGCGACGACGACTTTGAGGACGATTCAGACGATTCAGACGACGACGACGCGCTGTTGTTGTTCTTTCTCTTCCTCGTCTTCTTCAAAACGAGGAGGATTCAGAAGAGCTTTAAGAGGAGGAAGAAGACAAAATTGGATGAAGAGAAAAACCGCCGCCAATGCGTCGTCAGATTTGAACAACGACAACGACAACAACCCCGAGGCGGAGAACGACGATGAAACGACGAGAAGAACGAACAACTCCGCAATGCCTAACGCTCCTCCGGAATCGGTCGCGTGGCTCCCACCGCTCGACCGACTCTCGTTCGCGGAGGACGACGAATACGAAAACAGCGAGAAGAACCTCACGATGCGAAACGAGAGAACGTATGAATCGAAATCGGGGGAAAGCGCGTATACCATCGCGAGGAAAGACGGCGAAAGTACCATCGACGACGAAAACGAGGAAGAGTTTATCGAATATAAAGAAAAAGTGGAGAGGGTGCAAGACGTGATGGAGTTCATCTCGAAGAACAAGAACTGGTTGAAACTCGCGCGAACGCAGAAGATGCGAGAGTATAGGGCGAAGACGGGGTTGGTGGACGCTCGGTTAGACGAGGAGGAAGAAGAGGACGCCGCTGCCGAGGGGGTGACTGTACCGGAGGCGTTCGAACACGAAACGTTTTTAGACGAGCGTGGGAATATTACCGGGCGAGCTTTGTACGTGTGCATAACTTCGTTTTGGTTGCGAGTGTATTATAACTTGGCGCAGTTTGAGTTGAACGCGAGCGAACTGGACGATATCACCAACAGAGCGCTGGTGCCGAAAGAGAAGGTGAGCGAATGGTTTGAGTTCGCGAGGACGAATTATAACAAATTAAGCGCCAAGGAATCAAAAGAATATTACGATTGCGAGATGGTGAAGCTGAAAAAGTTCGAACAGCTGGTGGACGAAGATTTTCAAGAGGCGTATAGGACGAATAACGGGTTGCGTTTGCAAAGGTATTACGGGGAAGTGGAGGGATTCGCCGCGGCGGGCGGGTTCGGGATGACAAAAACGGACGTGGAGTACGATCCTTTGTACCGAGCGATGGTGAAATTTGACGAGCTCGTTGAGAGCGAGCGAGTGGCAAAAGAAGAAGAAGAGCGAAAGAAACAAGAAGAAGAAAATCAGACGTTGGACAGGGATCAGTTGGAACGTATATTCCAAGACGGTTCTGCGGAACATCCGTACTTGTTGGATCGAAAAGCGTCGGAGACTTCCGGCCGTTGGAGTACTTTAGAAACAGATTTTGACCAGAAACTGACGTTAGAGAAAAATCACCCGGAAGATCCAACGGATACCGGCGACGAGGACGACGGACAAGAGTGGTTGAAGGACGGCGGATGGGAGGCGTTGCCGGACCACACCGCAGTGGACGCCAGAGACGGCTCGGCGTTAAAGTTCGTCGGGGTGAAGCACGCGGAAGATCCAGAAACCGGTAAAGTCACCTCCGATTGGAACGAAGCGTATGATTTCTCAACGTGGATGTACGAACGCCCCGCGAATGCAACGAAGTACCCGGTGTTAGATTCGATCGATCAAAACGAATTGTTGCACTTGAATAAAACCCAAATGCCGAGCGCCGCAGAGATGCAAACGTATGAGTCTGCCAGAAAACTCGTCGCAGGCGACGATCGCAACGCCGATCGGAGAATAGGAGAACCAGACAGAAAAATGCTCACGAGACTAGAAGTAGGCGAAACGCTAAAAGCGAAAGTGAAGTCATTAGATTTATACCACGGCGCGTTGGTCGATTGCGGCACGGAAATTGACGGATTGATTCCCATCGCAGAAGCGGATATCCCCCGCGCGAGAGTCTTTCTCGCCGTCGGTAGTGAGTTGGAAGTTAAGGTTTCGCGCGTGCATGCCAAGTTTTGGCGTATACGGTTCCCTTTGGAAGTCATGCCTGTAGAACAAAAGATTCTCGACGAGTTGAAAAATGGGCATCCGCACGATTACGATAATCCACCAATTAACATTTACCAAGGTGAAAGTGATGAGTTTGCGTTTCTTGATGCCGGTCGAGATATCCGATCCGCAGAAGCTATTGCAATTGCTACAAAAAGACGAGAGGAAGCGTTGGAGAAACGTCGCATGCTCGAACGCAGAGATAAGAGCAGCATGAAGCGATACGAGAAGGCGGCGAAGAGAGCGACTTTGGCGTCGCAAGCCAAGCCGAGCAGCGAGGAGGAGGAGGAAGACGACGACGACGACGAGATGAGCCCAAAGAAGAGCGCGGAAGATTTGGAAATCGAAGACGCTCACAAAATCTCCTCGAAAATCCGGCAGCAATTCGAAGAGGAGGAGGAGGCGGCGTTGAACAAAAACGGCCCGCCGCTCGGCGGCGGCGACGACTCCGCACGAATCCCCTTGAAACCGCGATCCAGTCGTCAAGATGAGGAGGATGCTGAAGAAGGCATCACGCCAAACAGAGCCGCGGAAGATTTACAAGTTGCAAAACTTCGCGAAGGTAAGGCCTTCGTCGACCCTGAAGCGGATGATTTACGCGGCGGCTTCTTTGGCGTCAACGAAGAGGAAGACGATTTGTTCGACGATGACGAAGACGACGACGATGACGAAGATAGACGACGTGGTAGCGGTAGTACTCGCGCGTCAAACAGTGTATTAGGCATAGACGAAGATGACGTGGACGATGAAGACGACGATATTGACGCCGACGATGAAGAAGACCACTTCAACTTTGACGACGACGAAGATTGAAATCCGAACTACTCGCTGTAACGACATATATATATACATTAAACCTACATGACCTACATTTTGTGTCACTTTGTCAGCCTACATCTTTTCTTCTTTCTTCTCGCTATCTTCTCTCACCCCGTCGTACGTAAACAGCAACTCTCTGTACTTTTCCTCCTCCAATTTTAACCTCTCCTTCTCTTCCCTCGCTTGTTCCCTTCGATTCTTAAAAAACGTCTTCATCAACTCCGAACACTCCTCCGCTAACACGTCCGACCTCACCGTCACCTCTGGCATGATCGCGTGCGTCCTCAACACCTCAACCTTACTCTCCTCGCCATCCCTCGTCCCTAACAACCCGCACCAACTCCCGTGCGCGCCCAGCTGCGGGTTCCTCGCTCCGTACACCACGTTCCCGACCCTCGCTTGTAATATCGCGCCGGCGCACATCGCGCACGGTTCCAACGTCACGTACAACGTCGAATCTTTCAACCTTCGCCAATCACCACCTAACGCTTTTCTCCCACTCTCGATGCATTCCAATTCCGCGTGCGCGAGTGGGTTGTTTTTCGTTTCCGACGTGTTGTGCGAGCGCGCCAGGACGAACTGTTGTTGTTCTTGTTCCTCCTCTTTGTTTGAGGAGGGAGAGATCTTGTGCACGAGGACGGCCCCGACCGGGACTTCTCCTCCGGCGAACGCTTTTTCTGCCTCTGCGAGTGCCATCCGCATGTAATGTTCGTCCTCTTCTTTCGATATTACTCTCGTTTCTTCTTCTTTAGTCTTCTCCGTAGTCTTCTTCATCCCCGTCCCATCGTTAGGGGAAGCGGCTCCACCGAATGCTCTTCTCAACTGAAAAGAGGAAGAGGAAGAAGAATGAAGGCATCGCCACCAGAGCGAATTTCGACTGTTGCTGGCAGAAGCATTGTAGGAGCGAGAACCAACACCACTGTTATTGCTCCCAAGTCGTCGGAGCAAGTGCCTTCCCGCGTGAGAAGAGTACGTTGCAAACATGTTCTCTCTCTGGTGTGATTTGGCAGCCGTTCCGGGAAAAGAAATGAAGCAAAAATGTGGATAAAAGCGACACACATTCCCACGCTCTTTTATATGCACAGTGTACCTATTGCGAAGACTACGATGGCAGCGTCGTCGTTAGTATCATCCGCGGGAATCCTTTTCTCTTCGAGGAGGAGAACGACGCGTTTCGACGATCAAAAGACGAGGAGAAGACGAACACCAATAGCAAACGCATCGTCGGATGGCGAGGCAGGTCTTCTGACGAAACCGTCGGACGTTTCCCCGGAAACCGAAGAGATGAAACAATTTCTGGACTCGTTAAAGTACGATTCGAACGGGTTAGTCACCGCAATCGCCCAAGACGTCGATACCGGGGCGATTTTGATGCAAGGCTTCGCCAGTCGCTTGGCGATTGCGTACACGTTACAACACAAAAAAGCGTGCTTTTTCTCTCGTTCGAGACAACAGTTATGGTGCAAAGGCGAGAGTTCCTCGAATTTTATCAACGTCGACTCAGTGCACGTGGATTGCGACAAGGATTCCTTGATTTATTTAGGCGTACCGACGGGACCGACGTGTCACACGGGGGCGCACACGTGTTATTACAAAAGGGTGGACGGCGCAGACGGTTTGATTTTAGGCGCGGCGAAGGACGGGAGGCACAAAGCGGAGGAAGCGCTGACGACTTTATACGAGTTAGAGGCGACGATTGCGGAGAGGAAAAGAGAGGTGATAAAGGAAGGGGCGAAACCGAGTTGGACGAGACGGTTGTTGGAAGATCCGGAGTTGCTGTGCTCGAAAATTAGAGAAGAAGCGGGCGAGTTGTGCGAGACGTACGAGAAGGACGAAGGGAAGGAGAGAGCGGCGAGCGAGTGCGCGGACGTGTTGTATCACGCGATGGTGTTGTTGAACGTGCAAGGCGTGGAAATCGCGGACGTGATGGAAGTGTTGAGGAATAGGTTCGGCGTGAGTGGGGTGGAAGAGAAGGCGAAGAGGACGCCGAAATCAAAGTTAATCGATCCTTCGAAGGAATAGAACGAGCGCGTGGATGCTCGTAGATTTTACTTGTATTTATATATATATAAATATATAGATGACAATTCCAGCAGCCCGTATATACCACTGGTTCGTATACAACACGATTCAATAATACAGGTCTTTCGCGCTTTCATAACATCACAGTTGGAAGAAATATTTTACAAGAGAATACAGGGCGCTTCCTCTCGAATGTTCTCGGCAAACGCGACGGACAACACGTCTTGAACGCTGTCGAAAAATACCGATTTCAAAAAGTATACGACGAACATCGCCGTACACATCCAATCGTTCGAGAAATGCGGGCGAGTAGGTAACGATAATTCGTTCCTTTTTGAGTCGCTCAGATAGAAATCCGCGACGATTTCATCCTCTTTTGCGTCCGCGCAGAGACTCTGATTCATAAACTCAAAAACCCAATACAGACCAAAACCTCTCGACCCGAAATACGTCTCGCACGACTTACACTTCATCCTGTTCACGCCTCCGAAAACGGTGGACGATTTCGTCTCGTACGTTTGCGTTTCGATGGAATTTTCTTTCTCGCACTTGACCGTCGTGAACATCTTCAATCCTAAAATCGGCGTCGCGAAACCTTTCCCTTGTTTTTCGTACGCGTTTCGACATGCGTCGCAATGGCAGGCGAACGAGTAAAATAGTTTTCGACCGGAAAAACGGACGTTTCCACATTTGCACTGCCCGGTAAACTTTTCGAGGAACATAATACTATTCTCAACGCTGTTGTTATTACTAGTACTGTTATTATTATTACTTCTTCTCGATGTTCTCGCGCGGTGCTTTCTTCTCTTTGAGGAGGGTTTGACCGGATCTGATGCGTTCGAGACACCGAGGAAAAAAACGATCGAAAACGCTTTTTTTGTAATTTCGACGAAAAAGAATTTCCAACCCCTTCTGCACAACAAACACCCATTCATAGAGACGCGCGCTCGAAAAGAGTTTTAACGCGAGATATATAAACAACGCATCAGAGATGCCGTTTGACTTGATCGTGCGTTCGTTCTTTCTATTTTCGCGTCGTGGTTACGCGCGCTCGTATTGATATCTTTCTTCTCTCTCTCTCTTTTTCTCTTCTTCGGGACGGACTGACACACATGCAATGCGTTTTCCTCTGACTTCAACAAAACAACAGACTGGCCGATTCATCCCGGACAAATCGAACATCTGGCGCGATTGCGTCGATGGCTATTACGATTGGGTAAAAGAACACATCAACGAAGGCGCGCCGTTGAACGAGGCGGATCATTGCGGGGATCCACCGTTGCTTTTAGCCGCTGGGAATGGACACACGGCGGTGTGCGACTTGTTGATCTCCGAAGGCGCGGACATTCAACAAGCCGGTTTGATGAAAGATACGCCGTTACAAAGAGCCGCACACAACGGGCATTTACAAACAGTCCGTTTTCTCGTGGAGAATGGTGCCGAAGTGGACGCTTTGGATATGGGCGAGAACACCGCTTTACACTGGGCGGCGATGCGAGGGCACGTTGAAATCGTAAACTTTTTGTTGCAAAACGGCGCCAACAAGAACATGAAGAACGCGCAAGACAAGTTACCCATCGATATGTGCCAAGCGGTATGGAGTGACTCGTACAAGTACGTGAAGGAATGCTTAGCTTGAAAGGACTAAACACGTTTTACGAGATGCGTATATGTGATATTTGTACTGAAATGTTATTACTCGTCTCTCTTGCGCGCGCGCCGGCTCGCTCTTTTATAAAATGAAAATTGATGTTCACAACTTTGTCTGCGACGCGTGTTTCCCACCCGGTTGTCTCGCTTCTTTCTCTTTCTCTTCGAGCTCTTCCTCTTTTGTCAACATGTGTCCTGCGTGATAAACCAAAACCGGAATTTTTGACTTCTTCTCCACGTTGGTCGAGATCGACTGCCCTTCGATCAATCGCGTCAACCATCCCTTGTCGTGTTTCACAACAATTATCATCGCCGCGTTCACTTGTTCGGCTTTACTCACGATAACATCGCTCGTGCTTTGATATTGGACGTTTAAAAGCGCGTCTAATTCAATAGCCGGTTGCGGGATATCTTCGTGCAAAGACAAACCTTTCTCGTGTATTTGCTCCACGTACTCGTGCGTTTGCTCGACGATATCTTGGAGCATGTTTTCCGTGGATTTGAGCTCGTTTTCCCAAAACTTCGATTGCGCGGCGCGATCGGCGGCGTTGTATCGCGCGATGGCGGAGTCGTACGTCCATAAACCGTCCGGTGGAAGCATGTATCCACCAAGCTCGTTTGGGTCCGACACGTGAACCAGATGAAGCAAATCTCCCGGGCGGTAGATGTTATCTACGACCCACTCGGTAACCTTGGCGCTTTCTTTGACGCCTTTATCCTGCAATAAATTCAGATTGAATGAGAATGAAGAAAGAAAAACGAAACGAAAAAGGACGTGGGTCGGTATCGAACTCGAACGATGACGCACTGGCGCGCGGGTTATATTGCTACCGAACGCACGCGCGAATCGAATCGACGAAGCAAGAGAAACAAATGTGAGAAGGACCGACCGCTCTTCTCTCTCGCGCATCTTCGGCTCAGAATTTGAACGTTTATCTTTTGTAATCATATAACGACGAATATCATAACGTTGATAAGGATTTTTCTTTCCATCATTGCCGAAGATTGCATCGTCGTCTTTGTACTCGTCCAAGAGAAAAAAGCGATTTAAACACACAAAAACGTATCTAAAACGGAAAAAAATATTACCAAAGCAACCAACAAATGACGGTTGAACGTGTCGCCTCTCGCGTTTTCCGGGTAGAAGCGATTGAACGCCAACACGCCGTGCATATATTCCGGCGCGTTCGTCCCCGCTAACTTTGTTGGCTTTCGCGGGACGACGTTGCTCTTCGCGTTCGAACCCATCGCCGCCCACTCCTCTTCTTCTTTTCCTTCTCCGCCTTCCTCGGAACTGGCAAACGCTTTCCCCGTCTTATAAAAAGTAGTACTCTTCCTCGATCGCGCGGCGATTTTGCGGCCAACGCGGCGTAGTAGCAGCGATGATGATTGTGCTGATAACGACGATGATACCGAGAGCTTGGACATCATCAGCATGAGTATTCGTTTATTAAAAGGTGTTAGTATTGTGTTGTATTGTGCGTGTATTTTTGTATCAAATGTGACGAAACGAAATCATCTAACCCTAGTATTTAAATGAACGTAGCGGGACTAAAAGGACACGCAAAGAACGATGTGAGATGTTTTGACACAGTTGAGAGTTAAATTGCACATCCTTTCGTACATTGAACGTTAGAAAGGTCAAGAAACAAAGTACAGGTGTATATTAAATTTTTCTCTAGCAAGTATTACTGCGCTTATGTTATGTTTCCCCATTGGCGTCAGACGCTTAACAAGTTCGCGAAGAACCGCACGCCTTGCAACGAGAACAAGACGTCGTCTCGTTGGACCAACATGTGAACGCGTCTGCTGTATTCTTCCGACCCGTTTTTGATGGATAACAATCGAGAATCTGCGAGTCGTTGGCACGCGGTGCTAAAATCCGAAGGGACCATCTCGCGTATTTTCGCCTCTTTGCACAAGTTGGTGTACCGGGAGAGGAGTTCGCGCAGAGTGATTTCTTTCGCGGATTTGTTGAAGTCAGTTCTCTCGCCAAATACGCGGACGCACGAGCACAAGATCATTTGTTGCTGCTGAGGTAAAGCTCGAATGGTTTCCACGACTGGGTTTTGGAAGATTTTGGAGACGGCTCTGGCCATGTGCGAGACTTTGATTTTGTGGATGGGCGGCAGCGTCGCCAGCGCGGGACCTTCGACGACGTCGCCGTTGTCGAGGATGACGCACCCTTCGCGTTCAATGGACTCGTATCGGAGCCTGGCTTCGTCGACGCAGAGTTGTAAGGCGTCCGTGCACACGCGCAAAGCTTTGCGCATGTCCCCGGTTTGCGCGGAAACTTTTCGCGCGCAAAGTTCCAAGGCGTTCAACTCGAACGCGTCGTATTTCTGCACGCGTTCGCAAAGCAGTTGTTTGAGCTGAATGGACGTGTACGCGGTAAATCGCACTAAGGATGGTTCCCATCCGCGCGCGCGAAGGCGCGGTAACGCTTTGTCTGTCAAGTTCATGGCGTTGGAAACGCCGACCAAAATGCACCGCGAATGCGGGAGCGACGGAAGAGCAAAAAGCTCGTACAGAATAGCCGCTTCGCGATATTCGAGTTGATCCATTTCATCGAGAAGGATGATAACCATTGACAAGTGATGATCGGCTTTGTGCGGATGAGCAGCATCACCGTTCATCAAAGCGAGGCGGTGATCGATGCCGTCGTTATCGTCCTCGTCGTCGCCGCACATGTACCGCTCGGCTTCACCACTAACTTTACCTCCACTCACGAACCGACGTAAAGCGGCAATTTCAGCGCACACTTCGTACATGTCCGAACACTCGGCTTTACCTCGGGTTCGGTCTTCCTCCGTAGGCACGATGTCTAATTGCTCGCAAATGCGCTTAAACACGGACGTTGGCTTCCCTTGGATGGCCATGCAATTGATCGAACAGACTTTTGGCGGGCGCGATTTAGCGACGCCAGTCGCAGACGACGACCACTTCTTGACTGTTTTCTCAACCGCACCCAGCGTTAACGATTTCCCAGTACCGGGCAAGCCGCCGACGTAAATCGAACCCGACCGGTGGTCTCTCAAACATCCTTCCACGATTGTCGTTATTTGGCGCAGCTCGTCGTCTCTTTGCGAGATGAACATTTTAGCTTCTTCGTTCTGTAACGATAAAGCTCCGCAGACTTCGTTCACGGTGGTTTGGTCAAGCGGATCGAACGCTTTCGAGACACCGACGACCATCGCTTGACTATTTTGCTGTTGCAAGCGCGAACCAGTGACGCGTTGCATGATGAAAGACGAAGATGGATCCTGGGGTCGTTGACGTTGATTATGTTCTGATGGATATTGGTGATGTTGTTGATGCATCGTCATTGTTGGTGTCGTTGTAATCGCCATTGGATACCTCGCGGGCGAAGCGTCTCTGGCGTACGTCGTATTCCCAAGATATTTCGGCACCGCACTCATCGCGTTCGAAAATTTCGCTTCGGCGGTTTCAAACACCAACTCTCTTTGTAACTTCAACTCACCACTCGCTGTTCTTTCTAAACCGCCGGTATCATTATTGCCGCCCATCATCGCGTTCCTCGCGTGTCCTCTGCTTACGCTCGCTAACATCCTCCTCAACTCGTACACGTCCGCGTATTGCGGCTCAAACCCAGTCAACCGAAAATACCGGTTCAACATCTGTTCTTCGCTCATTTCTTCTAACTCTGCTAAATCTTCTGCGCTTTGTCTCACTTTTGTCGTCGTCGCGGTTGTCGTCGCGGTCCTCGGCGCTTCCAACAACTCGTGCACGAACGAGCTCAACTCGCAAAACCCTTGCTCGGAGTCTTGCGACTGTTGCAACTGCACTATACCGTCTTCTAAGTCGTCGTCTTCCTCCTCGTCTTCTTCAACCCCGGCGACGAAAATTGTCGCTTCTCTTTCTTGATGTTGAGGAAATTGCTCTCGATAGTGTTCGAGTCTTTGACGCTTCGTCTGCGTTTCGTAGTCCTCCTCTTGCTCCTTTAATTGTCGATTTTCAAAATTCGAACCGAATGTTGCCGCTTTCTTCTTCTTCTTCTTCTTCTTTTCCTTCTTCGTGTTATGCTCTTCCGCGATGTTTTCCTTTTCAATCATCTTCGCCACTTTCGTCGCTCTTCCTCGTCCTCCTCTTTTGCTCTTCTCATCGGAAGTAGTTGAGGATAAAAACCGCATCACTTCCGTTTTCGACCTCAGTTTTCGTCCATCCGGGGAGAAGTAGTACTTATCGGTCCCTCCTTTCGTCGCGCCGGATTTCCGAGTTTCGATGGCGACTCTCCAACCCGGGGCGAGGTGGAACCCTTCGCGCTCTAAGTCGTTTCGGAGTTTTTGGAGGACTTTGGTTTCGTACGCGTTCATTGTTGGTGAGTTAGCAGCGCGCGCGTTTCGAGTGAAGGAGATTTCAAATTTTGAATTTTTTTCTTCTTCAGACAGTCAGACAGACTGAGGAAAAATCGAAAGAAAATGTAGCAATATGACCATATTGTTTGCGGTTTTAAAGGCAATCCTATACTATTGTTCTTCGAATACTATTACTTATTCCGGGCTCCATTTTTTGAAGAAATCGTTCCCTTTATCGTCGACGACGACAAAGGCGGGGAAATCGACGACGTCGATTTTCCAAATCGCTTCCATTCCCAACTCCGGGAACTCTTGGACTTGGACTTTTTTGATGTTGGTTTCGGCTAAAATAGCGGCAGGGCCTCCGACGGAACCGAGGTAGAAGCCTCCGTTTTCTTTACACGCTCGGGTGACTTTGTTGGAGCGATTGCCTTTGGCGAGCATGATCATAGAGCCGCCGGCTTTTTGGAACGCGTCGACGTAGGCGTCCATGCGACCGGCGGTGGTTGGACCGAAACTACCGCTGGCTTTACCTTCCGGGGTTTTTGCGGGACCGGCGTAATACACCGGGTGGTCTTTCATGTATTGCGGTAAAGGCTCGCCTTTGTTTAAGCGCTCTTGAAGTTTGGCGTGAGCGATGTCGCGCGCGACGATCAAAGAGCCGCTCAAGGAGAGACGCGTAGCGACCGGGCACTTGGATAAGGTTTTCAACACTTCTGCCATCGGTTGGTTCAGGTCAACTTTTACGACGTCGTTACTTTTATCGCTTTCGCTTCCCATCTTGATTTCCGGTAAATAATGCGCTGGGTCGTCTTCCAGTTGTTCGATGAACACGCCGTCTTTGGTAATTTTCCCGTGCGCCTGTCGATCGGCAGAACACGAAACGCCTAAACCGACAGGACACGAAGCGCCATGTCTCGGCAAACGAATCACGCGAACGTCGTGGCAAAAGTATTTACCGCCAAACTGCGCGCCAATGCCCATCTCTCTCGTAATTTGTAAAACTTGTTGTTCCAAGTCGACGTCGCGGAACGCTCGGCCGTACGCGTTCCCGGTGGTTGGCAACGTGTCGTAGTACCTCGCCGAGGCCATTTTCACGGTTTTCAAATTCTGTTCCGCGGACAATCCACCCACGACGAGCGCTAAATGATACGGTGGACACGCCGACGTTCCCAGAAGTTTTATCTTCTCTTCCAAGAAAGACTTCATGCGCGTAGGATTCAAAAGCGCTTTCGTTTCTTGAAACAAAAACGTCTTGTTCGCGGACCCGCCGCCTTTCGCCATGAAATGGAAATGGTACTCCGGCACTTTATCTTCCTCCGTTGTGTTATTGCTTTTGTCGCTACGTTTACTACTGCTGCTAGCACTAAAACCACTACTGTTCGTCGCGTATAAATCAATCTGCGCGGGTAAATTCGACCCGGTATTCTTCTCCTCGTACATCGTCGTCGCCGCCACTTGACTGTACCTCAAATTCCTCTTCACGTACGCGTCGTACACGCCTCTCGATATCAACGCCTCGTCGTTCCCATCGGTCAGAACCCCCATATCTCTGTACCCGGCGACAATCGCGGTCCCGGTATCTTGACACCCCGGTAAAACTTTCCCGGCGGCTACGCACGCGTTCTTTAACAGTTCCAGCGCGACAAACTTATCGTTCTTGGACGCTTCGGTGTCGTCTAAAATGTTCCTCAACTGTTGCAAATGCCCCGGTCGGAGTAAATGCGCGATATCAATCATCGCCGCTTCCGAGAGTACACGCAACGCTTCCGGTTCGATTTTCAGGAACTTTTGCTTCCGTCCACCACCTTCGGACAACTCCACGACGGAAACGTACTCAGACGTCAACTTTTTCCACGGCGTTTTTCTCTTCGTTTCGTAATCGAACAGTTTTTGGTACCGGAATGAATCTTTAGTATTCGCGGCATCATCATCACTGCTCCTCGATTTGGAGGAGGAAAAAGAAGCGGAGGAGGAAAAGTGCAATAATAAAAGCTGCCGCGTTCTCAGCGTGTCTTCGAAAGCGTTCTTCAACCCCTTTCCTCCTCCTCTGCGCGCGAAGAGCATAGTTTCAATTCAATTCAAAGAAGAGAGAAGAAAAACTCTCGTGTTTTTTTTTGACGATCGAGAGAAAAAAAAATTTGCTGTTGTTTTGCTTTTGCTTCAAAAAAAAAAGTCAACAACAACAACAAAAACTTTTTGAGATCAGAGAGGGAAATATATAATCACATAATGACGAGGGGGGTGAGCGATGAAACGCAAAACCACCACAAGGGAGAAGAAGAGGAGGGAGAGCGATTTTCTTCTTCTCGCTCTTCTCCTTTGGTGGTGAAAGAAAGATGTTTTGACTTTACCATCTCGGGAAGAAAAGATGATGGGGATTTAGCAGAAACGACGACATGGGACATTCCGTGTGGCGTTGACTTTCACGAGTGGCAACGCGCGTCCGCGTTGGCGAAGAGGGATTTTGAGAGAAAGGAAAAGGAAAAGAGTAAGAATGAAATTTTCGCGGAGGAGGAGGAAAGAAAGAGCGTCGTGCCGAGGTTATCTCGGCCGCCGCATCGGGTGTTAGAGACGCTCGAAGAGGAAGAGGAGGAGGAGGAGGTGTGGGCGAAGGAGGAAGCGGTTGAAGAAGTTTTAAAGGATAAAAGACGTCACGAGGACGACGCAATTCAGGAGAAGAAGAAGACGATTGAAGACGAGAAGACGATGTTGAGAGAGAAATTGCGGAAGGAGAAGATGAAGAACCGAGTGATGGAGAGGAACGTAAAAGCTGAAGCGGTTGCGTTGGCGAGGAGGATTTTAGCCGAGGAGAAGAGGAGGACGGAAACGGCGCGCGCGAAGAAGAAAATGATGGGAGGCGAAGCGAAGAGCAGCGCTGTGCAGTTACACGAAGTAAATGATGAGAAAAAGAAAAGTATGAGCAAAGCATCAACGCGCATTGATTTTGAAAAACGATACAGCGAGCGAACGGAAGAGATGAAGCAAAGAAAAGAAGGTCGAAGATCTATCGTCTCGGATGTCTCGGATGACGTCGAAAGAGAATCGAATAAAAAAAAGCCTGAATGGAACGACTCTTTCGCGACGGAGCGGTTCGAGAGGTTCCCGGATGCGCCCGTGCGTAGTCCGGTGACTGTTGAAGAGCTCCGGAGACGCGAAAAAGAAAAACGAAAAGAAGCTTTGCATAAACCATTCTCGCATTCTTCCGCGCACATTCTCTCGACCGCGAAAAACACCGCGCGCAAATCGAGAAGCTCGACTTCTTCGTCCTCTTCGCTCACGTCGGTGGTCAACTCGCGTCGAATATTCGGATGAAAATATTGAATGATTGGTATGTAATAATGGTAATTGCTAATAAGTATTAATAACACGGTGGTGGTCTTCTCGCAGAGTATCTCTCGCTTCGATCTTTCTCTCGCGCTGCCGGGACTCTCTCTCAATCTCTCATTCTCAAACGACGAACGTAACATACAAAAAATAAATCTCACATTTCAACTACTTGTCCTTTTTCGAGTCTCTGCGCACGTACTCCTCGTCCTCCTCGTCCTCTAAACCCAGCAACTCCAAAAACCCTCCCAAAGGATCGTCCTCTTCTTCCAACTCTCGCGGCGTTTTCTTCTTCTTCGGTTTCATTTTCGGTTTCTCTTCCTTCACCTTCCCTCTTCTACTCGCGTTCAACGTCGCCCCGCCGGCCACGACGTGCCCGTCGCCTCTCACCGAATCGTCCTCCTCTTCAATTTCATCCCCTTCCTCGTCCTCGGCTGGTCCCAATAACTCCTCCGCGATCGCATCGGTCATAGATTTCACGTTTCTCGATAACTCCCCGGCGTAATAATTCGCCTGGTTCGCCAACCAATTGAACGTGTCGTCGTCCTCGGTGATTCCGGTGGCGTAATTCGCGCTCGACGCCGGGACCCTTCGCCCGTTCTCTTCCCCGGTGAGCCATCCCCAAAAGTTGTCGTCGTCGTCCGGAGGTGGTTGGCTGTTGTATACGCTGCTGTGCCTTTAATAAGAAAGAAGTTTGTGTTTGGGATGTCAATATTTTTTTTGTTTTTATTTTTATGTGAAAGCTGCTTTTCGTCTCGTTTTTTCTCGAGGAAGCTGCTCCACCCAAGAGAAAGAAAACGAAGCACGAAAGCGAGCGATTGAAACGATGCGCGCGAACGCACACATCCGCTCGGTTTATCACGTTCTCTGTCGCGAAAACGCGGTCGATGTGCGATAATTTGCACGTGAGAACACTTTTCGAACGCGAAGAAGTGGACGAACGGTTCGAAAACCGTTCGCGTCTCGTTCCTTTTTATGCGAACATCGATCGCGCGCGCTTCGCGTAAAAAGAACGAGAGAGATGATGATGAGAGAAATGAACGCGCGATGATGATGCGCATTCCTAAACCTTACCTGGCATCTCTCGAGTACGGATTAATCTCCTCCCCACCTCCTACGTCTATCCCTCCTCCTAGTCCTCCTCCTCCCATGCTTTCGCTCCTCGGCGCGTCCCCGTACCCGTTTCCTCCTCCTCCTCTCGACGGTTCCGCTCCGCCTCGTTTGCTTCGACTCATCGCTAATAATTTCGTCGTCGTTTCGTTCATGTCCCCGTCTTTGGCGTCCAGAACTGAACGGACCACGATCGGATCTAAATCTGGGAACATGTCCTCCAACGTGCGCACGGCCGCTTCGAACGACGGTTCGCTCATTTTATCTTCTTATTCGTGTGTGTTTATTAAGCTTCGTTACGCGCTCGAACGAGTGAAGATTTGGTTTCCATTTTATCCCTTTTTCAGTGGATGTTGCTCACATTTTCGCGACGCACGAACGCGTAAATAATGTCCTCTACTACTAAACTCAAAACGAGGACGACGAGAAAAGATGCAAACGAGAAGAACGAGAACAAAATTTCGTCGCATTCGCGTTTGTTCCTCGTACTCTTCACCTTTCGCGTTTCCTCTGCGTTTCACAATCTCATCCACGATTGCGACGAGACCTTCCAAACCATCGAACCGGTACATTTCCTCCTGTGCGATATCGGTCTGCAATCGTGGGAGCTTTCCGGAAAATACAAGTTGCGATCGTATTTGTACGTCTTGTTACACGCGTGGATTGGATTACCCGTTCGGTTTTTACTCGGCTGCGGTGGTGGCAAGGAGGTTGCGTTTTACGCGATTCGCGTGCTGTTGGCGATATTGAGCGCACGAGGCGACTGTTTTCTCGTCGAGGAGTGTTTGAAGATTGAACCGAAAATCGGAGCGACGGTACTTTTAGTGCTCAGTTTTGCCACCGGAGCGTACGTCTCATCGACGGCGATGTTGCCGAACAGTTTTGCCATGATGTGCGTGACTCGAGCGGTGGCGAGTTCAATCGAGTACGCGAACTTTCGAGCGACGCGAGACGAGTTCGGGGAGTGCATCGCGAAGGAGGAGGTGAAGAAGAAGAAGAAAAAAGAGAAGGTTTCAGACGACGAGGAAGAGGATGGCGACGATGTCGTCGTCGAGGAAACGTTGGTGATTGAGTCGAGGGCGATGGAGAGGGCGTGCATGTGGTGCGTCGTTGGCGTTTTACTCGGATGGCCCTTCGCGGGTGTAGCGTGCGTGCCGATTGGCGCGTTGTCGATGTGGATGGTGAGCGCGTGGAGGACGGCGAAAGCGATCGTTTTACCGGCAGTGGTGTTATTTTGTTTGTCCACTTTGTGCGATACGTTCTTTTACGGTGGTTTCTCGAACGGAATACTCAAAACGGAATGGACGAGTTCGTTAGTGAACATCGTGAAGTACAACGTTCGAGGTTCCGGAGGCTCCGAGCTGTACGGGACGGAGAATTGGTCGTTTTATTTGCGGAATTTAGCGTTGCATTTCAACGTCGCGTTTCCGTTGGCGTTCGTGGCGCCGATAATGGCGTTGTTTTCGCACGCGTTTCAACGTATTTTAGAGGCGAAGCAGAAGAAAACAAAGGCTTCTTCTTCCACGAGTAAAAGAAGGAAAGTGCCTTGGTTGGCGCTCTTATTTTGCGCGTTGCCATTTCACGTCGCGTTGGTATTTTTCTCTTTGATGCCGCATAAAGAGGAACGGTTTTTGTACATCGTCTACGGTCCTTTAGCGTTATCGACTGGTATAACTGTTGCTGCGATATTCGATACGTTCAAAACCTTTTCACGCGTCATTAAGCGCGCTAAAATTGGGCAGTTTATTAAATCGTCGCAACGAGCGTTTTCGCTCCTCGGGGCTTTACTCGGCGTTTTATCGTTGATGTTGTTCATAGTGCTATCGGCATCGAGGACGTTTGCATTAATTACGTATTACGGTGCGCCGATTGAAGTATACGCCTCGTTACCTGTGAACCCTTTAGAGTGGCTCCCGGATAAAAGGCCAAGCGACGATATTAACGTATGCGTCGGCGACGAGTGGTACCGATTTCCTTCGCATTTTCATTTACCGAATGAAAAGTACCGAATACGGTTCATTAAAGGCGCATTTAACGGCGCACTACCGATGTATTTCGAAAGTGCCGCCGGCAAAGGTACCGCGGGTGCACCCGTAGGTTTGAACGATAAGAATCAAGCGCATGTAAACCAGTGGTTCTTTCCAAACGCGTCTTCGCCGTGCGATTTCCTCGTCGAAACCGACGAAACAAACGACAGTCAAAAATATTTCAAAGCAGAGCCGAACGATTACGGTTGGGATGTGGTCAGAAGTTTACCGTTTCTTGATAACTCAAAATCGACCGATTTCCTCGCGCGAACGTTATACATCCCTGTGTATTCAGAGAAACATAACGTGTTTACGAAATACTATTTGAAAGTACGCACGAAAAACATCGCGTCGGGGAAGTCGCTGTATTAGTTTTTAGATAGCCGCAGTAGGTGATAGTAATTTACACATATTAGGTACATATAAGCGCGCTCGTAGATAAATACACACCCGAGCAATTACAGTCCTTCCCACTCGTCGTGAAAATCTTTCAGAAACCTCTCCATGACCTCGTGTCTTTTCAACGCCATCTTCGTACCGCTCTCCGTTTTCATCATATCTTTTAGTTTTAGAAGTTTTTCGTGAAAGTGATTGATGGTCGTATTTATCATCCCTGGATTGTGTGCCGCTTGATACTCCTCTCTCGTCAAACCTACGTTCGGTGGAACACCCGGATCGTGCATTGGATTTTTCTTAGCGCCTCCGAAACAGAATGTCCGTCCTATACCAATCGCCCCGATGGCGTCGAGTCTGTCCGCATCGCTCACGATTTTGAATTTTATGTCACCCCTAATACGAGAAGTATCGCCTTGCGTGGATGCAGAGGCGGTCGAAGACAACTCTTCTTTGAACCCAATATTGTTTACTATATCCACGACTGTCTTTTTGTGCTCGTATTCTTTTAAAACGTCCTCGACGACATCCTCGAAACTCCCTCTTTGTTCTTCTGCGTACTTCCAATCTCGCACATCGTGTAACAAACAAGAGACTTCGACGATGGTCAAATCCTCCTCGGAAGCGATGCCTTCGAGTTTTGCTAACGATAAAGCGTTGTTACGCACTCGATGAATGTGCCAAAAGTCGTGAGATCCGTCGTGGTTTCGCAGTTCATCTCGCACGAACCGCTCGATTTTGGTTATGAATTCGTTTTTCTCTTTTGTTGGCATCGTGTTCGTCTTCTTTTATTTATGAAGACAAAGAGCGAAGAGGAGAAAAATGTTCATCTCTCGTTCGCGTCATTTCCACTGGGACGCGTGCTTCTTATTATAATGATACAAAGGCTAAAATTGCTACGAACTATTCATGCTAATGTACGTTTTTCTTCCTCTCGCTCATCTCTTTCCTCCTTTCCTCTTCGTCTTCGTCCCGCCTTTCATGGAGCTCTGCAGTCCGTCCAACTCCTCGTCCAACATTTGAAATCGTTGCGCGATTAAGATATTCTCCCCTAATCGCTCTTTCTTTTCCTTCTCTATTCGCTCTTCTTTGATCGACGCGTCTGATTTCTCCCGATTATCCTCGACGATGAACGCGCAGGCTTCGCGAACATCCGTTAAGCGTTTTACTCGCACGTTCGTCTCGGCTTCAATGAACGCGCTGACTTTGCCGCCGTCCTCGGGCGAGTGTAAAATCAAAGCACAGCCTCTAGTGTTGCATCCAGGTCTTCCGGCGCGCCCGGATCGGTGAACGTAGGATTCAGAATCTTTCGGGAAACCGCAATGAATAACGAGCTCGACGCCAGGGAGATCGATTCCTCGCGAAGCGACGTCTGTGGCAACGATGATATCGATGGAGCGGTTGCGCGCTTCGAGTAAAGTCAGGTCGCGTTGGTTTTGCGGGAGCGAGGAGTGTAAGGAGCGAACTTGAATCTTTTGATTTGTCGTCCCCTGCTTTTGAGTGGTAAGAGAACGTTAGTTTGTCAGTACACGTACAAGAGTGAGCGCGAACGAACGAGATTTTCGAAAGAAAAAGTGGCACGTGAGCGTTTCAAAACGAATCCCCTAAATGTGTAAAGTCGCGAAAAAGGTCCGCGTAGCTCGGAATGATTTTTGTGCACATCGACGCCCGTCTAAAAGCGTCTCGACAGTCTAACATGTGATAAAATGGTATATCGTCATCGCCACGCTCGCATCGAGGATGATGTTGATGATAACAACCATGATGCAATTAGTAAAAAATGTTTCAGAGAATTGTAGTCTTGTAAACGTTCATCTTCGTGAGAAGGTAAAGTAACGTACGAGGTGTTGTCTTCACGAACATCTTTTCTTGTTGCATCATCATCATCATCCTCTTCATCATCATTGAAAACAAAAAGAAATAAACGAATAAGCTCAATAATAAAAGTACTCACCGCCATCGATTCTTTCTGTAACGCAACTTCAATCTTGTCGCACAGCGATTTCGTCTCAACGAAACATAAACACTGCGATTTTTCTAAATTCGAAGAAGAAGAAGAAGAAGCCGTGACCAAGCCTTTAAAAGCTGTCAAAATAGCTTGCGCGTATATCTGCGCCGTTTCGTTATCGCTATTACTCTTTGATATTGCATACGCGCAGTGCGCGACGTTCCCACCAATCTCGCTCGAACTGTTGTGCACTTCAAGCCCATTCTCATCCGTCGTCGTAACTTTCCCGCCAATCTCTTTATATCCAAACGCCAACGTCTTGTTCAAAAAACGTCGCAAGTTCCCTCTCGCCGTCGCCGTCGCGCATATCGTTTGACACGAACCAGGTGGCCTCAAAACGTCCAACACGTCGTTCTCAAACCCGCCATCTAACAAACGATCGATTTCGTCTAAGATCTGCACCTCAATTTTCGACAGGTCTAAAACGTTGAGCTTCTTCAACTCCAACATCCTCCCGGGCGTCCCGACGACCAGTTTCGGTTTTCGTTTAATGATATCTTCCGCATCTTTCTCGTGCGAGCGTACCCCTCCGACGCACAAACAGACGTTAATACCGTTCGCCTCTTCGAACAAACCTTTCGCTTTTTCAAACACTTGCTGCGCGAGCTCTCTCGTCGGCAACACAGCGATCGCTTTCACTTTGGTTTTGTCTTCTTTGTCTTCATCATCACTTTTTAACAAAAACCGCATCAACACCGGCATCAAAAACGCGTACGTCTTCCCACTCCCGGTCGACGCGCAGATCAATCCATCTTTCGAGTTTTCCTTTTCCTCTAGATAGAGTTTATCCATCGCGTCTTCTTGCATTTGCGTCCATCGCGTCACCCCGAGAGTGCGTAACAATTGCACCGTCTTTCCGGTGACACCTTTCGTTCGATTCTCAACGATTTCCTCGACGCTCATTTTCCAATTCTCTCTTTACTTCATTAAACAAAACAAAACGTTTTTACCACTAAAAACATCGCAGCAAAAGAGGAGGCACATCATCTGAAGGCGTCGAAGTAGTAGTAGTAGTAGGCGCCGTCATCATCAGCATCATCGTCGCCTCTCTCTCTCTCTCTCTCTGCGCGCGTGTTTAAGTGTGTGTGTAGTCTCACAACAAACACGTGGTGTGTGTGTTTTTGTGTAAAAAAATCGTCTCTCGCCTTAAATTTTTTTTTTTGTTTGAACCAACACTTAAAATTCCTTTTTGGTCTCGTTTCTGGACTGTGCTGGATCAACACCAAAAATATCTCTTTCACACATCGCACGAAGGAAATCCACGACAAATTCAGCCGCACGCGAGATCCAAACGCAACACACAACGACGCGCAAAAAAAACGCAAACGACGCGCAAAATAATCTCTCTGGTTTGAAAATCCGCGCGCGCTGCTCCCGTTTTGTCGTTATTTATCGAAGAAACATTTAAAATAATGGGGAAAAATAAAAAGAACCGATCGAAATCGCGGTCGAAATCCGCAGTCGGAGGAAGGACCACCACGGGGAGGACTGAAAATGATGATCTGGGAAAGGACGCGAATTTAACAACGAAAAAGGAAGACGACGTGAGCGCGTTTGAAGGCGTGATGCCGTCGATATCGACAGAGACTGATGTTACTAATGCTGCTGCTGGAATGATGACATCGAGTCGATCGCACTCCATGCTGTCCTCGCAACACACCGACAAATCGGTTGTTATTGCCGAGCAGCAAATGATACAAGCGTTGAGGAAAGTCCAGGCGGTGGTTCGCGGGTGGAAGACGAGGGCGAAACTCTCCGCGGAACTCGCGAAAGCGTCCGTGGAACTCGGAGGCGCGTGGGAACTCTTTGAACTCGCACCGTCGGAGAAAGTGACGAAAGGACCGATCAAGTGTAAAGCGTTGTTACCGAAAGCGAGCGGGAACGGGGAGATGTACGTGACCACTTCGTACGTGTGTTTCGACGCCGAAGAAGGGAAGGAAGAGGAAGGTTTGTTCAACGCGTTGTTACCGGCTGTCTCGAGCGGGGCACAAACGCAACCGTTGCGATTGAAGATTCCTTTGTTTGATTTAGAGTCCGTGGCTCCGAAAGTGACGAGCGTTGGATTCATGCAAAGCCGGACGTCGTTGATTATGTTGTTCAAAGATAAAGCGTTTAAACCGAAGGAGTTTGTGGACGTGGAGGATATCGAATCAGTCGTTGAAACGATTAACTTGCAACTGAGGCAACGTGCGAACGACATCTCGAACGCACGATTAATGGCGAGCATGGCAGAAGTCGCTTTGAGAGATCGAAATATTCGAAATGGGAAAGCGGCGAAAGATTTGAGCTCGTCCAAGTTTTACCAAATCGCGAATTCGGCCAACGAAAAAATGCGGGACGACATCGATATGTTGATGGAGGCGAGAACGAGATACGCGAATGAAAATGCCAACGCAAACGTCGTCGTGGTAAAGAACAACGACGGCGAAGACGTGGCGTTGAACGAGGACGAGATCAAATTGTTGCCGAACGCGATTTCTCAAATGAAAGTGAAGCACGCGAACGAGGTCGCGGAGATACGAAGAGAACACTCGGAACGCACTCTCGAGTTGAGCGATCGGTACGCGAAGAAGATTAAAGAGTTGGAGGCAAGAATTCACGCTTCAGAGGAAGCCGCTCACAACGAAAGGGACGATAGAAATAAAATTGTTAAAGGTTTGAACGAACAAGTGAACAAGTTGAAAGATTTCATTAAAAACGCAGATTCGGAGGCGTCGTTGAACGTGAAAAAGCTGGACGATCGATTGGCAACGACTGTTGCGGAGAATGAAAAGCTGAAATGGTTCCTCGAAAAAGCCGAACAATCAAAACTTGCCGCCGAGAAAAGTTTAGAAGTCGAACGCGAAAACTTTTCCAAGCACAAGGGCGAGTTTACGACTGGCGAGAAGAAGCTGGCGATGTCTTTGGAGGAGAAATCAAAGGCGTTGGAGGAGATGAAAAAAATGCACGAGCAAATCAAAGACCATTTACACTCAGAAGGTTTAGAAAAGGCGACCCAACTAGCCGAGGCGAAACATGCGATCGTTTTGTTGCAAAAAGAAACCGCGAAGTACGAAAAAGAAACGGAAGAGTTGACGAAAGAGAACTCGACGAACAAGAAGTTGTTGGAAAGCTCTCGAGAGGTTCAAAAAGACGCCATGATGAACATCGAAAAACTGACGAAAGATTTAGCGGAAGCGAATGAGAAAAGTGGGAAGAAGATTGCGTCGTTGAGCAAGACGATCGAAGAGATGCACGCGGATACGAAGGTTGTCGTGCAAGATCACATCGATCTCGTCGAAGAGGACATTTTCCGAAACGTCAACTTTGTCGTCATGGAGGAAAAATTGAAGCTCGCGAACGAGGATGTCCAACGATTAACTTTCGAATTACTTCGCGCTCGACAATCGGAAGGCAACGATCGCGTGGGCATTGCCGCGCAAGCGTTGCAGCAACGCTTGGAAATGGCGGAGGAAAGAGCGCAGGTTGCGGCGGAAAACGCCAGTCGTCTCGAATCGAAACGCGTAGTTGCTGAGCAAATGCTCGCCTCCATGAAACGCGCAATGAAAGACGCTCAAAAGAAGCAAGAAGAAGAAGAAAAGGAAGCGTTCGGTGAGAACTTCCAATCGTCGAAATCGTCTGCTTTGGCTGTGCTTTCTGGTATCCATTCGCGTGAGTACTCTCCGAAACACGCATCGATTCGATTCGATCCAAATCAACACGAAATGGTCAAAGGCGGCGGCGCGGGGGCGACCACGCCAATCTCAAAAATGTCGAAACTCGATCAATCCACGCCGGCTCCCGCTATGTCTTCTACCTCAAACTTCACTACTCCTGCGAGCAAATCAGCGAAGTACGCGGCCCCGATGGTGGACGCGCCGATGTCATCTATTATGAAATCCAAATCTGGAAACGCCAGTGCGCAAATGAACGAAAGATCGGGTACTCTTTCCCCGGCAGCGAGTGGCACCATGAGTCCGCCAGTCATTGTTGAGCGTATTGTTGAAAAGATTGTTGAAGTTCCGGTGTATAAAGATGTGCCAACAGTAGTCGAAAAAGTTGTTGAGAAGATTGTCGAGAAGAAAGTCCCGACTGGTATTACCGAATCCGATTTGAAGCGCGCGAAAGAACTCGGTAAAGCGGAGTTGAAGTCGGAAATTGAAAAACTCGAAAAGTTGAAGCAAGACACGGCACCGAAAGAGGTGGAAGTGGAGAAACTCGTCGAGGTGTATTTGACCAAAGACGAAGTGAAGAAGAAGAACGAAGAGTTGAAGTTGAAAATCAAAGACTTGGAGAAATCCATCGAAAACGAACGCAAACAAAAGAACGAGAACACGAAAGCCGTGAAAGAGCTCGAGAAGGAGTTGAAATCTGCGCGTAAAGCGCTTGAATCGAAGAAACCTATCGAGAAAATCGTCGAGTTAGAGTACTTCGTCGAAGTTCCGACCGGGATATCGAAGGAGACACTCGAGAAGCACGAGAAGAAAATCTTGGACAAGGCGGAAAAAGACGTCGAAAGTCGCAAGAAGGCGCTGGAGAAAGAAACGTCGCAACTTCGAAAAGAGTTGAAAGCATCGACGGAGACAGCTCTCAGAGAAGCGAAGAAAAAAGTCGAGGATGCAGAAAAGAAGGTGTCAGAGGCAGAGAAGGAAGCGGCGGCGGCTTTCGAGATGGAGCGCAAGGCGCTCGCCGAGAAGGAGAAAACACTCGCGGACGAATCCAAGAACATCAAAAAGCGCATCGATGAAGGCACGGCGGAAGCGAGAAAACTTTTGCGAGCAGAAGCCGAAGAAAATAAAAAACTTGCAAAACAAGAACTCGAAGAGGCAAAGGCGGAATACAAAGCGAAAATCAAAGAAGCGCGAGCGGAATCAAAAGAGGCTCAAGAACTGATGCGAAAGGAAATTCAATCGATGAAAAACATCAACGCTGATTCCATGAAAGCGTTCGAGGAAGGTCAAAAAGAAGCTCGCTCGTTACTTGCGGAAGAGATTAAACGGTATAACAACAAAGAATCTGAACTCACGAAGAAAACGGAATCCATGGCCAAGGATATCGAATCTGCGAAAACAGTCGGGTTTAAAGAAGCGGAAAAAACGTACAAACACGAAATCGACCGGTTAAAGAAAATCGAATCGAGTTTGGACGACGAGATCAAACGGACGAGAGCAGAACTCAACAAAGAACTCGTTGCCAAGCTCTCCGAGCTTGAGCGCCAAAAGAAACAGTCCGAGACGAAGTATATCGCCGAAATCGCGCAGCTTCGCGCTGCGGCGGTTGCGCCGACCATCGTCGCGGCTGCGACGAAGGAAGAAGAGAAGACCGTATCTTCGCCGCCAGCGTCTGACGTATCGTCATCACCGAAGAGTAGTAGTATCAATAGCAACAACAACAACAACGTTCCAACGATTACGAAAGCGGAAGAGGTGATTAAATACGTAGAAATTCCGGACAAGCAAAGCGAGAAGCGATACGAAGCTGAACTGGCGCGAATCACCAAGGCGCATGAGGCGAAACTCAAAGACACGGACGACAAGATCGAAGCGCTCAAGAAATCGCATCAAGTGGAGATTCAGAAAGTCGAAGGTGATTTTGCAAACGAAATCAAAGCGCTCAAGAGTTTGGATCACGAAGCTTCGAAAGCACGCGAGCAAGGCCAAAAGGACGCGACAAAGACGTTCGAGCGCGACATGCGGGATTTACGTAAATCCGCGGAGAACGAGAAGAAGCAACTCGAAAAGACGATATCTCGACTCGAATCCGATGTTGCGAGCGTCACACGCAAAGCGAAGAACGAACTCGAAGACGTGCGTCGAGCTTTGGAGAGGGAGAAGGACAAAATCTCGGACGAACTTGCGCGAGCGAAAAATGCGAGCGAACGCGACGTGTCCAACGCCAAGTTCAAACTAGAGGTCGCGGAGCAAAAAACGCAAGAATTGGAGAAGAAAATTCGATCGATGCAAGAGAAAATCGCTTCACCAGACGAGCAAGTGAAGACGATCGAACGACAAGAGACGGAACGTATGAAACTACTCACGGAGAAGGTTAAGTTGGAAGCGAAGGTGAAATCTTTGGAAGAAAAAATTTCGTTGCACAAGGTCGAACTTAACGAAACAATCGCGAATTCACCGGCAAAAGTCTCGACGAGAGAAATGCAGAAGCTCAAAGACGAAGCCGTCGCTGCGCGTGCGGATCATAAAGCCGCGAAAGAGGAGCTTGGACGCATGCAAAGCGAAAATACGCGATTATCGCGCGAGATTGCCACTCTCGAAGTCGAAAAGGCGAAAACATCAAAACCAACCGTCGATCCGAAAATTGCCGAAGAATTGTCCAAGACGAAAGACCAGTACGCGAAATCCATGGAAGAGAAGGCGGTGCTTGAGACGAAACTGTCCTTCCTCGAACGCGATGCGCCGGCGGCGAAGAAAGAATTGCTTTCACTCGAAAACGAAAAGAAAAAGATGGAGGCGCGAATCACGGCGCTCGAAGCTGTCGAGCGTGAATTATCCGCACGCGCCTCCAACGCCGAAGATACCAAGTCTAAACTCGAAAAGGCGTTTGGTGAGATGGAAAAGCGCGAGAAGGCGAACGACGCTACGCGTGTAAAGCTCGAGAAGGAAAATTCGTTGTTGGCTCAGACTCGTGACCAACTTCAAAAGGAGGTTTCCACCTCTGAATCGAAGCTTTCGAAGCTCACGGAAACGAACGGTGAAAACGAGAGAAATCTGTACGCACAAACCGCTCGATTATCTGAAATTGAAAAGCAACGCGCCTTGTTGGATCAGCGCGTTGAGCAACTCGAGAAGGAGAAGGCGGCGTTTGAGAACGAACTCGAGGAATCAAAAGAGCTTGGGTATGCGTTACAAAACGCACAAACCAGATTACAAACCGTCGAGGAAACGTTAAGAGAAACTGTAAACACGTGGAAAGACCTCGAGGAGAAGTACGAGTTTGCAAAAGACGAGTTAGCAAAAGTAGAACGATCCGAATCGACGTTGAAGCAAGCGTTGACGACGTTGGAGAAGGAACGCGCCGAGCTCGAATCGAAATCCAAGCACATGTCCGAAGAACTCTCGCGCAACGAAGAAAAGTTGAAGCGATTGCACGAAGCCGAGACAAAAATTGCCGTCGAAGCGGAAAAGCATAAACTCAACGAGGAAAAGTTCAAGCAGCTGGAGGAGCGTACGGCTCAAATGGAAAAGAGAGCGGAGATTTTGGCGGAGAAAGAGCGCGAGCTCGTTGGCGTCAAGGAAAAGCTCGTCGCGCACGAGGCGCAAAGGAAAATGTTCGAGAAGGAAGTTAAGCAAGCGCAAGAAAAACAATCCATGCTAGAGTCGACGATTGAAACGCGCCGAGGAGAGTACCAAGCGGTGATTTCAAAAATGTCCGAAGCCGAGCGTGAAGTCGCCAACGCCAAGGTTGCGGCGGCGATGGCGAAAGAATACGCCTCGAACTCTCGCGATACGTTGGAAAAAGTCCAAGAACGCGAAATGCAAATGCGCGAAGAGCTCACACAAATTCGCATCGCGTACGAAGCGTTGACCGTGGAGTACAGAGAGAAGGCATTCGAATACGCCACGAACGCGGCGAGGTTGGAGAAAATCATCGCCGATTTGCAAAGGCAAGTCGCCTTGCTCGAGCAAAAAGCCGAATCGCTGGTGGAGAAAAACCATCAACAAGATCTCGAGAAGCAAAAGTTGCTCAATCACATCAAGAACCAAGAGTACGACATGGAGCAGCTTCGAAAAGAATCGTTGGGGTATTACAACGCGTACGTCCAAGTGAACGAACAGTTGAAGCGCACGAAGGAGATGTTGGAGAAGGAAGTTCGAGATTCGCAAAATCTGCACAACGCCATCGCCATGGGCAAACAAAATGCGACCAACAGTTTCGGTCAAATTGGCTACGGCGGCTACGGGCAGCATCAACAACAACAAAGCAATCGATTAAACTTGGCACCGCCACCCGCCGCACTTTCCTCGTTCAGCCCGGACAAGCCGCAACAAGGGGGTCGATTCTCTTTGCTCCCGCCTCCGGATGACATCAAAGACATGATCGGAGGAGGAGGAGGAGGAGAGGGTGACAACTATTAACCTCCCTCGCGCGTATATATATTATTATTATTACTGCTACTACTGTATATTTCATTATAACTCCTGTAATGAGTCATCACGCTCACTGTTATATAAACGTCCAAACTCTTCGCGAGTACTCTCATAACAACGAGGTTTTTCTAAATTTCTTCTTTTTCCTTTACCGCACTTTTTTTTTAATCTTCCTTTTATTCAATATGCCACGATCGATCGGTCGCGATCCATTCACCGCGATGACGACCACGATGCAACTTTTGAATAACAAAAGGAAGGAGAATCGCGCGCCTTCGCCTTCTGATACTCTTTGCGATGATACTAAGAAGAAGAAGAAGAAGAAGAGTTTTGGCCCCTTGGTCTCACCGCATGTGATTTCACAGCCGGGAAAACCTAAGAGGAAGAAGCACACCCCGTCGCGCCGACGACGCAATACTAATAACAACAACAATAACACTCTGACCGACGACATCGCCGCGACCTCGCTGTTGCTCTTGAGAACATCATCGACGACGACGACGACGACGTTCTCCGGTGGTGGTTTTGGTGGTGAGGAGGGTTGTGGGCTCGTCTTTTCTTCCCTTCCCTCTCTTTCCGAAGGAAAGTTGGGAGGAGATGGAGGAGGAGGAGGAGGAGGAGCAAAAGACGTCAAAGTCGACAAAACGGTCGCATCGCCCGCGAGGGTAATGCTTTCGACACCACCGCAACAACCTAAAACTCGAATGAAGATACGCGTCGTCCTTCCGCTCCTCGCCTTGAGCGCGAAACGCCGCGCGGATCTGGGAAAGCTGTACGACGCTTGCGAGCTGTTGAAACGAGTAAAAGCGGTGGAGAGAATGTTTTAAGCCGCGGTGGTGGAGCTTCCGGAGCGTGTTTCGGGAGGGAGTTGTTATTTATTCTCTTTTTTCAGATGTATTTAACGACGGACGAATTGGGGAAGAGGCGAGAAGACGAAGAAGAAGAAATCGATACTTATTTAAAAGTCATCTATTTAAAAACGGTATTGTATGCGCTGGAAGACGTGCAATGTATATATTAGAAGTCATGAGAATATTATTAGAAGTCAGAGACAAAAAAAACTTTGAGATGGGAGTCGATGTATTATTATACGCGCCGCTTTGTTGAATCGGCAAACAGAGTTGTACATGTAATATGAGTTGCTGCAATTCCATTAAATACGCATAAAAGAAATCTAATCGCTTACTTTCGGCGGCTTTCCTTTCACCGCTTTATACACCTGCCCGACTTGCTTCGCCACTCCAGCCGCTTCGATCACTTTCCTCGCTCTTCCAACTCCTTTCTTTGTCGTCGCCGCGACTCCGCTGACAATCTCGCCGGCGTACGGGTCCATCGCCGCTCTTTCCCGGGCGATGCTTTCAATCTCATTCGCCGTTCTCCTCACCATCGGTTTCACCGTATTCTTCACCTGCCTCTTCGCACTCGGTACCATCGTTTTCGACCCTTCATAAACCATCCCTCCAAATCTTTGCGCAGTCGTTAAGCTCATATCAATCGCCCGCGTCGTCCGTTTCGTCACCCCGGTAACTTCGCTCGTCAACTCGCCGACTTCTTCCAGCGCGTCCGTAAGTTCCAACCCGGAAACGCGAACCGCGGCTAAAGTGTCCGGAATTTCCTCTTTCAACGCCTCTGCGAGTAAAGCGACTTCGTTCATCGCGTTCGCTGCCGCTCGTAGTGTTGGTACGAGCGCGAGTAAAAAAGCGCTCAAAGACGAACCCAGCGCGCAGAAAATCGCAATCACCAGTCCTTCCGTCAATTGAGGTGAAAGAAATTTTAAACTACTTTGTTGTTGGTTATAATTCGATGACGATGACGGCACGGAAATCACCCCTTGTTTTCTTAAAGTCTTCTTCGTCTCTCTCGTTTTCATCATTTTCTCCTCCTTCTTTGGTCCTCGCAAAAGATTCAACGCGCTGCTCGTCTGCATCGTTTCGTTGCGGGAAAAGACGAACGTTTTTCTTCTTAACTGCTTTCCCCGTCGTTTAAAGTAATAACACGTGTTTGAGAAGTGTCTTCGAAAGGAACGACAACTTTGAAAAGAAGAAGAGGAAGACAAAGGAGGAGGAGACAAAGAAGCCGCCGTCGACGCCATGATGATGACTCCTTGATGTTCTTGCGCGAGAAAGAAGAGAGCAGCGATGTGTTTTAATGAGGATTTGTTTTGACTGCTTTAATAATACAAATATGAACTAAAAATGTTCGCTCACATGTCCGGACCCATGTCGTCGACTTCGCTCAACTTTTCAAACGCCTTATCCATATCCGCCAACGCGTCGAAATCGCCAGATTCTAACGCGCGTTGTCGAGATAAATAATCGCCGGCGTTGATGAAGACTTCACCGTCTTCGTCCGTGGACATCAAATCGAAGGATTCGCCCGGGAGCGCTCGGTTGAGTTTTTTGTCTTCTTCGGTTTCTGCCGCTTCGGGTGATGAAGTTCCTTCGTTTTCGTCGTCGTCCGTGGATGCCGCGGCAGCGCCGACGAACGCGAACGCATTCGTCGTCGTCGTTTCTTGTTTTTCTTCTTCTTCTTCTTTATTACCGAAACCAAAACTGTCCGCGTCTACGCCTTCCTCGTCCAGAATGTCCGTGAACAACTGCGTCGCGTACGTGGAAACTAAAATCGAAACGCCTAAAAGCGCGCACGTTTCAAATATAACCGCATTTTTCGCTTGTTCTTTCACCGCTCCACTCACGCCGTCGACTTCGGGGGACAAAATCGTGCGCAAAATGATGCTTCCTAAATACGCGTCGATAAACGCCGTCTTGGAGCTCCCGATGAAGTGTGCCGCGAAAAACTCCCAGTACTTCAACTTTGTCACGCCACACACGTACCAGTTACCGCTGATTGGAATGGGTAAAATCGGACACAACCTCAACAACAGCGCCGATTTGAATCCTTCCGGGACGACTTGATCCGGGTAATTCTCCGAATTGAATCGTCTATCCAACGCTTGGTACCATTTTCTCTCTCTCGTCGGCTCTCCGTCCTTGGAAAACCATTTGAAGTTGAGCGCTTTCTCTCGCAATACCGTTCTTCCCAACCAAAAGTTTGCGCTCGCCGCAATCGTCGATGCCAACGACGTCAACACCGTTCCGTTCAACACGTTCCCAAACACCATCGGCGACAACACCGGCAACACAAATCCAATCGGTAAGAACTCATCCGTCATCGTCACTTTTTCCGCGAAGAAGAGTAAAACGTAAATACCAAAAATAGCAATCATCGGCTGACCGTTAATCTGATCCAAGTATCCAATCAAATCGTCTCTCGGTGGTATCCCGAAGAACTCCGCCAACTCGTCGAACCCTCCAACCGCGTTCAACGCCGCCAACCGCGGTAAAAATATCCTTAAAACTAACCCGGTCACCGCCACGTTCACCGCGCTCCCCATCAACGGCGCCGCGTCTTTCACCGCCTCGGACTCTCCAAACTCCTTAAACTTCGCCTTCCAATACTTCGCGACAGTCGTGCCGACTTTCTTTTTTGCTTCCGCCCGAATGCGTTCTCGGACGCCGCTCACGTCACCATTATCGCCTTCGTCGCTTGGACGACTTCGAGCGAGTTCCAGAATAGCTTTCAGCTCCTGCGCGGCTTCGCTGTCGTCGTCTCGCAAACGCACCGGTTTCAACGCCGTGAATAAATTCGATGCGATTTCCTTTAAAGGTTTCTTTTCTCTCTTTGTCTTCTTCGTCGTCTTCTTTTCTGGTCTCCTCGACGCGTCGACATCGACATCGACATCATCACCGTTCGCAGAGATGGCAACGAAAGAAGACGATCCGTTTCGTCCTCCTCCTCGTGTGCGTCGTTTACGTCTTCCCAACGCGCAGTCGTCAGACTTTAATTTTAACGTTACGTTTTGACGATAACGATTTTTGGATGAAAAACTCTTTCGTCCTCTGTTCTCGGGTTTTATGGTCTTCGTCGCGAACGAGTTTGAGAAAGATGCGAGAGAAGGCATCGTCATCTGTTTTTGTGACGTCTCTCTACGTGTTTTCCATTTTATCCAAAACGAGAAGGAAAATTTTTTAACGAGACGAAGGACAAAAAACAGCCACGTGGTGCAGAGGAGCAAAAAAATCTATTATTCTATTTCACGCGTATATGTGCGGTTTTGATCAAACAATAAAACTACTCTTCTTTGTTCTCTCTCTCTCTCTCGTTTTGCGTTTAGAAGGAGGAGGAGGAGGAGGAAACGTCAAATTCGTCAAATTCGTCGTCGTCGAACGAAGAGTTTCGTCCTCGTCCTCCTCGTCTTTCTCGTCCTCCTTTAAAACTTTCGTCGCGGCGCTTAGAAGAAAATGTCTTCCCCCTTTTATCAGGAGCATTCTTTAACATATTCTTTTCTTTTTTACCGCTGGAAAAGAACTTGACGTTTGGTTGTTTCGCGGCGACGACGCCGTGCGCGTGTTGGTCGATTTCGACCGATTCGAAACCAACGAGTTTCATGCGTTTGACGATGCCTCGAACGCCGCCACCGCCGGCGACGTTACTGGAGGGGTCCCCGGTGTAATGGTAGACTCGTCCGGACGGCTTGAGAACGCGGAAAAGTTCGGAGTAGAACTTTTCGCCGTACAGCTCACCGGCTAAGGCGAACGTTGGCGGATCGTGGATGATTCGGTCAAAGGCGCGGTCGGGTAAGGTTTGGATGACGTCGAAGGCGTTGCCGTAAAGTTGCGAGATGATGTTGTGTTTCTCGTAATCATCTTCGCCGCCATCTTCGCTCCTTTTTTTTGTCGTATTTTTCGCACGACCAAAAAGACCTTTCGAGTGAGGGTTCATGGCACATATTTGCGTCATCGTCGGGTCGAGCTCGATGGTCGTCACGCTCGAAACGTTTTCCAGCTCCGAGGCCATAATCGCCGTGTACGCCAATCCCGTGCACACGTCCAACACCACTAAATTCTTGCCTTTGTACGGCTTTAAAGAGGCAATTTTGCGTCGCGTATCTTCCTTCGGGTCCACGCCTAAGCCGAATCGATGCATACTAAACCCCGCGATTAACGCAGTTGGCGCTAACTCCGGATTAACGCTATCCGAAGGACACAGCGCGCACACTCTGTCGATGGTGTTCGAGTATATCCGACACGGCTCCAATTTTGCCAAAGCCCTGCTGTCGCCCGCATCTTCGCTCGTCTGAACGACAGTATACACCGTCAAATCGTCCGGCTCGATTGCGAACACGTCCTCTCGGTTTAAAACTATCATCGCGTCGTCGTCGTCGTCGTCGTCGTCGTCAACACTTTGTTGTCTTTTACTAATTTCCACGCGTGTCTCGTCTATTCGTATTTCACTCCTCGACAAACCGAAATCTACCGTGTGTTCGAACACAGCTCTCTTATTCGCGTTTTGATGATATTCCTTTCTACATCGCTCGGCGAAACACGCCGTCAGGAGGCAATACAATCTGGTCGTTTTGGTTTTGGTTAATTCATCCGCGTCTTCGTCGTCCTCGTTCGCAACATCATCGGGAACAACAAAAGACGAGGACGAGGACGACGACGCTTCTGCGCTCCTTCGTCTTCTCCTTCTCTCGTTTTCTCTTTTCCTCCTCCTACAAAAGCTTTGCCTCTCATCGTAAGAAGAATACGAATCAAGAACAGGCGTTCTCGTAACGACCTTTGTCTTCGTCGCATGTAAATGCGCACACTCGGTGACACGAGTAAACGTCCTCACGTAACTCATCTCCTCCTCTCAACGACGACTTCTCAAACTTTCGAGAGGAAAATCGCTTCTTCTTCAGAGCAAAGGACAAAGGAGAGCTTCTTAGTATTTACAGAGAGCGAGTGACGAGAGCGTTTCCTCCTCTTTCTCGCGTTACAGTTTTTTATGGCAAAATTTTGGAAACCACTTATTTAGGGTTTTCATGTGTAGAGTTTAGGGTATCATATTTGGATTTTTTACGTCGGCCTTTTTCTCTCTCTCTCTCTTCTTTCGATTGATTGATTCCTTCGTCTCCACACACAAAATATCATTCTCTCTCGTCAAACGCCTTGTGTTTTGCGCTTCTCAGGTTGTCTGTCTTGGGAGAGAGACGCGTGTAAAGAGAAGAAGAAGAAGATACACGAGAGAACGCGAGAACGTTTTGCTCTCTGTCTGTCTCTTTTCGTTGTTTTTTTACTCTCTCATCATATAGAATCTCTCCCTCCGTAAAAATTCGACACCATCGTCTCAGAGAGAGAGAGAGACCAATTCAAAGAGAGCGACGACGAGAGTGAACGCTCTTGCGGCGAGAAGAAGAAGAACAACAACAAGAAGAAGAAGAAAATGGGCAAACGAGAACTGGCGCAAATCATCGCCGCGCAAGAGTGGCACGACCCCACGAAGTGGGTCAGCAAGAAGAACACACGAGAGGAAAACGCAGCGGACGAGAAGAAGACGCGAAAGACGAACGTTTCTTCGGGTTCCGTAAAAAAGGTCAGGAAAAGTACGGAAACAACGAGAAAGACGAACACATCATCATCGTCGGCGAACGAGAAGACGAAAGATAAAAAAGAAGAATCGCAATATTCAAAGTCGTCGAAACTTTCGACGAGAGAAACAACCACCGCTGTCGTCGCGAGCGCGCGGAGTAAAAGCGTCACGCCGGCGAGCGAAGAGGAGAAAAAAAAACTCGACGATGATGATGATCCCAGGACGTTTGACCTCTTGGGAAATGTTGGGGCTGCTGCCACTGGGAAAAAAAGAGGGACTTTGACGAGCGCGGAGGAAAAGTTGGCGAAGAGGAAAGACATTGATGAAGAAGAAAAAGAAGAAGAAAAAGATGCTGGTAGTAAAGAACCGGAAACGACTCTGAGGACGCGCGTGAAAGTGAAAGAAGAAGAAGGGTCTCCTCCTCCTCCTTTTCCTCTACGCGCGAGCGCGAAGAAGGCCCCGATCGTTGAAAAGGAAAAAGGAGAGAACGGCGTGTCTCATTCACCACCAAAACCAACGAAGGTTCTTGACGACGAAGAAAAAATTAAAGAAGATCCGATGGTGGTAGCCGGGTCGAAAGAAACGATCGTCGCGGTAAAAAAAGTTTCGCCACCGACGCTGCCGACGCTCGATGATCACGTGAAAGCGTTGGAAGAAGGGCGGGAAGAACTGCCAATTCTGAAACCAATTCTGCCGGTGTGTTTTTATTGTAAAACAAATTCGCATGGTGTAGAAACAAATGGAATGTCGTCGCTGGTAGAGTGCGGTAGGTTTGCCGAGGATGTCAACACGAAACCGATGTACGCAATCACGTCGAGATTTGCTGAAGGGACGAAAGAACGGTTGGCGGTGGAGCACGCTTTGGTGCATGAGTTGAGTTCATTCGGCAAGACGAAATCGAAAGAGGAAAAGTTCGCGCATGGCACGGTGACTGGAGCCGAGGAATACGAAATGGAACAAAAACTTACTCGTCCCTCGTCTCATACCCCCACTAGCGTGGTTATTCAAGACGTCGCCGAAAAAGTTGCCGAAAAAAAACAGCACCGAAAGAAGCCAGCTGCGGAAAAAAAGCAATCGTACACGGCAAAACTCCAAGAGTTCAAAAGAATTCGTCAGGTGAATCAAGATAACGAAGATTTGGGACTATTCGACGCCGCGGCGACGTTGAGTTCCTTCTCGATCGGAATGAAGACGGTAAGTGGGAACAAATCGAGCGGATCCGGTGGTAGCATTAAAAAAATGAAGAACCCTTCAACTCCGAGCGCGGCTGACGATAACAACGCGGCCGTCGCGGAGGAAGGGAAAATAGAATACACTAAAACAGGAAGAATAAAGAAAGCAAAGAAGAAGTATAAAAAAAGCCTCGTGGGTATTTTGGACCCCGCGTCCGAACGCAAGAGAAAGTACAAAGAAGGCGTAGAAAACTTTTTGAAGTTGGCGACTATCCGAGCGCACATGAAAGAACGGGATGATCCAAATTTCCTTGATCGCCCGGCGAGTTTACGAACGAGAGTCGAGCCGGATGCTTTGACGTTATTCAGCGGAGGCAAATGGCGCTTAGTACAAGGCGATGACATGGCGCAGGCAAACGAAGCGATGCAAGAGGAGAGCGCGAGGCAGCCGCCAGAAGAGAACCTTAGCTACGAAGAGGCGTTGCAGAGATCTCAAGCAGAAAAGGAAGCGAAAGTGTTGGCAACACAGAAAGGTCACGAAGAAGACAAAAAGGAGGACGACGAAAAATCAAACCCGTTACGAGAGGATGCGAATCTAGGGGCTAAAGATATGATGGAGAAACGAGGGATCCAAACGGCTGGGGAGTACGCCGCCGTAGAATCGAAAGAAGACGACGGGACCTCGAAAAATCCTTTGGAAGAAGAGTCGGCAAAAGTTCGGAAAGTGACGGATGATTTACCGCCTGGCACGAAAAATGTCACCAAACCGACGACGAGAGAAGATCGTACGTTGCAAACCATGGTCAGCACGGAGACGAAGACGACAAAGTCGAGTGGGAGTAAGTCCAAATATAGCACCGAAGGTATGAAGTTTCAACGCGTCGATGCGCCGCCGGATTACGAGAAGCCAATTTTGCAACCCAAAAGAAAACGATTCGCAAATAACCCTTCGTTTGGCATCACGCGCGCGATGATCGAACAAAGATTCCACATGCCGCTGCGTGAAGCAGCCAAGGAGGTGGGAGTTGGTCGAACAACCTTCAAAAGAGTCCTTCGCTTACACGGCATCGAACGATGGCCGTCGCAAAGTTTAAACGCCAAGAAGTTGACGATGAAAACGATCACGTCGTTGATGTCTTTACCCATGTCCAGAATGGAAAACAATTTGGACGCGCAAACTTTGGATTCACCGTCCATGAATGCGACTTTGGAAGATAAAGAACGAGACGAGGAACAAAAGAAGCAAATGGAAAGCCTCTCGAATGGCATTTTTACGAAGAACTCCAACGGTACCAACGGAGAAGGTCGGCCAAAAATTCCAAACATCGCGTTGAACAACAACAACATCATGAATTTAATACTCAACGGCGCCGCGGCTGGTATTTCGCCGGAGAAAAGTAATTTATACTCCTTGGGTGGTAACATCGCTGCGGGAAGTCAAGGGAACAAATCGTTGAAAACGAGCGACTTGAGAGGTATGTCAGATTTGCGAAACTACAACGCCAACGTCAACGCGCTCGCCGATAACGTCACGTTTGGTTCTCTGCGCGGGTTATCCGACAACACGTTTAATAATAATAACAACAACACTCGCGCTTGAGAATACCAGGCTAATAATAAAAATAATCATAATAGAAGAATAATATAATACTAATAGAATCCAGGCTAATACTAACGAGATACGCATCGAAAACATGTAATCTAATATACTAAAATGTACTACAAACCTTCTCTTCTGAAGCTTGAAAGGCACCCCCAAAAGCTCCCAAAATGCTCCATTTCACAGACGCGTTAAACCTGTTTGCGATTATTGCACTCGTACCCTCTCGCGTCACGTTTTTCCTGCGCTCTTTAACACTGCTCCACACACACACGCATCGCGTAAAACAGAACTCGTCTCTCTTTCTCTCTGTTCAGAAGAAGAAGAAGAAGAGGAGAGTTTGTTTCTTTCCACCATTCCGAAGTCTAAAATTGGATCGAAATCCGGCAGCGGGAACGACTTTGACGACGACGACAGAAAGAAGATTAAAACGACGACGACGAAACTGAAACAGTCGATCGAACACTCGACGCTTTTCGAACAAAAAATCCTCGCCAGTTTGTGGCTGGAACGGAAAGCGGATTACCAAGCGACCGCGGATTTGTTGGCGGAATTTACGAAGAGATCTGCTTCCGAGAGAGGAGGAGGAAGAGGAGGAATAGGAGGCGGAAAACTCCTCCAAGCGTCCTCGACGGAACTAAAACAACAACAACAAGAAAAACAACAACATTTACTCGAAAAGAGTGTAATTCCTCCGTTACACCGCGCGAACACGAAAGAGTTCATCGCGCGGTTGTTGAGTTCGACGCGAAGCGTAAACGGCGACGACGGCTCGAATACTGATACGAGTTTTTTCTTTAAAGGAAGCGAAGAAGTTAAAGAAGAAGAGATGGCGCCACCGCCGAAGAAACGGAAGCGCGGGAGAGCGGACGCGGAGGAAATGACGACGATTCAGACGACGACGAGTAATAAGAAAGAAGATAAATTTGCCGGAGAATTACAGCAAACGCCGATGGTGCCGCCGCCGGAAAAGAAAGAGAAGAAAAGTTCGACGAGGAAAGGCGTGTTTGGCGCTATCGCCGCGTCCGGGGATAAAGCGAACGCGAGTAAACCGAAAAGAGCGGACAGGAGACGCACGATTGCTCGATTTACGACGGCTATATTACGAGCGGAAGGGTCGCACGTCTTCATCAGTCGCGACGGGTTGGGGTATCGCAAAGCGTTTGATAAGTTTCTCGCGCAAACGTACGGGAAAACGTTCGACGTGAACGGGTATTGGTGGACGAACGCTCGAGTTGAACCGTTTTTGCGTTTGTTAGTGCACATCGCCTCGGAAGGCGCGACGAACATCTCCGAAAAAGACGCAAAAGAGTTGTTTAAAAAGAAAGACGAACGACAAGCCGCCGAGTGGGTTCTCGACGAGGACAAGTTGGCGAAATGCGCGAGCGGGATGACTGCGAAAGATTTGGCTGCAATTTTTGTTGGTAAACCGAGGAAGACGAAGAAAGGGTTCGTGAGAGGCACGCCTTTACTGGTACCGACGGACAAAGAGACGTTATCGGTGGACGTCGAGGCGGTGAAGAAGTCGGAAGAGGAGAAAAAAATGGCCACGGAGAACAGATCGAAAATACGAACCGAGAAGAAAGCCGCGGCGGCATCGGCGGCGGCGGCGGCGGGCGCACAAACTAAAACGACGACATCGACTGGTAGCAAAGAGAAGCACACCAAAGCAGCGACGACGAGGAAGAAAGTGGTGGCTTCAGAGGCGGCAAAGCCGACGGATTCGAATACCGGAAGTGTTTTGACCGACGGCGTCCTTCCCGGCCGATCTCGAACGCCAAACTTTTTTCAACAACAATTGCCGTCGCAAAAGAGCCTAAACGCGATGATGATGTTACCGCCGTCCCCGAAACCTGGTGCGAACAACCCACCAGCGCAGCAACAAGGTTTCCGCGCCACCTCATCAATGACGCCACCGCCAGACGTCGCGCGTCTCTTCCAAAACGTCCAAGGTTTTTCCGCCGTCGGTTCCAACAACGCCTCCTCCAACTCGTTACTCATGCTCGGCTCTCGACCGGGTTCGCGCCAAGGCGCCATCGCCGCCGCCGGCGTCGCGCGCCAATACTCCAGCGATCTCTCCAGAATGATGAGTGAATTCAACACCGACCCGGATTCGAGCAATTTATTCTTGAGTTCCTACAACGCGCTCTCCGCCTCCGAACTCGACGCCGTCGCGGCGACGATGGCGACCAATCCGGCGTTGAAAAGAGGCATGAGCCGCCCGCAACCGTCTGCGTCGATTATGATGAGTAACAACACGAACAACAACAAGAACAACAATAACACCGCGAAGAAGTAGTAAAGAGCGCGCGAAAACGAGAAATAGACAGAGAAAGAAAGAAAGAAAGAAGACCACTTTTTAATACTAAAACAGTGACATCTCGCGCGTATTCTACAGAGAACATCGAGAAGAAGTAGTCGAGAGCGCGTGAAAACGAGAAAGAGACGAGAAAGAAAGACCACCTTTTAATACTAAAACAGTGACATCTGAGTATTTTTGAGAGAAGATACGGACCACATTTTTGGATAAACCAATCCATCCTCACAACACGCAACAGAGCAAAGAATAACACGCGATGTTTTCCTCGTCTTTAACGAGGACCTCTTTGGCGACAGAACCAGGAGGAACGAACGTCCTTTTATTCTCCTCGTTTTCTCGGAGGAAACGACGAATCGTCGATGTCACCGTCGATGCGGCGAAAGGGAGAAACGCCGGAATGAAAGGACGAAATCCGTCGTCGTTGCACCCAGTGCAAAAGCGCGTCGAGAACTCTGAAGACGAAACCACGTCGACGAGTTTTGAGCGAAGAAAAGAGAGCAGCAAAAGAGAAAAGAGACTCCCGAACGTGAAATACTCCGAACGAACCGGGAAACCGATTGAATATTCAGGCGGGCAAGTTTCCAAACAGTCCCTGAAACGAATCAAAGAAGCGACCGAAACGACGGCACGAGAGAAAAACGAGGAAAATGCGAGAAAAGCAGAGGAGAGAAAAAAGTTTCAAAACGCGCAAAAAAAAGCGGTGCCGCAAATCGTGACCGATCGAATGCTCTCGCGAGTCGTACGGTTTAGCGGGATACCGATGGTTTTAGGATTCACGACGGGACCTACGTATTATTATTTCGCGAAAATTAACACGCAGGAGTGGTTGGAACCTTGGATGTTTTTCGCGGCGAGCACGGCGACGTTTGGGTTGGCGTTTGTCGGGATCACGTACGGCGTGCTCTCGGCGAGCTGGGATCCGAGTAGAGAAGGCTCTGCTTTAGGCGTGGATGAATTTAAAATGAACATTCCGATTTTGTTTCAAACGATTTTAGGGAAGAGCGATAGAGAGTACACGGCGAGCGAATTCGACGTCGACGGCGAAGGCGATTACGATTGAAAAACCACCACCATTTTTATTTACCCTCGGACGACCGAGTAGTATTAGTATTCTTTTACGACGCTCAACGAGAGTACTTCTATGTAATCAATTTTTAGTTAGGTTTACACACCCAGCGCTAAATTTACTACGAGCAACGATTTTTACGGTTTCATTCATTTCACGCTTTTTGACGCTTCGCCTCGCCGCTGACTTCCCCGGACGCATCCGTCAACTCAGAAAAACTCCCTTTCCTCTCGTTGTCGTTTCCACCACCTTCGCGTTCACGTTTCTCAGCTCTTTTCTTCGCTTTTGCCGCTTTCGCGGCTTGCGCCAACGCCGCGCGTTCTAATCGCGCTTCGGCGGTTAACGCGGAACGTTGCGTCTCTTCGCGTTCTTTAAACGTTTGCGCTATAGCTTCCGGCGGCGCGCTGTACAAACCAGTCGCGCCGCTGCGGCGCGCGTCGTTATACATCTTTCTCTTCTTCGCCGCGGCTTTCCTTCGCGCTTTAAACCCGTCCGACGTCTTTTGATTTCTGTAGTAATATACGACGCAATCCGCGGTATCGCGGCCGGGCAAGTGCTTCGCGATGCGTCGAAAGTTCTTTCCGTACGCGGTGAATTTTTCGTGGTACACGCGAATCTCGTCTTCGGTCCAAGGGCGGATGAACTTCTCCGCGTCGTGTTCGGCTTTAGGATCCTCGACTAGACCGTTTCGGCTGTCAAAAATCGCAATGCGTCTTTCGTGTTCGTCCAAGATCATATCCGGAACCTTGCAGAGCGTTTTCAACTCTTCTTTGCGTTGTAACGCTTTGATCATTTGCATCTCCTCGTATTCGGATCGCGCGACACCATCGGAGCGACCGAAGCCAAAACCAGGAGCACCGTACAATCCACCGACGCCGCCCGCACCAATTTGTTGATTTCGCGAATCTGATCGGTTTCTCGAGGAGGACGAAGGTCCACCTCCCATGCCGGTAATGCCTCGGCGATTGCCTTTTTGCGCCAAGCGCTCTCTTCGTTCCTTTTCCGCCGCTTTAAACATTAACGACACGCGCCATCGCTCTCGATATTTCAAGTATTGCAACGCTAACGTGTATTCGTATTCGCTCAACTTTTTCTTTCGTTTGCGCAAGACGTTCATAATTTGTTCGCGAACTTTCCCGCGTTTCTTTTCGTCCTTTTCTTCGTCGTAGACTCTCTTCGCGATATCCGCCGCGTTCGTTTGTTGTTCTTTTGGAATTGAGTAAATACTAGGAAGCGAAATGTGATCTTTGGAGGTGATTCGCTCCTCCGCATCGTCGTGTCTCTTTTTGTTTTCCGCCGCGAATTGCTTCGGAATCTCCTCGCTCACTTTCTTCTTATCTCTTTCGCACATCTCTCTGCACACGCGATTGGCTAGAAATCTCGCCGCCTTTTCGGTTTCAGACGCAGAGGCTTTGCGAATATCCTTCAACTCGCGCTCGCGATTGGCCAACTCTCGAGCTTCTTGGTTTCTTTCTTCCACGAACAGTTCTCGCTGTTCTCTTTGCTTCTCTGCGGTTTGTAATCGGTTTCGAAGAAGTTCCGTCTCGCGTCTCGCGTAACGCAAATCCGAAGAGTCGCCGTCGCGGTCTTCTTTATCTTTTTGTTTCTCCAAACGTCTCTGATCGACGAGCGCTTCGAGTTCTTTTTCCAACTCGACGACGGTTTCGTCCACGCGATCCATCTGCGCGACCAACGCGGCTTTGGTCGTTTTTAATCGATTCTCCGCCGCTTTGAGCTTTTTCAACTCTTTGTCGTCCATCGTCGGCGCCTCCTCTTTCGTCGGCGCTGCTTTCTTTTCGATAGCGACGGGTGGTGCCGACGGCGGTCGAGACGGCGGCTTCTCCTCTTCTTCCTCCTTTTCTTTCTCGACTTTCTTTTCTTCCTCTTCTTCGTTTTCTTCTTTCTTCGGCGGCGGCGCTTGTTGCGGCTTCAAAGACCGACCCCAGCCGAGTTTCTTTTTCGACGGCGACGTCAAATCGCCTTCCGAACCACGAATACCGCTTGTTGCTGGCGGTTTTAACACCCCCGGGGGCGGTCCGACCGGAGCACTCCCGCCTCCACCATCTCCTGGAATTTGCGGTGGCACGTACTTCTTCTGATGTTGCGTCTGCGCTAAAAGACTCGGTCGATTCGCCGGCATCGCCGCGCTCGCCATAATCGGTTCGTCAAAACCAGGTCTCGGTTGACTCGTCCTCCCGCCCGTCGGTATCGGCGGAAACCTCGACCCCGAGGGAGGTGCCATCATCCCCGGCGGAGGGCCTCTTCCCATCCCCGGTGGTGGCAACTCGCCTACCTCGCCGTCCTCGGCGCCTTGATCGTCATCCGCCGCGGGATATCGATCCCGACTCTGCGCCCGATGCTGCTGCGTCATCATCATTTGCGGTCTGTTTGCTCGCGGCGGTGACCTGTTTCCTCCGTAATACCCTCCTCCTCCTCCTCCTCCTCTGTTGCTTCCTTGAAACTGTGGTGGTGGTGGACCTCTCGCGTTGCCCATCCCAGGCGGCGGGCCTCTCGGCGGGTGTTGTTGTTGTTGTCCTCCCACAGGGGCAGCCTCGTCCTGTTTTGCGTACATTTTGTGTGTAAAGGTGAGCCGCGAACAACGACAACAACGCATCGTCACGATCGAGAATTTACGCGGAATAAAGCGAAAGCGAAAGAGCGCGAACGAAAATCCACGAACGAGGGAACGCGACTCGCGGGAACGACGGGAAAAGAGCGAGAGAGAAAGAGAGGAAATTGATCTCCTTTTCCCTAGAGACGAGGATGCGAGTCTTTTGACGAGATGATGATGATGTGAAGAAAAGCAAAAAGAAACGCGCACCCGTGGTTTTCCTCCTAATCCTCCTCCTCGATGAAACTGATCTCCTCTGTCGGGCCAGTTTCCCACGCCTTTTCTGTCCGACATGACGCGAAGCGAGACTCTTTACGTGCGTGTACTCTCGATAAATTCTGAGGAGAATTGGAGCACATTTGGGGAAAAGACGACAGAAAGAGCGACGAGATTACTTTAACGATGACGACGAGCTTGAGCGCGTGCGCGACCCTGATGAGACGCAGACGATCGTCGTCGCACTCGTCGTCGTCGTCGTCGAGATCGTCGCGACGCGTTTTGACGACGACGACGATGATGATGCGAGGAGGACGAGGACGAGAGAAACGTGTAAAACAACGAGCAGCGGGGAAAACAAAGAGGAAAGCGAAGAGTGACGACGACGACGATGTGATGAAACAAGACATGAACGCGTCAAACATCGGGCAACCGATCGACGCACCGATCAATCCAATCACGGCGGAACCTTTGGTGAAAGGACAAGTGACCGCGATCGTGACCGGGGTGATTTCGGTCCTCATAGCGGTCGGGTATTTGGTCTTGGTGCAAGTGATGGACAGTCGAGATATGGTGCCGCCGGTGGAAGAGGAAGCGTACGGGGACGGGTCAGTTCCAGCGAAGGTGGTCGTTTCCGCCGCGGAGAGTAAGGAGAAGAATACTAAGAATAACAACGCGATCGAGTGGGAGATGGTGGAGATGGAGTGAGGATTGGAAGTGTTGTTATTAAATAATATCTCTGATTAAAACGCTCGGCCGCCGACACGTAAACCCGTGCGCGAGAGTAAAAAGTTCCGTCTTCTTCTTCTTCTTCTTCTTCTCTACTACGCGGAGGATCTTTCTAAAGGTGGCAATTCGGTCAATTTCACGTTATCTCTCAACCATTGAATAGTCTTTGCCGCCTCCAACGCCGCTCGCGCGTTTTGAATCATTCTCTCTTCGTCGTATTCGATGCCTTGCGCCTCGAGATCTTTCACCTGGTTTTTCAATTCGTCGGAAAGTTCGCCTTGCGTGATGACCATATTTTTTTCAGTGAACAACGCTTCGCACGCGATGGTTCTTCTACAAATGAGTTTAATCTCCTCGGCTCTTTCCGTGACGAACTTGTTCATGTTTTTCTCCGAGGCTAACGCTTGAATCGCTTTCATGGACATTTTACCTTCCATTTGCATTTGGGTCAAGTGTTCGCCAAACATGTTTTCGGATTGTTCTCTCAACACAGATTCCGGAATTTCACACGAGCACGCCGCCGCTAACGCGTCTAACACGGCTTCGTCTTTCACAATCTTCTCTTCGACTTCTCGAGACATTTTCTGCGCCTCCAGGATTTGCGCTTTCGCCTCGTCGACGGTTTTTGACCCGGTAAAAATGTCCTCGGCGATGTCGTCCGACAACGTCGGCATCTCTCGCGAAAACAACTCGTTCACTTTGACGGTGAACATTGCCGTTTTACCGGCGACGGATTTGACCGACCAATCTTCCGGAAAAGATAAGTTGAAATCTTTCTCCTCTCCCGTTTTAATCCCGACGATTTGTTCCATCAACCCGGGTAATTTCAAATCCGTCGTCGCCGTATCCAATCGAAAATCTTTCGTTTCAATCCCCGGCAACGAGTTCCCGCTCGTATCCATCGCATTAATATCAATCACGGCAACATCGCCTTCCTCTAATCCTCTATCCGCGATCACTCGCATCGTCGCCAAATCTCTCAATCGGTTCTCAAACAACGTCTCCGCGTCTCTCTTATCGGTTTCGTCGTTCCCCGGGCTGACGTACGTCGCCTCCAAACTGTCGATATTTTTCGTCCACTGCACCGTCGGTTGCACACAAATCTTAATCACGTATTCCAGCTCTTTCGACGGCGTACACTCTGGCCCACCAAACGCTTCCGCTAACTGTCTCGGCGTCGTCGCGATCGTTTCCGAATCCTGGATCGCTTCCTTGGCGACGAATTGCATCGCTTGCGGCAACGTGTTCTGCAACGTATCCTCGATGCACAGTTGCAAAAACGTATCCTTCCCGACCGCTTTCAAAAGCATATTCATCGGTGGTCTCTTCGTATCACTTTTCTTTCTCGACCCGTCTTTTTTCTTCGGCGCTTCAAACCCTGGAATTTCCGCTTGCGCGACGGCTTCGTCGATCGCGTTTTCGTAGCTTATGGCCAAAACATCCATCGGGACCGCCACGGATAACTCCACCACGCACCCGGGTTTCACCTCGGATTTTTCCACGCGAATGTTTGATACCGCCGAGTTTGACGGTGGTTTCGCCATGTTCGTGACAATGAGCGTTTTCGATGACCTCTCGTTTTTGCGCGATTGTCTTCTTCGCGGATGCCGCTTGACGTGCACCGCGTTCGTTCGTCTCGACGACGAAGATGATGTGTTTTGTGCCGCCACGACGAAGCCCCTCTTGAGGAGGGCATTTTCACTCGCAAACATCACGTTTTCAAGAAGAATCCTTCGCGTATTCTGTGTGTGTGTGTGTGTGTAAAGCAAAGCGCAGATCGTGTTTTGTGCGTTGTTCAAAACGTACTCTAACTGCTCCGACGATCGTCTCTCTTTCTCTCTTTCTCTCCGCTTTAATTTAAACGCGCAAATCTGTAATGGATATAATGGAAAAAGAGGTTTTTGTTGGTGCAAAAAGAGAGAAAAGAGGACAACGCTTCTTTGTGAAAAAGAGACACGTCTGCAGCTCAAAAGTTCAAGTCAAAACGATTTCTCTCTCTTTCTTTCTCTCTCTCTCTTTCTCTCATCACTTTTTCTCTCTCTCTGTTATTGTATTCGTCTCAACAGAGAGCACGATGTGCAGTGGAAGCTGACACCATCAACGAGCGCTTCTATTCACGCACTTTTAGCGTCATCATCGACGACGAAATAATAATGGAAGAAGAAGAAGAAGAAACTTTGACAGAGACGAGGACGAGGACGACGATCGAGTCTCTCGAGCGCGACGTCGAGGTAAGACGACTCGCAACTTTCTCTCTCTCTTTCGAATTGGAAAACGCTCTTTCTCTTTCTCTCGCTCGCGCTCTCTTCTGAACGCTGACGCTCCTCTTCCCTCTCTCTCTCTCTATATATATATCAGGCGATAACGATCGAACGCGTGCAAATTTTGGAGCGGTTATCGAGACATTCCGCGGTCGCGTCGACGTCGGCAAACGCGAGGAGGAAGCTGATGAAGTCTTCAGACGAGGACGAGGACGCTGGTGTCGCCTCAGACGAGGAGGAGGAGGAGGAGGAGGAGGAGGACAACATGAACAACAACAACATCGACGGTTTTACTACCACGCAAACAACTACGAGTACGAGTAAAGCGAGAAGTATACGCGCGTCGAGAATGGCGAGCGTTCTTTTACACCATCTGGCAAAACGAGAACACTTGACGTGCGCGTCGCTGGATATCGTGCGGAAGATGAAGGAGAAGCGGAAAGGCGTGTTTGTCCTCGCGAGCGAAGAAGAAGAAGAAGCAGGAGGAGGAGGAGAAGAAGAAAAGTCCTATCCGCTCTTGCTGGACGAGTTGGCAAAAAGCGTCGCTTTGATCAACCAAGCGTCGTCGATGGCGAGGAATCGTGATGGCGACGATACTACTATTCGCGCGTTTGCGTCGATGTCGTCGAGAGTTTCGTCGCATGCTAGGAAACGAACGCTCGCGGTCGCGGAAGAGTGTCGACGCGCGCTGACGACCATTCTGAGACGCTCGTTGAAACGAACGAATTGGCCACCTCCGTTGACGCCTTCGCAGTTGAGCGAGTACGAGTGGAACGTTGGTGAGAGTGAGAGTAATGGGGTAGTAATCAGTCGATGTTGCGAGCTGTTGTTTGTGTTGCAAACCGCGTTAGAAAGCGATATTTTTATCAGCGGCGATAATAGAAAAGATAGTATAGATATTAGAGTCGGTCAGTACGATTTCGTGGCCGAAACTTTTGCCTTAGCCGTTCAAAAACGATTCGTGAAAGCCTTTGCGAGCGCGCAACATTCGAGAGCGCCGGAGTTGATGTTGAATTGTTGCGCGAAACAGATTGAGTTTGTGCCATCGTTCGTCGCCTCGGCGTTGATTCAGTGCAACAAAGACGAGAAGGACAACGATGACGCTGGTAGTAATGACACGACTTCTTTCTTAGAGGAACTGTTCGAGAAACGTGCCAGCGCATTTGCTTCTACGATCGCATCCGCGCTCAGCGATTCAGCTCGCGCGCTGTTGGAAGACGTGTACTGCGCCAAGTGTGAATCGGACGCGAAAAAATGGTGGCTGCACTTGGCAGATTGCGCCATCGCGTTTGACGAAAAGTGTGAGAAAGATTTCGGACGGTTTTCGAACGCACCGAAATGCTTAGACGTGTTGGCGGACGGAAGCGAAGATTGGAAGGTGTCCTGGTTGTTGTCGGAATTAGAGGCGAGTTGGAACGAGATTAAACCGCTGTTGGATTCCAAAGATGCGGGATGGGAGTGCGAAGCGAGCGGATACGCAGAAGGGTCTCCAGACGACATCGAAAGGGACACGTTTAATGTGGATGTTGAAGATGACGGAACTTTACCCGGCGTAACCGCGCCTAAAGTCTCGACCGTTCTCGCTACTCTGCTCGCAAATTTAGTCGCGAGAAGCGAAAAACTTTCAGACGACGAACACAAAGTTGAGTTTCTCGCGAGAGTGCCGGCGCTTCTAGTCGAGAAGTTTCGCGACGCCGTCGATGACAAGGCGAACGAAGTCGAACACGATTTGTTTTCTGAAAACATGGACGTTGTCACGCGCGCGGTGATTCGAATTGGAGCGTGCATCGCGGCGTCGTTGAAGATTGAGGAAACTTTGAGCGAACTTTCCGAGTTGCCGTTTTTAGTCGACCTGGTAAGAGGGTACAAAAGAGACGACGACGACGAGGACGACAACGAAGACGATAGCATCGAAGGCGTTTTTGACGACGAATGCAAGATGTTCAAAGACTTGCGAGAGGTATGGATTGATCGCTTAGCGAACGTCGCGGTGGGTAAATCGTGCGACGCTTTGGATGGGTACAGATCCTACGCTTCCGCCTTGCGCTTTACGAAATGCGGCGTCGGCGTTAAAAACGACGACGATGATCGAGAAAACACTTCGCCTCCTGCGTCTCCATCTTCTCAGTTTCCGACCAAAGCGAGTCATCTCCTTTTAGTCGGTCTTCCCGCTCTTCGCGCGTGGCTCGCGCTTCTCCACAGATCTCTCGATTCTCGAGCGTTCCAACGCGTTTGGCGAAAAATCTGCACGTCAGTTTCCAAGCGCTGCTTCTCGGACGATATCGTTCGCTACCTCCTCGAAAAGCAAAAGAAAGAAATGTCCGAGGAAGGCATAAACCAGTTCGCGATTGATGTGGACACGTACGTGGCCACTTTTGTTCCGTATTCTACGAATAGAAAAGCAGTCGCTCTGGCGATCGACCGGCGCGTTCGAGACTTCTTGAGCGGCAAAGTTTAACAATAATAACACAATAATACGAGTAACTTAACTCTCTCTCTCTCTCTACTAATCATTTTTAATACAACAAAAGCTACGTACGTTATCACAACCCTCTTCTCCTATCTGGATCTTCCACGATTAACTCGTCCACTCCCCAATCTTCCCAACTCCCGTCCGGCATGAACCTTCTCACCGTAAACGGCACTCGTTTCTCCCTCAATTCCTTATTCGCAATGTCCAGTGGGTCCGTCTCGCCTTCCAATTGCACTAAAACCGGCGCGTTCATGCTTATTTGCAGCGCCCTCGTGCCTAAAATTCTCGCGCGTTCGTATTTCGTCATGTACGGTGTCGTCGTTCGTTGGTCTTTCGGGACCGCTTTCCCTCTTTTCCCTCCTCCTTCTCGCGCACCCAACGATGATGATCGATCCCCGGAGGCGATGATGTTGTCCCCGTCCACATCCATCCCTTCGTCCTCCTCGTTCCCTTCTTCGTTGTTGTTGATCATCTCCGGTTCTGCTTCTTCTCCGCCTCCCTCGTACTCTTCATCTTCGTCCATGGTATTCTTTTATCACTTAAGCTTCGTATTCTCGTCGTCTCGCCTTTGTGTGTTCTTTTCGCGCGGAGTAGACAAAGCGTCGAATGTGAGCCGCAATTTCAACAGACCATCTTCACCCATTTTTGAGCTCAAAGAGGCAAAAAAAACAAAAAGAGCTGTCGAGAGGAAATTTTTCTCAAAAACAACAAAAAAAAAACAGAATTGAAAAATATTTGTGATTAAACAACTTCGCAAACGTTATCATATATACGCGCGCACGGAAGACGCACGCGCGACAAAAACACGCGTGTGGTAGTAGTTTCGGTTTGAATCCTTCTTTTTTTTTCTCTCTGTTGAGAGGTTTCTGTCGTTTGGGTTTTAGAGTAGGATTTTCTCATCAGTTGGGAGAAAAACAATCCAAATGTCTTTCTCGAAACTGACGAAAACGATGTACAAATCCATGCTCGGGAGTTTTATATCCGCGGCGAAAAGACCACCGTCGACGATTCCAGCGGTAGTTACGATCGCCGATTTCAGTCGGTGTCTCGTGGAAAAGGAGGAGGAGGAGGAGAAAAAGAAATGGAAGTCGTTCTCGGACGCGGATTTTGGAGGCCGAAGTCGAGCAACTCTGACGACGACGAAGAAGGAAAAGAGGAACCACGTGAACGAGAACAACTTTGATGATATTGGTGGTTATGGCAGCGTCGTGTTCGAGGGAAACTTGGATTCATCGGTGCCGCAATTGAGAGACGAGAAGATGCGAGAGATTCGGAGCTTGAAACGGTCCGGGTTCGCCGGTTTTGGATGGAACGACGTGAAGGCGCGACTGACGAAAACGTCGAGAGAGAGGAAGGATGACGAAAGCGAAGAACAAGAACGAGAAGAAGAAGAGGACGTAGATTTGGAGTATTTTTCGCACGTGCGGTTTACGATGAGAAACTACGACGGCAGAGCGTACGTGTGCTCGATAAAAACCGAGAGAGACGCGTTCGGGAACGGAGAACACGATTTGTGGCAGGCGTTTTTACTCGCGCCGAAAACGACGACGAGCGAAGAAAGTAGTAGCGGTCGTACGAACTGGACCGAACTCACCGTCCCGCTCGATCAGTTCATGAAAACCTACAAAGGAGGCGTGGTGGAGTCGCAAACAATCGGTGGTAAAGACAGTTTACGACGACGAGGGAACATGCGATCGATTGGTATCGCCTGCGGCGGTTTAGAGTTCGGCAAAGGCGACATGGACGGCGCGTTTCGATTGGAGGTGAAGAAAATCGAGTTGTTGGACGAAGAGAGAGCGGGGGCGCTTTGAAGACGGAGAAAAAAACGCAGCACCTCAAATAATAGAACTAGATAGATGGAGTAGTGTTCATAATAGAGTAGTCTTTCGGAGCGATGTAAAGTACGAAGTGATCAAGTAAATACGATGACCCGGATGAAATACGATGCTAACAGTGTATTTCGCTTTCCTTCTCTCCTTATAAAAAATGCCTCCGCTTTCTGAAACGATGACGAATTCAAACTTACAAAAAATGGATATCAAAGACGAGGAGTTGAACTCCATCCTCGACGGATTGTGCAAGATGTTCGAGGAGAAGCACAAACGACCGCCGACGGAGGACGAGATTAAGATTTGGATTTCTCAGTTGAAGGATGCGAGCACGGACTAATAAACGGAGCTCGGGGAAAAATTCAAAATTCGAAACACACACACAAGAACACAAATCACATCACACACGAGAGAGAACGAAAGAGAAGAGGGTTTGAACAACGTTCGTTCGCGACAAAAGAGCGCTCTTTTGGAGTGGACTTAAAAACGATAGTTGCTGCTCTGAGTGATTAGGATGCGCGTCGTCTCTGTAAAAACTGTCCACTATTTATACATAACAAACAATAATTCAAAATCTCACTTTCTTCACGTTTTAGTAGCAAAGCGACAAGAACGGATACGGGCGCACAAATTTTGCACACGTTTAAAGTCGCGGAGGGATGCAGCGAATAGCTCGCGTCTTGTATTACAGCTTTTTGTTTTATGATTAATTTTTCTCTCTTTAAAGCGGGCTTTCCAATTCCAACGACTTATCGCCTTCGTCTTCTTCTGGTCTCGTTTTCAAACCCATCGGCGTGATTTCCACGTTATCTCGGTCGATTCGGTTGATATTTTTTGGCGGTTTAAACTGAGGCGTGGATTGACCGATATCGTCGAAGCGAATCTGCGGGTTGGTCGCCATCGAACGCGTGAGTTTTCTGTCGGCCAAAACCGTATTACCGTTGGGTGTCGTTCGCAACGCATTCGGAGGCGGCGGCGAGGGTGGGAGTGGTGGTTGTGGCGACTTTGCTTCACCGTTCACCGGCGCTGCTACTGCGTTGGTACTTTGTCCTCCACCTATCTTCGGCGTCGGAATTTTCTTCAAACCGGGAGCTGATATATCTTTTCCTTTCGACAACTTATCGCTCGATCCATTTCTATTGTTATTCGTATTGTTCTTATTCTTGTTGTTCTTCTTATTATTATTATCTGTCTTCTCGTAAAACTTGTCCGTGTCTTCGATGCCTGGCTTGCACAACCTCTCTAAAACGAAAAAGTTACTCTTGTTCGACAAATTCCTCTTTAACTTCTCTTTACTCACAAACTCAAAGTCGCGAAAATCAAACCCGGGTCCGACGCCTTCGCCTAAAAGCGCAAAGTCAAAACTTTTCGTCTTCTCTAAAGTCGCCGCTTTGAAATAATTTCCAGGCACAACGACTTGTGGTTTATCGCCCTTACTCAAATTTGAACCTAATCGTTCCACGTAATACTCTCCCGTGGATGGATTGACGATGTGATACAGCACCGTACACCCGTAGTGAAAATAATGCACGTGGTCGCTCTTGTTACACACCAATCCTTGGTAATCCTCAATCAAATAGTAAATAGACGTCATCGTGTTCCTCGCATTCCCTCCGGACGTTTTCACCAAATCTCCGTTCGAATCTGTTTTCCCTCGACTCGCCATCGGCGTCGCCCCAGACCTGTGGGTTTCTCTGAAATAGCCACCTTCCGGGTGCGGAATCAAATCCAACGCTTTGACACAGTCCTTTTTTTTCAAATTTCCCGACGAAATGTGAGACGACGATTTTTTGTACGCGAAATACCACAACATCATCGCGGACGACGCCGAAAGAGCCGCCGCGCCAACAACCACGAGCGCGTTGTTGGCGTTTTTATCCTCATCAGAGCGGGAGAAAAGCTTTCCTAAGCCTTTTTTCTCGCGCATCAAAGTCGCCACGAGAGTTTGCGTCAAACCACCCGCTGTCGTGGGTGTTCCTCCTTCCATTTTTTTTGTCTCTTTTTTCTCCCTTTGTGTCGTGAGAGCAGCTTTTTTTTTGAGGAGAGGCTGCGTACAAATTTTATTTCATTTAAATTCATCAAACTCTCTTTATTTAAACTCAGAATCCTTTCTTCTTCTTTGGTGGTGGTGGTGTATTGTCGTCGCGAATCGATCGAGAGAAGAAGAACGCGCGACAGATACTCTCGGCGACGTCACGAGCGAGCGCTTTCGGAGGCGAGCGTTCAGAGAGGAAACGACGAAAGGTTGAGAGAGAAACTTTGTTCGTTTTTAAAAAATTTGTGTTTTGTTTTCCCCGGGAAATCCCATTCCCGAGAGATTGAACTCGTTTCTGAGAGGTTTTCCGATTTAAACTCGCGCTCGCTCTCTCTCTCTCTCTGAAGCGCGCGCGCGCGAAAGAACAATCGCATCGAACGAACGAACGAACGAACGAAAACGCGACGATGATGAAAGCGACGACGGAAACGAAAACAACGAAACCCTCGTCGTTCACGTTGGACGACTTGATGCTCGGCCGAGTGCACCTCTCGAAGGGAGAGAACGACGAGGAGGAAGAGGAAGAGGAGCACAGGGAAATCGTCTTCTCGTATCCTCTCCTCTTTCGAAAGAAAAAGAAACAGAAGAAAGAGAGTGGGTTAACGAGGCAACGTGAAAAGCATTTGGAGGAAGAGGAGGAGGAATTTTTGGCAAAAAACTCCTCGCCTCGCGAGAAAGAAGGTGCACAAAATATGACGGAGCTGCTCCTCGACGCGCGACGAAGAGATGATCGATTCGAGCAGCAACGCGAGATGCAGATGCAAATGCAAAGAGAACACGTGGAGAAGATGGTTACAGGGTTTCCGTACGCGAAGAAGCATCAACAAGAACAGCATCATCGTCATCATCGTCGTCAACGAGAGCAAGAACAAGAACAACAACGCGCGTCGCCGAGGCGCGACACCGGAAACGCACCACATGAACAACAACAAGAAGAACAAAACGCATTAACAAGCCCACCGCGAAGGATCACGTTGCAGCCGTCGCCGCTGAAAGCGTCGAATCAACGCCCAGAGGCGTCGCCGGGGATGCGAGCGCTCGGTTTGTCGCCGTCACCGGTGAAGCAAATAGAAAATAACAAAAACGATAGAAATAGACAGCAGCAGGAAATAGAAGACGACGAGACGATGAAGGAGACGTTAGAGTACAGAGGTGGGTACGTGGACGCGCATCCGAAAATAGAGAAGCCACCGTCGCCGCCGAGAGGATTCTTTCGGAAAATAGACTCGGTCGCTTCGGATGAAAAGCAGCAACGACGACAACAACAACAAAACGACGAAGACGACGTCTACATCGAACCGAGAGGCGCGCATAGACGAAAGTCACCATCCGGTGGCGTTCGCGCATCTGAGTCGACGATGACGATTGATGTACCGTCAAAGAAGAACGGTGCTCGAAAAGGACGTCGCGAATCCGAGGAGCTGCGATTGGAGGCTTCAAAAATTTTAGGCATCACACCGCCGCCGTCTCAAAAGTATGGAGGACATCATCCTAGAGCCATCGTGGCAACGCTCGTCTCGAACAACGATTATCAGTACCGGTTAGACGAGAGTAGCGATTTCGAAGATGGGCGTCGTCGGTCTTCTCGAGCGAACAAAAATTTCCCGGCGAGGCCGTACTGGGAAACGAACACCGCGAGGTACGAAGAGAAACGAAAGTTACAAGAACAATCGTTCGATATGGACGGCGATGGAAGCAACGACAATTGGATCGGTGGATTAACCGACGAACGAAGCGAAAAGATGTATTACAAGAGAGTTGCGTATGCGAACGGAAATGGAAGCGTGAACGGACAACAGCCACCGAGAAGAAAGAAACGCGGTCGGCCGCCGGGAACGAAAAATCCTCCCAATGCCAAAAAAACGGGACCAAAGACGAAGAAGACAGTCAGCGCGAATAACTCGGAAGACGACGACGACGGTGACTATCGCTCCGGAGAGGAGAAACCGAAGAAAAAACGCGGTCGACCGGTTGGTTGGCGCAAGTACGCGCAGCAAGATACGCAGGAACACCAACAGCACCTCCTTGAAAACCACCAGCGAGAACGGCGAAGATACGAGGAGGAGACTAAGAACGATTACGATGACAAGGCATCGGAAAGATCGCATCCTGTTTCCGCACCTCCTTCCGAACAAAAGCGCCCACTACATTCACAACCACCGCCGCCAGAACGTCAACAACCGCAACAAATACAACCGACGGTCGTGCAACAAATGATCCCGGTAGTGCCTTCCTTGCAACCACCGCTCGTGGATAATCCAACCGCTGCGTCGAATGAAAAGGCGTGCTTGCAATGCAAACGAAGCGACCACGATTACGCGTTACTCGTATGTGGTGGATGCACGAAATGTTTCCATACGTTCTGTTTGGTACCACAAGTTTCGAAAATACCCGACGGCGATTGGTTCTGCTACGATTGCGTTGCAAACGGGAGGAGTGTTGCAAAGAAAGAGGAAGACGACAAGGCCGACGAAGCGCCAGGCAGCAGCGACTCCAAGAAGAAGAAAAAGAAGGACGCTACCAAAGAAGGCGAGGAGGAAGAAGTCAAGGTGAAGAAGAAACCAGGCCCGAAACCAGGGTCAAAACGCCGACCGGATGCGAAGAAGCCAGGCCCAAAACCTCGCAAGAAAACGCGACACCGCGCGTACTCCTCGGACGAAGACAGCAGCTCCTCGGACGAAGGCGAAGCCGTCGGCTGGACGCGAGGTGGCCAACGCGTCGTTCAAGGGAAAAGCGCACCTCCATCCGCGCTCAAAAAAGGTCACTCCATCGATGAAGAAACTGAAGAAGCCGAGGAAGACGTCGAAGAAGATGATGTTGCCATCAACAACTCCAAGACTGTATGGTCTTTCGAGGAGCTCGTCGCGCTTGAAAACGCGCGAGCTACGGTAAAGAAGGACGAAAACTACTGGCAAAACATTGCCAGAAGAATACCCGTGGAACAAAACTGCGCTCCAAAAACCGCCAAAGAGTGTCGTCAGAGAGTGTACGAAGGCATGCCGTCTGAAACCAGATAGATTTAGATTGTTAGTTTGCTTGTTCAAGAGAAACATATTAGCGCGTTCACGCATAAAATGATAAAATTCATCTCACATATTGGTATATTGAAAACGATTTTTTTTCCTCAGACAACAAACACAACAAACGAGAAATGCTCACCACCACGAAGCGCTACTCTCCCGAAGCCATACGAGGTATACTCGTCCTCTCTGTGTCCTCCGTACTCTTTCTTTATCTCACCGCGTGGCTGCTCTTTCTCCCATTCATCGACGACGACCATCACGTGCGCAAATTCTTCTTCCCCGGTGGGACAAACAGACAGTTAGTGGCGAACGTGTTGACGAGGATTGGTGGGGCGATGATTGGTTTGTGTGGAGCGACGATTGGTGTAGCGATGGTGAGGAAGAAAGAGCGATGACACCAACGGTGTTTTTGGATTGCGTTTCTTCTTGTTGTTCGCGCGCGTAGCTTTAGCCTCATCGCGATAGCGCTTTGATTTTAGACTTTGTAGACACTTATGTATCAGCTAATAACTACCAGGTACTATTATTATTGCTGCTGTTCTTTCACCCGTCCTTCGAACGCGTCTAAGGATTCTACTAATAACGACCAACTGTTCGATTTATCGGCGCCGATGTTCGAAACCTCTTTGGTTTCGTTCGCGTTGCTCACCGCTCTTAATCCGAGGAACGCAAAGTTGCTTTGCGAGTCGTCGTCTTCACCGGCGGATGCTTCTTCCTCGTCGTCTTCGTCTGAACCGCTACTGAAGGCTTTTTGACGCAGTTGCTCGGCTTTTTCGGCGACCTTTTCTTGAAACGTCATGTTCGCTCTCACAGTAGCCGCGTCTGGGAAGACGTCTATGCGCAAACCGTCCTTGTTCTTTTGATACTGTAAAGCGGTTAAAAACTTCGATCCTCTCGGAGGCGGAGGGACGTACGAGGTGAGTTTTTTCCGGTCCTCCTCGGATTTTGTTTCCGGTATTTGAGCGTCGTAGATGCTCAAGCCGTTGTCAGAGGCGCTTCGAATGGCGTTGGTTGTTGCGTCGACGTTGGTGGATTCTATGCACACGGCTTCGAGAGAATCTCTTCGTTTCGCAACGCTTGCGATGACTGGAACTCCGTTTGGCGAACGCAAATCAAAGTATCCAAATCCGTACAACAACTCCCCGCCGGCTTCGTACACTCTCGATACTCGAATACCAAAGGGCACCGTGCACTGAATGTACTTTAACTTTTCAACCACATTATTGCTATCGTTTGCGCCATTATTCAAAGAAGAATCAAGAGGATGAATCTCAATCGAAGCTTTCCCGCCGTCATCTTCATTCAACGTCTCCCTTCCGTAAGCCAATCGCACTACCCCACTCTTCTCGTTTATCGACGTCACTCGCATCCCCATCGCGGTTTCCCAAAACTGCGTCTCGCTCTTCACGTCTTTCACCGCTATCCTTATACCCGAGGCATAATACGCTTCATCCGTATTCCCGGTTTTACTCAATCGTTCTTTCTGCTCTCGAACAAACTCGCCGTTCTTTTGAACCCGCGATATTTGCTTCTCGAAAAACGTCTTCTCTCGTTCCAAACCTTCTTTCTCCTCGGAAGAGAGCTCTGGATTTTTCAACAACTCGTCGGTTTCGTCGAGCATTTTTTGCATCGAATCAATCACTTGCCCGGCAAACGAGGGACTACTTTTCATGATAAATGCACTCGCCAAAGCACTCGCCAAGCTGCGGCGTCTGAAAGATACGCAACAAAGTTCAGTGTTCGTTTCGCTCTCGTCTTTTGCTGCGCGTTTCTCGCGCTCGTTCTCCCTTTTGATTGCGGCGAAACGAGTTCGATTTCGAAGGTGACGACACCGACGAAAGCAATTTTTCCTTTCCACGTGCACTGACGACGACGACGATTCAGACGACGACGACGGAGGAGCGGTGCTGAAGCTTCGCAAAGAGGACGATGCGAGCATGGTTCTGTTCGTTTATACAGTTTTTTTTACGTCCGCGGTTACTATGTATTCGTGTTATTATATAAATACGCTGAAGCTCCTATTATTGTTATGAAGCGTCAGAGAGCTACTTTCTACTTTCTATTCGAGCATGTTTCTTAATCGATCGACGGCGAGGATAAATTCTTTCTCGTCTGTGATTCCGCCGTTCGCACCGTCGTCTATAACCTTTCGAGATTCTCGAAGGGTTTGCGTGAACCCATCGCTTCTGAACTGATTGACGGCGTCTTCGTTCGTCGTAAAGTCTACGCGTTCGGCGATATCTAAGAGCAAGCGAGCGTACGACTCTCGTTCTTGCGCGAGGTCTGTGAGCGAGGATGACGATGAACCGCTTTCCACGTTCACAGATAACTTTGTCGCCACAACTTCTATCACTTTCGCGTCTATCGTCCGTTTCATGGCCTCTTCCGACGTCACGCTCGCGTGTCTCAACAACGCCGCCGCCTTGACTCTGGTCTTGACGACCGAAGACGTCAACCCGCACTTCGCTAACGATTCAATCCCATCTGATTCCACGAACATACTCATCACCTCTGCGTTTCCTCTCACTAAACAGCTCAACGCGTATATAACTTTCGCGTTGCTCTTCTTATTCAAATGCTTCTCCGATTGCAACGCGAGCAACAGTACGTTCAAAGCGTCGCACGCCATGGCGTTCTTTTGCGCCTCGGGGTGATTCTGCACCGATACCGCCACGCACTCCGCGCTCATCGCTCGAATTCCATCCCACTTCTCCGATTGAATGCCTTCTAAAAGAGGTTCGAGCCCGCCAATTTTCCCTAAATCTTTCGCGTTATCCACCGACTCCAACCGGTCTCTCAGTTCCTCCAACGCGAGAACTCTCTCCTCTTCCTCTTCTTCCGTCTCGATACGTTCGCCTCTCGGGTCCTTCCCGATGATTTTCTCCGTGATTTCTTTAATCCGTTTCACCTCGTCCACGACTCCGCTCTCGATGGCTTTCAAGAACCACGCGCGGTCTTCCTCGGAAATCGTTCTTCTCGTTTGCGCTTTCTCCTTCATCTCTCCTCCTCCTTTCGCTTTCAACTCCGCCTCTTGCCTCAAGCCTTCATCGACGGACCATTTCAGAATCGCGTTCCAGTTTGGATTCCCCGCGCTGTCGCGCAAAGAAGAAGAGGAAGAATTTTCGGACATTTTCGCTCTCGTATCCGACGACGCGCGCAAGAACAACTCGCGCTTCTTTTCCTTCTTTTGATCTCTCTCTCTGAATCTCTCTCTCTCTCTGATATGTGTGTGTGTTTCTTTTCGGGGTGTGAAAAGTGCGGCACAACAGGTGCCTTCTCTCTCTGAAAGAACAACCTTCTATTTCTTTTCTGCCTTTTTTTCACTCGTTTTCTGACACACGCACTCTTCTCTCTGACACACGCACTCTTCTCTCTGACACGCGCGCTCTTCTCTTTTGATCTCTTTCGATCTCTTTCTCTCTCTTTCTCTGATATGTCGTTTCCTAAGCCTTCTCTCTCTCTCTCTCTCTCTGTAAAGAACAACTCCTTCTATTTCTTTTCTGCCTTTTTTTCACTCGTTTTCGTAAATACAAAAAGGAAAGGTGAGCTTGTGTTCAAATCTGGTCGAAGGAAAAATCGACACACGAAAGTCTCTTCGCGCTTTCTCTCTGGTCGAAGGAATCGACACACAGAGGAGGAGGAAAGAATACTAACAACAACAATGGGTCTTCTTCGTCGCGCGCGCAAATCGAACCCCTCGGGAACGGAAGGAGGGAAATCTGCCCCGCAATCCTCTCGCATCGAGGAGAGGTTACGAACGGCACGAATCTTAGCCGAGGAGGACGACGACGACGACGAGTTACACGGGAGAAGTAAACGAACGAAAGCGCAAATCGAACGCGATTTGAGCGATCCGAGAGTGCACAAACGCATCGTGGAGAACTTATACGGCGCGTATAAAAGCAGAGTACGTTTTCGTTCGAGAGAGAGAAGAATCTTCGTCTTTCGCGATCACATCTTTTGATCTTTCTTTCCGCGCAAAGTTTTGTGTTAAAATGTGTTTTCAATCTCGCGTTTTATCAAAAGACGAACGCGATCGCAGACGCTTTGCCTTCTTCGAGACACCAACTGCTGTCGCCAAAATCATCTCGCTGATACTAACACGAGTGAGGGAGAGAAAGACCGCTCGAAAGAAGACAAAGAAACCGCGGTGGTCGGGCGGTAAAATGTCCAATGGATTTTTGCCCTAATGTCTTTCGAAAGGGTGGATCTCCTTTTGTCTGGCAAGATTTTTTAGAAGCACATTAAGTTTCCTCGCGAATCCTTTGTTTAGATATATCTTACGTTTATGTACTGACTCTCGTTCTCTCTCTCTCGTTCTCTTCGAACGATTTCATACAACAGAAAGAGCGAAAGAAAAACTACGTCTCGTTATTCTCGTTCATCTTCTTCGTGTGTTTCTACCTCTCGATTCTTTTCTTGCAACGAAAAGCGGGCGAGGCGTATAGGCTCACGTCGACGTTGAACTCGGTGTTGATTCCGCAAAGGAAAGAGTTCACGTCGTCGAGAGAAATCATCGATTGGGCGAGTGGGGTGGTGAATACGTTGTGGACCGATGCGGTGTGTGGGGACGGCGTGTGTTCGGAACCGTTTGAGTTTCCAGAGTACGGGAGGTTCGGGTGTAAGGCGGATTGTTTGCGCTGGATTCAGACGATGAGCGTTACGGAAGTTCAGTTGGATTTATACTATAATTTTACGCATCCGAGAGGTTCGGTGAACCCGGTAGATTTGCAGAAGGACGCGACGTGGAATTTATGCCCGAAAGAGCAGGACGAGATCACCGGGATTGCAAAGATAAGACACGGGAAGGATTGTTATTACGAAACAGATCAACCGTTTCCTTCGCAAAGCGGTCAGGTGCAAGTTTTGCTGGACGACGTTCCGGATGGCACGTGGTCGGTGCAAATGAAGAAAGATATCTTTTTGAAAGTTGGCGGGGCGGTGCGAGAGAGGCAAAACGTGACGCACGAGGAAAAGAGACACCGGATTTTGTTGGCGCACCATTACGCGAACGTGGCGAGAAAGCACGAGAAGAAAATCTTGGAAAAGTTACGAATTGACTTTTTGGATTTGGGGAAAGGCTTCGCGCACAGAAAGCTGAACGAGTTGCACAATTCGGAGTTGACGAACTTGAAGGTTGCGCACAGCGAACAGTTCGTCATCGAACGGGCGGATTACGGCGCGAGTTACAACTTGGCGAATATTCGCGGTTGGTATAACTCGACCGTGTATAACTCGACTATTCAGATTTTGAACCAAACGTTCGCGAATAATCACACTTTGGTGGATTACGCCAGTGATCCGGATTTGGATTGTATGCCAATCATGAACGACAATTCGACGAGTCAATACGGCGTCAACACTTCGGATTGGAACGCAGATTGGTGGAGTAATGTAGACGCCGCCTCCACGAGTACCAAAGAAACGACCGTTTTCGGTGTAAAGATGATTGGAGATTTGTACATTCACCCGCCGTACGGTTTGTCGTACTTTTGCGAGTGCGAGAAGGATGCGGAAACCGGGAAAGTGACGGCGTGTTTGGACAAGTGCGTCGGGAACGGCGTGAACACGACGATGCCGGATCCAAACCAATTGGCGTGTACAGAAACGTATAGATTCTTGCGAAACGTGTATAACCAAGGCATCGCGGACGCGTGGTCGACGTTGGCTGCGTACGAGACGCAAGCGCTGGAATTGGCCGACGCGGAAGAAGTGGATTTCTTGAAGGCGTTTCAAGCGCAACAAAACGTCGAGTATTACGACATGATCAAAATGGATGGCTTGGAAGGTGATGCCGTTGCCACGGCAACATACGATATTTTGAAGGCGTACATTATCTCTAGTGAACACTCCGTTGGTGGTAAAGATAACGCGTATTCCAAAGTCAGATACGCCAACTCCGGCAAGTATCCAGATCATCGAGAACAACTCGTTCCATTCCTCGCGGCGCGCATTCAAGATTTGGAGAAAAAAATGCAAGATGTCCCAGTGTACGACAGCCCTTGGATAAACGGGAATTCGACGTTCAAGAAACCAAAGATGCCGGTTGTCGATGAGATCCAAAAGTTTTACACCGCGGAAACGATTTCGGGATTTCACGACGTGACGACGCGGCTGAATTACACTTTGGCCGAGTTCAACCGTAAAGTTATTGAGCGCAAAGATTACGCGTATTTAACCTGTAACATCGCCGAACGTTCGGATATTTACAGAGGCACGTGCACGGACCCAACAACTGTTGCTGGACCAAAGTGGTGGGATCCCTGGACAAACGGCACGTCCGTTTGGCTCACGCAGTCGAGATACAAGAGAATGTGTAATTATTTGTGTTTGTGTGGCGGGGGGACTGGCGCGAATAACAACTGCAACAAAAATACCGGTGAAGTCTGCGTGTGTGAGGCGTGCGAAGACGAGGGCATGTTTGATACCGTGGAGTACTTGAACGCAACCAGGGACGGTCAAGTTGGGTATGGCAGAAAGTTGTTGCAAGCGCACGAACCAAACACGCAGTTTACGCAAAAGTATAGACGCGCGATGTTGCAAACGGCGGAAACGACGGAATCTACCGTGACGCTCGACGATATCATGACCGCAGTGTCCGCCATTGCGACGAACCAGACGTCTTTAGACACCGCCATGGCAGAGTTGAAGAAGGATCAAGAAACCGCAACGGATAAAGCGACGGCGTTTTTTGAAGATAAAAGACTCGAACAAATGATGACGACTGGTTTTACGGATTTAAAAGCCGAGCACGACTCGCTTTCCGAGCAATTGGACGAAATCGTGGCGAAACAAAAGGAAGCTTTAGCCGCGGCGCAAGCGTCTCTTTTAATTCAACAAAGAACGAGCGAGTTGTTAGAGGCTGGTTTGAAAGCTATCGATAAGCTCACTCGCGCTGTTGAAAAGCAAAGGTTGACGATTCGAGACGCTTGGTTGTCCGGCGCGTTTAAAGATATTGGGTCGTACATTCAAATTCAAGAAGATTCCATCAATTCTCGAGAGTTCAAAGCCAAAGATGCGATTTTGATGAACGCTCCGTGTCAAATGGGCCCGGTCAATCGCGTCTTTGAAGTTGAAAACTTTGACAACGAAGACCCGCCCGAAGCGTTCAGAGAACGCTACGTAGGCTTATCCAACCGCGTCGTCGCCGGTATGCTCTTTTACGTCAAAAGGAAAGAGTTGAATTTGTGCGATAACGATCGTTTCGCAGAATTGGATAAATTTTGCCCTGGTGGTACCGATACGAACGCGTACGGCGTCGACCCGGTTTTCAAACTCGGAACGCCAATGTTCAACGCCGATTACGACAACGTGAAAACCATCTCGCAAGTATACGATTGCACGAAAATTGGAAACGCCACGTACGATTTACGCGTTGAAGGTACGAATATCACCGCAAACAATGCGCCGTATTGCGCGGAGTTATTCAACTCTCGAGACGTTCCGTGGGGCTTTCATTCCATGGACATTTCCAATTCGTACACGAAAGGGTTCCCGTTTTTGATCGATATCAATTTGGACGCCGCTGGCGCGCAACGATGGTTGGACTACATGGAATACGGTTTGTTGTTATCCGACGCGCAAACGGATGAAGTTTCCGCGCAAATTGTCGTGTACAACTCCGAGCTCGGGTATTTTGGAAACACCATGGTTTACTTCAAGTACATCGACGGCGGTAAGATTGTCGTGACCTACGAGAATCAAACCATCAAGGTTCAGTATTACGAAAACTGGCAAGATATGTTACGGTTTGCGATGGAAATCGCCTTGGCTATTGGCGCATTATACTCCGTCTACGACGAGTTTATGGATTTCATCTTGACTAGGAAGAGAAACGACGGTAACTGGAGAGCGTACTTTGAATCCGCGTGGAACTACATCGACGTCGCGTCGATCACTATTCACTTGGGCGTCACCGTCATGTGGGTGATATTTTCAAGAGTCGGTTGCCCGCGATTTGATCCATCAATCCATTACAAAATTTACAAAAACATCGACGCATCTGCATTTCAAACCAGATTGTTTGAGAATCACGAGTTCACAGATTTAGGTAACATGTTCTCGGACATGTACGCGTTAGTGACGTTTTTGCAATCGTACATGGCGGTGTCTGGGATCAACATCATCTTGTTGATGTTGAGAGTTTTGAAGTTGATGGACTTCCAACCTCGTTTGGGTGTGATCACGCACACGTTAGGTTTGGCGGCGCCAGATTTGATTCACTTCTTCACGATTTTCATGATGGTTTTCACTGGTTTCGCGTTCATCGGGCACGTCATTTTTGGTTTTGGGTCGGTATACTTCTCCACGTTCGAGGAATCCTTTCACACGTTGTTCAAAAACTTGTTGGGCGACGTCGAGTATTTCGTCGTCGATTTGGTGGAACTCCCAGGTTTAACCTACATCGTCGCAATGATTTACTTTTACTCGTTCAACATCATGGTTTTGTTCATCTTATTCAACTTTTTGTTGGCCATCATCGTCGACGCGTTTGGCGAAGTCAAAGCGAACGCGAGCGAAAGTATTTCTGTACACACGGAAGTCAACCCGATGATCTCGGATTCGTGGAGATCATTCTCCAGATATTTCGGTTTTCATCGAGACCACATTTCATCGGACAAGTTGTTAGCGCAATTGAAGCGATGGAGACACGGTTTAGATCCGGATTACGAGTCCACGGATTCCGAAGACGAAGTCATTCCGTACATCCCGCCCGGAGAAAACGTTATTCGATACGACGACGACAGAGAAATCGACCAGCTCGGTTTACGAAGAGTGTTAAGAAAAGCGGTCATTGCCACGGAAACTAGCAGAGATCCAAAGTTCCGCTTACGTTCGGACCCAATCGGTTTGGAGAAAGATATGGACAGAGTCTCCAAGGAAATTTCCAAGCAAGAAGGCACGTACGAGAACCTCGAAAACCAAAGAGGTATCGATACGGCTGAAGAAATCGCGGGCGCGGCGAAATTGTTCATCAAGCAAGTTGGCGAACAACCGAGAATGATCTTCGAAGACGACGAAGATCCCAAAAAAGAAGAGTTGAAAACGGAAGGTGAGAGTTTAGCTGAGGCGTTGGAGGGTATGGTCAAGATGCAAAATAGAATCGTGACATCGAATCGCAGGATAGCCATAGGCAACGAAGAAGCCCAGGCTGCGGAGGCACGCTTGCACGCTTTGGAAGCTCGATTGACTCGTCTGATGTCGTAAAGCAAAAGTAAACGAAACAAAAACAAAAACATCAAAAGCGAAAGTAAGATTATACTACTAAGAAGATGTTGCTGTATATATGTCGCTGTATTTATTTATTATATGTGGACGGCGGCACTTGGAGCGCAATTTATTTGTGGGAGAGTTGCCGTGCGTCTTTTATCATTTCATTATTATTAGTCTGGTACCTATGTACCAAGTACCTCTTTGCGTTTGCAATATTTATACTAAGTCACTATGAACATATGTATTTGAATTAAAACGCATGTATGTATATATATATATATACGTACATTATCGCGTCGTCGACGCTTTCTCTTCTCCGCTACTGCTGCTGCTGCTACTCGCTTCTTTGCCCGTTAAGTTTAAGCCCTTCGCTTCCTTTAACTCCTTCAACGCCGCCGCGCCTTTCAATTTCTTCTCTTTCATTTCCGCCTCGAATTTCATCGTCGCCTCGAGCATTTTCTGCAAATTAGCAATGTCCTCTCGACTCTTCCCATCCTTCTCATACTCCGCGATCAAATTTTCAATCTCCTTCGGCGTCGCATTCTTTCGCTTCTCCATGTCTCTGTATCGTTTCGCTCTATTTTTCAGCTTTGCAGCGTACAACGCCGCCACTTCCTCCGAAGCGCCTAAATCCACCATCTCGTTCTCCGCGTTTTCCACGGATTCGGAAATCTCCTTCGCTTGTTGTTGTCGCCACTCTTCTAACCACTCTTCATTCCACATGACGCTCGAATTGGTTTTCAAGTACGTTTCGATTTCATCGTTCGGAACGCGCTCGAAACTGTCTTCGACGATCGCGCACCCGAGCGGAATTTTAATTAAAATATCGTCCGGAGCTTCCACGGTAGCTACGGCACCGCCAAAGTTTCTCAAGTAGACTTGCGTTAACGTCGTGAACACGTTGTTAAACAACCAATACATGGCTAACCCAGCTGGAACGGTCAAGGATATATATCCAATGAAAAACGGAAGAAATTTCACCAACTGTGACTGGTTCTTCATCTCGTCCGTTTTTTCTTCCTCTTTCGGTTGCATGGCGTTCATGGAGTAAAACTGCGTCGCGGTGGTTAAAATTGGCATGACCAAGTATGGCCACGCGGCTTCCCAGCCACCATCGAGCGGAGGCGCGAAATCGTCGTCTAAGGGCCAAAGCCAAGAGATATCTTGCGCGTCTGACGGACCGCTTAAATTCGGAATAAACAACCACGGTTCGTCAAAGACGCCGTCGATACCGGCGTTCTTGAAGGCTCGATAGAGACCAATGAACACGGGTAAAGTTAAAATCAAAGGGCCGCACCCAGCTAATGGATTGACTTCGTTCTCTTCGTAAATGCGATTGATTTCTGAGTTCATTCGTTCGGGATCGTCCTCGTACTTTTCTTTAATCGCGGCAACTTGCGGCTGTAAGTTTTTCATGTTGAGCGAGGAGACGACTTGAGATTTCGTCAACGGGAACGTGACTAATTTCACTAACGCGGTCAAAATAATGATCGAGTTCCCGACTGGATACGGGATCCCAAGCGCTTTTTCCACGTCTTGGATTTGTAACAACAGCTTTTCGAAAGAATCCGCCAGGAGACCGAAAACGCCGCCCTCGGTTCTTTGCGGCTCTGCGCGTAAAAATGAAGAGGAGAAAAAGAAAGTAGGCGTTAATATAATGCGACGGAATAGATACCACCAAAGAAAGAGGAAAAGAAAATGTAGGCCGAAACGCCGCGGCGACAATTCAAACGTTTCTCCGGACGCCAATCCATCGAAACAAATATCCAATCGTCAAACGCCTCGCTCGCGGTCCGAGAGTCGATGTAGCTGCACAATAAAAATGTTGACTGAGAGGCACCGAGTGTATAGCCCAAATCACAGTCGACCGTCTGTGCAGCAAACGCAAAAAAACAAACGCGAGCGAGAAGAGAAAGAAGAACGCGACGAAAGGAAAGGAAAAAAGACGAAACAACGTACCAACAATCTCCCCGCTCGCTATTTTCGCCTCTCTCTCTTCGGCTTGGATGAGCGCCATCGCGTCTTTAATGGAACTTTGTACGACCACGTCCGGAGCGGTCGCGATGTTGAGAGAATCCTCCTCCATCAGATTCGGCGCGACAGTTTCAATTTCCGGAGGAGTTTCACTCATCAAAACCGCAGGAGGCGCTGCTAAAGACAAAGAAGACGCATCCGCGATATCGAACACATTGCTTCTGTTTCTTTGTTTCAGCATCTCGACGCGTTCAATTTCAGGAGCATTATTCGTACTCACGACACCACCAGCATCTGGTGGTGGCATCATCATCGCATCCCCTCCAAAAATCGCCCGCGTTCTCACGCTGTTCCTCTTCTCGTTACGAACATGAACGTCATCATCATCCTCATCGCCTTTTCTCAATTTCCTTCTTCCTTGTTCTCTCCGCGATGATGATGATGAGAAATTCTTAAAACTCCGCAACGATAAAGTTTTATTCGTACGAACACAACGCGCAGAAGCGGACGAAGACGACAAAAAGCATCGACTAAAGCTCGTCGAAGTCCTCGTCGAAATCGTCAAAATACCAACTTTACCGCTCATCGTGATGATGCTTGCAAGAGTCGTTACTAATGTTCGCGCCAATTTCTGTCTGAAATTTATCCAAAACAAATGAAAAAACAAAGAAGAGAAAAAAGGGAAAAAGAGGTTTTGGGGGTTCTGTTAGGGTTGTACACCCTAAACAAAAAATTCTCCATGTCTCTAAGATTTTTTCTTTTTTTCTTTTTCTCCTTCGTCATAAAAGAGAGAAGAGAGAAGAGAGACAAACAACACTTACGAGAGGATGTGGAGACGACGAGGGATGATGACGATGATGGCGTCGAAGCGCATAATAAAAGAAGCGAGGATGTCGACGACCACCACGAGCACAAACACCACACTCGCTTTTTTTAGGAGCGTTTTTGAAGGAGGAGGAAAAGGCTCAAAGTTGTTTTGCGCGCCGTGTTTGACTTCTTCTTCGTCGAGAAGAGGTTTTACCGTGTCTTCGGTGTC
>ENA-OWPI01000226-OWPI01000226.1-marine-metagenome-genome-assembly--contig:-NODE-226-length-86366-cov-4.309286_pt1 | contig 86366 bp, 73 predicted proteins | sample MGYA00238138_ERZ651775 | MGnify/ENA primary metagenome ERZ651775 (study PRJEB26906, sample SAMN06265043) | marine metagenome | isolation source: Helgoland LTER site | place: Germany:Helgoland, sampling... | reverse complement strand
GAGTTTATGAGAGACGGACCTCAATCTGTGCAGCAAGCAGGACATTGGTTGAAATTTGCTCAAGACGTTTCAAGAAGAGATAATCATACACTTGACCAAGATGTAAAAATGTACTTTTACAATCAAGTTGTAGCTATGGACGCTTTTATCGCATCTTGGGATTCTAAAATGTTTTATGATTATGCAAGACCATACGCCTTAGTTCATGAGTATTATGATGAACAAAAAATTAAGGCTTGGGGAGGCGTAGGAAAAGGAATGGTAGAAATGGACGGAAAACAATGGCGTCCTTACTCGCCAGAAACGTTTTTGTGTCCACCGTTTCCAAGCTACGTTTCAGGTCATAGTACAATTAGTGGAGGATGTGCAGAAGCATTAAAAATATGGACAGGTAGTGATAAATTTGGTTCTAAATCTGTATTAGTTGCTGGAGCGATGACTGAACCTAATAACTTGGGAGATACCATAACATTAGAATTTCCAACTTTTACAGAAACATCAGAAATGGCTGGTATTTCGAGAGTTTTAGGAGGTTATCACATTCAAGCGGATAATGTTGCAGGACTTGAATTGGGAAGAAATGTAGCCAAAGAAGTTTGGGGATTCTATAAAAAACATATAGGAGAAAAATAACGAGACACAACAATGGCTATAAGTAATTGCTTGTTCTCGCCTACTTCTCAAAATCCTCGTGGATTTTCAGTTTGGTGTGTACTTGCAAAGTTTAGTTCTAAACCACGCAACTACTCATAGCCGAGACCGTTCTCCTAAAACTTATCCCCTAAGAACAGCGCATTAAAGAACAGTTTATTGGTGCCATACCACATGCCCCTAAAGTTCGGGTTGTCCACAAACATAATGACGTTGCCCCTGCCAATACCACTTGCAATCAGTGAGGCAGTCCCTCCTAGTTTTTCAAGGTTGGTGCTGTTTACATAACCACTCAAGAGTGGGTTGGCTTTGTACTTCACCACCGTGCTAAACGGGTCTTCGCTCGGTGCCATAAAGATGGAATGGTTGCGATAGACCGGTAAGTCACGCTGCGTATAACCAAAGGCCAGTGGATGCGTAATGTCCACATCCGTCATATACATAGAGCCACCAATGGAGTTAGAACCTCTATACTCACTAGAGGTCACATAGTCCATGCGCTCTGGCGTATCTCTTTCTGGCTTTTCAGCAAACTTTTCATTGACAAACTTGGAGCTGATCGCCCAGCTGGTTGCGCTGCGCAAGGTAATCACGGTTCCGCCTTCTCTCACCCATTGCTTCATACGGTTGATGGTGCTTTCGCCCAATCCGCTATAGTTGGCCGAAGGTAAAATCAAAGTATTGTATTTCGCCCAATCGATGCGACCGACATTGTCGGTCATTACTTTGGTTACCGGCATGCCGATTTTCGTGTCTAGCAAATGCCAAATCTCTCCAGCTTCTCCGCTACTGACGTTTCCACCGATGAGCATTACTGCTTTTGGCTGTCTGATCGTTTGGAAGCTTCCACTCCCTAAGTCGATGCCGCTGGTGCTATAGCCTGTCTTCACCGAGTAGGCGCGTATTCCAGCCATATCTGTGGCTTCTTCCACTAAACCATGCACCGTGTTGGCATTCATCTCTTGCCTGCTCACAGGAATCATCAGGGTGCCATAACCGAAGTCTTTGACCCCGTCATTCGTTTCAATACCAAAAGGTTTGAAAGCCGCATTCACATAAAGCCCTTTCTCTAACAGGTAATGCAAGGCTTTTGGCGCATAGTATTCATCCCACTCAATCAGGTAGGCATAATTAGACTTTGGCACACTTTCATAAGTCGACCCACTGAAGTTCTCGTCAATCGTCCTTCCTTCTAAGGCTGCCTTACCAGTATACCGCTCATAAGCCATATTATAGGTCAAAGCGACTGTCCAAGAAGAGGCATCATAGAAGATACTGTCGTAAAAATTGGTCACCTGCTCAAACATGGTGCGCACCATGCGGTATTGCTTTTGCGCATTGGGCACATAGAAAGCATTGCCTGCCTTAAACTCCTTATCACCGAGCGTAATGGCCTCATTCAGTTGAATGGTCTCAATTTTATGACGATTCAATAGATCGATGAACTCGCCATTTCTACCGTCATCCGTTTGGTCACCAAAGACCCAGCCTCCACCGGCTTTCTTGCCTTCGTCTAGCGCAGAATTGAAGTAGTTCTCCATATGCTTCAACAAAGTCTCCTTCTCGCCTACTGCCGCACGAACAGTCGCCATACTGGAAGTCAAGTGATTCTTAATGGTAAAAGCGAAGGCCACTTTCCCCATACGAGAGTCTTGCAAGTGCCCTCTTGAACTCGCCTGCTCGAAAACAAGGCCTAAAGCTCCATGAATGTCTGGGTAAGTCGATCCGTAACCCGGGTAACTGTTGTCGTATTGCTCTTTGGTAAAGTAAAGCGATCCAATTTCGTCTAGCGCTTCGTGGAAATATCCTGCGAAGAGGTTATTCAAACCATCATAGTTATCGCGGGGCACTACTGGGTTTTCAGAACCAAAAGGTTTTGTGGGCTCGAAGAAGTAAGTCGAATTCGTTCCCATTTCATGGAAGTCAGTCACCACATTCGGATACCATTTGTGGTAGAAATCGATACGCGATTGAGATTCTACATGTGCCAAAGGCAGCCAGTCTCTGTTTAGGTCGAACCAGTAGTGGTTCGTACGTCCACGCGGCCACATTTCGTTGTGCTCAGCATCGATAGGATCAGAAACCATTGGCTCGCCCTTAAAGCTATTCGCCCAAGTACTGTGTCTGTCTCTACCATCAGGGTTGAAGGCTGGGTCGATCAGTAAAACGGCATCATTTAACGCGTTCGTTACCTCCGCACTCATGCCTGCCACATAATAGTAAGCCGTCAACAAAGCCGCTTCCGAACTGGAAGGCTCATTGCCGTGAACGTTATAGCCCAGCAATACGATAGACTTCATGTCATTATAGTCTTCTAATGACTGGTTTGGGTCAACCAGCTTCAGGTGATCTTGTCTAATCTGCTCCAGATTGCTATGGTTTTCTGGGGAAGTCACTTTCAAGACCACCAACTGTCGATGCTCATAGGTCTCTCCTATGGTGTCCAGCACGGCTCTATCCGAAAGCCTAGCCAACTCTCTCATATAACCGACTATCGCATCGTGACGCGTATGTAACGTACCAATCGGATAGCCAAGGTATTCTTCCGGTGTTGGGATCTTCTCATCGAAACGCGCATTTGGCGCGTAGAAGTAATCGCTTTGGGCGGATATCGTACCTAGACTGATGATCAAGCCTAAAAGGGTAAAGAGACTTCTGTTTTTCATAGCGTGTAGAGTTGTGAGCTGCTTGTCATTGCGAGGTACTAAGCAATCTCCTAATCATTTTGGGAGACTGCTTCTCCTGATACAACATCAGGATCGCAGTGACGAATAATATTTTTATTCAACCTTTTTAATACCTGGTTGCTTATTCACTTTAAATTCAAATATATCAGGACGATGATAGTGACCTATCGGATCAAAGTCCAGCTTACTTTGTATGACCTGACCCAAATCAATGTCAGCGGTCAAAATTCCTTCTTCTCCCCATAATGGACCTGCGATTACATTACCCAAAGGGTCCACAATTACAGAACCTCCATTGGCCATTACCTCCGGCTGATCTTCTAAATCAACACCGCCTGGCAGGTCATCGGGATACATGGCTTTGGTGACAAATTGATTACTGCCCAACACGAAGCACCTGCCTTCTAAGGCAATGTGCCGCATGGTCTGTTGCCAGCCGTCTCGGTTGTCGGCTGTAGGTGCCAAATAGACTTGAACGCCCTTTTGATACATAGACATCCGGGCCAAAGGCATATAGTTCTCCCAACAGATAAGTCCGCCTATCTTTCCTAAAACTGTGTCAAAACAGGACAACGTACTTCCGTCATCCTCGCCCCAAATCACTCTTTCTTGGGCTGTAGGCTTAATTTTTCTGTGCTTCCCGACAAATTCACCTTCAGGACTGAAGTAGAACATGCTGCAATAGAGCGTTCCAGAAGTCGCATCTTTTTCGTTGACACCTATCACCAAGAAGGCATTGGCATCCTTGGCCATTTGGCCGAGTCTGTCGCAGGACGCGTCACCTTCGGTGATGGAAGAATCCCAATAGCGTTGCCAAAGTTTTCGCCCCTCATCCTTACGACTACCGACCACTGTTCCAAAACTGAGTCCACGAGGATAAGCAGAGATAAAGGCTTCAGGGAACAAAATCAGTCGCACCTGCTTTTCCTTCGCTTCAGCGACTAGGCTTTCCACTTTATCAAGTGTAGCTGCTAAATCGAATAAGACGGGAGCAGCTTGAATAACTGCGACTTTATACTGAGACATATCGGGAAGATAGGGATTATTAAGGGTGTTCGAAACGAGAAATTACACCAGTTGATTCAAAAATTATATGGCTTGCAACGCACTGATGGCTAGGCTAATTTCAATGATCAGCAAATAATTTTCGTTTTTAATGTCATATTTTAGAGCCTCGTGTTCCTGATAATAGCAGACAGTGAAAAAACTGAAGTAAAGGACTTGGAGAATATGATTAATGCTACAGGTGCTAAAAGCTACTTTGCAGAGATCCTTGTTAACGGTGAGTTAAAGAAGGACTACTCTCCTGTTCGGGGTGAAAAGATTAAGAATAAGTAAGCCATAGGTTCACTAAATTTGAGGAGATTGCACTTGACCCTGGTATAGCTAGGTTTGAGTGCAATCTCTTTTTTTAGCCCTTTGAATAAGCTGATGATGCAAGAATCCATTGATGATGCAAGAAACTTATTAAACACAAAAGACTTTGGAATCCTTTCTACCCTGTCTTTAAAATTGGGCGGATTCCCTTTTGGCTCTGTTGTTCCTTACTGTCTCGATGGTGAGGGCATGCCTGTGATTCTTATCTCAACCATTGCGGAGCACACCAAGAATATACTCCATGATAACCGCTGTTCTATCACTGTGATTTCAGAAAACACAGACGTGCAGGCCAATGGCAGACTCACTGTTATCGGAAATATGGAAGCTATAACGGATGAAAAAGATGTCAGCGAACGCTATTATCGTCACTTCCCAAAGTCAAAGGCATATGGGAATACGCATAACTTTTCCTTCTATCGCCTACGTCCGATTGCCATCAGATTTATTGGAGGCTTTGGGGCAATACATTGGCTGGAAGTTTCAGACTTTCTATTCAAAAATCCTTTTCATGGGGAAGGAGAAGTGAGCATTGTTGATCATATGAATGCGGATCATCACAAGGATCTTTTGAGTTATTGCACCTTTTACAAGCGAATGACAATCAAGCCAGAAGACACTGTGCGTATGGCTGGTATTGATGGTTTCGGTTTCGATATTTTCGTCAATGATCAAAAGGTCAGGTTTACTTTTGACCAAGCGATTAGCAATGCTGGAGAAGCTCGAGCTGCAATGGTGGGCCTTTCTAAGGGTGCTAAATAGGGGTGCTGTTTATTGATTGGGGATTAAAAACATGTCTCCCTTCATTTTTGGCTTGAACCAAAAACGAAGCAAAAAATTCAAGGCGGTGTCGAAAATGACTAAAATTCAATGGTTTAACGCTCAAAACCTTCAAACTCGCTGCGCTCAAACAAGGAAGATTTTTTAACCGCTTTACCCATTGAATTCCTTAACGCATTTACGCCAATGCCCATACGGAAGCTCAACTTGGAACAAGCTATTAGCAATGGTGGGCCTTTCTAAGGGTGCTAAATAGGGGTGCTTTCTTATTTCTTAAAAGCCTTGAATCGTTGATTCGACCAGTAAACGACTACCCCGCCTGTCAAGAACATCAGCAAGCCATAAACAGCAGGTGCGATGGCAAACTCTGAGTTATTGAGCAAGACCACGGCTATGGAAATGGCCAAGGTACCGTTCTGTATGCCTGACTCTATGGAAATTGACACCGCGGATTTATCGTTAAGGCTAAAGAGTTTGGCTACGCGATAGCCGATAAACATAGTGACTACATTGAGCACCAAGGCCACTAAGCCTGCTTCCTGTAAATAAGGAATCATGTTGTCTTTTTCTTTGATGCATAGACCGACAATCACCAACATAATTACAACCCCCGAAGCGATCCGCACCGGTTTTTCCATTTTTAGGGCAAAGGCAGTTTTGTATTTACGGATCATCATGCCTATGAGTATAGGTATGATAATGATGACCATCACTTGGAGAATGGTTTGGACTACGTCAAGTTTGATGACCTCACTCTTATCCATAAACTGCTCTAAGGCAATATTCACAATAAAAGGGATGGTCAGAATGGTGATGAAACTACTGAAGGCGGTTAGGGTAACTGACAAAGCCGTGTTGGCCTTAGCCATATGCGCGATCAAATTAGAAGTTGGACCACCAGGACAGGCGGCTAAAATTATAATTCCTACAGCGATTTCAGGTCGTAGATCGAATATCGAAGCAATGCCGAAACCAATGAGTGGCAGTAATATCAATTGGCTTACCAGTCCTACAATAACCGCTTTCGGATAAAGTAAAACACGCTTAAAGTCATCGGTAACAAGGGAAAGTCCCATGCCGAGCATAATGATAAACAAGGAAGCGGCAAGGATAATGGTTGAAAGTTGATCCATATAGCAAGAGGTTGAATGCCAAACTACCAAAAATCAATCAGGAATCGAATCCATTCAACATAGACCAATAGATAAAACATCAGCAATAATCCATTATTTTTGCATCACCATTCATGTCAGAGCTCAAATCCACCCGTATCAATAAATACCTCAGTGAAGTTGGTTACTGCTCACGTAGAGCAGCAGACAAACTCATCGAACAAGGTAAAGTCACAATCAATGGCAAGGTTCCCGAAATGGGCACAAAAATCGTTGAGGGTGATGAAGTCCATGTCAATGGTCAATTGATCTCTGAGCCGAAGGCAAAAAAGAATGTGTATATCGCCTTTAATAAGCCTGCTGGCATTGTCTGTACCACCGATGTCGGGGTGGAGAAAGATAACATCATTGACTTTATCAACTATCCTACACGCATCTTCCCTATCGGGCGACTCGACAAACCGAGTGAAGGCCTCATCTTCTTAACTGATGACGGTGATATAGTAAACAAGATTCTCCGCGCTCGAAATCACCACGAGAAGGAATATATGGTAACGCTGAGCAAGCGCATCAGACCTGACTTTGCCAAGAAAATGAGTAATGGAATCCCCATTCTCGAAACCGTGACCAGAAAATGTGAAGTAGAAGTACTGAGCGACTTCCGGTTCCGAATTGTGCTTACGCAAGGCCTGAACCGTCAGATCAGAAGAATGTGTGAGTACTTGGGCTATCGTGTGACGAAGCTTAAAAGAACTAGGATCATGAATGTTGGTCTAGATATTCCTGTTGGGAAGTGGCGTGACCTTACTGAGAAAGAGTTGAGAGAAATCGATCGACTGGTTTCTGACTCTGCTAAGACTCACGATTAGTGCGCTAAGTCTGCGCGTCATTTCGACCATAGAGAGAAATCTACATCCCATGTCATTGTTGGTGTTATCACCCACTTCATCAGAGTCGCCTGCGGAAGACTCTGATGGCGATGGACGCTTGATATTTTTGATCAAATAATCTTCAATATTGTTTTATAACTAAATATTTAGTCATAGTTTCACAATTCATCAACCAAATGACTTTAAGTCCATGAGAATCCTTCAAACCATCGCAATCAGTATAGTTCTTTTAGTCGCCTGTGCTGTTCTATTTATCTTAGGCGTTACTAGTGGGAAACTACCTAGAGCTATTTCGAGTGACAGCCCAAATGAGTTCATTGAAGCTTCAAAAGGCTTAATGGAAGATCAATTCGTGGGTAACCTGGCACTTGTGCTCATTGAAGATGGAAAGGTTGCTGAAGAGTATTTCCATGATGTAGAAACTACCATCGATCGCAATACAGGTTTTCAAGTAGCTTCGGTCAGTAAATGGGTAACTGCCTTTGGTGTCTTCAAATTAGTCCAAGACGGAAAAGTAGATCTTGACACCCCTATCGATGATTACTTGACCCGGTGGCACCTTCCAGAAAGTGAATTCGACAATAGAGAAGTAACTATCCGAAGACTCCTGTCACATAGTGCAGGGCTTGTCGATGACCTTGGCTATGACGGATTCGATCCAGGGGAGCGCATTCAAACCATCGAAGAGTCCCTGACTAAGGCTGCAGATTCAGATTATGCCGAGGGCGTAGCTAGAGTGGGCATCGAGCCGGGCACTCAATACATGTACTCTGGGGCAGGCTATACTATCCTGCAGCTCTTGATCGAAGAGATTTCTGGCCTCTCCTTTCAGGAGTACATGACCGAAACTGTCTTTAAACCCTTGGGCATGGAGAATTCCACCTTCGACTTATCGACTAAGCCCAACATGAGAATGGCGACCTTTTATATGACTGATGGTAGCATTGCTAAACCGAGTAAGTTCACCGCTTTGGCTGCGGCCTCGCTTTACACCACCGCAGCTGATTTATCAAAATTTATGATCGCGCATGTCTCAGCTAACCCAGTCCTCAATGCCAGTACAATCGAGACCATGATGGAGGCTGAAACCTTTATCAACAATACCCCAGTATATGCGCTAGGCCCACATCTGTATAGCCAAGGGGACACGGGATCAAAGGTTATTGGTCATGACGGTAGCAGCGGAAAGCCTAGGATCAATACTGCCGCACGGATCGATATGAAAACTAAGGACGGTATTATCGTGTTGGAAATGGGTAGCCCCAATATGGCTTCGAACATTGCCGATGAATGGTTATTTGTAAAAGCAGGCATTGCGGACTTTGTGGTCATTCAAAGAAACATGAGTTACCTCATTACCATTTTTGCAGTTGGCTACCTAGTGCTTCTTGCCTTTCTACTCAGGTGGAGACTTAAAAAGAAATAGCGATTGTTGCTGACTATTCATAAGTGCCTCCTACAGAAGACTCTACCTTATTCATCAGAGTCGCCTGCGGAAGACTCTGATGGTGGGAAGAAATATGAGTTACCTCATTACCATTTTTGCCGTTGGCTATCTAGTGCTTCTTGCCTTTCTACTCAGGTGGAGACTTAAAAAGAAATAGCGATTGTTGCCGCCTATTCATCAGAGTCGCCTACGGAAGACTCTGATGGCGACCAATAAATATTCGCGAAGAAATTTGCTCATGTCTATAAAAACTACTGAACTTCAAACATGGAGACTTGGGTAGCATTACTGCGCGGCATCAACGTTGGCGGAAAGAACATTCTTCCTATGAAAGAATTGGTGAAGTTATTGGAAACTAATGGCTATACTGATGTCCAAACCTATATCCAAAGTGGCAATGTGGTTTTCAAAAGTGCCGCTAAGCCGTCTAATGAAATTGGAGCTCTGATCGAAGGAAAATTTGGTTTCAAACCTTCCGTATTTATCCTAAGTGACCATGAACTCAAAGAGGCCGCAATCAACAGCCCATTCCAAACCGATATTGGAAAAACCCTGCACTTTTTCTTCTGTGATCAAGTTCCTCAAGCTGTGGATTACGGGTTCTTAGACGAACTGAAGGCTCCTTCAGAACAATATCAGCTTATTGACAAAGTGTTCTATTTATACGCACCAGATGGAATTGGTAGGTCCAAGCTAGCCGAAAAAATGGGGCGGACTTTTAAGGATGTCATAATGACGGGCAGAAACCTCAATACGATCAATAAACTTATCGGGATGATAGAATAATGTATCCGCTATTCATCAGAGTCGCCTGCGGAAGACTCTGATGATGAGAAGGACGGCTACGGAAGCCGCTGATGGTGAGAAGAGCGGCTACCGAAGACGCTGGTGGTAAAAATTCATGAGTTATACAAAGGGAACGACCACTTCGTAGACAACCCACACGACCAGTGCAATCATCATTACTTTGAAATTACAGCCAGTGCCCTTTTGGAACTTACTTACTTTGGGATAGAACTTTCTCATATCATTTCTCCTTTTGCTTGACTCAAGATATTGATTAACTAGTCTAAAATGAATTAAAAGGCATTAAGAATAATTAAGCGGAGCACTCAAGATGATCCCTGCCATTCTTGGTGTTTAGATCTCTCATACTTCGAGATGACACAAATCGAGTATATCAGCCTTATCTACAAGTCATTTCGACCATCGGGAGAAATCTATACCCAGTAACCCGTTCAACACCTGCTATTGTTGGTGTTATCACCAAAGATGAATATCCGTGAAGAAACTCACACAAGCTGCTTGGGATGATAGAATAACCTCAACCTTGTTCATCAGAGTCGCCTACGGAAGACTCTGATGGTGGGGTAGTCGCCTGCGGAAGACTCTGATGGTGAGAGTACCCAATTTACCTAATCACCATTCACCAATGACCATTCACCAATGACCAATTCCCCAATGACCATTGACCATTGACTAGCACCCACCTCCCATCCCAAACCTTTTTGCCAATAAGATTAATCGGTTTAGATTGAGTTTACTTTTGTTAACCAACCCAACCATATGAAAAAGCTAATCATGGCCGCACTGGCCTTGACCTTCTCTTTTACAGCAATTGCTCAAGATAAGACTACCCAGTCGGAGAAGAAAAAGAATAAAAACCTACCGCTAGAACCAGGAAGAACCTTTGACTTCGACTTGTCTGAGGGCTCTTGGATAGCACTTGACGTCAGTCCTGATGGTAAAACTATCGTGTTCGACTTCTTAGGAGACATCTACTCCATCCCGATGAAAGGTGGTAATGCCACCCAACTGACCGAAGGGATGCAGTTTGATGCACAACCTAGATATAGCCCTGATGGAAAGAAAATCATCTTCATTTCAGATGAATCAGGAGGAGAAAACGTATGGACACTCAACTTAGAAGACAAAGAGAAAAAGCAAATCACGAAAGGCAACAACAACAGGTATCAAGGTCCGGAATGGACGCCTGACGGAAAATACATGATCGCATCCCGTCAAGGCGGTGGTGGATCACACAAAGTATGGCTCTATCATGTGGACGGAGGTTCTGGTACAGCGATGGTCAAAGAGCCGAATGCTCTTAGAATGCTAGAAGGGGCTTTTAGTAATGACGATCAATACTTATGGTTTTCACGAAGAAATGGATCTTCGACCTACAATGCTCCAATGCCTCAATACCAGATTTCAAGGTACGATCGTGTAACGGGAGAAATGATCACACAAACTTCTCGTTACGGTTCTGCATTTCGTCCTACACCAAGTAGTGATGGTAAATGGTTGGCTTATGCCACCAGACACGAAACACATACAGGATTAATCCTTAGGGATATCGCCACAGGCGATGAGAGTTGGTTGGCCTACCCTATCCAACATGACGATCAAGAATCGAGGGCTTCAAGAGATGTCCTTCCAGGTTTTTCTTGGACACCAGACAACAAAAGCATTGTCATTTCTTATGGTGGTAAAATTCACAAAATTGATGTAGCCAATAAGAAAGCAACCGAAATACCCTTCCGCGTAAAGAGTAAAATTGAATTAGGTCCAGAACTTGACTTCGACTACCCTATTTCTGATGATGCGCAATTTACCGTCACACAAATCAGAGATGTAGCACCATCTCCTGATGGAAAACAACTCGCTTTTACAGCACTGAACGAGGTTTATTTAATGGACTTGCCTAATGGTACGCCTAAGAAGCTTTTGGGCTTAGATGAAACTCAAGCAGAACCTGTTTGGTCTCCTGATGGCCAATGGATCGCTTTTGTCACTTGGCAAGCTGAAGGTGGTAAGGTCTATAAGGTAAGACCTAATGGCAACAACCTAACGCAGCTCAACAAAGAAGATGGCGTCTTCCAGAGCCCTGTATGGAATAATGACGGTTCTAGAATCGTATTGATCAAAGGACAGTCCGAAGACTTCAGGAACGCGCTACAAAGAACTGCTTTTAGAGGTACGAGTGACCTTATTTGGATTTCTGCAGACGGTTCTGACAACAACTTTATCAGTTATACAGATGGCAGATCCAATCCACATTTTACTAAGAACTCAGATCGCATCTTCTTATCAAGTGGTAGAGGATTACTCTCTATTCGCTGGGATGGTACTGATGAGAAAGCCCACGTTCAAGTAAGAGGAAAAGCTGCGGCTGGATCTTCGAATGCACCAAGGGCTTCTTGGATAAAAATGGCAAGAGAAGGAGATCAAGCACTTGCGGCCATCGGAATGGATCTCTTTGTGGTGACAGTCCCTCAAGTGAGCGATGAAGCACCAACCATTTCTGTAGCTAATGCAAAAAATGCAGCCTTCCCTTCTCGGAAGCTAACAGACATCGGTGGTCAGTTCCCTGCTTGGGGTTGGGACAGCAACATGGTTCACTGGGCGGTGGGAAATGCCCATGTCGCTTATAACCTCAGCGAGGCTAAAGCTTTCGAAGTACAAAAAGCGGCTGACGCTAAAGCGAAGGAAGAAGCTGACAAAGAAGAAAGTGATGACCCTGAAGAAGAAGCTGAAGACAAAAAGGAAGAAGAGAAGTCAAAAGACTACGAGCCAACAGAACATAGAATTGAAGTAAAAGCAGATCGCGATATCCCTCAAGGAACTGTGCTGCTGAAAAACGCTCGTTTGTTGACCATGATAAACAATGAGGTGCTAGAAGGCACTGATATTTTGATCGAGAACAACCGGATCAAAGAAATTGGTAAGAACATCCAAGTCGGTAGAAGAGTGAAAGTGATTGACGCTACTGGCAAAACAATCGTGCCGGGTTATGTAGATACACATTCTCACTTCCGTCATCCGGTGAACTTACACCGTGGGCAATTTTGGCCGTACTTGACCAACCTTGCTTTTGGAGTTACCACAACGCGTGATCCACAAACTGCAACGACTGATGTCCTTACTTATGGTGACTTAGTAGATGCTGGAAAGCTGATCGGTCCAAGAATTTACTCTACGGGTCCTGGTATTTTCGGGAGTGAAAACGTAAGCAGTTTAGCGCATGCACGAAAAGTAATGACGCGTTACAGCTCATATTACAATACAAAGACTGTGAAAATGTATGGAGCAGGCAATCGTCAGCAAAGACAGTGGATCATTCAAGCGGCATACGAACAAAACATTATGCCTACGACAGAAGGCGGTCTTGACTTCAAGAATAACCTAACCCAAGTCATTGATGGCTATCCTGGGCATGAGCACTCCTTCCCTATTTTTCCATTGTACAAGGATGTCATAGACATGGTAGCTTTTTCAAGAACAGTCTATACACCTACACTTTTGGTAGCTTATGGCGGTCCATGGACGGAGAATTACTTCTACGCGACAGAAAACCCTCATGATGATCCGAAGTTGACGCACTTTATGCCGCACTGGAATTTAGACTCACGTACACGCAGACGTAATGCCGGCTGGTTTATGGAAGATGAATATGTACATGTGGAGCAGTCTACTTTCGCTAAAGACTTAGTTGAAGCTGGTGGGCGTGCAGGTGTCGGTAGTCATGGTCAGTTGCAAGGACTCGGCTATCACTGGGAACTTTGGGCCGTACAGTCTGGAGGAATGAAAGAATATGACGCGCTTAGAGTTGCTACGATTATCGGTGCAGAGGCAATCGGTCTGGAAAATGATTTAGGAAGTCTAGAAGTAGGTAAACTAGCTGACTTACTCATCCTGAAAAGTAACCCATTAGATAACATCAAGAATTCGAAAGACATCAGTCACGTTATGTTCAATGGCCGATTGTATGAAGGCAATACGTTGGACGAGATTCATCCAGCACAGAAGAAAATGGCAAAATTCTGGTGGCAGGATTACGCACCAAAAGGTGTCCCGGGTATTAAGAAGTAAGACAAACAGCATTAAAAACAAGAAGCCGCCTCGACATGTCGAGGCGGCTCTTTTCTCAATTAAACAAGGAGACTAACCCTTATTTGTTTCAATGCTCCCTTTCACCTATGTCGGCATTGATTTGTGTAAGCCTTTCGGCTTAGCAAGACTATATACTTTGGTAACGGCAAGCTGAAGAATCTATGGCCCCGGTCTCTCAATGAATTCAGCCATATTGAGATCTCAAGCAATCACTAAACCCTTACTCAGATGATTTCTAGACAATGGAAATGCATTTTAAAAGAAGCATCACATGATGAGTATATCACATTCCTGAATGACGTTGTCTTTGCAGCCGCAAAAGAATTACCAGGCTTTATCCAAGCTAATATACTTAAACGAAAGACGACACATGGCTTAGAGTTTATGGTGACTACCCTATGGAAAAACCTTGATGCGATTAAAGCCTTCGCTGGAGAAGACACTTCGGGTATTAGAAGAGTCTACCAATATGGACATCGATGGTGATGGTCAGGTGGGGTAAAATAGGTGATTGGGTGATTGGGTGAAATTTGACTTACCAAAAAGCCACTACCAACTATTCATTGTTAATTACCCATTAAACTTCTTAAGAGCTTCTGGTGAACTAACACTTCTACCGAAAACATTACCAATTCAAGGACGACTACTTACCTCCTACTAAGATCAATTCTTCCTGAGGAGCAATCAGATATTCAGCACCATTAGCAGTAATGACAGCCATCTCTTCAACGGAGATGGTTTTTTCTGTGCCGTCAGCGCGCTTCCAAGCATGGAAACCGTCAAATGCGAAAGTCATCCCTTCTTTCAAAAGTTTGGCAGAGGCCGGTCTTACCCGTGTAGACATCCCTCCTCCTAGGCTTGGTCCAACGTCATGTGCTACATAACCCACAGGGTGCCCAGTACTCCAAGGAACATTTTCTGACTTTGCAGTTTGCATCAACAGGCGCTGTGCTTTATCTACACTAGCCCCTGTAACTCCAGGCTTCATAGCGCCAAACGCTGCCCGATTACCTGCCTTACTGCTATTCCAGTAAAACTGAATGTCTTCTGGTGCTTTTGTTTCTCCCTCCTTTAATACATAAGCAAAGCGCTGAATATCACTCACCCATTGATTATAGAGCTTAATACCAAAGTCGATTTGTATGACATCACCCGGCATAATGACTTTGTCGGTCGCATGAGAATGCCCACGGTCTGGACCCGAGTTCACATTTGGGTTCTGATCTGCTGCCCAACCATCAGCGACACCATATTCGGTAATTTTCTGTTTAAGGAACTTTGCGATCTCCGCATCGGTAGACTTCCCCGGAACAACTTGCTTATATGCTTCGATTTGCCAATCTGAAGTCAACTGAGCTGCCTTTTTCATTATTTCAACCTCTTGTGGCAATTTGATAGAAAGCCATTCGTAAATCAATTCAGTAGAAGAGACTAGTTTATCACTGTCTTTACCCATTAGTCTTTCAATGGACTGCCTTTGGGTGTAAGAAAGGCCATCGGCCATGGAATTCGAAGTAGAAGAATTGATCGCAACACTTTTAAACCCACTTTCCTTTATGAAATCAACTGCCATTGATACACTCGAACCTCTGGCACCTATCACTTCATCATGAATATCTAAGTCATCTAATGCAGTCGCTTCTCCCGAAGGTGAATACACCCTGGAATGAAAGCCCTCAGCATCAATGTAGAACATAAAAGCTGCTGTGCCACCAGCATTCTCTCCTCCTACATGATCAGCAATCGGATCATTGTTGTTTTCTCTACAAACCACCATCCAGCAGTCTACGCCAGATGCTTTCATAGCATTCGGCAATAGCTGACTAATTCGTTCTTTTCTGATCTCAGGCCATGGATTTTCTCCCCAATAGGTTTCTGGGTTAATCGCTGTGGATTCAGTTAGTTGATTCGAGCAGGCTGAGAGGAACAGCACACCAATCACGAGAATAAGCAAGGAAGAAATATTCTTTTTAGACATATGTTAGGGATAAGTATTCGCTAAACTAATGAGTGAATTAAGAATTGCCAACAGAATTTATATAAGCTGAAGGTTCGCAGGTTTATCCACCAAACTTACCCTTTAGCGCGGCCAATTTAGTGGCCATATCCGTTTCAGGTGCTTTTTCCTTTCTGGGTTGTGGTTTAGGCTTCTCTCTTTTTTTAGGTTTAGGCTTCTCTCCTGTCTTCATGGAGAGTGCAATTCGCTTTCTAGCGATATCCACACTGGTTACCGTTACCTCTACTTGCTGTTGCACTGATAGTATTTCAGCGGGGTTGCTTACGAAGGTATCAGACATCTCAGAAATGTGAACCAAACCATCTTGGTGAACACCAATATCTACAAATGCACCGAAATTGGTGACGTTCGTTACGATACCTGGAAGTTTCATGCCTGTTTTCAGGTCTTCCATGCTATGCACATTGTCAGCAAAGCTAAACGCTTCAAACTGCTCGCGAGGATCTCTACCTGGTTTAGCAAGTTCGGCAATGATATCCGTCAAGGTGGGCAAACCTACCTGATCGGTCACGTACTTTTTTAAGTCGATCTGCTTGCGAAGCGCTTCGTTTTTAATGAGGTCAGTAACCTCGCACTTCAAGTCCTTGGCCATTTGCTTTACCAGCTTGTATGACTCTGGGTGCACCGAACTTTGATCTAGTGGATTGGCAGCATTTCTAATCCTCAAGAAGCCTGCCGCTTGTTCATAGGCCTTGTCTCCCAGTCGTGCTACATTCCGTATGGCTTCACGATTCTTAAATGGACCGTTCTCATCCCTATAGTCTACAATATTCTTGGCCAATTGCGGACCGAGGCCTGAAACGTAAGTCAAGAGTTGTTCAGATGCCGTATTCACCTCTACGCCAACGCCATTCACGCAGCTCATTACCACATCGTCTAATGAGTTTTTGAGGGCATTCTGGTCAACATCATGCTGATACTGACCTACCCCAATAGATTTTGGATCGAGCTTCACCAATTCAGCAAGTGGATCCATCAACCTTCGGCCGATAGACACGGAGCCTCTTACCGTAACATCTTCATTTGGAAATTCTTTTCGGGCGATCTCTGAAGCAGAGTAGATGGATGCGCCACTTTCATTAACCATCACGACCATTACCTCCTTCGGTAAGCCGATCCCCTGTACAAAAGACTCAGTTTCACGGCTTGCGGTACCATTACCTATGGCAATGGCTTCTATTTCAAAGCGACTTACTAGGCTCGCGATAACAGCGCCTGACTTCGAAGTTTGCTTTTGGGGCTCATTAGGGAAAATAGCTTCAAAGTGAAGGAGTTTCCCTTGCTTATCGAGACAAACTACTTTACAACCGCTTCTGAAGCCCGGATCAATCGCTAATACTCTTTTTCCACCCAAAGGAGCTGCCATCAATAGTTCTGAAAGATTCTTTGCAAAGACATTAATGGCTTCTTCATCTGCCTTCTTCTTAGAAGTCATTCTAGTTTCTGTCTCCATTGATGGACTCAGCAGGCGCTTATAACAATCTCTAATGGCGAGTTTCATTTGTTGACCAACTTCTCCTGATCCTTTAAGAAATTGCTTATCCAACAGTGCGATGGCGTCCTCTTCTTTAGGCAAAATATCCAACATGAGGAACAACTCAACTTCACCTCGCCTCATCGCCAATACCCTATGCGATGGTGCCTTGGCTAAACCTTCTTCCCATTCAAAATAGTCTTTGTACTTCTGAGCAGCTTCTTCCTTGCCAGGCATTACACGGGATTTAATGGTCGCTGTTCGACTGAAAAGCCTCCTCATTCGATCTCGCAATTCCGCATTCTCATTGATCGTTTCAGCAATAATATCTCGAGCACCTTGAAGCGCAACTTCTACATCTGGGACACCTTTCTCGGCATTAATAAACCTAGTGGCTTCGCTTTTCATGTCAAATGAGTCTTGTCTGAATAGTTTCAGTGCTAGGGGTTCCAAACCCTTCTCACGCGCCATGCTCGCCCTTGTCTTTCGTTTTGGTTTATAGGGAAGGTATATGTCTTCAAGCCTTGACATATTCACCGCCTCCTTTACGCTCTTTTCAAGTGCTGGTGTTAGCTTTTCTTGTTCTATCAAAGACTTGAGGATTGCATCTTTTCGCTTATCCAGCTCTCTGAGCTGTTGTGCCCTGTCCCTGATTCCGGCTATTACCACTTCATCTAAACTTCCAGTCAACTCTTTTCTATACCGAGAAATAAAAGGCACTGTACCTCCTTCATCCAATAGTTGGAGGGTAGCATTCACCTGTTTTGGGGTGATCTTTAATTCGGCTGCGATGATTTGAGAATACTGGGTCATAGAGGGGTGTTCATATTAGGGTGACCAAAAGTAATTAAAGTGTTTACAGGTCAAAATGCTTTTTGATTTTTTAAGTCAAAAGCATAATCTAAGTTGATAAAGGAAGATTAATGCTAACTTTCCTTACCCAAAAGAAAAATCAGACATGGCCAAATTTTACGACCTCCTTGAACCACAGTTGATTGAATTTATTCATGCTCAAAAAATCTTCTTCACAGGTAGCGCAGCTCAAGAAGGACGGGTCAATGTTTCGCCAAAGGGCTGTGATTCATTGCGTGTATTATCACCTAATAAAATCGCTTGGCTTAACCTCACTGGCAGTGGGAACGAAACTGCTGCCCACTTAAAACTTATCAATCGGATTACCTTAATGTTCTGTGCCTTTGAGGGCAAACCACTAATATTAAGAGTATATGGTTCGGCAAGGGCCATACATCAGCAAGACCCCGAATGGGATGAATATTTTGGTCATTTTGACAAATCACCTGGTGCAAGAAATATATTTTTAGTAGACATTGATTCGGTGCAAACATCATGTGGCTTTGCAGTCCCCTATATGGATTATCAAGAAGATCGAGAAATCTTAAATGATTGGGCAGCCAAAAAATCAGAAGCTGAGTTGAAGGAATACTGGACACAAAAAAACGTAAAAAGTATTGATGGCCACCCTACCGGAATTTTTGATTGATCAACAAAAACAAATTTCTTCTATCACCGTTAGGTGAAAGTCGAAGATGAATTGTTTACCTCATGACATGTATCCATTTATTATCGCATCGTTATACTAGTGACTCCTACGTTTTTGTATAAATTTGTCACTTCCAATTTTGAACCTATGATTATGAAAAAGTCTTCTCTTCTCGCCTTACTTGCACTTGTAGCTTTTAGCTGTTCATCAGGCATTGATGATGGATTAGGTGGTGGTGGTTCTACAGACACTGACTTTTTACAAGTAGGGAATATCGAACAAGATGGCGTTAGATACAGTACTGAAATTACTGGAATCAGCCTGAGTCAAACAGAGCAATCAGGGGATTCTACTTTCTTTCAAGCGACATTGGATTTAGATGGGAACAACTCTACTGACCTTCAATTCCAATTAGTTACATGGACTGATAATATCGTACTCACTGTCAATGCAATCAATGGTTTCTCTATCCCAGGTGATGATTCCGACTTTGAAATTTTTGGTACGGAACGTTCATTTCAGGGCCTAAAGCTTTTCCCTGCAGGAACAATTATCAATGGAACAATCTTCATTGACGATAATAATGAAGACCTATTCGTCAGCCAGATTAGAAATGGTGAGCTTACCACTACGAGTCTTCTAATTTGGAATGGTATTGCGTATCTACCGTTCAAGTCGGCTGGTGTCGAAGGCTGGGTTGGTTTGACCATCGATGCAAATGGAAATGATATCCAAGGCTTTGATATCAGTACTATCGCCACCAGAGGCTAATCTTCTTTTTTTCTGCTTACCCGGTTGTTTGCAATCCTTATCTAATGTTGATTGTGAGTCATTGATTAATTGCCTATCATCGTTTGATTCCTAAATTTAGACTATGAAAAGGTTCAGACTCACATACGTAATTACTTTAGTTCTCGCACTATTTATTGGCTCCTGTCAATCTTCAGGTTCACGTGAAGAAGTAGAGCTCAAAGTAGCATACGAAAAATTCACTCTTGACAACGGCTTAGAAGTCATTCTTCATGTCGATAAATCTGACCCTGTTGTAGGTGTCGCCTTAACAGCACATGTAGGATCGGCAAGAGAAATTGAAGGCAGAACTGGCTTTGCGCATCTTTTTGAGCACTTACTTTTTTTAGAGTCTGAAAACCTTGGTAAAGGTGGCCTAGATAAGATGAGTGCCCGTATTGGCGGCTCAGGTGCCAATGGCTCTACAAGCAGAGACCGAACAAACTACTTCCAGACCGTCCCAAAAGACGCTTTAGAGAAGATGATTTGGGCGGAAGCTGACAAACTAGGTTGGTTTATCAATACCGTTACAGATCCAGTACTTGCCAAAGAAAAGCAAGTCGTGAAAAATGAGAAACGTCAGAGTGTTGACAACAGACCTTATGGCCACACCTCTTATATCATTGACAAACAACTCTACCCTAACGATCACCCATACAATTGGCAGGTAATTGGCTCATTGGATGACCTCCAAGCTGCCACGCTTAATGATGTCAAGCAGTTTTTTAGAAGATGGTACGTTCCTAATAACACCACTTTAGTTATTGCTGGAGATTTTGAAGTAGATCAAGCGAAAACTTGGGTAAAGAAATACTTCGATGAGATTCCTCGGGGTGAAGAAATAACCGACTTAGGTAAGAGACCTGGAGTTGTGAAAGAAACAGTAAAATTTTACCACGAGGATAACTTTGCAAGACTACCTGAACTTACTATGGTTTGGCCTACAGTCGAGCTTTATCACCCTGATTCTTATGCCCTTGATGTATTAGGGCAATACTTATCAAGAGGGAAGCAAGCTCCTTTTTATCAGGTACTGGTGGAAGATCAAAAGCTTACCTCTGGTGTAAGAATGGGCAATAGAGCCTCTGAACTTGCTGGTCAGTTTCAGCTTTCAGTTCGTGCGTTCTCTGATAAGAACCTAGACGATGTGGCTGGTGCAGTTCAAGAAGCCTTCGGCAAATTCGAAAGTGAAGGCATTTCTGAAAAAGACCTCGCTAGAATCAAATCTGGTCAAGAAACATCATTCTATAATAGCCTAAGCAGTGTACTTGGAAAAGGCTTTCAGCTAGCTCAATACAACATTTTTGCAAATGATCCAGGATTCGTTCAGCAGGATGTTCAGAATATTTTGGACGTGAATGCCGAAGATGTGATGGCTGTTTATAATAAGTACATCAAAGGGGAAAACTTCATTGCCACGAGTATGGTGCCAAAAGGTCAAATGGCACAAGCATTAGAGGGTTCCCTAAAAGCAGATGTCGTAGAAGAAAAAATTGTTCAAGGGGCTGAAGAGACCTTCGATGCAACCATACAAGCAGAGTACGAGCGTACTCCCTCCTCTTTCGATAGATCTGTTGAGCCTCCTTATGGTGAAGCGCCTGAAGTCGTCATTCCAAAGGTTTGGAAAGCAGACTTAAACAATGGAATGAAAGTACTTGGTATTGAAAATGACGAAGTCCCTCTCGTTCAATTCAATATTTCAATTGAAGGTGGTTTATTGCTCGATGACATCAATAAAGTAGGTGTCGCTAATCTTACCGCCAACCTTATGACCCAAGGAACTCAGCGTAAGTCGCCAAAAGAATTGGAAGAAGCAATTGCACAGCTAGGTGCTACATTAAACATTTCAGCGAGCACAGAGAGAATTACCATAACAGGCAATACGTTGGCGAAAAACTATCAGCAAACAATGGATCTAGTGGAAGAGATGTTGCTTGAACCACGTTGGGACGAACAGGAGTTCACTTTGAGAAAACAAAGCGTTATAAGCGCCATCAAGCAGCAAGAGGCAAATCCTAATGCCATTGCAAGCAATGCGTATGACATCTTAATCTATGGGCAAAATAATATTAGGTCTAAGAATATCCTTGGTTCAGAGTCCTCTGTTGAAGGTATCAGTATAGAGGATTTGAAAAATTACTATGCCAAATACATCTCTCCAAGCGTGGCTACAATGCATGTTGTTGGAGACATAAGTGAAGAAGCAGTGATGAGTTCACTGAATGATTTACAAAGTAAGTGGAAAGCTAAGGCAGTAGAAATCCCAGTGTACAACACGCCAAAAGCACCAGATAAATCACAAGTCTTCTTCTATGATGTGCCCAATGCAAAGCAATCTGTACTCAACATAGGTTATCCCGCATTAGCTGCGACTGACAAAGACTACTACCCTGCCACAATAATGAATTATATACTTGGTGGTGGTGGATTTGCCTCACGTTTAACACAACAGCTAAGAGAGGGCAAAGGATACACTTATGGCATAAGATCGGGTTTCTCTGGAACAACTGAGGCAGGTGCGTTCACTATATCCAGTGGTGTACGAACAAACGTATCCTTAGAGTCTAGTGAATTGGTAAAAGAGATCCTTTCTAACTATGGAAAAGAATTTACTGAGAAAGACCTAGAAACCACCAAGAGCAACTTAATCAAGAGTAATGCAAGAGCCTTCGAAACGTCTGGCGCTAAACTGGGCATGCTTCAAAACATAAGTCGTTTTGGCTGGGCTGATGATTATGCCAAAGGAAGAGAAGCCATTGTACGAGATATGACAGTTGAAAAGATTCAAGAACTTGCCGATGCATATCTTAATCCTGACAAAATGTTCTGGCTAGTTGTTGGTGATGCTAAAACACAAATGAAACGTCTGGAGAAACTAGGCTATGGCAAACCAGTTCTGATTAATGAAATGGTCACTCCTGAAAAGCAATGATTAATTAATGGTGCTTGATATCCCTTGGGGTACTGAGCACCATTGCCTATTTACAACTCCTCTAGCTGCAAAACGTTACACTCTTAGCATTAGGACTCATATAGGTGCTATGCTTTGTCTGCATGACCAGCATGAAGGTCTTATACGTATAGCCAACCCTGCGCATCCAATTGATATTCAGTCCTTCATTGAAGCACATAAAAAAAGGGGCTCGAATATTCGGGACCCTTTTTAATATGATAATGGTATTCCTTAGATAGAAATACCCATAAAGCTCATAAATGCAATACCCATCAAACCGGTAATAAACATTGTGATACCTAGGCCTTTTAAACCATCAGGTACATTTGAATACCTCAACTTCTCTCTGATCGCTGCTAAAGCAATGATTGCCAAGAAAAAACCAGTTCCTGATCCAAATCCGAATACAGTTGCTTCAGCAATAGTATAGTCTCTCTGAGCCATGAAAAGTGATGATCCTAAGATTGCACAGTTCACAGCGATCAATGGTAAGAAAATACCTAGTGAGCCATAAAGCGCTGGAGAGAACTTCTCAATTGTCATTTCAACAAGTTGTACCATGGCCGCAATAATGGCGATGAACATAATAAACCTCAAGAAAGAAAGGTCGATTGCAACAAAGTCTGCACCTAACCAAGACAAAGCGCCTTCATTCAATACATACTCATTTAATAACCAGTTCATAGGAACAGTAATACCCAAAACGAACACAACTGCTAGTCCAAGTCCGAAAGCCGTTGAAACCTTCTTCGACACAGCAAGAAAAGAGCACATTCCTAAGAAATAGGAAAATACCATGTTCTCTATAAAAATTGATTTGATACCTAAATTCAATAAATCCATGATCCTCTCTCCTTAATGTTCTACGTAACCTGTTTTAGATCTCTGTACCCAAATGATAAATCCGAGTACGATAAATGCTCCTACTGGTGAAACCATCAGACCATTCGCTGAGAAACTTTCAAATCCGATAGCTCCCATTACGTCATATCCAAATACTTTTCCTGAGCCCCATAGTTCTCTAAAGAAAGCCACCGCTAGGATAATCCACGAGTAACCTAAACCTGAACCCAATCCATCAAGAACTGAATCATAAGGCTTGTTACCTAAAGCAAATGCCTCCAGGCGTCCCATTACGATACAGTTAGTAATGATAAGCCCAATGAATACAGAAAGTTGCTTGTATACATCGAAAGCATATGCTTTCAATACTTCATTGACTAGTGTCACCAAAGTAGCTACGATAGCCAATTGAACTATAATTCTTATTCGACCTGGAATTGCATTTCGCAATAAAGAAATGATCAGGTTAGAGAAGATCATTACAAAGATCACAGACAAAGCCATTACCATTGTAGGCTTCATCTGAGTAGTTACAGCAAGTGCTGAACAAATACCTAAAACCTGAATCGTAATTGGGTTGTCATCGTTCAAAGGGTCGGTTAAAAACTTTCGCCTTCTCCTCGATAGTAAAGCTTCTGATTCTTTAACTACCGGTGCTTCTATAGTTTCAGTACTCATATATCTATTGGTTATTCAGTGACACAGCGCCACCTTTAACATTCTTGTCAAAATATTTCTGATAGTACCCGATGTAGTTAAGTAACATATCGTTTACTCCATTCGCAGTAAGTGTTGCTCCAGCTAAGCCATCTACTTTATTAGGACCTAACCTATCCTCAGGAATCTTCTCACCCTTCACCATGGTAATGGCTACAAATTCGCCATTATCATTATAAAGTTGCTTACCTCTATAACGTTCCTGAACATCATCACTGGTAATTCTTGCACCAAGCCCTGGTGTCTCCCCTTTGTGATCAAAGCTTATTCCTTTAACACTTTTTAAATCAGGGTTGAGCGCCACAAAGCCCCAAATAGCATCCCATAAGCCGGCTCCGTAAACAGGTAAAATATAAGACTCCTCTCCGTTCGCACTGTATTTGAACACAGGAAATAATCTGTCTTCAACGGGCACCTTATAGTTCTTCTCAATATTTACCTCTTCGGCAACCATTGGTCCACCCTTGACATTGGTATCAACCAAGTTTCCTTGATAGTCAGTGACTTCACTAAAGATGACCTCATTGTAACGCGCAAGAATTTCTTCTGCCTCCATATCACCTAAAGCTTCTTTCTCCGCAGGAATAGCACCTAAAATTTGCTTTTTGGTATCTAAATCTTGCGCTTTCTTTTGTGTTGGTCCTAAGACCTGTGACACGCCTGAAAGTAATCCACCAAGTACTGCTGTGAGTACCAATGCGAATATTATTATGTATTTATTAGACTGCACGAGCTAACCTCCTTTTCTTATTTGCTTCAACAACATAAAAGTCAATCAATGGAGCAAATACGTTCATAAACAGAACAGCAAGCATAATTCCTTCTGGATAAGCTGGGTTTAGCACCCTGATTATCACTGTTAACATGCCTATCAATACTCCATATATCCATTTTCCTGTCTCCGTCTGTGCCGCAGACACTGGGTCTGTTGCCATAAAGACAGCACCGAAAGCTAAACCTCCCAATACTAAATGATAGTGGGCAGGTAAAAGCATAAATTCATTAGCACCTGCTAAGTTGAAAATTGTACCCATGGCCAATGCACCTGCAAAGACACTCACAATAACCTTCCAACTCCCTACTCCTGTAGCAATCAGAATCACTGCTCCAATAAGTGCCATTAGCGTAGAAGTTTCACCAATTGATCCTGGTATGCCTCCTATCAGCATATTTTGGAAGCTAAAGAAGTCTCCACCAAATGGTGAGGCCAATACGTTATTGGCCTGTGACAATCCTTCAACCACCGATTGTGTTCCTTGGATAGAAACGTTATTCGCTACTGCTAAAGCGGTAGCTCCTGAATAACCATCTACTGCAACTTCTCCTGCCATCTGCGTCCAAACTTCTCCTGAAATTTGAAGCGGGTAAGCGAAGTATAAAAATGCCCTTGAAGTCATGGCTACGTTTAGCACGTTCATACCAGTACCTCCAAAGATTTCTTTACCTACAACTACACCAAAGACAGTTGCCAAAGCTACTTGCCATAGTGGAAGTGTTGGAGGAACGATCAACGGAATCAACATCCCTGTTACCAAGAAGCCTTCGTTGATTGGGTGTTTTCTTATTACTGCGAAAACAGCCTCAATAAGGCCCCCAGCAGCGTATGAAACTAAAACGATTGGTAATACCCAACGTGAACCAAACAGCAAGTTATCGATAGAAAAGAATGATGTTGCCTCTCCTATCGCTATATAATGCTGATATCCTACATTAAAGATACCCCAAATGAGACATGGAACCATTGCGATTACCACTGTCATCATCATTCGTTTCAAGTCGATCGCATCTCTTATTTGAACACCTTTATTTCCAGCAGTTGTGGCTGGCGAGAACATAAACGTTTCACCTGCTTCAAAAAGGTAGTATAGCTTTTCTAGCTTACCGCCCTTTTCGAACATAGGCTTCTGTTTCTCTAAAATCTTATGTAAAAACTTCATCCCAATTATCCGTTTTGAATCAATTCAAGCCCCTCTCTCACTATTTCTTGAATATCGTGTTTTGAAACATCGACATATTCACAAAGCGCAAGATCCTCCTCGATCACTTCGTAAATACCTAGCGCTTCCATATTATCAAAGTCTTCAGCCATGATCGCCTTAACCAGATAAGTAGGATAGATATCCATTGGTGTCACCTTTTCGAAGGTACCCGTCTGTACAAATGCACGCGGTTCACCATTCATATTGGTATCTAGCGCATATTCTTTATTCTTCCCATTTAAGAAAGACAGAAGTCCCCATGCCCTATGGAAACTCAATACTTCTTTTCTTGGCATAATCCATCCTAAGAAATCAGCATGATCTCCTTCAGGAAGGATAGAAAGTAGGTTGTCATAGAAACCTATGTAACCATCCTTTTCGATTCTTTCACCAGTCAAAACATTGCCTGAGATGAATCTCACATGATCGTTCTTGAGGTTACCGTCAATAAACTTGTTAATACCAGCACCAGTGTAGGTTTTGAAGTACTGAGGTTTGCTCACTTCAGACCCAGCTACTGCCACCAATCTTGAAGCATCGTAGATACCTTTTAAGAAAAGCTTACCGATCTGAACTACTCCATAAGGAGTAATCGTCCAAACAACTTCACCTTTACCAATCGGATCAAGGTGATGTATTTGAATACCAACATTACCCGCAGGGTGCGGGCCGCTGATTTTGTTGTTCTCAACACCTTCGATGTTGGCGAACACAGTTGAGACTTCACCACTTAGGTCATGGTTCAAATGAACCTTACCTGAAGTAAATTTTTTCAATACTTCGACTCCAGCCTTAAATGCTTCCTCTTCGCCTTTCAGCGTAAAAGCAATATCAGCAGACAATGGATGTGTATCAAAAGCAGAAATGAATATCGACTTCGGAGTATCAGCTTCATTCGCAACAATACCAAAAGGTCGTTGCAAGAGGTTAGACCAAACACCACCTTTTGTCATTTGAGCCTGCGCATCTTCTCTAGAGATTTTGTGCAAGTCAGAACCACTATAGGTTTTGAAAGTTTCGTATTCAATTTCTTTATCGGCCAAGATCCTAATCTCTAACAATTTTCTCTTGGCACCTCTTCTCACTTCGACTACCTCGCCACTTACGGGAGAACAGACCATCACATTTTCCTGCATCTTATCATAAAGTACAGGTGTACCAGCCTTCACGGTGTCACCTTCAGCTACAAAGAGCTTAGGTCTTTTCATACCGATAAAATCGGTCGGCTTTATAGCAAACGTTTCCGAAGGAGGGGTACTCGCGATTGTCTTTTCTGCCTTTCCGGCAAGGTTAATGTCAAAGCCTTTTTTAAGCTTTACAGTTTTGGACATACTCTTTTAGTTGCGAATCACTAAGGTTGATCAAATTGAGGCAAAAATAATACATTTGCTCTCATATAAAAGGGTTAATCTGACCTTTTTAAGGTACAAGTTTTACCCACAATTTCTTCTCGTTACAAGCTCCAGTCAAATATTATACTAGCATAGTTTGTGAGAATGATTTCTCAATATGGTTAGCAACATTTTGCATCAACCACATTGGTGTTGAAGTAGCTCCACAGATCCCGACTTTGTCACTTACTCTGAACCAGTCTAAATCCACTTCCTCCTCGTTTTCTACGAAATAACTTCTTTCATTCTCTTGTTTACAAACACCATATAGTGCTTTGCCGTTTGAGCTTTTCTTACCGCTTACAAAGACAATCACATTCACGTCACTAGCAAACTTCTGAAGCTGGGGCTCACGATTCGATACTTGACGACAAATACTATCATTTGCTGTAAAGTCTATCTCTTCGAACTCACCCTTCGCCTCTCTAATTCTTTCTTCGATCATTGATCGTATTCTATAAAACCCTTTTGTGCTCTTCGTTGTCTGAGAAAAAAGCGTAACAGGTCTGTTAAAATCAATCTTGTCAAGATCTTTATCTTCCATCACAATGATGGCGTTATTATTTGTCTGACCTGTCAGACCGATCACTTCGGCATGGCCAGTCTTTCCATAAATAACTATTTGCCCATCGACTTTATTGATCTTGTCGTAAGCTAGTTTTACTCTATTCTGGAGTTTCAATACTACTGGACAAGAAGCATCAATGAGTTCTATGTTATTCTTCAGGGCGAGCTTATAGGTTTCTGGCGGTTCGCCATGGGCTCTAATCAAAACTTTTGAATTTTTGATTTCTTTGAGCTCTTCTCGATCTATAATTTGAAGTCCTTGCTCAGTTAGGCGTTTCACCTCCATGCTATTGTGCACAATATCACCTAAGCAATAAAGGTCACCATCAGCCATCTCATCTTCCGCCATCTGAATAGCGAACTCAACGCCAAAGCAATACCCCGAATTCTGATCTATTGTTACTTGCATTCTACTTCTTTAATCTTCCTTCTCGAGATGACTAATAGCCAAATCTAAAACTTTTTGAACTTGATTCTCGAACTTCAAATCCGATGTATCAATTTCAATTGCATCCTCTACTTTTATCAATGGACTTTCAGCTCTTGTAGAGTCTTGATGATCTCTAGATTCAAGATTCTCAATAATATCCTTCAAGTCCACAATTTCACCCTTAGCAGCTAGCTCTTCTTTTCTTCTTTTTGCCCTTATCTCTGTACTGGCTGTCATGAAGACTTTCAATTCTGCATCAGGAAAAACCACCGATCCAATGTCCCTTCCGTCCATTACAACACCTCTGTACTTACCCATCTCCTGCTGTTGAGCGACCATAGCCACTCTAACCTCCTTGATGGCAGAGACCGGACTCACCTTTTGCGAAACGTCCATTTTACGAATCTCTTCTTCAACATTCTGTTGATTCAAAATGGTTTCGTTTTTCTGAGATTTTTGATTGAATTCAAAATCAATTTGTATTTCGGACAAGGCCTGCATCACTTGATCGTGATTAGTCAGGTCGATATCATTCTGAATGAAGTATAAAGTCACGGCTCGATACATCGCTCCGGTATCGATAAACTTATAATGCAGCGCTTTCGCGACCGCTTTCGCAGTGCTACTCTTTCCACATCCTGAAAGACCGTCTATGGCTATGTTTATTTTCGACATTCTAAAACTTTGGGCAAATGTAATAGATCAAAGCTTTAAGTTTTAAATCTTAAGACAGAACTTAGGGCGACAATTGAGCTATTTAAGAACATGAGAGTTTCAGGACAAATCGTAGACGTAAGGAATCGAAGAATATTTAAAGGAGAGATTCAAGTATCTGGTAACCGTATAGTCTCCATAATAGAAAAAGAATCGGTGGACGATCAATTCATTCTTCCCGGATTTATCGATGCTCACGTTCATGTAGAAAGCTCCATGTTAGTGCCTTCTGAGTTTGCTAGACTTGCGGTAGTTCACGGAACTGTATCTACAGTGTCAGATCCCCATGAAATCGGCAATGTTCTCGGTGTAGTAGGAGTTGAGTATATGATTGAAAATGGCAACCAAGTCAATTTCAAATTCAATTTTGGTGCACCCTCCTGTGTTCCCGCTACAACATTTGAAACTGCAGGTGCAGAAATCACTCCCGAAGAAGTCGAATATCTACTGAAGAAACCTGAGATCAAATACTTAGCTGAAATGATGAATTGGCCAGGTGTCTTATTCAAGGACGAAACGGTGTATAAAAAACTAGACATCGCCAAGGCGCTCGGCAAACCCATTGATGGACATGCACCCGGTCTCAGAGGTGAGCAAGCCGAACAATACATATCCGCAGGCATTTCTACTGACCATGAATGTTTCACTGCTGACGAAGCGAGGGACAAACTAAAGCATGGAATGAAGATCGCCATCCGTGAAGGTTCAGCAGCCAAGAACTTTGAAGCACTAGTCGAATTGTTTGGCGAGGCGCCTGAAATGTTGATGTTCTGTTCTGACGATAAGCACCCTGATAACTTAGTAGAAAGCCACATCAACGACCTCGTTAAAAGAACACTTGCCAAGGGCTATGACCTATTTGACATACTGCAAGCAGCTTGCATTACCCCTATCGATCATTATAATCTCGATGTAGGGGCACTTCAAGAGGGTGATTACGCTGACTTTATACTGGCAGATAACTTGACGGACTTCAATATCAAGGCTACCTATATTAACGGAGAGTTGGTTGCTCAAAATGGAACCAGCTTAATACCGAGAGTACAAAATGATATTATCAACCAGTTTAATTGCGAGCGGATTACGGCTGAATCCATAAAAATCAAAGCTGACTCTGGTAAAGTAAATGTAATAGAAGCACTAGATGGGCAACTCATCACAAATTGTTTGGTGTTAGATACCTGCATTGATAAAGATGGTTTTGCCATCTCAGATGTCGATCAAGACATGTTGAAAATGGTTGTGGTCAATCGCTACCAAAATGCAGCACCAGCCATAGCCTTCATCAAGAACTTCAAGTTGAGTGAAGGAGCATTAGCCTCTTCAGTTGGTCACGATTCTCATAATATTATTGCTGTAGGAGTCGATGACGAATCTATTGTTAAGGCGATCAACTTAATTATTGATGCAAAAGGTGGTGTAAGTGCGGTTTCTGAAACTCACGAACAAATCCTTCCACTACCAGTAGCAGGTATTATGTCTGCGGAGGATGGTTATGAAATCGCTGAATCCTACACATCAATAGATAAAATGACCAAAACTATGGGAAGCACACTTCACTCCCCTTTCATGACACTTTCCTTTATGGCATTACTGGTCATTCCCAATTTAAAGCTGAGTGATCTAGGACTTTTTGATGGTCAAAAGTTTGAGTTCAAGGCCCTTTTTAACTAGTCAACTAACAGATTAGTTGTATTTTGGCACCCTTTTGGCTAACTTCTGGCTGAACCTTAAAATATATTTACGCGTTTATTTTTCGAAAGAAAAGCAACAATTTGTTAATAAGTCAAACAGAAGCGACATTTAGAATACTCGTACATTTGATGCCTATTATTTTAATAGTTATGCTATACCGAGCGCTAAAGGCAAACACTTTAAATATGAAATATCTGAAACGCATTATTCTTGCATTAATACTGATCCAATCCTTTCAAGTGCAGGGACAACAATTAAAAATGCCGGCAAATGCCGAGTTAGCAGCCGAAGCCTCAAGAAGGTTTGCCATTGCAGTTGATGCCATGTCGGTTGATAAATTCCGCGAATCAGCAAACGCACTCCATTGGTTAATGACTAATGTGCCTGATCTATATGATGGCCTTTACATCAATGCTTACCAGGCATATGAGCAATTGTCAGAAAAGGCCACTAGTGATACGCAAAAAGAAATGCTTTTAGACTCTATGATGATTTCCTACGATAGGAAAGCGGAAGTATTTGGTCTTACGGATAGGGAGATAAACAATAAGGCATATCGATACTACAAGTACTGGAAGTCTAATAAAGCCAAGATGGACGAAGGTATGGCGGCTTACAAATTAGTATACCTAAAGCCTAATGAGATCATCAACAACAACATTGTATCTTATATGGACTTGGCCAGAAGATTCAAAGCATATGGCATGAATATCACAAACGAAGAAGTCATTGATATTTATAGCAAAGTAATGAGCGTCATTGAACTCAAGGCAGCAGAAGGCGAAGATGCTGATAAATTAGACCGATATAAGGCAGCTGTGAATGGGCTACTTACCCAAACGATGGGTGATGATCTTAACTGTGAATTCATTAACCAAAACCTGGCTCCTCCTCTAGACTTAGGAGACGATTTGAGGCTTGCGAAGAAAGTATTCGGACTTCTTCTAGACAGAGGGTGTGGCGATAGTCCTTATATCGAGGTCGCTGCTAAAATCATCCAGAAACAAGAGCCAACTGAAGGCATTGCTAAAGTACTCGCACAACGTGCCTTTGGTAAAAAAGACTATGAAAATGCAGCAGCATTCTATATGGAGGCAATGAGCCTTTCAACTGATGATGAAAATAAAGCAGATCTTCAAATGAACATTGCTCAACTCAAAATAGCACAAGGCAACAAACCTGAAGCGCGTATAGCAGCATTTGAAGCAGCCAAGCTTGACCCAGCAAAAGCTAGCGAAGCCTACACTTACGTAGCTAACATGTACATGAACAGCTTTGATGACTGCTCGAAGAAGGAAAGTATGATTGATGACAGATCAATTTTTATGGCTGCCTATGACCTTTATAAGAGAGCAGGAAACAGCAAAGGAATGGCCGAGGCAAGAGCCCAATTCCCAACTGTTTCGGACATTTTCACAGCGAATAAAACTGAAGGAGAAGCTATTCGCGTAGGATGTTGGATTAATGTACCGACATCAATCAAAACTAGAGCCAGCAACTAATGAATAGTGACCAAATTGTTAAAGAACTGAAAGAGAAGATTGAAGAGCTAATCGACAAGGCAAAAGATGCCAGTGATGAGGTACGCGAAGAAATGGAAGAAACCATGTTAATGCTTTTGGAAGAAAATGGAAAACCGTTGGCGCACGAAGAACTAACCGAAGAGACACTAGAAGACTTACGCTTTTCTATGAAAACGATCCAAAAACGAAGCGAAGGACTCCTTCACTTTGTGGATGACTATAGAAGACTGACCAGAATTAAAGCCCTAGAGCTTGAAGAAGTCAAAGTAAAGGAAATGCTCGAGGAGATCGCAACGCTTATGAGCGCTGAAACCAAAAAAGACAATATAGACATTAGTGTTACCGCACCTGAATACCTTTCCATCGCTATGGACCGAAAGCTGATAGAGCAGGTATTGATTAACCTGATCACTAATGCCAGACATGCCCTTGAAAATGGTGAAAACGGTAACATCTAAATCAGCGCTTCATCCGATCAGCATAGTAAAATCATTTCTGTACAAGACAATGGCACGGGCAGAGATGCGACTAAAATGGAACAGATCTTTATCCCTTTTTATTCTACGAAGGAACAAGGCTCTGGCATTGGGTTGAGTCTTTCTAAACAAATCATAAAAAAGCACAAGGGAGACCTGATTGTGAAATCAACTGTGGGTGAAGACGCAACTTTTTATCTTACCTTCAAATATTAAGTGAGGCTTTTACTTATCGATTCAAGTCAATATTTTCGGTACTTCAAATTTTCAATCTGAGCAATGGATGTTTTTACCATCATTACGATTCTTATGGTGCTTTCAGCACTGTTCGCCTATATCAATACAAGGTTCTTAAAGCTGCCCTTCACGATTGGTCTTATGATCATTGCGATCTGCTTTACGCTAGTCATCATTGTCCTTGGTCACTTCGAACACTTGATACTTGATGAGGCCACATTACTGATAGAATCAATAGACTTTAAAACAGTCTTACTGGAAGTCATGCTGAGTTTCTTACTCTTCGCGGGTGCTCTACACACCAAACTAGATGGATTAGCCAAACACAAAGCCCCTATTCTGATGTTTGCCACCCTTGGTGTTCTATTATCGACCTTTTTAGTCGGTGGTATGTTCTATTATGTTGCCATTCTCGTTGGTCATGAGATACCATTCATCTACTGCTTACTCTTTGGAGCGTTAATCTCTCCAACCGACCCTATTGCAGTTTTAGGAATACTGAAAGCAGCCAAAGCCCCTAAGAAACTCGAAACCAAGATTGTAGGGGAATCCCTCTTTAATGATGGCGTTGGCGTAGTCATCTTCTTGGTTATCTTTTCTATTGCCCAAAAAGGTATTGGTGCCGTAGATGCTCAAGAGGTCGGATTGCTATTCTTTGAAGAAGTTTTTGGCGGTATTGCTCTAGGCTTTATATTAGGCTGGGTTGGATTCCAATTGATGAAGTCTATTGACCATTACGAAACAGAGGTAATGATCACCTTAGCCTTGGTAATGGGTATTTATGCTATAGCACACCTTGTACATTTCTCAGGACCTTTGGCGGTTGTTGTAGCCGGAATTTTTATTGGCAACAAGTCCCCTGAAATCGCTTGGTCTGAAACTACTCACAATTACGTTGACAAGTTTTGGGAGCTTTTAGATGTTTTACTCAATGCTATTCTATTTGTGCTTATTGGTCTAGAATTGCTTATTGTCGACAATAATGGTGAATATGTGCTACTCGGCCTTATAGCTATCCCTATTGCTTTAATAGCAAGATATATTGCCTTGTCTGGCCCGATATTTTTATTCAAAAAGAAGCTAGATTTCATTCCTAAAACCAATCTCATCATGACTTGGGGAGGCATTAGAGGTGGTATTTCCATTGCATTGGCCCTTTCACTACAGCCAGAAATGGAACGTGACCTTTTCTTGACGGTAACCTATGTGATTGTTGTATTCTCAATTATTGGACAGGGACTTACGCTTGGGCCTCTTGTAAGAAAGGTGCTGGGTAAACAAGATTCTCAATAGGCCGCAAGTTTTCTATTGGTTTGACATCTAACACCCCAAAGATTATCATCAGGAAGAGTACCTACTTTTTGCTCTACCCATTTACTATTTTCCTGCAGAAGTAATGACACGTCAGAGGAAGCTATAGAGGAGTCTATAATGGCACACACCTATTGTGACCTCTAGGTTACAGCAGAGCAGGTTATTGAAACGCTTTTAGAACGAAGCTAAAAGAATTTAACAACCCTCAGACAAAGGAATACTGTATTGACTGAGATCACTCCCTTATTGAAGGCTCTTCTCAGGCCTTCTGCGCTGACACTGCTCAGTCTCTACTACAAAAAAAGATAATTTTGAATCATAAGGCCTACCCATTCGGGTAGTTTTATTCCTATCGCTTAAAATTCTTCTTGCCGAAGAGTAGCCGAGTGGATTTACTAATTGAAACGCTTATTACGAATAACGATTTTGTATGAGATCATAGCAAATTCAAACGTTATCATGCTTTTGGATATTATTCATAAAATCCCATTCTTTTTTTGCTTAGCTTGTTTCAATAAATCATGGTCGTTGGCCTTTTATTGAATGCAGAAAATCAAAAAAGTGTGCGTTTACTGCGCCTCTAGTGACAAAATTCATGAGAAATACTTCGAAGCTACCCGGACACTTGCCAAAGCATTGGTAAAAAACAGTACTACTGTTGTCTACGGTGGTGGAGCTCGCGGACTGATGGGAGCCTTGGCCGATACTGTTATTGAAGAAAAAGGTAGGATCATTGGGATCATGCCTCACTTTATGAAGGAAGTAGAGTTCCATCATAAAGATGTCAATGAGTTCATTTTCACCGCAGATATGCATGAGCGAAAAAAGCAGTTCATGGTCGGGGTAGATGCCTTAGTAGCACTCCCTGGTGGCTGTGGCACCTTCGAAGAACTGATGGAAGCCATCACTTTAAAGCGATTGGGCATATTTACTAAGCCGATTATTATTCTAAACCTTGACGGTTATTACGATCCGCTTTTGGCGATGCTAGACAGATCGATTGAGGAGGGTTTCCTGAGCGAGAGCCACAGGGCGATTTGGACAGTCTTTACCGATCCTTCAAAAGTTCTTGAAACTATTCAGCAAAGTGCGCCTTGGTCTAATGATGCAATCAAGTTTGCCCAAGTATAGCACTCGGCAGTCGATAAAACCCATCATTCGAATCAATTCAACAAGAAGATTTGCTTAAAGCCGAAAAATGCTGAAATTCGGTTTTGAAAAGTGCCCTAATGCACAATACTAAACACATATTTTTACTACTCTTTACTTTCATCACTTTAAGCAGTTTTGGGCAGGGCGATTTTTATCAAAATAGTCATTCTGTTTACGCTGCTGAAGAAGAGGTTATTGAGGAGGGCGAAATACTGGTTTATGTAGATAGCGATAATAGCTTAATCATAGATGACATAAAGCAGCTTACTCCAAGTGATTTCATCGACCTAGAGGATATCTCTATCTATGATAATAACTCTACCTATTGGCTTTACTTTCAGCTTAAGAATAGGACGGATAGCAACCTCGAATTTGTTCTTCATGGAGGCAGAAACGCGAAGGAGACTTATTATTTTATTCAAGGAATAGAAACAACCGTTGAGAAAACAGGCTACCACTTTCCTACAGATGAAAGAGATATTCGACAGGGGCACCAAACAAGGGTAAACCTAACGCTACCTGCAAAGGAGAACACACACGTTTTCGCCAAGATTCAAAGCACAGACTTCAAACCAATTGACTTACAAGCCAAACTTGTTCCCAAAGATATATGGACCAACAGGCTCGATAACATGAATTTGTTTGAAGGTGTTTTCTCTGGAATACTATTAGTCGTAATCATTCTGGCCTTTTTTATTTATGGGTTTACTAAAGAAAAAGTTTTCCTCTTCTTCGCTATTTATGCTTTATCGATCCTAGTGTATTTCTTACACTTACACGGAATTATTGAGCTCTATGTGCTGACAAATCTAATTGATCCAGTCCCTTCTTTATGGGCCTTACCACTGCTAATTTCCGCAGCTCACTTTACTTTTTCTCGCTATTTCCTCGAAACCCATATAGACTCCCCTAAGTGGGATAAATTGTTGACCGTATTATCCTATGTGTCCTTGGCAATTTTCTTAGCCCTGTCAACCTATCTTTATCTAACAGGTAATATGCATTATGGAATGAAAGCCATGTATGTTACGATTTTAGTGCTCATATGCTTTGCTGCCCCATTAATCATCTTAGCTGGGCGTTCCAAGAATCTTATCGCAAAGTATTTTGCCTACGGAACGGTCTTCTTTGTAATAACTGCACTTATCGTGGTGATTAATCAGCTGGTAAACCCTTCTAGCCATCTAATCATTCTTATCCAAGTAGGCATTCTAATAGAGATTGTAATATTCAGTTTGGGGATTAGCCATAAACTCAAGCGCCAGCTTGAGGACCATAACATCACACAACAATCACTGATTCTTCAGCTCAAAAAAAATGAAAAGTTGCAACTCGACATTAATCAAGAACTTGAAGAGGTGGTTGCAGATAGAACACAGCAAATAAAGAAGCAGAACAGGGCCCTTAAAGAAGCGCGTCAGGAAGCTGAAAAAGCCACTAAAGACAAGTCAGATTTCTTATCTGTCATGAGTCATGAGATTCGCACCCCACTGAATGCCATTATCAGTTTGTCTCACATCATGGAGATCGACAATAAAGACAAAGAGATGACAGAGTACATTGATGCTTTGAAATTCTCCGCTGAAGGCCTTCATTCGCTAATAAATGATATTCTTGATTACAATAAAATTGAAGCCGGCAAACTCAGGTTAGAATCTGTAGTATTCTCTCTCATTGATTTACTCAGAAAGCTATCAGAAAGCTTTAAATACAAAGCAAAAAGCAAAGGCATTGACATACGAATTGAAATCGGTGAACACCTCCCCGATCGCTTGGCAGGAGACCCTACAAGACTAACTCAGATTCTAAATAACCTCATAAGCAATGCCATTAAGTTCACCAATGAAGGGCATGTTCATATCAAAGCCACATTAGCTGGTATTAAGGATGAAACTGCCACGGTAGCCATGAGTATTTCAGATACCGGAATTGGTATACCAGAAGATAAATTGCTCGCTATCTTCGAGGATTATGAGCAAGCCAGTGAAGAAACTACAAGAGAATATGGCGGTACTGGTCTAGGTTTATCTATAGTGAAAAAGTTGCTAAATCTAATGGGCAGTGAAATTCACTTGAAGAGCCAAGAAGATATCGGCACTACTTTTAGCTTTGAAATAGATTTTAAGATTGACCCTGAATTCAATATGGTCGATCTGCAGCAACACGACAGAGATAAGGATTTAAGACAGAAGAAGATATTGGTTGTTGATGATAACGACATGAATCGGTTAGTCCTTAAACGTCTTTTTCAAATTTGGAATGCAGCATTTGACGAGGCAGATAATGGATACGATGCGCTGGATATGATTCAGGAAACTGAATATGATGTTGTCCTCATGGACATTGAAATGAAGCCGATAAATGGGTTTGACACGACCAATCAACTCCGAAAAGTTCGGCCTGACGGAACCCCTCCTGTCATAGCCATGAGCGCCCATAATGCCTCTGAATTCGAAATTGAACTCCAGCAATTCGGTTTTGCCGATTTCATCCATAAGCCATTCAATCCTGAGGTGCTCTTTAAAAAACTAAGCGTTCACATAAATCAAAGCAATGTCTAATCGTACAAACTACTCTTCTGGCAGCCCATGGGAAGACATTGTAGGTTATTCGAGGGCCGTGAAAGTGGGTAACACCATTGAGGTGACTGGAACTGTGGCAGATCATGAAGGGCAACTGCTTGGTGGTAATGACCCCTACCTTCAAACAAAATACGCGCTAGGCAAGATAAAGGCTACACTAGAAAGTGCAGGGGCAACGATTGAAGATGTCGTTAGAACAAGATTATTTGTCACTAACATTGACGACTGGGAAGCTATTGGTAAAGCACATCAGGAAGTATTCGGTACGATTAAACCTTGTACCACTATGGTAGAGGTCTCAAGACTGATCGATAAAAAATACTTGGTGGAAATAGAGGCGACAGCTATAATGGGCTAGTAGATTTCATCCACAATATGTATTAGCTCACTTATAATCATAGCCGTTGCACCCCAAACAACTTCTCCTTCTACATCAAAATAAGGGGATTCAATGGTGTATGGAGGAAAGTGCATGGTCTTAGTACTTCTTCGTTCCAAATCTCTCAACTCAGTTAAAGAAGGCGTGAGCACTTGAGTCACCTCTCTAGGGTCTGGTACTAGGTGAGGTCGTTCCTTAAGGATCCCGACCGTAGGATAAACCTTAAAGTTACTAGCAATGATAAAGAGTTCGGACAACTGCCCGATGACTTGAATTGCACTATTGGCCACCCCTATCTCTTCCTCAGTTTCTCGTAGCGCAGTATGGATAATATCACGATCCATTTTTTCTACTTTACCACCAGGAAAACTAACCTGACCGCTATGAGCTCCAGTATAGACTGGTCTTTTCGTAAGCGTCAGATAGATCTCACCATTTTCAGGATAGAGCAAAACCATTACTCCGCCAGGCCTAGCAGGGTTATTAGGGTCCTCCTCAAAACGTTTATCACTAATTGGCTTGGGTGCCATTAACGCCTGTGCGCTTCTTCCTGGAAGCGGTTCTTGCAACCTTTTCGAAAGCCTATCTACAAACAGTTGAAATGATTTAGCGGTCACTTGGCAAAAATGTGTTTAATTACTGATAATTAAATTATAAACTTCAACGGTGAATAATCGTTCCATTTACGAGAAAACTAAACCCTAATACGCTGCAATGATCAACAAGTCTATTCTTACATTACTTATGTTCTGCTGCTCTTTCGGCCTATTCGGGCAAAAAGAACAATTGAAAATGGCCAAGCTCAAATATAATGGTGGCGGAGATTGGTATGCAAACAAAACTGCACTACCCAACTTGGCTAAGTTCTGTAATGAAAACCTGAGAACATCTTTTGACGAACAAGATGCCGTGGTAGAAGCAGGCAGCCCAGAACTATTCGAGTATTCTTATGTATACATGACAGGCCATGGTAATGTGGTCTTCAGTAGCAGCGAAGCAGAAAATATTCGTAACTATCTGTTAGCAGGCGGTTTTTTACACATTGACGATAATTATGGCCTAGACACCTACATTCGGCTAGAAATGAAGAAGATATTTCCAGAGCTAGAGTTAGTTCAATTGCCATTCGACCACCCTATCTATGACCAAAAATTTAAGTTCGATAAAGGCCTGCCAAAAATTCATGAACACGACAATAAACCACCCCAAGGTTTTGGCTTGATTTATGAAGGAAAGCTCGTGTGCTTCTATTCTTATGAATCAGATTTAGGGAATGGCTGGGAGGACAAACGAATTCACAATGACCCGGAAGAGGTAAGATTAAAAGCTTTACGCATGGGAGCGAACATCATATCATTCGCCCTTACGCAATATTAAACTAATCAGAATTGAATAAAAACTAACTGGCTAGCTTGTAAACTAGTTGGATAGTTGTATAATTGATTAAGAGTATCTAAACTAATAGTTATGAAGGAATTGACAAAGGCAGAGGAACAGGTAATGCAAATACTTTGGCAAATCGAAAAAGGATTTGTAAAAGATGTATTAGCTAAAATGTCTGAACCCAAACCAGCTTACAATACTGTGTCTACCATCATCAGAATTCTTGAAAAAAAGGGCTTTGTAAGCTATAAGGCCTATGGTAAAACACACGAGTACTTTCCAATCATTGACAAAACGACTTACAGTAATTTCTATCTCAAGAACTTTATTGGAGGCTATTTCGGTGGATCGTTCCAAAAGCTCGTTTCATTTTTCGCTAAGGAAAACGATATGGATATTAATGACTTCGAATCATTGATGCAGCATGTTGAAGATAATTTGAAAGACAAGGATGAATAGGAACTAATGGGAAAGCATCCAACCATAGAGCTATTAGAAGGACTTAACAGTGCATTAATTTATGCGCTAGAATCAGCTACTTGCCTTGCAGTATTATACCTAGCCTACCACTTTCTTCTAAGAAAAGAAAAATGCTTTCAGTACAACAGATTCTACCTGTTGGCAGCAATATTAATTGCTGTATCATTTCCATTATTTAAAATAGATTTTAATCCAGAAAACACACCTGCCGTGCTCAACTCCATCCATCAGGTTGGAAACGAAGTAGGAAGTGAACCGATAATTGAAGCAGACAAAGCTTACTCCTACACCATCACTGCGAAGTCTCAACGCCCATTCCTTTTATGGTGGGAAGCACTATTATTATTTTATGTAGCTGGTGCTGTGATTGGCTTAATGAAATTATTACTTCAATTAAGGTTTTTTAAGGAGATTATCTGGTTTAAAAGACATAGAACAAGATATAAGGTTAAGGAAGACTATTTCCTTGTCAAAACCGATGGCTCAATGCCGACTTTTTCTTTCTTCAAATACCTTTTTTGGGACAATAAACTCGAGCTAACCTCATTTGAGAAACAACAAATGATGGACCATGAAATGGTGCACATCAAAGAAAAACACTCTTATGACATCATGTTGATTGAGCTTCTAAAAGTCTTGTTCTGGTTCAATCCATTCATGTACCTATACAAGTTCCTATTAGAAGAAAGTCATGAATACCTAGCGGATAGAAAGGTAGCACTGGCAACAGGCAATGAAAGTTATAGCCGGCTATTGGTTAAAACGGTCTTTAAGAAAATGGGACTCGATTATGGTAGCTACTTTGGAAAGAACCAGACCGTGAAGCGTGTACAAATGCTGACTAAGGATAAAAAAATCAACTTCATAAGACTATTGATACCCTTACCTCTAATCGGTTTACTCTTCTTTATCTTCTCTTTTGAAGCGAAGCTTCCCGAAAACTTAACTATCGATAGCTACCAAATTGAAAATAATACGTTTGGCTCAGAGGATATAGCCTCCTACCCGACCAAAGGAGTGAGAAACTGGGAAGAGTTTTTACAAGACAACATTTCCTATCCTGGAGAAGCCGTTGCTGCAAAGTTCGATGGTCAAGTAAACGTTCGTTTTACAGTAAATACGAAAGGACTTCTCGAAAACCTTCGTTTTGATGAAGGACTTGGCTATGAATTTGAGAATCAAGTGATTGATGCTTTGAGAAAAGGCCTTAAATGGAATCCTGGAAGAAAGAACGGGCAACTGGCTAAGACTGAAATTATACTTCCAATCCAATTACGAAAATCTTAATATTTCCGGTTATAAATTTCCGATGAGATAAAGGCTCGCTTTGCTGAGTCAAGATCAGAGAATAACTCTTTATAGTCTTCTTGATCTGCGAGATTATCATCCTTGTATTCGTCCAATCTAATCAGCGTCTTGTATTCCTTTCTATCTATTATTCCAAGTCGAGACTGGCTTGGCTTAGGTACACTAGCAATGGGTATAAAAGGCTCAGGTACTAATTCAGGAACTACCTCAACCTTTTCCTCTACTTTTTTTTCTCCCGTAAACTCTTCTAATAACTCTTCAAAAGTTGGCCTTCGTGAAACTGGTGGAGGCCCAACTGATCCTGGCCTTACAGGCGGATTTTGGTCAAGAGCATCTTGTGCTTTTTTCTTCTTCTTATTGGCACCAGTGAACACATAGTATAAAACCGCTAGAATGATTGGAAGAAGGGTACTTAAGTCGAAGTCCATGACACTAGCAAATCTAAGAATTAATTCTAATTTTGTTAGCTATACCTACTTTTTACGGATTCTAGGCAATGCAACTTACCAAACTTGAAATTAAGGGATTTAAGAGCTTCGGAGACAAGGTTGTTATCAATTTCGATGAAGGTATTACTGGTATTGTAGGACCAAATGGCTGTGGCAAGTCAAATGTTGTTGACGCAATTCGTTGGGTGCTCGGAGAGCAAAAGACAAGAATGCTCAGGTCGGAAAAGATGGAGAACATCATCTTTAACGGCACCAAGAAAAGAAAACCCACCCAGCTAGCAGAAGTCTCCCTCTCTTTCAAAAACACTAAGAACCTCCTGCCTACCGAATATACAGAGGTAACCATCACTAGAAGATACTACCGCTCGGGTGAAAGTGAGTACCTACTGAATGGAGTGAGTTGCCGCCTTAAGGATATCAACAATCTCTTTATGGATACAGGTATAGCTTCTAATAGCTATGCTATCATTGAGTTAAGGATGGTTGACAACCTCTTGAATGATAAAGACGATTCAAGGCGTGACCTCTTCGAGGAAGCAGCAGGCATCTCTAAATTTAAAAAGCGAAAGAAAGAGACGCTTAGAAAGCTAAAAGATACGGACGATGACCTAGACCGTGTTGAAGACCTGCTCTTCGAAATAGAGAAGAACCTAAAGTCCCTTGAAAAACAAGCCCGCCAAGCCGAAAAATATTATAAGCTAAAAGAAGAATACAAAGTTGACAGTGTTCAGCTGGCCAGAAGAGCTGTTTCGGAAAAAACGGATAGCTTTAAAAAGCTAGAAGAGGAGATAAAGCAAGAAGGCGATCGGAAAATAGAGATTGGACAATTGGTCGCTACGCAAGAGGCCAGTATGGAGAAAGGAAAAACCGATCTGATTACAAAAGAAAAGCTCCTCGCCTCTCGGCAAAAGACACTCAATGAGCATGTCAATAAGATCAGGCAATTCGAAAGCGATCGAAAAATTAAGAACGAACGGTTAACATTCTTAGAAGACAAGAGCGATAACCTTCGGGAACAAATTGAGTCTGACCGTAAGAGTAATGAACGCGCTGCATTCAGTCTAGAAAGTCTTAGAAAAGAACTGGACTTAGCTGAAAATGAACTTAAGAACATCACCAATGAGGTCGGTTCGTTAGAAAAGATCTATCAAGAACAAAAAGCAGTTGCTCAGAATGCCCAAGATGGGTATGAAGATAAAAGAAAAACCTTCGCTGAAAAAAGAGAACGCCTCTATACACTGAAGAAGGACATTGAAATCAAAGAGATTCAGCTTGCAACCCTTAGGTCAGAATTTGACAAAACTGAGTCTGATACATCAGAGCAATCTGAGACACTTGCACAGTTCGATGAAAAGCTCTCGGACATTGAAAAGGATTTCAATGAAAAGAAGACACTGCTTGATAAACGAAAAGCAGACCAGGAAAAGCACTCAAAGGCAGTTCAGCAAACTTCTGAAACCATCGATATTATTCGTGAAGAACTCACGACAGTGAGTAGAAGTCTTGATTCAAAGAAGAACGAATACAACCTCACAAAATCACTAGTCGAGAACCTCGAAGGCTTTCCAGAAGCCATCAAATTCTTAAAGAAAAAGGCCAATTGGAACAAACACGCTCCTCTCCTTTCGGATATCATCACCTGTGATGAGAAATACCGTGTAACCATCGAGAATTACCTCGAAACGTACATGAATTACTATGTCGTTGATACTGAACGTCAGGCGTTTGAAGCGGTGACTATATTAAGTGATGCGTCAAAGGGAAAAGCAAATTTCTTTGTGCTTGATGCTTTTGATCGTTATGAGGCAAAGGAATCAAAGCTGTTCGAAAACTCGATTCACGCTACAGAAATCGTTGAGTACGAGCCTAAGTATAAAAAACTCATTGGCTTTATTTTAGAGAATGTATTTATCGTTAAAGGTGGGCCTGGAGATATACCAGTAGACGATTCTTCCATTTTCATTACGGAAAGTGGTCAATACACGAAACGGAAGTTCAGCGTATCTGGTGGTTCTGTAGGGCTATTCGAAGGAAAACGCATCGGTCGCGCTAAGAACCTTGAAAAGCTCGAAGAAGACATCAAATCACTTGAAACTAAGTCTTTTAACATTAAAGAAAAGCTCGAGCATCGCCAACAGGAGCTTGCTCGATTGAAATCAGACACCTTTAAATCGGAAATAGATCAATTACAATCTGACTTTAATCGAGTAAACGAAGAGCTTATTTCTATTAAAACGAAGAAAGAGCAATTGGCACAAATGCTTTCGAGCAGAGCCAACCGTAAAGAAGACATTGTTGCCAACATTGATAAGATCAGTGGTGCTTTAGATCAATTAAAACCAACAGTTGAGGAAGAAGAAATAGCCTTTGCAGAAGTTGAATCAGTAATTGGGGAGCTTGAAGCCAAGGCAAAATCAGAGACGCAAAAGCTATCTGAGAAGTCACAAGTATTCAATGAAAGAAACATTCTTTCTCATCAAAAGCAGAGCAGAGTAAGTGCTGTCAATCAAGAGATTGGTTTTAAACAGAGCGCTTTTGAAGGTAGCAAACAGCGCATCGAAAAGAATCAGTCGGAACTCAGTAACAACGAGACCGAAATCAAAAGGCTAATCGCCAATACAGCATCAAAAGATGATGAACTCATCGGGATGTATGATGAGAAAGAGTCTATCGAAAAGGGCGTAAATGAAGCCGAAAAGGATTATTACGCTCAACGTGGTGATATTGATGTCTCTGACAAGACCTTACGTGAACTCCAACGTAAAAGAGAGCATTCTGACTCCTTGATGATGGAGCTCCAAAATAGGCTGAATGAAAACAAACTAGAGCTAAGCTCAGTAAAAGAGCGCCTTTCTGTTGAGTTCAATGTAGACCTAGACGAGCTGATCAAAAGCGAAGACGAGCTTAGTAATCATAAGTCTTTAGAGGAATTGGAAAGGAGCGTCATAAAGCTCCGTGAACGCCTAGAAAACATGGGGCCTGTCAACCCAATGGCGATGGAAGCCTATGGCGAGATTAAAGAGAGGCATACTTTCATTACTGAACAAAAAGACGACTTGGTTGCAGCCAAAGATTCGCTACTTGAAACCATCGGTGAAATAGATACTGTGGCAAAAGAAACCTTCTTAGAGGCATTTGCGAACATCAAAGAGAACTTTATCAAAGTCTTCCGCTCATTGTTTACTGATGAAGATGACTGCGATTTGAAATTGGTTGACCCAAGTAATCCGCTGGAATCAGCGATTGAAATTATGGCAAAACCAAAAGGTAAGCGGCCATTGACTATCAATCAGCTTTCTGGAGGAGAGAAAACACTAACGGCAACTTCACTCCTTTTTGCAATCTATCTCTTAAAACCTGCTCCTTTCTGTATTTTTGATGAGGTTGATGCCCCATTGGATGATGCTAACATTGATAAATTCAATACAATCATCAAGAAGTTTTCTGGGGAGTCACAGTTCATCATTGTCACACACAACAAGCGTACAATGGCTTCAACAGACATTATTTACGGAATCACCATGATAGAGCAAGGTGTCTCAAGAGTAGTGCCAGTTGACTTAAGAGAGTTAGCTGATTAATTTATAAACATAATCTCTCCCTATGGTTAAGATGCTTAGACTACTTTTTGTATTAACCCTTTCACTATCAACTTTTTCTGCTATGGCACAACAAACTTATTTAGCCCTTGGCGACTCTTATACAATAGGAGAAAGTGTAGAAGAATCCGAAAGATGGCCAGTTCAGTTAGTCAAACTTTTAAACGAGCGTGGAATAGCCATTGCAAATCCTAAAATCATTGCAAAAACCGGTTGGAGGACAGATGACCTACAAAATGGAATTTCTAAGGACAAAGAGTTGCGGCCAAGCTACGACCTAGTTTCTCTCCTCATTGGGGTCAACAACCAATATCAAGGTAAACCGATCGATCAGTATAAAAAGGAGTTCGAAGAACTGATTAAAGCAGCCGTTCAGTTTGCCAACAATGACCCAAAGAAAGTCTTTGTCGTATCGATTCCTGATTATGGGAAAACGCCTTTTGGAGCAAAAAAAGAAAGCAAAATTGAAAAAGAATTAAACGAGTACAATCGAATTGCCAAGCACATTAGCCTGTCGTATGGCATACCTTTTTTCAACATCACCCCTATTTCTCGCGAAGCAAAAGAAAGACTAGAATTGGTGGCAAAGGACAAGTTGCATCCCTCTGGTCAAATGTATACGGAGTGGGTCAGCCTCTTCGTAGATGAAGTAGCTAAAATTATTAAGCCATGAGAATTATTCTAAGCATACTTTCCCTATTTATTTGTCTTGGGCTCAGTGCTCAAAAACAAACTACAGGCCCCGAAAAAGGTCATTTAATTATAGCTGGGGGTGCCTTACGCGACCCTGAAGTCTTTGCAAAGTTTATTGAATTGGCAGGTGGTAATCAATCACATATTGTCGTGATACCAACAGCAGGCGGATATGAGGTAACTGATGAAAGAGTAGACGAACTCGTTAAATCATGGAAAGCCCGAGGAGCAGCCAAGGTCACAGTTCTCCATACAATCGACCCTAAAGAAGCCAATACAGAGGCTTTTGCTGGCGTTCTAAAGGAAGCGACAGGCGTTTACCTTCCCGGAGGAAGGCAATGGCGGTTTGCTGACTCATACCTCAATACTAAGGTTCAGGAGTATCTGTTCGACTTACTTAACAGAGGCGGTGTCATTGGAGGTAGTTCTGCTGGTGCAACTATTCAAGGTTCTTATTTAGCGCGTGGCGATAGTAAAACCAATACGATTATGGTGGGTGATCACGAAGAAGGCTTTGGCTTTGTGAAGAACATAGCGGTCGATCAGCATACGCTAGCGCGAAATCGTCAGTTCGATATGTTTGATGTGTTGAAAGTCTACCCCGAACTGTTAGGGATTTCTTTAGATGAAAACACAGCCATCCTTGTCACAGGAAACCAATTTGAAGTAATTGGTCAGAGTTATGCTTTAATTTATGACGGCACGCATTGGGACCAAACGACAAATCAGTTTGTAAAAAACAAACCTGGTCAAGAACGTTTTCATATGCTCAGAAAAGGCCGAAAGTACAGTATGATTGAGAGAAAAGTAGTCCGCTAATACTGGTCCTTGATTCCGAGCTTCAATCGTATATTGAGTTCCTCATGCACTTTGACTAAGCCTAAAAACTTTTTAGGGGGTTCAAGATCGAAGTACCTGAGGTTTAAGCTGAATTCAGCTACGAGAAATTTACTATCCGAATCAACTCCTTCTTCCATTATAAATGGCAGTTTTTCCATGTAGAGCTCCTTGCCTACAAGCTTAAGTCTTAAGGAACTGAAGTAATGATTTCCTTCCTTGAAGAAGTAGACTTTGTTGAAACGAATTTGACGGAAGCCAAATTTAATGACTGTGACCTTTCAGGTGCGGTATTTGAGAACTCGGTCCTTAACAAAGCTGACCTTAGAACGTCTCATAGCTATATTGTCGATCCAGAGATCAATCAAATCAGCAAAATGAGGGTGTCGTCAGCGGGTCTCCCTGGGCTAGTCTCCAAACATGACCTGAGAATAGACTAACAAGGCATGATGACTTAACAAATAAAAACGTCAGACCTATTGCTAAGTCTGACGTCTAAAATCTTATGTCTTGAATCTAAATACTAGTGCTGGCCGCCTTTAGTTTTCTCAAGTTTAAGGCTCTCTCCTTCTGTTACTTTTTCTTCGGTTTCGTCCACCAAATCATAACGAAGTGTTCTTCCTTTCAACTTAGCTGGTAGACCGTAAGCCATCCATTCTGGCATTGGCTCACCTTTTAAGTAGTGATTAAAGAACTGTGCCATTCTAATGGAAAGATCCTTACGGTTCTTACGTCTTGTCAGGTTATGCGCTTCGTCATTATATGACACTAACCACGCAGGCTTTTGCAGCCTTCTGAGCGACATATAGAACTCAATCCCTTGATACCAAGGCACAGCACCGTCCGCATCGTTATGCATGATGAACATAGGTGTTTCAATCTCAGGCACTTTAAACAATGGTGAGTTCTCGATGTACAAATCAGGTCTATCCCAAAGCGTAGCACCCAAACGAGTCTGTGTCTTTTCATATTGGAACATTCTACTCATTCCACTAGCCCATCTTACACCTCCATAAGCTGATGTCATGTTAACGACAGGTGCACCTGCACCTGCTGCCTTATAAAGGTTGGTTCTCGTCACCATATGGGCGACTTGATATCCACCCCAACTTTGCCCTTGAATGGCCATGTTATCTTCATCTACGAATCCCATTGCCATTACCGCTTTTGTAGCAGGTACCACGTGGTCCATGGCACTTTTTCCTGGGTAACCTACTTCATACTTAATGTCTGGCACAAGTACCAAGTAATCATTACTCACATAGTAAGGAATGTTGATTGTACTCGCACTAGGTGCAGGACTTGGATGACTGTGTAAAGAATTTGATCTACGCTCATAGAAGTATGCAATCATTGGATACTTCTTATTCGGGTCGAAATTCTCCGGCTTGTAAAGAATCGCCTGCATCGTTTCCCCATCATAAGTATTGTCGAACTCGATGAGTTCTGCAGTACCCCAATTGTAAGGTTCTTCTTGAGCACCAACATTACTTAGCTTTTTGAGACCGGTCATACTCACGCTATTAGCAGCGTATACTTCACTGTATTCTTGGTAAGTAGACTTTCTCACGAGTACACGATCAGCATTTTTAGCTTTAATTAAGCCTCCGATGCTCATATCTTCCATCACCACGATCTGTGGATCAGAAGAACCATTCATGTTGGCAGTAACAAATCCAGAAGCTTTAGTCCACTCATTGAAGGCAGATAATGTTGCTCTTCCTTCGGTAGAGATCGTTCTAGCTTCTCTATCTAATCGCTGATAACGCATGGTAATCTTATTCTGACGGCCAAAACCATTAGTTACATTCACTGCGCTTCCTCCTTTAGGGTCAACCCTCCAAATATCATATCTGTCATAAAGGAAAAATGCTGCATCATCATCCGACCAGCCTGGCGTACCATAGCTGCCAGCTAATGAAGGAGAATCATGTAGCTCATTCGCAAATGAAACGCTCATTCCTTCAGTCAAATTCTTGATATTACCTGAAGCAACATTCATCATATACCAATGACCATCTTCGATATTATGCCAAGTCAAATAGTTTCCAGCTGGAGAAAGAGAAGGAAATCCTTTAGCTCCTTTGATCAATAATTCAGCATCACCTGTTGATGTGCTAATCTTATAGAAGTCTCTTGGAATTTGCGTATCCCAAGTCATTTGGGTTCTGTAAGGCTGATCGTTCATCGCCAAAACAAAGTCTCTGTCGTTTCTTGTGTCAATTGTAACAGATTCAAGGTCAGGTCCGGCTAGTTGTACTAGTTTCCCAGTCTGAGTATCTAACATTACATCGAAAGACCTGTTTTTCTCTCTTCCCGCCTGAAGCTTCTGCATTGGCTGGATATAAGGATCGTTGTATGACCAAACATCAACATCTGGACGATCGTCTTTCAACAAAGTAGTATCCGCTTCATAAGCATATTCGAAAGGCCTCGGTGCTGTACCGAAATAAACTCGCTTACCTGACTCTGAAAATCTGATATTACTATTATCACTCACCATCCAGTTTTCCGGAACGCCAGCAGTAGTTGTGTCCGCTACAATTGTTGCGCTAGCCTTACCAGCACTCCAATGCATTAGACTGAAATACTTGTGATCGTCATCCTTTGTGTTTGCTGTAGCAAAAAAGGCTATCTGATTTCCTTCTTCATCGGTTGACATCTTTTTGTATTCGATCATCCCCTCATTAAGCGTTGTCATCTCGCCATTGGCCGTATTTATTGCATGAATACCAGACTCATTTAAAGAATCAACTTTATCATACTCGAAGAATAAGTGATTTCCTTTTTCAGTTAAGCTATATTCCATCACACCAGTGATGCTTTTTGATTCACCCGTCTTTAAGTTATAAAGGACCAATTCTGTACCTTTTGATTTGGCACGTGGATCTTCTGGTTCTACAGGCTCAGGCGTTTCTTCCTTAGGCTCTTCTTTCTTCTTTTTCTTTCTCTTACTTTTTCTACCCTCTACAACTGGTTCTTCTTTTTCCTCAACTGCTTCCTCCTTTTTCTTTGTCTCTTTCAAAGGCATTTCATGAACCCAAGCCATCCACTCTTCAGATTCTCCCGGAAGTTGAAAATTCTTAACCCTTGCGACTTTCTTGATATCGCCTGAATTTAGGTTAATAATATAAAGAGAGTCCTTCGGCATTTTGGTTGCTGTGGTCTTCTTCAATTTAAGTTCACGTTCCACTAAATATGCCGGCTTTACTTCAGCCGCCACATATTGGCCATTAGCGGAGAAAGAATAGCGAGAAACCCTATCAACGGTAATAGATTCATCGGTATTCAAGTTCCTTAATTCTAATGTAGCATCACCAACTTGTGGTGTGATGCGATAGCCTGCCCAAACACCATCATTGCTGATGATAACCGAAGCAATGCTTTTCCAGTCATCATAAACATCGTGAGTAATAGGTTTTTTCTGGGCAAAAGCCAACGATACGAGGCATAGTAAAGCCAGCATCAAAAGGGATTTTCTAGAAATCATAAGTCTTTTTTTTTGTTTAGTAACCTTACAAATATAATTATATGGCTGGGTTTGCAAAGACTTCTTATATTGAAGGCATCAGAAAAATCATAACCTGAAAAAGACATGTTGAGAAAATCAATCGTTATTACACTACTATGCCTATTTACGACAGTTGCCTTTGCCCAAAAGACAATTGCCGAATTAACAAAGGGCATGACCAAAAAAGAAGGCTATTTCAACTACTACTGGGATGAGAAAGAAGGTAAAGTATGGCTCGAAATAGAAAATCTAGATTCAGAGTTTCTTTATGTAAACGCGCTTTCAGCCGGTATCGGATCAAACGATATAGGACTCGATAGAGGAAAGCTAGGCAGTACGCGTGTTGTAGAATTTAGGCGTGTTGGACCCAAGATCATGCTTGTGCAGCCGAACTACTCCTATAGGGCCGTTTCTGATAATGCAGATGAAGTGAGAGCCGTTAAAGAAGCCTTCGCTGAATCCGTATTACAAGGCTTCAAGATTGCTGGAGAAAGTGATGGCAAAATCCTTATCGACATGACGCCAATGCTGCTGAGCGATGCCTTTGGTGCTGCCAGAAGTTTACGTAGCGAAGGAAGTTATAAAGTAGACGCCAACCGTTCGGCCGTTTATCCTGCTATGCTTAAGAACTTTCCGAAAAATTCAGAGTTTGAAGCAACCATCACCTTTACAGGAACAGCGACCGGCAGGTTTATCAGAAGTGTAACGCCATCATCAGACGCGGTGACAGTAAGGATGCACCATTCCTTTATTGAGCTTCCCGATGCCAACTATGAAACTAGAAAAGCTGACCCAAGGTCTGGTTATGGCGCCATCCAATATATGGACTACGCTACTCCTATCGAAGATAACATTGTCAAGCAATTCGTTAGAAGACATCGATTAGAAAAGAAGAACCCTGATGCCAAAATAAGCGATCCAGTAGAACCCATTAGATACTACGTAGATCGTGGCGCACCAGAGCCTATTAAGTCTGCATTGATAGAAGGTGCACGCTGGTGGAACCAAGCCTACGAAGCAGCGGGCTATCGCAATGCATTTATTGTCGAAGAAATGCCTGTTGGTGCTGATCCATTAGATGTTCGCTATAATCTTATTCAATGGGTACACCGATCCACTCGTGGTTGGTCTTATGGATCTTCTGTAACTGACCCAAGAACAGGAGAAATTATTAAAGGACATGTAAGCTTAGGCTCATTAAGAGTGAGACAAGATTTCTTGATCGCTCAAGGTCTTTTGACACCTTACGAAAACGGAACTACCCCAGACCCCGCGTTACTTAAAATGGCCATTGCGCGTCTGAGACAATTATCAGCACATGAAGTTGGTCATACAATTGGCTTAAGCCACAACTATGCATCTAGTGTAAACAATCGTGCTTCAGTGATGGATTACCCTCATCCTAGAATCGATTTAAAAAATGATAAGATCTCTTTAGACAATGCCTATGATGTAGGAATTGGCGATTGGGACAAAGCGGCTATTACTTGGGGATACCAAGATTTCCCAAGTGATGTGAATGAGGAAAAGGCTTTGAATGATTTATTAAACGGTCAAGCCAAAAATGAACTCTACTTCATTACAGATTCTGATTCAAGACCAATTAGCAGTAGTCACCCTGAATCACACCTTTGGGACAATGGGAAAAACCCAGTGGATCAGCTAAATCACCTGATGAAAGTCAGAACCAAAGTCTTAGAGAACTTTTCTGAGAAGAACATTCCAATGGGAGCACCAATGGCTAAGCTTGAGGAAGTACTTGTGCCTATGTACATGATCCATCGCTATCAATTAGAAGGCGCAGTGAAAGTAATTGGTGGTACTTACTATAACTACAAGCTGAGAGGTGATGTACAACCCACTCAAAGAGTTGTACCAAGAGCAGAGCAAGAAGCTGCACTCACTGCACTCATAAATGTTGTTAACCCAAAAAACCTAGCTTTCCCAGATCACATCATCGCTATGATACCTCCTCGCCCCCCTGGGAATGGTCGTTCATCAGAGACTTTTAATGTGAGAACTGGCGCTAATTTCGATCCAGTAGCACCTGGTGAAACTATTGCTGGGGCTGTAATGAGTTACATTTTCAATCCGCAAAGGGCTACGAGACTTGTACAGCAAAAAGCATTGGATCAGAGTCAAATGGGTTTGACAGATGTCGTTAATAAGATTCTTGAAGGTGTTTCGGGATCTACCTATAGCAACTATTATTACCTAGAGCTTAAAAGAGCAACGGAGAAGCAATTGATGAATGCTTTAATGAGTCTTTATAATAGTAACAGTGCCTCTTCACAAGCAAGAGCCGAAGCACTACTAAGCTTGAAGAACATCGCTAAAAGAATGGACCCTGCTAACAATGATGGGGCTGCAGATGAAGCGCACAAGATGTACATCACCAATTTGATCACTAGGTTCTTTGACAATCCAGGAGATCTTCAGGTACAAAGAGCATTGACTCCTCCTGCTGGTTCTCCTATTGGAACAGACCTTCAGGATTGGTGTTCTTTCGGAACCAACAATTAGAAATCAATAGTAAAAAGGCTGCCTTGTGCAGCCTTTTTTTATTTTCGCGTTACCTTTTGACAATATCAAGCGTCATAACAGTATCGAAATAGTCACTTATGAACATCAGAAACATAATTGCGCTTACGCTAATCATTGCTTCACTATTCTTTTTATATCCTGGTTTAACAGAGCCAATGTTGAGCATTCGTATAGCAGCAAAGATTCCATTACTAGGTGACTTTGAATTATTCGAGCGCACCCAAAGTATTATTGAAGCGATCCGCGCTTTGTATGATTACAACAACAACCTTGTTGCAACCATGATCTTAATCTTCTCAGTGATCATTCCAGTATTGAAAGGTATACTCTTACTGATCGTACTAGGCTTTAAGAAATGGCGTTTTAGAAGTCATGTCTATCGTTTTGTGTCTGCCATTGGTAAATGGTCTATGGCTGATGTATTTGTGGTGGGGGTATTTCTTGCCTATTTAGCAACAGCCTCAGAAGAGAGCATTTCAGCTGAAGTTTTTGATGGATTTTACTACTTCACAGCGTATTGCATTATCTCAATTTTAGGCATCCAAATCATGGACTTAAGAGACATTAAGAAGACCCTTAGTCCTTACAACAACTAGATCCTTGATGCTACTCTGATTGACCGAAAAATTATATTAGGCAACCATTCATCCAAACTGAGAGTATTAGAGATTGAATACTATATATTGGAAGCAATCCTTTTTAGTTCACACGTATCCTTAACAGAGAGTAAAAAATCATGGAATCACTTGCAGCATTCCCTTGGTGGGCTTGGGTATTAATAGGTCTTTTCCTTGTCGCACTTCGAGATGTCTTTCAGAGAAAGCATGCCATCAGCCATAACTATCCGATTGTTGGACACCTAAGGTACCTTCTGGAAAAAATAGGCCCAGAGCTAAGACAATACATAGTCGCTAATAATCGTGAAGAGCTTCCTTTCAACCGAAGTCAACGCTCTTGGATCTATGCCTCTTCGAAAAAAGAAAATAATTATCAAGGTTTTGGTACCGATCAAGATCAAAATGCCCCAGGGTTTATTTTCATCAACCCTACAATGATTCCATTAAAGTTAGCTGCTGGCCATCCTAACCTTATCAACAATAATATACTTCCTTGTGCCAAACTGATGGGAGAATTTAATCGCAGGAAACGACCTTACAGACCCAAATCGGTGATTAACATTTCTGCCATGAGCTACGGATCATTATCAGCAAAAGCTATAGAATCATTGAATAAAGGTGCTGCTAAGGCTGGCTGCTATCACAACACAGGAGAAGGATCACTATCCAAGCATCACCAGCATGGGTCAGACATAATCTTTCATTTTGGCACTGGATATTTTGGTGTAAGGGATGATGAAGGGAATTTTTCCATGGATAAGATGGTGAAATTGACGCAGGAATTTCCTCAAATCCGTGCCATAGAAGTCAAGCTATCGCAAGGCGCTAAACCTGGCAAAGGCGGTGTACTGCCTGTCTCGAAAATCACGAAAGAAATTGCCGAAATCAGACATGTAAAGCTGGGGGAAGATGTGCTCTCCCCTGCTAATCATACAGCTTTCTCAAATATTCCTGAGATGCTTTCATTTATCGAGGATATCGCTGAAAGCACAGGTTTACCAGTAGGCTTTAAATCAGCGGTGGGTAAGCTAGAAATGTGGGAAGAGATGACGAATTTAATGTTGAAAACTGGAAAAGGACCAGATTTCATAACTATTGACGGTGGTGAAGGTGGCACAGGTGCTGCCCCACCTGCATTTGCTAATCATGTAGCCTTACCATTTGTATATGCTTTTGCTGCTATATATAAAATATTCGAACGCAAAGGACTTACAGGCAGAGTCGTTTTTATTGCCTCTGGTAAACTAGGCTTTCCCTCAAGTTCTTTAATGGCATTTGCCATGGGCGCTGACTTGATCAACGTTGCTCGTGAAGCTATGATGTCCATTGGTTGTATTCAGGCACAAGTGTGTCATACAAACACTTGCCCTGCTGGAGTTGCAACACAGAAGAAATGGTTACAAAATGGCATCGACCCTACTTTGAAGTCTGAGCGCTTTGCCAACTTTGCCAAGACTTTGAGAAAAGAAATTCTCGAAATCTCTCATGCGGCAGGCTATGAACACCCTTGCCAGATGACGATGACTGATGTAGACATGAGTATGGGAGATAATAACTATACCACTACTTTGGAAGAAGTGTATAAATACAAGAAAACTCCTGTGGGCTTTTCCAACATGCAATCTTTGATTGATTGTGAGCATTTAGGTGGTCAGCATGCTCCTAAATCATAGATTTAAAGAAAACCAGATATTTGAGTAAATTGGTTATCCGACATCAATTTACTCCATGAAAAAACTTCTTCCGATAATAGCATTGTTCTTTCTGACCAATAGCTGTTTCCTGTATGAACGCTTTGACATTCTATTGCTCAATGGGATAGTATTCGATGGTGAATCTTTATCTAAAACGCCACAAGATGTAGGCATAAAAGACGGCAAAATCATAGCAATCGGTGACCTCGAAGGTTATGGTGCTGCTCATACAATAATGCTTAATGGCATCGAAATCATTAGCCCTGGTTTTATAGACGCACATGCCCATATTGAACGCATTATGCGACTGCCTGACGCTGAAAGCTTCATTCGCCAAGGAGTAACTACGGTTTTAGCGGGGCCTGATGGAAGAGGCCCTGCACCAATGGGCAAGTTCCTTGACAGCCTTGAAACTTATCGCTTAGGTATTAACACCGCTTGGTTAACTGGACATAATACCATCAGACGTAATGTGATGGGTACTGAAAACCGTAAACCCACTCCGGAGGAAATGGCAGCTATGAAAGCTGCTGTTAAAGAGGCAATGGATAACGGAGCGTTTGGTATATCTACAGGACTAAAATATGTTCCAGGCTCGTTTTCAGATGTAGAAGAAGTAATCGAATTATCGAAAGTTGCTGCTGCTCAAGGCGGGATTTACACTTCCCATTTACGGGAAGAAGGCTTGGGTTTGCTTGACGGAGTGCAAGAAGCAATTCAAATAGGTCGCGAAGCAAACATTCCCATTGTCCTAACGCATCATAAAGTAATTGGTAAACCGATGTGGGGTGCAAGCGTCAAGACCTTGGCAATGGTAGACTCTGCCAGAAGACTTGGAATTGACGTAATGATGGATCAGTACCCTTACACCGCCAGTTCAACAGGACTTTCTGTACTCATCCCTACTTGGGCAATGGCAGGTGGCCAAGATGAATTCAAGAAAAGAATCGCTGATCCTGTTACCAGAAGCCGTATTCACAGCGAAATCATGTTCAACATTGAAAACGATCGTGGTGGTGCAGACTTAGATGTGGTACAGTTTGCCAATGTAAGCTGGAAACCTGATTTAAATGGCAGAACGCTTAAGGATTGGGCCATTGAAAAAGAGCTTGAACCTACGTTTAGCAATGGCGCAGACTTGGTGATTGAGGGTCAATTTAATGGCGGGGCCCAGTGTATTTTCCATGCGATTGGAGAAGAAGATGTTCAGCGCATCATGCAGCATCCATTGGCCATGATAGCTTCTGATGGTGGATTAGTGGTACCAGGACAAGGACACCCACACCCGAGAAGTTACGGTACCTTCCCAAGGGTTCTCGGCTACTATGTAAGAGAAATGGGAATCATAAGTTTGGAAGTAGCCTTAAGAAAAATGACCTCCCTTCCGGCAGAACGCATTGGCCTTGACAACCGAGGAAGAATTCAAGAAGGTATGCAAGCAGATATTACCATTTTTCACCCAGGCTATATTGAAGATGTTGGAACTTTTGAAGATCCTCATCATTATCCTAATGGGATAAATTATGTAATCGTCAATGGACAGCTAGTATATGGCGGAATGGAAGAACTAACTGAGGTAAGGGCTGGTACTGTACTCCGCAAGAAGTAGTAAAACAAAGAGTGAATCCTTAACTTCATCCTTATGAGACGTATATATAGCACCTGCATTCTCCTCTTCATGGCTTTAGGGTTGTTTGCACAAAGCAATTCAGAAATAGCTGACGAAAAACTTCAAGCTTTTGTCGAGAAAACCAAAGTACCCGGACTAAGCATTTCGATTTCACAAAAAGGAGAGTTAGTCTACTCAAAAGGCTTCGGTTTTGCGGATAGAGAAGAGCAGGTCCCTGTAGATCCTTCTAAATCTAAGTTTCGCATTGGAAGTGTGTCAAAGACGCTAACCGCGGCTGGTCTCGCTAGGCTTTATGAAGATGGAAAAGTAGACTTGGACGCCCCTATTCAAAGGTACGTGCCCATTTGGCCAGATAAAGGAGAAAAAATTACCCTAAGGCTATTAGCTGGTCATCTTGCTGGCATCCGTCACTACAAAGGCACTGAATTCATGAGCCGTACGAAATATGAAGACGTAGCAGATGGCCTTTCCATATTCATCAATGACCCTTTAATTAATAAACCAGGAACCGAGTACGCCTACTCTTCATATGGCTGGAATCTAATCTCAGTCGCTATGGAAAATGCTGCTGCCCCCCAAGCAAGTTTTCTATCCAGTAAAAACTTTCTAAAATTCATTCAACAAGAGGTCTTCGATGCCCTTGAGATGAACAATACAGTACCCGACCATGCTGATCAATTTATAGCCAACCGAACACAATTCTATCAATTTAGAAATGGCGAAGCTGTTATAGCTCCTTACGTAGACAATAGCTACAAATGGGCTGGTGGCGGCTTTGTTGGTACTACGGAAGACCTATGCAAATTTGGTCAGGCACACATGAAAGCAGGCTATTTGAAGCAAGAAACACTAAATGAATGGATGACTTCACAAAGAACAGTGGATGGTAAAGAAACAAACTATGGCATCGGCTGGAGAACTTTTCAAAGACCTAGCGGCAATACCTTCTACGGCCATAGTGGTGGCTCGGTCGGTGGCATTACTTTCTTTATGATGCACCCAGAAACAGAAACTGTACTCGCTATTGTGGGAAATATGGACCCTCTCAGTTATGCTGGTCTGCAATACGAATTGATGGAAATGTTCATCAAATAGCAAAGGCCGCTCTGTTCCAAATACTTAACAAAAAGAATCTGCAAATGTGATCTAAGTCACAGAACTACTCATTTACATTATTGAAATTTAAGCCATGAAAGGAAAGATCATCAAGTTTTTGATGGTATGCCTAGTTTGCGCAGGCATCATTTTCGGTATTTCAATCTTAATAGAATACTTAAACTAATTGCTATGAAAAATAACATGGGATCAATCGATCGAATCGTCAGAATCGTAATTGTAGCTGGCTTAGTTGCACTTTATTTTACAGACACTATTACTGGCTTATGGGGAACTGTTGCATTGGTAGCTGCAGGTATCTTTACCTTGACCAGTCTTGTCGGCTTCTGCCCTATCTATGCCATTTTCGGTGTAAAAACCTGTAAAGTATAGTTTACGACTTATTGAATTAGAGGTCATTTCTATGAGATGGCCTTTTTTATTTCAATATTAACTAATATATTAGTTTTATATTTAATCATTTAGTTGAACAGCCCTAATCATGAAAAAACTATCCCTATTATTAATCGTTGCCATTACCGTATCATGCGCAGATGCTGAAATGTATGTTGAACCTGAAGGAAGCGACTTTGAAGTCAAAGGAGTTATTGCAGAAGAATCTTCTGATGAAACGGTATTCTTAGTCGTTGAGCAAGACCCCACATTTCCAGGAGGGCGTGAAGCCTACAAAAAGTTCCTGGGAGAAAATATTATCTATCCACAAGAAGCCAAAGAAAAAGGAATTGAAGGAAATGTCTATATGACTTTTGTTGTTGATACTGACGGATCTTTAAGTGATTTTGAATTATTAAGAAATCCAGGAGGTGGATTAGGTGAAGAAGCGTTACGTGTCTATATGGAAGGACCAAACTGGACACCTGGTATGCAAAGAAATCAGCTCGTAAAAACTAGATTAACTGCTAGAGTAGCCTTCAGGTTAGGAGAACACACTGGAAGTACCCTAACCATTGAGGAGCCTAAGGAAGTTGAAGAAATTATCTTCGAAGAAAAAACAAACAACTGAGCCCAAAGTCAAAAACAAAAAAAAGCCTCTTAAGAGGCTTTTTTTTGTTTAAGCTAGTCTTGCTGCTTCCATTTCTTTCAACTCTCTCCTTAAAATCTTACCTACATTAGACTTCGGCAACTCATCTATAAATTCAATGTATTTGGGCTTTTTATAGCCTGTTAATTCCTCCTCGCAGTAATGCCTTAACTCCTCTTCCGTAAGCGAGGGATCACTTTTTACAACAAACGCCTTAACGCATTCGGTAGAATGCTTATCAGGTACACCAATAACAGCTACTTCTAAAACCTTCTCATGGTCGGCAATCACATTTTCCACTTCATTTGGAAAAACATTAAAGCCAGATACGTTGATCATGTCTTTCTTTCGGTCAACGATCTTGAAGAATCCATCAACATCCATTTGACCAATATCACCTGTTCGGAACCAGCCATCTTCGAAGAAGACACCTTCGTTATCCTTTTTCCAGTAACCAGACATTACTTGCGGCCCCTTAATACAGATCTCTCCTACTTCACCCTGAGCTAAATGCTTGCCATCATCATCACAAATAGACAATGCCGTTGACGGTATCGGAAGACCAACAGTACCCATGCGATGCGTTCCATCTAAGGGATTACAACTTGCTACAGGAGATGTTTCAGAAAGTCCATACCCTTCTACCAAAGCTGAGTTGGTTTTCTCTTCCCAATTACGGGCTACAAAGTCTTGAACAGCCATGCCTCCACCGATTGAACCCTTTAAATGACTCCAGTCCACTTCGTTGAAGTTCGGTTGATTAAGCAGTCCGTTGAAAAGAGTGTTCACACCAGTAAATAGAGTGAACTGGTGCTTCTTCAATTCTTTGATAAACCCAGGCATGTCCCTTGGGTTAGTAATCAGTACATTCTTTGCACCAATGTGCATCATGAAAGTACAGTTAACATTGAGCGCAAAGATGTGATACAATGGAATCGCAGTAATCATCAATTCGGTTTGGCCTGCCTTTAATAGTGGTGTAAACCAGCTAGCAATGGCGAAGGTATGTGCCACCACATTACCGTGTGATAATGTAGCTCCTTTTGAAACGCCTGTTGTGCCTCCAGTATATTGAAGAAAAGCCGTGTCTGAAGATTTAATTGATGGCTTAGTGTATTTCAACCTTGCCCCCTTTTTCATCACATCTTTAAATTTTTTAGCCGTTGGTAAGTTGTAGGCCGGAACCATCTTCTTGACATGCTTCACTACAAAGTTGACCAGTTTACCTTTTACACCACCGAGCAAATCACCCAGCTCAGTCACGATAATATGCTCAATCTTGGTTTTCGGTAACACCTCTTCCAAACTACTGGCAAAATTGGCGATGATGACAATCGCTTTGACTTCCGCATCAATAAACTGATGTTCCATCTCACGAGGCGTATACAATGGATTAGTATTCACTACGATGCAGCCTGCTTTCAGTGCACCAATAAGTACAATTGGATATTGAAGACAGTTCGGCATTTGAATAGCGATGCGATCACCCTTCTGGACTTTTACTTCATTCTGTAAATAAGCAGCGAAGAAATCCGATTGAAGATTAATTTCTTGGTAGGTCAACACCTTGCCCATATTTTCAAAAGCCTCTCGACTTCCGAAGCTTTTGAAGGCTTGATTAAACAATTCAAGTAAACTCTCTGGTCTGTATTCAGAAATCTCTGCTGGAATACCTGCTGGGTATTTAGCGATCCACGGGTAAGTACTCATTCAATAAAATTTGGCTAACACCAAATATAAGAGAAATGATGAATTGAAGGCTCAGTCTAAATAAAAAACCCCAACCTGAATCAGGTTGGGGTTTTGCTGTAGGAGAAGGACTCGAACCTCCACAGAGTGATTAGGCCAATTGGCTTTATTTCAGAACCTCTACCCTCGAGAAAGGAGGGCACGGCTGCCTGTTTCGTCACCCTACGGTGTGTTTCAATGCTGAGCGTCCGATTGCTAGGACGCTCAATATTGATAATTACCAATCATACTAAAACATTGTTCGTTGAAAGCATTTATGCTCTATTCTTTAAATCATTCGCATCTCGAATGATATTATGCTGTAGGAGAAGGAATCGAACCTTCACGGAGAGATTAGTTTTACTTAGGTAGTTTAATTTATTTCTTATTCTCCACCCCCGGGAAAGGAGGGCACGGCTGCCTGTTTCGTCACCCTACATTATGTCAATTGTTATTGTTTCTCGTTTGAAACTGTTTCAAATGTAATAGATATTGGCCATTCATTAAAATATTAATAACGTATTGATTATATATTTACAGATAAAATATTTATTAGCTATATTTATTACCGAATTAATAATTCAACACTTCGTTTATGCCTGATAATTACGAAATCGATAACGTAGATCTTAAGATCCTCTCTCTTTTGCAGCACAATGCTAAAAAACCCTACACAGAAGTCGCCAAACAAGCTTTTGTTTCAAGCGGAACAGTTCATGTACGAATGAACAAGCTTGAAAAGATGGGGGTAGTCAAAGGAGCTTCACTTGACTTGAACCTTACTGCACTCGGTTATTCTGTGGGTTCTTTTCTAGGTGTTTTTTTATCTAAGAGTTCTCTATATGAAAAAGTAGCAGAACAACTCAAAAAAATACCTGAGATCACCTCCATCCATTATACCACTGGTAACTATAGTATGTTCGTGAGAATCTACGCGAAAAGCACCGATCACCTGAAAGACATTCTTCATGATAAGGTTCAAAAAGTAGACGGTATTGAGCGTACTGAAACCTTTGTGATATTAGAAGAAACATTAAGCCGCAGTATCGAGTTGTCAGTATAGTTGCAAGACTATTTTTTAATTATTGGTTTCTCAACCAGATCTATAAAAAAGACGTACTGAAACCTTTCATTAAATTTTTAGGTTGTACCTTTGTATTTGAAATCATTCTAAATAAGATTTGATGAGTAAAGACGACCAGATATTAGAAGAATTCACTTCAAAAGAGTACGAGTTTGGCTGGACAGTAGACCTAGAAGCAGACGAAGCTCCCAAAGGGCTTAGTGAAGATATAGTAAGATTTATTTCTGCAAAAAAGGAAGAGCCAGAGTGGTTACTAAATTGGCGATTAGATGCCTATAGAGCTTGGTTGAAGATGAAAGAGCCAGAATGGCCTAACGTTAACTATCCTAAGATTGACTATCAGGACCTGATCTATTACTCTGCGCCTAAAAAAGGTGCGGCTAAAAAATCCTTAGACGAAATTGATCCTGAGCTATTAGCCACTTTTGAAAAGCTTGGTATCTCATTAACGGAACAAAAAAGACTTACAGGTGTAGCTGTTGATGCCGTGATTGATTCGGTTTCAGTGGCAACTACTTTTAAAGATACATTAGGCAAGCTTGGCATCATTTTCTGCTCTTTTTCTGAAGCAGTAAAAGAACACCCAGAATTAGTTAAAAAACATATGGGCAGTGTTGTCCCTGTTTCTGATAACTACTTCGCGGCACTCAACTCAGCCGTATTCTCTGATGGTTCTTTTGCTTATATCCCCAAGGGAGTAAGATGTCCAATGGAGCTCTCTACTTATTTCCGTATCAATGCGGCAAATACTGGTCAATTTGAGAGAACACTGATTGTTGCGGATGAAGGTTCTTATGTCAGCTACTTAGAAGGCTGCACAGCGCCCCAGCGTGATGAAAACCAATTGCATGCAGCTGTTGTAGAGATTAAAACAGCAAAAGACGCTGAAGTAAAATATTCAACCGTTCAAAACTGGTACCCTGGTGACAAGAACGGTAAAGGAGGTATCTACAACTTCGTGACTAAAAGAGGCATCTGCGAAGGTGACAACTCCAAAATATCATGGACACAGGTTGAAACTGGTTCGGCAATTACTTGGAAGTACCCTTCTTGTATTCTAAAAGGAGATAACTCTCAGGGTGAGTTTTATTCTGTTGCCGTAACCAATAACTATCAGCAAGCGGATACTGGAACTAAGATGATTCACATTGGTAAAAACACCAAGTCGAGAATCGTTTCAAAAGGTATTTCAGCTGGCCATTCACAAAATAGTTATCGTGGACAGGTTAAAGTAATGAAGCGTGCACACAATGCGAGAAACTTTTCACAATGCGATTCCCTGCTGATGGGTAGCAAATGTGGCGCACACACTTTCCCTTACATAGACATAGAAAACGAGTCGGCACACGTAGAACATGAGGCAACGACCTCCAAGATAGGTGAAGATCAAATTTTCTACTGCCAACAACGTGGTATCGATGAAGAATCAGCTGTAGCCCTGATTGTAAATGGATACGCGAAAGAAGTATTGAATCAATTACCAATGGAGTTTGCCGTTGAGGCTCAAAAACTACTTGCCCTGACCCTCGAAGGTTCGGTTGGTTAATCAGACTCCAATTTTCAAAAAAGACAAAAGAGTAAAATGTTATCTATAAAAAATTTAGAGGCCAAAATTGAAGAGAAGCAAATTCTCCGAGGTATCAATTTAGAAGTAAAACCAGGTGAAGTACATGCTATTATGGGACCTAACGGTTCTGGTAAAAGCACTTTAGCTTCTGTACTTGCGGGTAGAGAAGATTATGAGGTAACTGGTGGTGATGTAACCTTTTTAGGGAAAAACCTATTGGATATGGCCGCTGACGAAAGAGCTCGCGAGGGTATCTTCTTAGCTTTTCAGTATCCTGTCGAAATCCCTGGAGTAAGCACAACCAACTTCATGAAAACTGCCATCAACCAAGTGAGACAACACCACGGTGAAAAACCACTCGATGCAGTTTCATTCTTGAAATTGATGAAAGAGAAAATGAAACTCGTTGAAATCAATCAGTCATTACTAAGCCGATCACTAAACGAAGGTTTCTCTGGTGGAGAAAAGAAGAGAAACGAGATCTTCCAAATGGCCATGCTAGAACCAAAATTGGCCATCCTTGATGAGACAGATTCTGGACTCGATATAGATGCACTAAAAGTTGTTGCAAACGGTGTCAATACACTCAAGTCGAAAGACAACGCTACGATTGTAGTAACGCATTACCAAAGGCTATTGGATTATATAGTACCTGACTTTGTGCACGTATTGTACAACGGACGAATTGTAAAAACCGGCACTAAGGATTTAGCGCTAGAGCTAGAAGCAAAAGGTTACGATTGGATTAAAGAGGAGGCTGACGCAACTGTTTAAGTAATGGAGAAATTATCAGGTCAATCTATTTTAGATGCGCTTGCTGGTAAATTTGAAGCCTTTGAAAAAAGCTTAAATGGCCAAAGCAAGTCTGCAATACATCAGGTGAGGAAAGATGCTTTTAAAGCATTGAAAGAAAATGGTTTCCCGGCTCCGAAAGATGAAGAATACAAATTCACCAATCTTACGAAAGCCTTAGAAAAAAATATTGACTTTCAAACCGCTGCTACTACCCCATCGATCACTGCTGAGCAAATTGAAGGTGTTAAGATTCCTAATCTTGATGCATACAACCTTGTATTTATCAACGGTGAATTTTCGGCTGAAAACTCAGATCAATTCTCTGTTGAAGGATTAGAGATCAGTTCTTTTAAAGATGCCGCAGCAAACAATCCTAAGCTAGTCGCCAACTATTTTGGCACACAAGCGGATTTCCAAAAAGATGCCTTTGTAGCCCTAAATACTGCCTTCAGCCAAAATGGAGCAGTAATTAGTGTGAACGACAATGTGATCATCGACAAGCCAATTGCACTCTATTTTGTTAGTGACGGGTCTCAGGATCAGCAGATCTACAACACACGAAACATTATTGTGATTGGCAAGTCTGCACAAGTAACTGTGTTAGAGAAATTCGACACGATTGGTAACGAGAAATCATTTACCAATGCCGTCAATGAAATCTTTGTAGCTGAAAATGCCCATGCAAAGTATTTCAAAATAGAGAACGATGTAGCGTCTACTTATCACATCTCAAATGTAAACGTAGCACAAGAAAGAAACAGCCACTTTACATCGAATACTATAGCGCTGAATGGGGCAATGGTTAGAAATAACCTTGACATCAAACTGAATGGTGAAGGTTGCGAATCTCACATGAATGGAATTTACGTCTTAGGCGGAACAACTCATGTAGACAACCACACTACAGTAGATCACAAGATGCCCAATTGTTACTCAAATGAGTTGTACAAAGGCATCATGGATGACAAATCAAAAGGCGTATTTAACGGCAAGATTTTCGTGCGTGAAGATGCCCAGAAAACAAATGCCTTTCAGTCAAACAAGAACATTCTAATGACCAATGACGCTTCGGTCAACACCAAGCCTCAATTAGAAATTTGGGCAGACGATGTTAAATGTTCACACGGATGTACTACTGGCCAGCTAGACCAGGACGCATTGTTCTATTTACAAGCCAGGGGTATTACAAAAGAGCGTGCTAGAGCAATCCTTTTGCATGCTTTTGCGATAGACGTAATTGAAAACTTAGAGATTAAAGCAGTTCAAGATTACGTAGAAGAGATTATCACAGCAAGATTAGAAAAGTAATCATGTCAAATATACTGACTGATACACATATCGATGTAGAGAATATTCGCAAAGAATTTCAGGTACTTCATCAAGAAGTAAATGGAAAGCCTTTGGTTTATTTTGACAACGCTGCCACAAATCAAAAGCCACAGCGCGTTATTGACGCATTGGTTCACTATTATCAAAATGATAATGCGAACATACACCGTGGAGCGCATACGCTAGCCGACAGAGCTACAGCAAAATTCGAAGAAACACGTAAAGCAGTTCAAGCCTTTATAGGGGCTAATGAAGCTGAAGAAATAATCTTTACAAAAGGGACTTCAGAAAGCATAAATCTAGTCGCTAGCTCTTGGGGAAGGAAATTCCTAAATGAAGGTGACGAAGTTTTGATTTCAACCATGGAACACCATTCCAACATCGTTCCGTGGCAAATGATCTGTAAAGAAAGAGGCGCTACCTTAAAAGTAATGCCGATTAATGAAGCCGGAGAGATCATCCTCGAAGAAGTTGAAAAGCTATTAAGCGAAAAGACTAAAATGGTTGCCGTTAATCACGCTTCCAACACACTTGGGACCATTAACCCAATCGAAAAACTCGCAAAGATGGCGCATGCCGTTGGTGCTAAAATTCTCGTTGACGGTGCTCAATCCACTTCTCACTTAGAAGTGAATGTGAAAGACCTTAACGTTGACTTCTTCGCTTCTTCTGCCCACAAGATGTACGGACCTACTGGATTAGGTTTCTTGTATGGTAAAAGAGGTATACTGGAAAAAATGCCTCCATACCAAGGCGGTGGTGAAATGATCAAAGATGTTTCATTCACTGAAACAACTTACAATGACATTCCCTACAAGTTTGAAGCAGGTACTCCAAGCATTGCCGATGTAATCGCTTTTAAACAGGCCATCGACTTTATTAATGAATTGGGGAAAGAAAATATTGCTGCTTATGAGCAAGAGCTACTTGCTTATGGCACAGCACAGTTGATGCAGATTGATCGTGTTCGCATTATAGGAACGGCCAAAGAAAAAGTAAGCGTCATCTCGTTTGAAGTTGAGGGCATACATCACTTTGATCTAGGCATGTGGTTAGATGCGAAAGGTATTGCTGTTAGAACAGGGCACCACTGTACGCAACCCTTAATGGACCATTATTGTATCGAAGGAACTACTAGAGCATCTTTTGCGGTTTATAACACTAAATCGGAGATAGACACTTTCGTGGTAGCATTGAAAGACATCATCACAAAATTTTAAGTAATGAGCCAGACAGTCCAGCAAATACAAGATGAAATCATTGATGAATTCTCTATGCTTGATGGAGACATGGAAATGACCATCAGCTATATCATGGAATTGGGGGAACAACTCCCTGAAATGAGTGAGTCTAGCAGAACAGAGGAGAATATTGTTAAGGGCTGTCAATCGAAGGTTTGGCTCCAAGCGAGCCTTGAGAATGATAAGATTGAATTTGAAGCCGATAGTAATACGGCTATCACTAAAGGTTTATTAAGTCTTTTAGTGAGAATTCTATCGGGGAAAAGCCCCCAAGAAATAATAGATGCCGATTTATACTTTATTGATAAAATGGGGCTAAACAGATTCATTGGTACGCAAAGGTCAAATGGCTTTGGCGCTATGATGAAGCAAATGAAGATTTACGGTTTAGCCTTTTCCACCAAAACACAAAACGCTTAAAATGGCTGATGGCATAAAAGAGAATTTGAGAGACGAAGTAGTTGCCGCAATTAAAACGGTTTACGATCCGGAGATACCTGTAGACATTTACGAGTTAGGATTGATTTATGAAATTAATGTCTTCCCTGTAAATAATGTTTACGTATTGATGACGCTTACCTCTCCTTCTTGCCCAGCAGCAGAAGTTATTCCAGAGGAAACTAAGCAAGCAATTAAGAAAATAGAAGGCGTGAGCGATGTTGAAGTTGAATTAACATTTGATCCGCCTTACACACAAGACATGATGTCAGAAGAAGCTCAGTTGGAACTAGGCTTCATGTAAAAACAGAAAATAAAAACTAGAGATATGTACCCAGAACATTTATTAGTCCCATTTAGACAGGAATTGACGGAAGCAGGCTTTACGGAGTTAAAAACTGCAGAAGCCGTAAATGAGCACTTGAGTAACCTTAAAGGCACATCATTGGTTGTGATCAACTCAGTATGCGGATGTGCCGCTGGAACAGCTAGACCAGGTGTTAAAATGGCGCTTAAGCTTTCAGATAAGAAGCCCGATAATTTAACAACTGTATTTGCTGGCGGAGACATTGATGCAACGGCAAAGGTGAGAGAGTTTCACTTACCCTTCCCTCCTTCTTCACCAGCAGTGGCGTTGTTCAAGGATGGTGAGTTAGTTCACTTTGTAGAAAGACACCACATTGAAGGTAGATCTGCTGAGGTAATAGGCGCTCACCTAGCAGATGTATTCGAAGAGCATTGCTAAAAGCCTGAACAATTAAGAATTACAAAGCCATCTTTCGCGATGGCTTTTTTTTATGCTCCTTACGCTAAAAAAACTTTACTGTTTGTACATATAACATCATGCCGTTGGCAGTCAATTCAAAGTTATTCGTACGCACAATCAATGATTAAGTTCATTTTGAAGGGTTTTTAGATTTGGTAGCTTCGTAAATGCACCCTATCATTGTCATACCCTAAACATCTGAGACTATTTAAACACTCAATAAAATCCGAAAGAGGGTCTCCATTAATTTGGTGACCCTCTTTTTTGTAAGACACTTCACATGTCTCTTTAAACAAGAAGGGCGCTCATTGAGCGCCCTTCTTTTGTATGGAGTTACTAAGCTTATAAATCCAATCTGTAATATTTAACATTGCCATACTCAGTTAAGAAATCACTCGCATTCAAAAGCTTTCGTAAATGCTTATTCTTAGACTGCTGAAGTTTTCTCATCGGTGCCTCTAAAAGAAGCTCATCGTTCCCATCGTATACTTTGATAATTTGAAGAGGCTTGATTTCTTCGAACATGCCTTGTTCATCAAAAACCAGTATTGGTTCATAAGTCTCAATATCCAATTCTTCCTTAATACAAGAAACAATTCACTAGCTTCTTCCTTTGTTAACCTCGCCATATCCTCAATTGGATTTGCAAGTACCATTGTGCTAATTCCGACAATAATTCCGATTACTAGAATGAACCGTCTCTTTAAATTGCTTAAGTTTTTTAGTGTTATAGAGTTCATGACCTTGTTGTTAAATTTTGAGTTTTGATCTTTTTATGTTGCTGACCAAGGCAACAGACCTACTACTCTTTTACCAATCGTTATGCCAAAAACGCTATACTACTCATTTTTAGATAGTTACAATATATGTGACAATCAAATACAGCTCAAATATGTACATTTTCGTACAGGAGTTTCACTGTTCTGATACAGTGTAACAAAACCTCCTATTATTCGTCAGGGCATAAAAAAACCCCGACAAGTCGGGGTTTTCTCCATCTTAAAAATTGCACTTTTAATCTAGAGTGATTGTATGATAAAAGCTTCTGCCGTTTGCAGTAAACTGAATATTATATTTTCCGGATGACAATTTTGAAACATCGTATCTTTTCAAAGAACCGTCTCCGTCTCCTGCTTCTACTTTATCCTTGAAGGCTACGTCACCATATTGATCTAACACGGTAACTTTCATCCCATCCTCCGACTCACCGAAGTAAATCTTCATCGACTCTCCACTATGCTTTACAATTGGCTTCTGGAATAACTGATCACTACCGGCCTTTATAGTTGCTGAACTGGCAGTCACCTCAATCGACATGATCTCAAGTGTCTCGTCATTTTCGATTTCTAACTGTAATTCTCCTTTTTCCAAAAGAGACAAGTTGAATACCTTCCCGTATTGATTCGCGTCAGCTATATCTTCGAATAACAATTTACCATGCTCATCTCGTAAAGAAATATGAGTCCCTACTTTGATGTTGTTCATATTTAGGACAACCGCTTTTTGATTTTCAGTTGACAAAGAAATTTCTCTTCCTGATTCGTTAGCTGAAGCCAAGAATCCACTAGCCAATAAAACGATGGCTGCTACTGCTTTTGTGATTTGCTTTTTCATGTTCGTTGTTTTTGAGTTTTTGTTGTATTTGATCTTCATAAGTCTCCGCATTAACCTTTGTGCGAATTCTTATTCAAATGAACGCAGGTTTTGAACTGGGTTTGTCACGAAGTGGTAAACGAATGTCACAAGATGTCACAAACGCATCTTAAGTTGTAATAGCCAGTTCAAAACCGCGAAAAAGAACCCAAATCGGCATTTTTAAAGATTGCCATTGACCGAGACAAAAAAAATCACAGATGAAAACAGTACATAATGAACAAATCCTCCCAACCCCTTGTTAGACTACTGTTAAAGCAATAGATAGTGGTAAGCACACTTCTTACTCATTTAAATCATCACGAATGAAAGTAGCGGTTTTTAGAAAGGAGCATTTTAATGCTGCCCATAGATTAAACAATCCGAATTGGTCGGAAGATAAGAACGAAGAGATTTTCGGTAAGTGTAATAACAAGTATTACCACGGACACAATTACGAGATCATCGTAAAGGTCAGCGGTGAGCCTGACCCAGATACGGGATATGTCTACGACATGAAGGTGCTAAGTGATATGATTAAAGAAAATGTTTCAAACAAATTTGATCATAAGAACCTAAACCTAGATGTTCCCGAGTTTAAAAACCTAAACCCAACGGCTGAGAATATTGTAGTCGTGATTTATAATATCCTAAGAGACAAGATTGAGTCCAAACTCGATCTGAAAGTAACATTATATGAAACAGAACGAAACTATGTTGAATACCCAGCTTAACGGTTTGACAGTAGACGAAATTGGTGATGAGCATGTAGGTACCAGCTATGATACCCCACTCAAGGAAGATGCATTTGACATGGATGATGATCTCAAAATGAATTTAATCGAAGATAAATTCAGGGACATCATGGAGATCATGGGTCTAGACCTCACAGATGATAGCCTGAATGGCACTCCTAAAAGAGTAGCCAAGATGTACATCAAGGAAATATTTAGTGGGCTTAACCCAGCTAACAAACCAAAAATTGCTCTCTTCGAAAATAAGTATCAATACAATGAGATGCTTGTTGAGAAGGACATCACTTTCTACTCTAATTGCGAACATCACTTTGTTCCAATTATTGGAAAAGCTCATGTCGCTTACATTTCAAGTGGAAAAGTGATTGGCTTGTCGAAGATAAATCGCATCGTGGATTATTATGCAAGAAGACCTCAGGTGCAAGAGCGTCTGACCGTACAAATAGCTAACGAGCTCAAAACTATTCTAGAAACAGATGACGTTGCTGTAATCATCGATGCTGAACACTTATGTGTATCCTCTCGAGGTGTACAAGACGTGAATAGTAGCACGGTAACAGCTCAATTTGACGGTAAATTCAAAGAAGAAGGTACTAAAAATGAGCTCTTAACCTACATCAGTAATAAATTGAGATAAGTCATTTCATTCAAAAAGGGTCTTTTCAAGTGGATTGGATTGATTATCGTCAAATCAACTCACTTGATTTTGATTTCTTAATCATTCATTCATTTTAAAAGATTACCTTTGCGGCTTCAATTAGAAAGCATCCATGCAAAGCATCAGAAACATTGCCATTATCGCACACGTTGATCATGGCAAAACAACTTTAGTAGATAAGATCATTCACGTTTCTAAACTGTTTAGAGACAATCAAGAGTCAGGTGATCTCATCCTTGACAGTAATGATCTTGAACGTGAAAGAGGCATTACAATTCTTTCGAAAAATGTATCTGTCGTTTACAAAGGCGTTAAGATAAACATCATTGACACTCCTGGTCACGCAGACTTTGGAGGAGAAGTGGAAAGAGTACTTAGAATGGCCGATGGCGTACTACTTTTGGTAGATGCTTTCGAAGGCGCTATGCCACAAACTCGTTTTGTACTTAGCAAAGCCTTAGCCCTTGGATTGACTCCTATTGTAGTTGTCAATAAGGTCGATAAAGAGAACTGTCGTCCTGACGAAGTACATGAGCAAGTGTTTGACCTCATGTTCAACTTAGACGCTACTGAAGAGCAATTAGATTTCGAAACCATGTATGGTTCTTCGAAAATGGGATGGATGAGTGACGACTGGCAGAAGCCAACCGACACAATCACCCCGCTATTAGATAAAATTATTGAAGTGATTCCTGAGGCTCCATCGCCAGAAGGTATTCCTCAGTTCCAGATCACATCATTAGATTATTCTTCATTTGTTGGTCGTATTGCGATTGGCCGTGTATACCAAGGTAACTTGGAAGAAGGCAAGTCAATGGGCTTAACGAAAGCTGACGGATCTGTTCAGCGTGTAAGAATCAAAGAATTACAGGTTTTTGAAGGCCTTGGTAGAAAGAAAGTTGCGTCAGTAAAAGCTGGTGATCTATGTGCCGTTGTTGGTCTTGAGAACTTCGAGATTGGTGATACACTGACTGATTACGAAAACCCTCAGCCACTTAAGCGCTTAAGTATTGATGAGCCAACAATGAATATGCTTTTCACTATCAACAACTCTCCGGGGTTTGGTACTGAAGGTAAGTTTGTGACTTCTCGTCATTTGAGAGATCGTTTGGAGAAAGAAACTGAAAAGAACTTAGCACTTCGTGTTGATGCTACTGATTCGGAAGACAAATTCTTAGTCTATGGACGTGGTATTCTTCACTTGTCAGTTTTAATAGAGACGATGAGACGTGAGGGCTACGAATTGATGGTAGGCCAACCTCAAGTAATCTATAAGGAAATTGATGGTAAAAAATGTGAGCCAATAGAGACACTAGTGGTTGATGTTCCTGAAAGTGTTTCAGGTAAAGTAATCGAGTTAGCCACGCAACGAAAAGGCGAGTTGAAGATCATGGAGCCGAAAGGCGACCAACAACATCTTGAGTTCGAAATCCCTTCTCGTGGATTGATTGGTCTGAGAAACAATGTACTGACTGCCACTGGCGGTGAAGCTGTAATGAATCACAGATTCAAAGAATATCAGCCTTTCAAAGGCGAAATGAGAGGAAGAAGTAACGGTTCTCTAATCTCTATGGGCAATGGTCCTGGAACACCTTTCTCGATTGACAAGCTGCAAGACAGAGGTATTTTCTTCGTTCCTCCTGGGGAAAACTTATACACTGGTCAGGTGATTGGAGAGCATAATCGTGAAAACGATATTGTTGTCAACATTCAGAAAGGAAAGCAATTGACAAACATGAGAGCTTCAGGTTCTGATAGTAACTCGAAGATTGTTCCTCCAAGATTGTTCTCTTTAGAAGAAGGTATGGAATACATCCAAAAAGATGAATACCTAGAAATCACTCCTGAAAGCATCAGAATGAGAAAAATCTGGCTAGACGAGCACACAAGAACGAAAATGGCTAAATCGTAGGTAAAAAATAAAAGCTTATAAAGTAAAAAGGGAGTGAACTATGTTCACTCCCTTTTTCTATTTATAGACTCCGTGAAATCTGTGATCTAAATATTAACAAACACTTATAACAATCTAATTTTAAGTACTTTATGAGTGCGCTATACGTTTCTCATATGGTCAAATACATTTTGACAAGCATGTTTCACTTTCAAAACTCACATAATATATAGACCTATACACCTTATAGATCTATCTTTCTTAATTGGCGTTTGGCTTTCCAATAGCCCCAAAGTATCTTGGGGCTTACGACTTTTTTCCTCTTCCAGCTTCTAGCATGTCCCACATCGCTTGAGGCACCTTTTCAAGGTGGCTAAATTCACCTGCCCCCATGAGCCATTCTCCTCCATCAATCGTCACTACTTCACCATTAATATAGGCAGAGAAATCTGACATGAGATAAGCAGCCAGGTTGGCTAGCTCTTGATGCTCTCCTACTCTGCCTAAAGGCACGAGTTTCGCTGGATCGAATTTATCAATCAGGTCTCCTGGTAATAATCTACTCCAAGCGCCCTCAGTAGGAAAAGGTCCTGGAGCAATTGCATTGAGTCGAATATTATACTTAGCCCATTCCACAGCCAGAGAACGTGTCATGGCTAGTACACCAGCTTTGGCGCATGCCGAAGGCACCACATACCCTGAGCCTGTCCAAGCATAGGTAGTAACTATGTTCAGTACTGTACCTCCCTGCTTAGCGGCAATCCATTTCTTTCCTAAGGCCAAGGTGAAGTTGGTACTCCCTTTTAATACTATATCTATTATAGTATCGAAAGCCCGATTGGATAGTCTTTCGGTAGGACTCACAAAATTTCCGGCTGCATTATTCAAAAGGCAATGAATTTGCCCAAAGCGCTCTTCCGTCTTTGCCAGAACGTTTTCTACTTGGTCGTAATTTCTAACATCACACTGGATGGGTAAAACCTTTCCTCCCGTTTCAGCTTCTAATTCTTGGGCGGCTTTCTCTAAGACTTCTATCTTACGACTGGTTATCACCAAATTAGCTCCAAGCTCTAGGAAATATTTACCCATCGCTCTCCCAAGACCAGTGCCTCCACCAGTGACTATTATTGTTTGTCCTTTTAGGGCGTCATCCCTTAGCATTCCATCAGTTCTCATAAACAAATCATTAAATACAGGCGTTTAAGATAGAAAATATTATGCATGCAGCATAGCCTTTCTAACGCTTGACTTCTAGATATCTCGTGACAATCTCATGTGAATTTTTCATATTTGTACAACTCAATTCTCCTTTATGACCACTTTTTTAAATAAAACGGCCCTATTATCTCTTCTTTTGATCTTTCTGACTTCTTGTGTAGCCAAAAAAGATTTTGACTCAGTGGTGGGCGAAAAGAACGCTTTGGAGAATGATAAAACCAGACTCCAAGAACAACTTGCTGTTCTAGGTGAAAAAGCTAGTCGTCTTCAAGTTCAGGTGGAAGACCTCAAAGGGAAGAACACAGCACTACAAAGTGATTTTGATATCGTAAGCAAAGAACTCAAGAATGTTCAAGGCGAGTATAGCCGTATTAAACAATTGTACGACAACCTACTAACCAATAGCGGTCAATTGAATACTGACCTTGCGCAGCAGCAGCAGCGGCTCTTAGCCATCGAGGACGACTTAGAAATTGAAAGAAAGAAAAACGAAGAATTAGCCTTAGACCTCTCAAAACGTGAAGCAAAAGTGGCTGAGCTGGAAAGATTGATCTCAGAAAAAGACAAAGCTGTACAACTATTGAAGAAGCGTGTCACTGATGCCTTGCTCAACTTTCAAGCAAGCGACCTATCGGTTGAAGTGAAGAATGGAAAAGTCTATGTGTCGCTTGCAGAAAAATTACTCTTCAACTCTGGAAGCACCAAAGTAGATGCAAAAGGTGAAAGTGCTTTGAAACAATTGGCAGTCGCCCTAAGCGGGAACACAGACATTAACATCATGGTTGAAGGACACACCGATAACGTGCCCCTTTCTGGATCTGGAAAATTTAGTGACAATTGGGATTTGAGTGTTATTCGAGCCACTTCGATTGTAAGAATCTTAATAAACAATGGAATCAGCTCAGAGGTAATTACTGCTGCTGGACGTGGTGAATTCTCTCCCGTGGCAGAAAATACTTCGGCCGAAAACAAAGCTTTAAACAGACGGACAGAGATCGTTCTTACTCCGAAATTGAATGAGTTGTTTCAACTCTTAGAATCTTATTAAACAATTCACCTGACTTTTTAATTCTAAAGTAATGCTAGTCAAAAATGAATTTGAGGAATACTCAGTTGAGGAGTTAGAGGTTAAGATAAAAAAGTTCAAGAAGCTTCAGACCACATTAATGAGCTTTGCCGCTGTCATTGCCACAGCCGTAGCTATCTATTCTTTTATCATTAGTAGCTCCGATGGATATGCTCTAATCCCTATTGTTCTGATCGTAGGGTTTGTTTACCCACTCTGGGCATTCGGAAACTTGACAAGAAATGCACAACGCGAAATTGACAGCAGAGCCTAATTAAACTTTTGTTAAAATACACCAGAAGCACTTTCCATTAATTGGGCACAAAGTAGGGCTCCGTACGTACCCAGTGCATACCCCAACACGGCTAGTAAAACACCCACTGGTGCCAATGCAGGACTAAATGCCGAGGCGACTACCGGTGCCGAAGCTGCCCCGCCAACGTTGGCCTGACTGCCCACAGCGACAAAAAAGAATGGTGCTCTTATTATTTTTGCCACCACGATCATAATGATCACATGGAATAACATCCAAGTGATTCCGATAGCAAACAGTCCGAGGTTATCAAATATCTCTCCTACGTTCATGCGCATACCGATGGTTGCCACAAGAATGAAAATGAATACGCTGCCTAAACGAGAAGCGCCTGCCCCTTCGTATTTTCTCATTTTGGTAAATGATAGACCAACGCCTATGGTAGTAGCAATGACAACAAGCCAGAAAAAACCTGAGGTTAATGACTCAAGACTATACTTCGATAACCATTCGCGTCTGGCTTCCATCAGCGGTGCAATGACATCTGCTCCCCAATGTGCCAAAGCCGTTCCGCCAAAAGCAATGGCCAGAATCGTCATTACTTCCGAAAGTGTTGGGATTTTGGCAATACTGGCTTGATAATGCTCTACTCTATCCCTTAAATCGTCAATGGCTGTCGTATCAGATTTGAGCCACTTATCTACTTTTTCAGTTTTACTTGCCCCATAAAGGAGAAAGCCAGTCCAGATATTTGCACAGATCACATCTACGACAATCATGGTGGCAAATAGCTTATCACTGACACCAAATATCTCTTTCATTGAGGCTTGATTAGCACCTCCACCAATCCAACTTCCTGCTACTGTTGTTAAGCCTCTCCAAACCTCTTCTCCACTTCCTACATTCAGTACTTCGGGAGCAATTGCAGAGATAAGAAGAATGGCCAATGGCCCACCTAGAACAATACCAATGGTAGCAGCAAAAAACATGATCACGGCTTTAGAGCCTAGGTTGATAATTCCTTTTATATCTATGCTGAGGCACAGTAACACCAAACTGGCTGGCAGCAAATACCTTGAAGCAACAAAGTAAAGGTTCGAATCCTCACCTGAAATGAGTCCTAAAGGCCAATTGAGTAGGCCTGGTAAGAAATAGCATAACAGAATGCTTGGCACATAAGTGTAGAACTTCTTCCATTTCGGATTAGAAGAGGATGAAGTATGAAATACTGCGGCAACTATAATAATTAGTAAACCGAGTACTATTGCGTCATTAGTAAAAAATGGTTCCATGTAGTGGCTTTCGAAACACCAATAATAAGTGTTTTTCCTGAAAGATGTCAGTCATACTTGTAACCCACTCCCTTATCCTCTTCCAATGCTACCCCTAGCCCCAATACCAAGCGATTAACAAAATTGAAATAGGCAATCACCAATGATGCATCGAGAATGGCTCTCTCTTCTAAGCCTAGTTTCTTTAATGGCGCTAAGTAGTCACTTTCTTTAACGTCACCCGGTGATGACGTGAGGTTGAATGCGTAACCGCACAAGAGTGCATCTATCTCGGATAATTCAACAGATTTATAGTCGAGCCAAAGCTGCGCAACTTTTTCTTCATCCTTCCAAAAGTGATTGAGAGCCGCTCCATGGTGTACCTGACAATATTCACAGTTATTAGCTGCAGATACCACTACGGCAATCATTTCTCTCTGATAACGCTTCAAGGGAGACTTGCCGAACATTATCGTCATATATAGCTCCATGTGATCAATGATCGACTTTGGATTAAGACTTTGGATTTTATGAACCTCCGCCAGCTTTCCTCGAGTTTTTAATAAGTGATCATAAACTTCTTTCAATTCACCTGCTGCCTCCGAGTGTTCTATCACTTTTATAAACGCCATTCTGATAATTTTAAATTGAAATTACCTTTTTGATAGGATTTGCCTGTCTGGCAGAGGACTTTTTTGATGAATAGCAAGATTGGGAAACAAGAATCCCATATATTCGATTTTTTAAATAATTCAAGAATGGCACCTAGAGGAGGTTTTTCAAGTAGAATAGGTTTTATCGCAGCAGCTGCTGGATCTGCAGTTGGTTTAGGTAATATTTGGGGGTTCCCCTATGAAGTTGGTGAAGGTGGAGGTGCAGCATTTGTTGTCATCTATCTCTTCTTTTGTTTCATTTTATGCTTCCCCGTTATGGCAACTGAAATTGCTATCGGTAGGAAGACCCAGCTTAACCCTGTTGGTGCATTCAATGCCTTAGGGTACAATAAATGGAATTGGATTGGTAAAATGGGTATCCTCGCGGGTGTGCTTATTCTTTCATTTTACAATATTATAGCAGGCTGGGCTTTCGGTTATATCCTTGAAATGGTTGCCGGTAACTTTGCCATTGCTGATGAGTTTGGTGAATACATCAAAGATGTAATCAAAGTAGGTGCCTATGGTGCCGTATTTATGGGGACCACTGCCTATGTAGTCTCTAAAGGGATTTCTGGTGGTATTGAAAAAGCCGCAAAGCTCCTAATGCCAACACTCATTATCATGATGCTGGTGATTGTCGGTTATTCAATGACACTACCAAATGCTTCGGATGGACTTAAATTTTACTTAGTTCCTGACTTCACTAAGCTCAATGCCTCAGTTATTTACAATGCCATGGGCCAAGCCTTCTTCTCACTTTCGTTGGGAATGGGGGCTTTAATTACCTACGGATCCTACGTAAGCAAAAAAGAAAACATTGTCAGTGCAGCTGCTTGGGTTACACTAGCTGATGTTGGTATAGCCTTAATAGCAGGCTTAATGATTTTCCCACTCATCGGTTTCATGAGTGGTGGAACCATGGAAGGCGCAGGGCGTGGACCTGGACTTATATTTGTCACACTCCCTCAAATCTTCGGTAACATCGGTGGTACGCTAGGCATAGTAGCCGGTACAACTTTCTTTGTTTTACTATGCTTTGCAGCACTTACCTCTACCGTTTCTTTACTGGAAGTACCAGTGTCTTATGTAGTAGATGAGTTGAAGATCAAAAGAAAACGTGCTGTCTGGTTAGTTGCAGGAGTCATCTTCTTAGTAGGAATTCCTTCTTTATTGGGTAACGGATACTCAGACTTCTTCAGTAATAGCTTTACGACTTATAAAGCGGGAGGTACTGACACAGACTTCTTATCCCTGATCGCTGCTATCGCAAATGATACACTATTACCATTGGGTGGTTGTATGATTTCTTTCTTTGCAGCACACGTTTGGAAGAAGCACAACCTAGATGATGAATTAGCACAAGGAGCTCCTAGTTACAAAGGATCATTCGTACAGAAGTATCTCAACTTTGCAATCAGCTACTTAGCACCAATTGTACTTGGAGCACTATTCATTTTAACGGTACTCTTTAAGTTCTTTGGCATAAGTATCTTCTAGTTTGAGAAGTTTTTAAGATATTGAGCCTCTTCTGAAAACAGAAGAGGCTTTTTTTATGCGACAAGTTTTAAGTTTAGTATTCATTATTGTTTTCTCAAACCTCACTTCAGCTCAAATTAGATTGATTGAAGGACGAGCTTATGCCGCCAAAAGAACTCTTGGTGAAATGTCTATTGATGGTAACGGCAGTGAAGCATCATGGCAAAAAGCATCATGGAGCGAATATTTTGTGGATATCGAAGGAAGTAAAAACCCCAAGCCCTATTATAAGACACGTGTCAAAATGCTTTGGGACGATAAGTTTTTCTATTTCTATGCCGAAATGGAAGAGCCTCATATTTGGGCCAAACTTACCGAACGCGATGCGGTCATCTTTTATGATAACGACTTTGAGATATTCATTGATCCTGATGGTGATACGCATAATTATTATGAATACGAGGTAAATGCCTTCAATACGGTTTGGGATTTACTGTTGACCAAACCATACCGTGACAATGGCCATGCCATCAACAATTGGAATATTAAAGGCCTACAGTCAGCGGTAAAGATCGATGGAACCATCAATGACCCATCTGATAAGGACGAAGGTTGGTCAGTTGAAGTAGCCATTCCTTGGAAAGCTTTAAAAGAAGCCACTCATGCCTCATCACCACCTAAGAACGATGACATTTGGCGCGTGAATTTCTCAAGAGTGCAATGGGAAACTGAAGTAAAAGGTAGGTCATATTTCAAGAAGAAAGACCCTAAAACAGACAAGAACCTACCTGAAAACAATTGGGTATGGTCTCCTCAGAGAGCTATTGCCATGCACGAACCAGAGTTTTGGGGGATGGTGGTATTCAGTGATATTCCTGTTGGTGAAAATATAGACTTCGTTTCTGATTTTGGCTCAGAGGAAGTGAGGCAACTATTGTTTGATGTGCATCGCCAACAAATCGCCTACCGAAAGAAGAATGAAGACTACAATGATAGCAAGGGGGAGTTAATCCAACACAAGGCATTCAATGTTGGCCGAACAATACAATGGGAAATTAAAGCTAATGAGTATGGCTATCATGCCATCATGCAACACCCCTTTGATGCGTCAATCCTTTGGCACATTAATGAAACTGGAAGATTGTGGAAAGAAATAAAAAAGTAATGAATAAAAGGAAGTTTCTGAAACAGCTAGGCCTTGGCACATTTGCCATCGCAGCTACACCTACCCTATTCTCATCATGCACCACCGAAAGCTCTGAAGACTTTAAGCTCTGGATGTGGGTTGGTAATGGTGCCGATAAAACGGAGTCGGAATGGAGAACTCAATTCACAAGACTCAAAGACCTTGGTTTTCATGGTATCTTAGCTGGTGGTGGCGTGGAAACGCTTAAAACTACCGTGCCAATGGCGAAATCCATGGGACTTGAAATTCACTCTTGGCAATGGGTGATGAATCGCCCAGGGAATAAAGAAGCTATGGCGCATCCTGAATGGTATGCTGTAAGCCGCAACGGAGAGTCTAGTCTTGATGTCAATCCTTATGTGGGCTATTATCAATGGCTTTGCCCTTCTAAGCCCGAAGTTCAGGAGTACATCATCCAGAGCATGATAGACATTGCCGAAGTCGAAGGACTAGATGGTGTTCAGCTAGATTATGTTCGCTATTGCGATGTAATACTACCGAGAGGGCTTTGGGAGAAATATGATCTAATTCAAGATCATGAAATGCCTGAATATGACTTCTGCTACTGTGAGACTTGTCGAAATAAATTTAAAGCTGAAAGTGGATATGACCCACTTGATTTGGATGATGCAAGCCAAGATGAGAAATGGAGGCAATTCAGGCTTGATTCGATTACTAATTTGGTCAACCGCATTGCCAAGGAAGTCCACAATAGAGACAAGAAACTTTCCGCATCCGTATTTGCTACACCAACCCTAGCGAGGAAATTTGTACGTCAGGCATGGGACGAATGGGACTTAGACTTTGTATTTCCGATGATCTATTATCAGTTCTATGCAGAACCTATGGACTTTGTGAGAACGGCCACAGCAGAGGGCGTAAAAGCACTTGGTGGTAGCAAACCATTATATACTGCTCAGTACCTCAGTGAGAAGACTAGTGAGGATGTAGCCGCTATGATTGTAGCCGCTAAAGCCGGTGGCTCCAATGGCCTTGCTTTTTATGACTACGGCTTATTAGATGACGGCAAAGCAGAAGTTATCAAAAACCTTCAGGAATAACCTTCCCAAAAAAGCTCCAATCTGTTGGGGCTTTTTTGTTTTCACCGAAAAACATATCCCTTGACATCGGGTTCAACACAAATAATGCGTTTAATCCCTAGTAATTCCTTAATTTAACTGAGCGCAAATAATTGATATATGGCTACCTATAAACTCAACATCAATAGTAAAGAATATACTATTGAAGCCGAACCTCAGACCCCCCTCCTTTGGGCAATTAGAGACGAAGCTGGACTAACCGGAACTAAGTATGGCTGCGGCATTGCTCAATGTGGAGCATGCACTGTTCATTTAAATGGGAACCCTGTGAGATCCTGTTCACTACCTGTTAGTGCGATAGTGGGACAAGAGATAACAACCATAGAAGGACTATCGGATGATAATTCGCATCCAGTACAGAAAGCTTGGCTAGAAGTACAGGCTCCACAGTGTGGATATTGTCAGTCAGGTCAAATCATGTCCGCTTCAGCATTATTAGATAAGAATCCAAAGCCGAGTGATGAAGATATAGACCAAGCCATGGCAGGAAATATATGTAGGTGCGGTACCTATCACAGAATCAGAAAAGCAATACACGTAGCCTCAAAAGAAATTAGTGATGGAAGCAAATAAACTGAATAGACGAAAATTCATTAAAATCACTGGTCTAGCGGGAGCAATGCTTGCTGTTGGATTTGATACACTGGCTTTAGGCTCAAGTAATAGCACTTTCAAGAAATTAATGGCTGAGGACCTCGTGAATGGAACTCAGCTCAATCCATTTGTAACCATTAGTGCCGAAGGAGAGGTTACCATCATGGCCCATGTACCTGAATTAGGGCAAGGTATATCTCAGGGCATCCCAGCAATTATTGCAGAAGAGCTTGGTGTGTCAATGGATCAAGTCACTATCATAAAGGCCAGCGCATCTCGCCAATATGGTAGACAGTCCATTGGGGGAAGTAGAAGTGTAAGAAGCCTCTTTACTCCAATGCGACAGCTAGGTGCTTCAACCAAAGATGTACTCGTACAAGCAGCTGCCAACAAATGGGATATTGATCCATCAGCATGCGAAGTAAAAGAAGGCGTAGTCTACAGAAAAGGCACTAATGATTCATTACCCTATGGTGAACTAGTAGCTGATGCTTCCAAGTTAGAGCTGCCAAAAAACCCATCTCTGATGGACAAAAAAGACTTCAAAATCATAGGCAAAGCTACTCATCGACCTGACCTCGCTGGAAAGGTTAATGGCTCAGCCGACTACGGTATTGATGCACAAACAGAAGGGTTACTCTATGCTACAATAGAAAGGTGCCCAACGCTACAAGGTGCTGTAACCAGTTATGATGCCGATGCAGCAAAAGCAGTTAAGGGAGTCGTAGAGGTGATGGAAGTAACCCGAACTGTTTACGGTAAAAAGAACACCGGTATCGCAGTAATCGCGGAGAACTATTATGCGGCAACTGAAGGCAGAAAAAAGTTGAACGTGCAATGGGACAACGCTGAGTTCAAAAACATTTCTACTGAGAGCATGAACGCTGACATGATCAAGTTAGCACAAGGCGAGGGCATGAAGCACTTTGAAAAAGGTGATTTTGAAAGCAATCAGGGTAAAAAAGGAATAGATGGTTCCGTAAAAGTAAAAAGTGTAGGATACAGCCTGCCGCATATGGCACATTCATGCATGGAGCCAATGAATGCTACTGTCCACGTGAGAGAAGATAATACCGTGGAAGTATGGGCACCAAGCCAAAGTCCACAAGTACAACGCCAGTTTGCCAAAGAGCTTGGTATTCCAGATAACGAGGCGGAAGACAAAATAAAAGTACACCTGCCCTACTTAGGCGGTGGATTCGGTCGTAGATCAATGAATGATTCTTTGGAGGAATGCTTCCAGATTTCAAAGTCTATGAGAAAGCCAATCAAACTTATCTGGTCAAGAGAAGATGATACTTTGCAAGGACCTTTTAGACAGATCAGTCACCACCGCATGACCATGTCATTCAATTCTGGTGATCGCATTGGCATGCAACACAAAATGGTGAGCCCAGCCATCACCACACAAGGCAGGCCTTCAAATGGACGGGTACCCTTCGAAGTAATGGAAGCCATCAATACGCATTACGATTTTGATGATTTTTCGGTGCGATATGCAGAATACAAAAACCAAATACCAATTCATTGGTGGCGTTCTGTTTTTGGTTCCACCAATGCTTTCCCACATGAAAGCTTTATTGATGAAATTGCCTTAGAGCTGAAAAAAGACCCCTTACAATTTAGAAAAGAAAAACTCAAATCTGAACCAAGATTTGTCAAGGTGCTAGAAAGGCTAGAGAAGGAATCTAATTGGAATGAAAAGCTTGGCGCCAATGAAGGTAAAGGTGTTGCCATAGTAGAAAGCTTTGGTTCAATTGTAGCCCATGCCGTCTTTTTGAAAAGAGAAAATGGCAAGGTTACTATTCCAAAAGTAGTTTCTGTAGTTGACTGTGGTATTTATGTGAACTCTGACCAAGTTATCGCACAGACCGAAGGCAATATCATTTTTGGCTTAACCGCTGCCTTAAAAGATGCCATCACTTTCAAAGATGGTGCTGCTCAACAAGCTAATTTCGATAGTTATCGAATGCTTAGGATCAATGAAGCCCCTAGAGATATTCAAGTTCACTTGATAGATAATGATGAAGCGCCAGGTGGCGTTGGCGAGCCAGGATTACCACCTATTGCACCTGCGTTGACAAATGCAGTTTTCAACCTGACTGGCAATCGCATTAGAACACTTCCATTTGATCTACAAGACATATAGTAATGGATAAAGACTCCCTCTACATCATGGCGGTAATGTACATTGTTGCCGGAATTCCTCATTTCTGGAAACCAAAGGCTTATCTAAAAATTATGCCCAGCTATCTCCCCTATCATTTGGAGTTAGTCTACCTGAGTGGAGCACTTGAAATCATCTTTGGAGTATTACTGCTGTTTCCAGAGACACAAAGCATTGGAGCATGGGGCATTATCGCAGTTTTGATTGGCGTATTTCCTGCAAACATAGATATGCTCGTGAAGTATAAAGGCAAGAAAATTTGGCCTCGTGTTATGCTTTGGCTCAGACTCCCCATACAACTCTGGCTCATCTATTGGGCGTGGATGTTTGCCTAACAAGATTATATCCTTCCGCATCCAGCCACATGTAATGGTAAAACAAAAGCCACACCCTAAGGGCATGGCTTCACTACTTTCCTAATCGGTTTTCTTTCTAGTAAAGGATAACTCGACCATTCGTAAGTCTAAAAAACGTATCGTAGGTTAAATCCGAATCCTTCAACTGTAAAGTCAGTATCATCTACCAATCGAAACGCTGGTCTCCAGTCTAATCCAATGGCAAGCGGCACCTCATTGAAATGATACTCTAAACCTACCTCACCAACGGCTCCAAGTTGAAAATCATCCCCTAGACCCACATATGGACCCGCACCAACGTACCAATTGAGGTTCTCAGGGCCTAAAGGCCTGTATAGAAAGTCAATCAAAGCGTCAACACCTACTTGATCATCTCCAAATGCAAGGTTTGCATGTACCCTACTAAATTCTCCAAGCGAAAAAACCGCATCTACTGCTACATCACCAACGGTACCATTACCGAAACGAATACCCAATTCTTGACCTTTCACTTGCGTAAAGGCTGCAGCCGTTAGTATCAAAGCTGCGCTGAATAAAAATCTTCTATAGTTCATGCGACAAAGATATCATTTGACACCCGTATTACCATGAAATGTCGTTTTAATAAAAGTTATGAAATAGATCCTGTCGCTATTTCAAAAACCTATTTCTATCTATTGATCATTACTTTTTTCCGAGTCACTGAATGGCCGTTATTGAAAAGTTGATATTTGCTGTATTTGACAAACATGAGTTGTTGTCAAAACATAATAATCCTGTATGTTTAATTAATTATATTCGAGTAAATAAATAGTATACAACTACACTTATGTGTAATAGCGCCCTCAGGATGCTAATGCGCATAGCCAAACGTTAGGTTTCAAGCCGTGACGTAGAAAAACCCACAGCACATTTTAGCACAATTGGTTTTGCCAACACACAAACCCACCCCAAAAAACCAAAAAAGCTAAAATCTCCCTCCCAAACTCATAATCTAATTATCGGCAGCAATAATGCTTTGTTGCCATAATATAGTTCTGTATATTTAATCAACTAAATTTAGAACTATCGCACAGAACAAACTTCATATTGAAGACATAAAGCATCAATTTCAATTAGAAATGACGTTTTCGAGTACTGACTTGATGGAATTCTATCGAACTTTTGAGCCAGAAGTGAAAAAGGCTACTGTCAACTGGAGGATATACAATCTCATGCAAGAAGGAATATTGAACAGAGTTGGTAGAGGAAAGTTTTCGCTCGGGAAAGGTGTTGCTTACATCCCCGATGTATCAAATAAATTAAACTCCGTTTATAAAAAGATCAAGTCAGACTTTCCTTTTTTGTCCGTTTGTCTTTGGAGTACTTCGGTGCTTAATGAATTTATGCTTCACCAACCTGGAAGATATTACCAATTAATAGAAGTTGACAAGGATGCAATGGAAAGTGTTTTCTATTATTTAAAGGATAGAAACTATTCCGTATTCATGGAACCTTCCGAACAGCTAATCAGGCGATATATAATTGATGAAAAAGAGCCATGTATAGTTAAATCACTGGTATCTGAAGCTCCTATTCAACTTGTCAATGGCTTTCCTACAGTTACAATAGAGAAATTACTTGTTGATATATTCTGTGATCCCGTAATATTTAATGCTCAGCAAGGATCTGAAATGAATCAGATATTTAATGAGGCATTTGAGAAATA
>ENA-OWPI01000225-OWPI01000225.1-marine-metagenome-genome-assembly--contig:-NODE-225-length-86448-cov-8.273784_pt1 | contig 86448 bp, 69 predicted proteins | sample MGYA00238138_ERZ651775 | MGnify/ENA primary metagenome ERZ651775 (study PRJEB26906, sample SAMN06265043) | marine metagenome | isolation source: Helgoland LTER site | place: Germany:Helgoland, sampling... | reverse complement strand
CTCTCTTGCGATGGTTCATCAGGCTGCGGCAGCTTAACTAGGCTACTTTCAGAAACGCCATCCTCTGCCATGGGCATGTCAGCCGCTGGAGGATGTTCAATTAAAGCGCCATCAGGTAATAGATTCCACTGAACCATCGCAAGAGCGATGGCCGCTAGCAGAACAAGAATTATCCCTTTTTTCATCTAAATCCCCTAAAACCTGATGTAACTAATAAGTCCTCAGTACTAATTAGTACCATTTAATCACCAATCGTTGAGGTAAGAAGTAATGTGTCGCTTGAGGCGACATAATTAACGTCAGTGGATGCAATAGTAATATTCAGTTGTGTTCCTGAAAAATCCGCAGCAGTAGTAGCCTTAAGATGGAGTAATTCTGCCGGCTGACCAACAGACTCAGGCCAGGCACCATTAACATCAGCCCACCCTGCGTTAACATAATAATCAGTTGCCGGGTCATTGTCATAGTCAGCAGAGTCTTGTTTTATCTGTATGCCGATCTTTCCTGGACGAAGGGACTTAGCAATAGAATCAATGGATATTTGTGAGCTATCAAAATGCACTCTGATCCCCATGCCGGTTGCAAGACCTCTGTCAGAGGACTCATAAACAACAGAAATCTCGAGGGACTCTGCTGGGTAATAATGAGTATTATCAATGCTGAATGAAACGATCTGACTTTTGCTTAGAACAAAACCAGACATAAGAAGCCCAATCCACAGCACAAATGGCCGCAAGATAGAAACTAACACATCAAACAAAGCTTTTGAATGACAAACTGAGCAACCCCTCATCCCTTTAGCTCCACTTCAATTTACGGGAAATTTTTACCATAAAACCTTTAATATTCAGCCAAAATCATAGCCCTTCATAAGGAAAAAGCAACCACTTCTGCATAGCTCAGTTGTGACACCTCAAATACCCACTCTTTAATTGACTCTCTAGCCCTGTATTTATTAAGTATTGAGTTACAATGCCGCAGCTAAGGCATTGATTACTCTTTGAGGCTGGTTAGTTGAAAGTTAATAGAAAATTTTGCGTTGCCCCGATGTTGGACTGGACTGATAGGCACTGTCGCTACTTCTTACGGTTAATTAGCCAACACAGCGTCCTGTATTCAGAGATGATAACAACTGGCGCCATACTTTATGGCGATACAGAGCGCCATTTAGCCATGAGCGCTCAGGAGCAGCCTGTCGCTTTGCAGCTTGGAGGGAGCGACCCTAAAGACTTAGCCGCTGCCTGTAAAATAGCTGACAATTATGCTTATTCTGAAATAAACCTAAACTGTGGCTGCCCGAGTGATCGCGTGCAAAACGGCATGTTTGGCGCTGTGATGATGAAAAATGCAGAAATTACTGCCAACTGTGTTGCTGCAATGATTGATGCTACTACCCTACCTGTCACAGTAAAGCACCGCATTGGTGTAGATGACTTTGATTCCTATGACTTTCTCTGCCAATTTGTCGGAACCGTTGCGGCGTCTGGATGCTCAACCTTTCTTGTTCATGCCCGCAAGGCATGGCTCCAAGGCTTGAGCCCTAAGCAAAATCGAGAGGTGCCAGAGCTAAACTACGATCGTGTTTATCAATTAAAAAAAGACTTTCCTGATCTGGAGTTCATCATCAACGGAGGGATTTCTACCCTTGATGAATCGGTAACCCATCTGAACAATATCGATGGCGTTATGCTTGGCCGTGAAGCCTATACAAACCCCTATATTCTCTCGCAGGTTGATCGAATCATTTATGGTGATGAAAAACCAATCAAGACACGAGAAAAAATTGCTGAAGAGTTTGTTGAATATGTGGATAATGAAATGGTGAAGGGTGTCAAACTAAATGCTATGACTCGCCATATACTTGGCTTGTACCATGGAATGCCTGGGGCAAGACAATTTAGGCGCCATATTAGCGAGAATGCCTACAAGTCAACAGCAACAATAGATGTATTAATTAACGCTTTAAAATTCACTTCAGGAGCCAGCACTCGATGAGTACAGCCAGCAAACTCGCACAATTGAAAGAAATGACCACGGTAGTTGCCGATACAGGCGATTTTGGGGCTATTGCTCAGTATTCACCTGAGGATGCCACCACAAACCCTTCTTTGATCTTGAAGGCAGCCCAGATGCCCACCTATGAGGCTTTGGTTAAAGAAGTGATTGCATCTGTCTCTAATGGGAATCTGTCCAGTGCGGAGCAACTCTCAACGTGCATGGATAAACTCGCGGTGGGAATTGGTCAAAAAATCATTGATGTGATTCCAGGACGTGTTTCTACTGAGGTTGATGCCCGTTTGTCCTTTGATACTGAGCGATCTATAGACAAGGCACGTCAATTGATCAATCTCTACGAGGCTGCAGGTATAGGCAAAGAGCGGGTTCTTATAAAAATGGCATCTACCTTTGAAGGAATTCGTGCTGCAGAGCAGCTTGAAAAAGAAGGCATCAATTGCAATCTGACTTTACTGTTTAACTTCACACAAGCCGCGGCAGCCGCTGATGCGGGCGCTTTTTTGATATCACCCTTTGTTGGACGTATTTTGGATTGGTATAAAGCCAATACTGATCAGTCTGAGTATTCCCCGGCTGAAGATCCGGGAGTGCAGTCGGTAACACGTATCTATAACTACTATAAGCAATCGGGATACAACACGGTTGTTATGGGTGCAAGTTTTAGAAATACCGGAGAAATCACTGAACTTGCAGGATGCGATCGGTTGACCATCAGCCCACAATTACTGCAGGAATTGGATGATGACTTTGGGCTTCTTGAGAGAAAGCTTAACCCAGCCACCACCGGCGGTACTATTCACTATGATTTAGGCAATGAGAGCGCGTTTCGTTATGAGTTGAATGATGACCCCATGACCACGGAAAAGCTATCACACGGAATCAGAAGCTTTGTTGCTGATCAAATTAAATTAGAATCTTGGTTAAAAGAGTTTGATAAATGATTGATAAAATTAAAAGTTTTTTCTCAAAAAACGTATTAGAAACAGAGACTGAGATAACAAGCCCTGATCAGCTTGCCACAGCCGCCCTACTGATTGAGGTGATGGTAATTGATGGAGATCTTGACGATCAAGAGATGCAGGCTATTGCAGGAACGCTCTCTAATATGCTTCATCTAAGCAAAGAGCAGATAGACCAATTGATAGAATTATCTAAGGAAGAAGTAGCAGAGGCGACCTCTTTGTATCAATTCACAAAAGAGATAAATGAGCACTTTGATATTGAGAAGAAATTATCCTTGATGACCGCAATGTGGCGCGTTGCTTTTGCCGATGGTCACTTGGATAAGTATGAGGAAAATATCATTCGAAGGGTTGCCGATTTGCTACATATTCGTCACAGCGAGTATATTCGCTGCAAAGCCAACGCCAAAGATGCGAATTAACTAACGATCTGACTCTAGAGCCTTAATCAGATCTTGGAATTCTTGCTGGTTATCAGAACTCAATTGCACTAAAACTTTATGCGCCTCGAGCACTTGCTGCCTGATTTCATCTATTTCTAAATTTTCTAGCCCTATTTCGTGGAGATTAGCGCCGGCATCTGAGTCGGGTAATTGCTCAAAAATGTCAAAAATTTCATCAAAACTCATGCTCTCCAGGGTTCTGAGGATATTAGAGTTTTGGCAGAAGACTTGGATATTAATACCGTACTGTTTACGGCAATGAAGCCCTAACTTGGCGATCAGCCCGAGGGTTGTGCTATCCAAACCCTCTGCGTCAAACATGTCAATAACGACTCGTTTAACATTCTCACTTCCAAAAATGGTATTGATATGTCGGTTAAGGGTGCCGCAGAGGCTGACTCTTACGTCACCTGTGAACTTTAGGAGGTAGTTCCCCATCTCGTCTGAAACCAGTATTTTCCCGGGATTCAAACTACATACCCCTTGTAAGCAGGCACATCGAAATATCGTCTCTTGGATCTTCGATGAAGTCTACTGAAAGAGCTTGTTTCAGTGATTCAATATCATCAGAACTGACGGCTAAAAAGCGCAACAACGTTTGCTCTTTATCACTCAGGTCTTTGTCGGGTACTAAATCGAAAACCCCATCAGACAGCAGTACTAGAGCACAACGCTTAGGTAGAGTAACCTCCTCAACCTGCCAACTAGCCTCTTCAAATATTCCCACCGGTTTGCCTTTGCCTGGCAGATACTCAGCTACGCCATCCACAATAAGTATAGGCTTTGGCAGTTGGGCACCGACAACATAGCGCAATTTGCTAGTTTCAGTGTCTAAACAGCCCGCTACGATAGTTAGGTGCTTACCCAGGCCCGTTGCCAGTATTTGTTTGTTAACGTGCTCTAAAAGGCCCGCAGGAGCTTCATTAAGGGCCGCATAGTCATTTTCAGTAACATGGCGCCTAATTACCCTGCCAATCATGAAACGAAGTAAAACAGTAATAAACGCGGATGAGGCGCCATGCCCCGACACATCAGCAAAATAAAACAACAAATAACGCCCAAGAACAAAGTTATAACCGACAAAGTCACCACTTAAATATAGGGAGGGCGTTACTGAATGGGATATTTCATACTCACCAAAAGCAAGAGGACTTTCGGGCATTAAGCTCTTTTGCACCTCAAGGCCAGCCATCTGATCCTGTTTGAGCATGCGTAGACTCTCTTGCAGCTCGGCATTTGCCTTCTCTAGCTCATGACTGTAGGTCCTACCCTTATATTTGGCTTCTGATATATTTTGAAGTCTTGCAAAGGACTCTGAGAGCTCGGTTTGTGACATACCGTCAAACCACACATCAGCCACGCCGAGTCTAAAGTACTCTACCGCCGCTGAAGCGGATGATTCATCTAGCAACACAACCACTAAATGATTGTCGACATATGCTTTGAGTAAATGAGTATTCTCAGAACTAATCAACGTACTGGCAGGCGGGGAAAACACCAAAACTTGGGAAAAAGAATCCTCAGGCGACCCGTCTATGGAGCTCAGGTCAGGAAAACACTGGCACTGTCGTCCACTTTCCTCGACACCGGAAATGAGCCTCCTAAGCCTGGCATCTTCCTCTCCAGCGAGAAATACTAAGCTATTAATTTCACCCATTAGCAACCCGACTTTAAAATATGTTGGTATTACAAACCTATTTAACTTTTTAAACTTCTACCACTTAGACTATATCTAAAGAAAAAGCGCCTTTCTTAATAGTCTTCTAAATCATCAAAATCGTCTTCTATTGCGCCATCACTAATGAGAAATTCTCTATTTTGCAGATAAACGTCTCGCACAAACAAGTATTTGTCCCCACTCATAACATCATCAACGCCTAACAAGTCGGCCCTTAGGGCGATGATATCCACTGCTTTGATGCCTGCGCGGACAGCGTAGCTATCATTATAACTAAAGGGGTCTAAAAAGCTGTCAATAAAGTTCGATGGGGCATCACGCAGCGTTGAAGGGCCAAAAAATGGCAACATCAAGTATGGCCCCTCGCTCACACCCCAGGTCGCGAGAGTTTGACCGAAATCTTCACCCTGATTTGCGTGTAAACCAGCACTGGTAGCTACGTCCAATAGCCCCCCTATCCCGATTGAACTGTTAATTAGAAGCCTTCCTAGGTCGTTGCTAGCTTGACCAAATTTACCCTGTAATAGGCTATTAATTGAATTGGGGATTTCATCAAGATTTGCAAAAAAATTACTAATACCTGTGCGCACAAACTTAGGAGTCAAATTGTCATAAGTAACGGCCACTGGCTTAACAAAAAGAGGATCTAGAACCTCAAAATTAAATTTATATACCTGTCGGTTGAGATCCTCTAGAGGATCAACATTCTCAAGTTCATCCACCCAAGCTGTGGTCGACATAAAAATCAACATTACTGTAATTAACGTTCTTAACATTAGCTGCTCAATATCCTTTTCAAACTGTTTAACGTAGATAAATTATACGTGAGACTGAGGCATTTAGCGTCTTTGTTTTTAACGCTACTGCGAATTAAGGTTATCAATCCGTTCACAGCATCACAAATCAGGCAAAAATCGTTGTAAATTATCATTTAGCTCAGACCAACGCTTTATTAAACGCTTAGCTGAAACCGGTTGGCGAGTCTTTAATTGCTGTGCAAACAAAGACACTCTGAATTCTTCTACCAACCACCGATAATCAAATACCGCCTCTCTTAAATCCAGAGTTAATGTACAGACATCTAGATCCATTTCATTTAACGGCTCAATCAATTGAAGTATCTCTTTGACGTAACCTTTGTCCTTCTCCAGCTGAGAGGATAGCTTATCGATTCTCAATCCTATCGCCTTAATAAATCTTGGATACTGTTGAATATCCTCAGCCTTACTTTGCTCTAATGTTAAAGGGGAAAATAGCCAGTCCATCTGCTCATTAATATCAATTCTGGCGCTTTCTGCCAATGGGCCCATTCCTCGCAACTGCTTTTGCTGTTGATGAAGTGGTGTAAGCACTGATTCAAGAGCAGCACCCTGCTGCTGAGCAAGGTAAACAACATCCCCTATCCCTTTTTGAAATGCCTCAGTAAACTCACTCTTACTCCTGAGGACCAGCCCCTTTGAGAACAGCCCTTGCTGAAAACTAGCTTTGATTATCGCTTGAACAAGCTGTTCTCTTGATGGTAAGCCCGCGGCCTTTAAGTCTAAGTCTTTTCCTTTAAGTATATTTTTTACCAGATACTTAACCTGTTCACGACCCTTTAGCTGCGCAAGCCTGAGTTGTCCGCTAATTGTTATTGCCTCAGCCAACAACGGGTTATCAATCAGCTCAATAGCGACAGAGTCTTGATGATCTCTTAGTGCCGGCCAGGCCTTGATCGTCATAGCACCTCGAGGTAAGGCCACTTCAACGGGCAACTCATCAAAATCCCACTCGGTAATATTACTGCGAGTAATCGTATTTTCTGGCGATTCATCTAAGCTTTTGCTAATGCGCTGTTTAAACTGTCGTTGCAACTGGCTTAAGTTTCTTGCCATACCGATGACATTACCCTGCTCATCTTGCAAGATAAAGTTCATTTGGTACCAAGAATCTAGGCCGTCAGGATTCCAAGCATCAAGCGGGATTTTTGTTCCTGTCAATTTCTGCAATTGCTCACTTAGGACCTCAACTATAGACCTGTCTCGAGCTCCTACTTCAGCAAGGACTTGGTCTACGTAATCAGGAACAGGAACGAAATCGCGACGGATATTTTTCGGCAACCCTTTTAGCAGCGCGACGCACTTGTCTCGCAACATTCCTGGTACTAACCAGTCAAACAAATAACGGGGCAGCTGGTGCAGCAAAGCAACTGGAACGAGCAGGCTGACCCCATCCTCTGGATGCCCTGGCTCAAATCGGTAACGCAAATTGAACGCGAAATCCTCGTGTATTAAATTCTGAGGGAACTGAGCTTCTTCATCCCCTGATAATCCTCTGAGAATAAGCGAACTCTTGTCCAAAAATAGCAGTTTAGGATTCTCTTTTTCAGACTCCTTTCGCCACTTTTCAAAGGAGGGCAAGTTGTAAATAGATGCAGGCACTCGCTCATCATAATGATTAAAAACAACTGTTTGCTCGGCAAGTAAATCTCTACGCCGAAATCGATTCTCCATTTCTTCAAGCTCTGAAACCAAGCCAAGGTTATGGGTATGGAACGGGCCCTTGCCGCTGTAGCCACTCTCTACCAAAGCTTGCTGAATAAATACTTTTCTCGCTTCTGTTGGTGCGATCTTTCCAAATACTACACGCTTACCTTCAACAATATTAAGCCCAAATAACGTCTGCCTTTCTTTTGCCATCACCTGCCCTGAGCGATGATGGTAAAAAGGCTCACTGTGAGATTTTTTAACTAAGTGCGAGGCCAATGACTCCAGCCATTCAGAATCTATTTTGGCCGCATTTAACGCGTATTGTTTGGAGGTTTCCATCAGCGAACTTGCCATTATCCACTTCGGTGGTTTTTTACTTAATCCAGACCCCGGGAATACAAAGAACTTGCGATTGCGAGTACCTAGAAATTCCCATTTGTCTTCTCGCACACCAACCTGTCCTAATAATCCGGACAAGATCGCTCGGTGTATTGCTGAGTAATCAGCTAAGTTGAAGTTTTCTTTAAGCTGCAATTCTCGGCATGCTCTGTGTAACTGATGATGTAAATCTCGCCATTCACGCATTCGAACAAAGGATACATATTGAGATCGACAGTATTTACTATACTGACCCGTAGATAAGTCCTGTCGCTTCTCCTCGAAATGATTCCACATATTGAGTAGAGACATAAAATCGGAATCTGTGTCTTGCCATTGTTTGTGAGCCAAATCAGCCGCCTGCTGTTTGTCCCCAGGTCTTTCTCTAGGATCTTGGATACTCATACCACTAGTAATGATAATTAACTCAAGGAGGGATCCATTGCCACTTGCCTCTAATATCATTCTTGCAAAGCGCGGATCTACCGGCAGTCCAACCAACTGTTTTCCTATTGAGGTCATTTTCCCAGAAGCCGTAACTGCCTGTAGCTCCTCTAAGAGTTTATAGCCATCATTAATCAATCGATTATCGGGAGGATCTATGAAAGGAAAAGCACGAATATCACCAATACGCAGGTGAAGCATCTGCAAAATAACTGCAGCTAAATTTGTCCGAACAATTTCAGGGTCAGTAAAGGGACTTCTAGCATCGAAGTCCTCAGATGAATATAGCCTGTAACAAACTCCATCACTCACACGGCCACAGCGCCCTGCGCGCTGATTTGCACTAGCTTGGGAGATAGCCTCTATCGGAAGACGCTGAACCTTGGTTCTGAAGCTATACCGGGATACACGAGCCCGCCCGGTATCAATTACAAAACGAATTCCTGGTACAGTGAGTGATGTCTCTGCGACATTGGTACTTAGAATCACTCTGCGCCCCTTGTGAGGCTTAAAGATCTTGCTTTGCTCTGCTAGGGTCAATCGAGCATAGAGGGGGACGATCTCAGTATGCTTTAGCTGAGCACGGCGAAGCGCTAGACTTGCTTCTCGAATTTCTCTCTCTCCGCTCAAAAACACCAAAACATCTCCTTGGCTCTGATTCTCCTGAATGTCTCTCAAGCAATTTACTATTTCTTGGTTGCGTTCGCCGTCAAACATCTCAGGTCCACTGTAAATAATCTCTACTGGGTAAGTTCTGCCAGAAACCTCTACCACTGGTGCGTTATTGAAGTGAGTAGAGAACTTCTCAACATCAATAGTTGCAGAGGTAATAATGAGCTTTAGATCTTTACGTTGAATCAACAGATTTCTTAAATAGCCCAGTAAAAAATCAATGTTCAGACTTCGCTCGTGAGCCTCATCAATGATGATAGTATCGTATTTGGTAAGGTATCTATCTCGCTGAATCTCTGACAATAAAATGCCATCAGTCATCAGCTTAATAATACTCTCAGAAGATGTTTTGTCTGCGAATCTGACTTGATAACCAACGGCAGAACCCAGCGGCGTCTTTAATTCTTCAGCGATTCGCTCAGCGACGGTTCTCGCTGCAATCCTGCGTGGTTGGGTATGGCCTATGAGCCCTCGCACTCCTCGCCCTGACTCGATGCATATTTTAGGAATCTGAGTAGTCTTTCCGGAGCCCGTCTCTCCTGCAATCACCACAACCTGATTATTTTGTATCAATTCTTTAATTTCGTCGGCACGGTTGGATACAGGTAATTCTGGATATTCAACTATTGGTAATTTTTCCCGACGAGACTGGACATGGTCTTGAGATCGTTCGGCCGCTTTATGCCATTTTTGCCAATCCTTTGAAATATCTTTACCGAGCACCACGGCCTTTCGTAGCCTTATTAACCCTTGCCTTAAGCGAAATTCATCACTCGCTGCCACTTCTAGGGAAAGCACAGTGGTGCATAAATCAATTTGATCGATAGCGGTTGGTGGTTCAACCGGAAAATAGAAAGGACTGGGATACTGCATAAAAGATTATTACTCGCCCGACTCCAGCCACACGCAGGACCCACTAACTGATTTAATGTCCTCTAGCTTTTTATGGTGAGCGGCTATTTCATTATCGTTTGCTCTAATCACCCTGATAGGCTTCCTGTCTTTTGGCAATCGTCGAATGGTTGAGGCTGTATTGATTTCTCCGCTGTCAGAATCTCCTTGTTGGTTGATATTTAAATTCACCTGCCCACCTGTCATGAGAAGATAAACATCAGCAAGAATTTCAGAATCAAGCAGAGCCCCATGCAGGTCTCTTTGGGAATTATCTACTCCATAACGCTTACACAATGCATCTAGACTGTTTTTTTGCCCTGGATGCTTTTGCCTGGCAAGCCCCAAGGTATCAATAACCCGGCAACTAGACTCCAATAGCGGCGTCTTTTTGCCGAGCTTTTTGAGTTCATGATTGATGAAGCCAAGATCAAAAGGTGCGTTGTGAATAATCAATTCAGCGCCATCTAAAAAATCAAGAAACTCAGAACTTATTGCCGAAAATAGAGGCTTGTCTTGAAGATATTCATCAGTTATTCCATGAACCTCCATAGCGCCTTCATCCACCTTACGCTCGGGGTTGATGTACTGATGGTAATGTCGTCCAGTCAATTTTCTATTAACCATTTCGACACAACCAATCTCAATAATTCGATGATCTTGGGAGGTTTCTAAACCGGTGGTCTCTGTATCTAAAACAATTTGTCTCATTGGCTACACAACTATAAATAATTATTTTTCTGCGGTTCTGGAATTGCCATATGCCTAAAGTTCATCAATGCCTTGATTAGCTAGTTGATCAGCTAATTCATTCTCTGGGTGGCCGCTGTGGCCTTTAACCCATTGCCAGTCTATCTTATGTTCTACAATCAATACATCGAGTTTTTTCCACAAATCAACGTTTTTCACAGGCTTTTTACTTGCCGTTTTCCATCCTCGCTTCTTCCAGTTAGGCATCCACTCTTGAATCCCTTTCAAAACATAGGTCGAGTCAGAGGTCAGAGTGACGTCACAGGGGCGTTTCAATGCTCCTAGAGCCTCTATAACTGCGGTCAATTCCATTCGATTATTAGTCGTGTCCTGCTCGCCACCAAATAAAGTTTTTTCTTCGCCACCAAATCTTAATAAGGCGCCCCAGCCACCTGGCCCGGGATTTCCTCTGCAGGCTCCGTCAGTAAAAATTTGAACGTGACTCATAAATTATCCTATATTTTTATTGCGTAAATTTATTATGTACTTATCGTTTGCTTTTCTTTGATCCAATCGAATGGCTCGCAGATCTGGGAATATGTCCTCGAGCAGCGGACTTCCAATTAAGAGAGGAACTTGCGATGCCGCGACCTACTCTTTTGACTCCATGGATCATGTAAAAATTACCTAATGGAAAGGTAATACTTTGGCAGAACTGATCCCAGGTCTTTTTAGGTCGTTGATTTGGTTCAGCTTCAAGATTTTTTTCACTGCTATGATAACGAAAAGGCCAACGATAGGCCCCATGATTAATTTCTGACACCTCAAAGTTTAGTAAACTTAACCAGTCGAGTAATCGTCCGGCACGCAAGCTATGAAATTGATACCAAGGGTAACTGCGCAAAAACTGTAGTGGCAACTTGGTTAACCCTAAGGGGCCCATTGGATTCATCACACAAATTAGCAAATGCCCTCCTGGGGCTACCACTCTGCATGCTTCAGCTAAAACAGACTGCGGAGACACAGAAAACTCTAAGGTATGTTGCAGCAAAACCACATCAACAACATCCGAAGGCAAAGGAAGTTCCGATAGATCTGAAATAGCGGAAACGCCGGTGAATCCGCAGGATGATTGAATATTAAATCTATGAATTTGGGAAAAACTTTGCCCAACATCCTTATCTGATGTCAGGCCTAAGTGCATAAATCTATACCCTGGCAAACTGGCATACTTTTCTGAAAATATGCGCTGTTCTTCTCGTAAAATATAAGAAGCAAAATCAGTCTTCGTCCACTGATCAAGATCTTTGGCAGTGGATGCTAATCCTTTAATTAAGCGTTTATCTAACACTATTTTATATTCTCAAAGTCCACATCAATAAATTAGCTGATTATGATCACTCTAGCCGGCAGATATTATGGCGGTTGCTCTACATAAACACCACTGTACATGTTTCTCCCCATAAGTAATGGAGATTTTCCTTAGAAATCGCATATGAAGCCAGGTTGGATTCTCACTCTATTTAATTGTTTAATAGTTATAACATCGCTACACTCTCGCGCTGAAACTTGCACTAAAAAATGGCCACCTCAATTGATTACGCTTAAAAATCCAATTCTTGCTAGTATCAGTGTAGTAGTTTTGATCACTCTATCTGCATGTTCTAGTTTTTCTGGTTCAAAACCAATACAAACTCAAACCTCACAAAGCAAAGGCGCCGAGGATTTTGCCTCATCAGAAAAAACAATCTCTGAAAATCTCCAACCTATTGTGCTTGAAGATAATCCAGAGCCTATCGCTGCACAACAGGTTGTGGAAAAACCGCTCGAGGAACCCGAATTTTGGCAAAAAGTTAGAGATGGCTACCAATTAGATCTATCAGATTTGCCACTCAAAGTTCAAAAACAGCGTGACTGGTATCTTGAAAATCCGAACTACTTACGTATTGTACTCAAAAGGGCTGAGCCCTTTATTTTCTATGTTGCTGACCAGTTAGACACGGCTGGACTACCTCTAGAACTTGTCTTTCTCCCAATTATAGAAAGCACCTATGATCCGCTTGCCTATAGCCCTAGCCATGCGGCTGGCTTATGGCAATTCATTCCATCCACTGCTCGTCAGTTCGGTCTAGAGCGCGATCGATGGTATGACGGCAGGCGTGATGTTGTTCAGTCCACTGAGGCTGCAATAACTTATTTGTCTTATCTACACCGTCGCTTTGACAGCGACTGGCTGCTAGCTCTGGCAGCATATAACTCTGGAGAGGGTTTCGTCAGTAAGTCTATTCGCCGCAATTTGAGAGAAGGCAAACCAACGGACTTTTGGAATGTGAAATTACCCCGAGAAACAAGAAATTATGTTCCTCAATTATTAGCCTTAGCTTCAATTGTTAGTGATCCGGACAAATACAATGTCACTCTGCCCGAAATTCCTTTTGAGCCCTATTTCACTGCTGTACAAGTCAATCATCAAATAGCTTTATCGACAATTATAGATATCACCGGTGTCGCTCCATCCCTATTTACGCAACTTAACGCTGCGTATCGCCGATCGATTACGCCTCCAGAGGGTAGTTATCAAATTCTATTGCCCCGCGCTAATGCGAAAGATTTTCGTGATTTCATTAACACCACAAACCCACGAGTATGGATTCCTCACAAAGAATATATTATTGCTAGCGGGGACACTTTATCTCACATAGCACTTCGTTTTAATGTGCCTGTCAGTTCAATCAAGAAAAGAAACGGTCTCTTAAGCGACCGCCTTACCATCGGGAATACTCTTTATATTCCTGAAGGAGACGGAGAAGCGATGGTCGTTCCTAAAATTATGCGTTACAAGACCATAAGCCATATCGTAATCTCAGGCGATACCTTGTCATCACTGGCTATAAAGTATGGGACATCAGTTCGAGATCTGCGCGCACAAAATGGACTTAACAGTGAATTAATTAGAATTGGTCAGGCTCTTGATATTCTTGTACCCAGCGCCTCTACAAAAAGCACAAAATTAAGACGACTCTTCTACACCGTTAAATCTGGTGACTCCTTGTATCTGATTGCTAAAAAATTCTCCTTGCTCATTAGTGACATTACACGTTGGAATAAAATTAGTCGTGAAGAGTATCTACAACCGGGGCAAAAATTAACACTCTTCATCAATCCTCGCATTATCTAGCATTGCTTTATCGTTAAACAAAAAAAGAGACGGGAAAACCGTCTCTTTAATTTAGATTATCAAACTCGAATCAAGAAGCTACTGTACTATCTCGGTGCCTGCTCTTACGATGGCTTCAAACGCCTGTATATCGCGATTTCCATTAATTGAGAGAGTTGCTGATGCAAGGCTAGCCTTTTCGTCACTAGAGAGCGCTGATACGTCTCCTGGGGTCACATTAATCAATGAGCTAACTATAAGATCTCCAGACGAAGTGGAGAACGTTTGTACAGAACCATCATCTGCTGGAACCGGCAAACTAAATATCTTTGCATTAATCTCAGAATTAACGTCTCTACTGCGTCTGGTCATTGATATTCCCACTTGCCAATCAAGACCTTCACTCTTTGCAACAACCTCTATAGTTTCCCCTGCCTTAACTCGTGCTGCCAGATCGGCACCCTTATCTGCAAGAGTCTCCTCAACTAACTGCTGTGTATAAGTCGCTTCAAGAAGGTCTCGCACTTCCGCAAGCTCTTGTTGGCGAGCTTCATAGTACTCGTTAAGCTTTACTACCACATATCGGTCATTACCAAGATCTATGACTTCACTCGCGAACTTGTCTTCCACCACCTCGGTACTGAACGCCGCTCTAATTACACTAGGGATTGCAGCGATCCCCTCACCTCCAGCCTGAGTAAAGGCTTCTGATGTCACCATCTCTAGCCCAACATCCTCAGCGACTTCAGCAAGAGATTCGGCATTGAAGCTTAGCTCTTTAAGTAGCTCAAGTTTGGCTACCAGCGTGTCGGTCGTTGCCTCCAACATCAAATCTCGCGTAATACGAGGAGTTTCCTCTGCTAAAACAAAGCTTTGCTGTTGAATGTCCAATAATTTAATGAAATGAGTGCCTGAATCCGTTTTTACGGGATTCGAAACTGACCCTATACTCAAACTTTTTAACGCCTTTTCAAACTCCTCTGGGAATGTATCACCAGAGGTATAACCCAAATCTCCACCTGTCTCAGCTGAACCAAAATCAACAGAATACTCGCTCGCCAGTCGAGCGAAGTCTTGACCGTCGTCTAGTTTTGCCTGAATCTCGGCAACTAATTCATCCGCAGGGTCTTCCAAAAGGATATGAGCCGCCTGTCGTGATTCAGCCATGTCGCGCGATAGAATCTCTTCTTCAAATCGAGCAGCTACCAAATCCTCGGTGATCAGCGTGGGGTCAGCAAGTATATCGGCACTGAGTTCGATGTAATCCACACTAACTTTTGGCTCAGTTTTGTAAGTCGCTTTGTTCGCGTCGTAAAACTCGTTAACTTGAGCTTCAGTCAGGGTAATCGATGACCTAATTTCATCAGCAGGTACGGTTAGATAATAATAATTTCGCTGTTGCTCAGTCACCGCGGCTAAGGCTGCCAACTCACCATCAGTCGTGAACGCTGTATCTGTTAACCCCTGAACCAGCTGCTGAATAAGCATGTCATTCTTAACCTGTTGCTTGAAATCAGCGCTGGTGTACCCCTGATTTAAAATGGCAAACTTGTAGAGATCTTGATCAAAGACTCCATCCGTTTGGAAACTTTCAATGTCTAAAATAAATTGGTCAACCTCTCTTGGAGACACCGTCATGCGACGGTCGCCAGAGGCTTGCACTAATAACTGACGGCTAATGAGTTGCTCTACAGCGCTAGGCCGGATCAAACTATCATCCAACACTGAAGGATCTATCCCTTCGTTTTCAGCAAGAATACGTTGCTTTTGACGGCTGATAGACCGCAATACATCAATCTCTCTAACAATTTCGCCTCCAACTACAACTGCTGCATCGCCTGAATTTCCAGACAAGAACATGGTTCCCGTTCCTGAAAAAGCAAATATAAAGCCTATGACTATTACAATGCCGAGCGCAAAAGAGCGCATATTAGTTCTAAAACTGTCTAACATTCCATTTTCCCTAGTATTAAAAAAGGCGCATCAAAGATGCGCCTTTCAGATCTGGGATATTCATCAAGAATTTCCCAGACGAGTATTAATTTACCGCGTCTTTTAAGGCCTTTCCAGCCTTGAAGCTTGGTACATTTGCCGCCGCAATCTGGATTTCAGCACCAGTCTGAGGATTACGTCCAGCACGCGCTGCACGGTGCTTGACTGAGTATGTTCCGAAGCCAACCAAAGAAACTTGGTCGCCATTTTGTAATGCGCCGGTAATTGCACCAATAGCAGAATCAAGTGCGCGTCCAGCAGAAGCTTTAGAAATGTCTGCGCCAGCAGCGATAGCATCAATTAAATCAGATTTATTCACGGTATTCCCCTTTTTTTTCTAGAAGTGATATTCGTTAAAAAGGCGCACTCAGTTCCCTGTGGCAACGCCAGTAACAAGCCAAGTTGCAGTCCCTATGCACTTTATACCAATAGCAACCGCATCGGGTCAAGCAGTCTCTTTAAAATTACTGAAAATAGTTCAAACCTAGTGGGTACTTGGCCTCTGATTGGCCAAATCTACATTATTTGAACCACTAGTTTCTACAAACTCTGACTCACTTAAAGGTTTTGGTTGTGCCTCTAGAGCGATCTCTAATACTTCATCAATCCATTTAACCGGACAAATTTTTAAATCCGCTTTAATATTCTCTGGTATCTCTTTCAAATCACTTGCATTGTCATGGGGGATAATCACCGTTCTGATGCCTCCGCGATGCGCCGCCAATAACTTCTCTTTCAAACCACCAATTTTTAGCACCTGGCCTCGAAGAGTAATCTCTCCCGTCATGGCAACATCCGCTTTCACTGCAATCCCAGATAAGACCGAGACTAAAGCCGTACACATACCAACACCAGCAGAAGGCCCATCCTTAGGGGTAGCGCCTTCTGGAACGTGAATGTGCAGGTCGTTATTTTGGTAGAAGTCTCGACGAATACCCAAAGCCTGCGCCCGACTGCGAACCACTGTTAACGCCGCTTGAATTGACTCCTGCATTACATCACCAAGAGAGCCAGTCTTAATCACTTTGCCAGTTCCGGGAATAGCAGAGGTCTCTATTGTAAGCAATTCACCCCCTACTTGAGTCCATGCAAGGCCAGTAACCTGCCCTATTTGATTCTCAGCCTCGGCTCGACCAAAATCAAACCGGCGGACACCCAGCATTTCTTCTAGCTCATCAGAATCCACCCGATCAATCATCGGCCCCTTAACACGCACATGTTTGGTTACTGTCTTTCGACAAATTTTCGCTATATCCCGCTCTAGCCCGCGCACGCCAGACTCTTTGGTGTAGTAACGAATAGTGTCTTTTAAGGCATCTTCAGTAATTTCTAGCTCTGAGTCTTTTAATCCATTGGCTTTTAGTTGCTTCGGGACAAGATACTTTTCTGCTATTTTGACTTTCTCGTCCTCGGTATAGCCGGGAATTCGGATAACCTCCATCCTATCTAACAGCGGGCCCGGTATATTCATTGAGTTGGCTGTACAAATAAACATTACATCTGACAGATCATAATCAACCTCTAAATAATGATCATTGAAAGTATGGTTTTGCTCTGGATCGAGAACCTCTAGCAGAGCTGATGCTGGGTCTCCTCTTTGATCCATTCCCATCTTATCTATTTCATCAAGAAGAAATAACGGATTCTTTACACCGACCTTTGAGAGTTTTTGAATCAACTTGCCTGGTAAAGAACCGATATAAGTTCGTCGATGTCCTCGAATCTCGGCCTCATCCCTGACTCCGCCCAGACTCATCCGGACAAATTTTCTGCCTGTGGCTCTTGCGATAGACTCTCCTAAGGATGTTTTGCCCACTCCAGGCGGACCCACCAGGCAAAGCACGGGGCCTTTCAGTTTCTTTACGCGTTTTTGTACAGCTAAAAACTCAAGAATTCGCTCTTTAACTTCTTCCAAACCATGATGATCTTGGTTGAGTGTCTCTTCAGCATTGTTCAAATTATGTTTGATGCGTGTCCGCTTCTTCCACGGCACACTCGTCATCCAATCAATATAATTCCTCAATACTGAGGCCTCCGCTGACATCGGAGACATCATCTTAAGTTTATTTAATTCAGATTTTGCTTTTTCCAGTGCAGCCTTGGGCATTCCTATTTCATTTATTTTACTATCGATTTGATCAAGCTCTGATACGCCCTCTTCAGTATCACCAAGTTCTTTCTGTATCGCTTTCATTTGCTCATTCAAATAGTATTCTCGCTGACTCTTCTCCATCTGTTTTTTAACTCGTCCGCGAATGCGTTGCTCTACCTGGAAAAGGTCAATTTCTGCTTCCATGGAGCTCATCAAGTGCTCAAGCCTCTCTGTCAAATCGGCTATCTCAAGCACTTCTTGCTTTTGCTCAAGAGATAACGACATATGCGACGCAACGGTATCTGCTAACCTATTACCATCCTCTATCGCAGTAACAGTCGCTATCACCTCAGAGGGGATCTTCTTGCTTAGATTGACGTACTGTTCAAACAGATTAGTCGTTGAGCGCATAAGAGCATCAGACTCATCTTCTAGTAAATCATTACTCGAAAGCTCTTGTGCAGAAGCTTTGATGAAATCATCTTCTTGAAATGAATTTAAAACACTCACTCTACCCAAGCCTTCAACGAGGACCTTGAGGGTGCCGTCTGGAAGCTTTAGCATTTGTAAAATGGTTGCGAGAGTTCCAACCTGATAGACATCATCAACCCCTGGGTCATCTTCGGATGGATCTTTTTGAGCTACCAGGACAATCTGCTTGTCAGCCGCCATCGCGCTCTCTAACGCGAGAATAGATTTCTCTCGACCAACGAATAACGGAACCACCATATGCGGGTATACAACAACGTCTCGCAGCGGTAAAAGGGGGAGAACAGACATGTTAGCCTCAGACTTCGATGAAACCATTATTACCTCAGTATTTTTAAAGTTACTTGATCACGTATTCAGATCGATCTTTTATTTATATTGGGACGAAAAATCAAATAACAACTGATTTTCCAATCTGATTATCAATATTAGGAGGCTTTTTTTAAACTCAATAAAAAAGGCGACTCACGTCGCCTTTTTTCATGCTTCGTCAGAAGCTACTTTTTTTTGCTCCGGCTTCTCATAAACTAGCATTGGCTCATTCTCACCATTAATTACTGAAGCATCTACAACCACTTTAATAACATCTTGCTCTGAGGGAATCTTATACATGGTATCAAGAAGAGTGGTCTCCAAAATGGATCGTAGTCCGCGAGCACCTGTTTTCCGCTCAATCGCTTTCTCGGCAATAGCAGCTAGGGCGTCATCGCGAATATCCAAGTCAACATTTTCCATCGCAAATAACGCTTGATACTGTTTAAACAACGCATTCTTTGGTTGAACCAAAATATTCACGAGGGCTTCTCTATCCAACTCTTGAAGAGTAGCCACAACAGGTAAGCGACCAATAAACTCCGGAATTAAACCATAGCCAATCAAATCACTAGGCTCCACGTCGAGCAAAGTCTCACCAATCGACTTCTGGGAGTCTTTACTATTTACTTGAGCACTAAAACCGATACCACCTTTTTCAGAGCGGTCTCGGATTACTTTCTCTAAACCAGAAAATGCGCCGCCACAGACAAATAGAATATTTGCAGTATCAACCTGCAAAAACTCTTGCTGAGGATGCTTCCGGCCTCCTTGAGGAGGGACTGAAGCAACGGTACCTTCGATTAACTTTAATAAAGCCTGCTGAACTCCCTCTCCTGAAACATCGCGGGTAATCGAAGGGTTATCAGATTTTCTCGAAATCTTATCAATCTCATCAATATAGACAATACCGCGCTGAGCTTTGTCGACATCGTAATCACATTTCTGCAAAAGTTTTTGGATGATATTCTCGACATCTTCACCTACATAACCCGCTTCAGTAAGTGTAGTTGCATCAGCAATAGTGAAGGGAACGTCGAGGAGCCGAGCTAGAGTCTCCGCTAAGAGTGTTTTACCGCTTCCAGTGGGGCCGATAAGAAGGATATTGCTCTTCCCTAACTCTATATCGGTTTTGTCAGAGTTAGGTTGCTCGCTAACTTGCAACCTCTTGTAATGATTGTAAACCGCGACGGAAAGAATTCGTTTTGCGCGCTCCTGCCCTATAACGTATTCATCAAGAATATTTTTGATTTCAGTGGGAACGGGTAACCTTTCAGTTGCACTTTCTGACTCAACTGCCTGAGACTCCTCTGAGATTATATCGTTACAGAGGTCTACACACTCATCACAAATATATACCGATGGGCCAGCAATTAATCGACGAACTTCATTTTGGTTCTTTCCACAAAAAGAACAAAAAAGAAGCTTACCGCCATCACCTAAACTTCCGCTATCACTCATTATCCTCTCCTACTAATGGCACCAAGAGCGCGCCACCACTATAAATCTTCTAAGAAAGACTACCTATTCTAGATTCTTTTGTCTAGGACCTGATCTACAAGCCCATAATCTTTCGATTCTTCTGCGCTCATAAAATTATCACGTTCAGTATCTTCAGTAACCTTATCGACAGCTTGACCGGTATGATGAGCCATCAACCCATTAAGCTTATCTTTAATCTTTAAAATTTCTTGAGATTGGATATGAATATCTGTAGCTTGACCTTGGGCACCGCCGCTTGGCTGATGAATCATTGTTCTTGCGTTTGGAAGACAGAACCTCTTCTCTGGGGCCCCTGCTGCCAGCAAAAATGCACCCATTGAAGCTGCCTGACCAATACACATTGTACTGACATCAGGCTTAATGAATTGCATGGTGTCATAAATTGACAGACCTGCAGTCACAGAACCACCGGGCGAGTTAATGTACAGGTGGATATCCTTGTCAGGATTCTCCGACTCCAAGAATAACATCTGAGCAACAATGAGATTAGCCATGTGGTCCTCGACCTGACCGACCAGAAAGATAACGCGTTCTTTCAAAAGCCGTGAGTAAATGTCATAGGCTCGCTCACCCCTTGAGGTTTGCTCTACAACCATGGGCACAAGGCCACTGGCTTCAACGTCTTGACTAACACCCTGTATCTGTTGGAAATTCATTTTTGCCTCACTTTTTTCTGCACGACTTCTCTTACTTTTTCCTTATACGACAATCTAGTAACGATCAGATCTAGTCGCTCGACCAACTAAACTCGAGCCAGGAAAAAAGATTTAAGCATCTACCCCAGGTTCAGGATCAGGTTTTATGACTTCCTCGTAAGGAAGGCTCTCTTCCTTGACTTTAGCCTTTGACAGAACCAATTCAGTCACTTGATCTTCTAACACTAGCGCCTCAACTGAGCTCAATAACTCCGGTTTGCTGTAATAGTAATCTACCACTTCTTGCGGTTGCTCATAGGTTGAAGCAATCTCGTCTACTCGAACTCTTACTTGCTCTTCATCTGGCGTAAGTTCCTCGACCTTCACCACCTCAGAGACAATTAGTCCGAGTGCTGCGCGACGTTCAGCTTTGTCCTTAAACATGTCGTCTGGCAACATACTTAAGTCTATTTGCTGGCCTCCACCAAACTGCTGGACCATCTGCTGTTTGAGCTGAGTAATCTCATTGGAGACCAATGCTGCTGGCAATTCCACTGAATTCAAATCGAACAATTGATTCATTACTCTGTTTTTTATCTTAGTACGCACAGCATTTTTTAGCTCACGCTCCATATTTGCTTGTACTTCCTCGCGAAACTTCTCTTCACCGCCTTCTTCAACCCCAAAGAGCTTAAAGAATTCATCATCAAGTTTCGGTAATTTTTTAGCTGACACTGAATTAACCTTTACCGCGAATTCTACTTTCGCGCCCTTAAGGTCCTCTGCGTGATAATCTTTAGGGAACGAGAGTTTTAAAACGGTCTCTTCACCGCCTGTGAGGCCTTCTAAGCCCTTTTCGAAGCCAGGTATCATAGAATCAGAACCCAACACTAAGTCTTGTCCCTCAGCTTTACCTCCGTCGAACTCTTTTCCTGTTTTTGTCCCAACATAATCAATATTGAGTTGATCACCCTTTGCAGCTTTCTTCTTTGACAGTTTAAAAGTAGATTGTTGATCACGAAGTTGCTCAATCATCTTTTTAACATCCTTCGCTGTAACATCAGCGACGGGGCGAGCAATCTTAACTTTTGACATCTCCTTGAGCTTAACCTCTGGAAAAACCTCGAAGACAGCCATGAACTCCAAATCTTGACCTTCCTTATCAGTAACCTCATCGATGCGAGGCTGACCAACAGGCCGCAACTCTTCTTTTTGGATCGCTTCATAAAAGCTTGAATTGATCACTTCGCCAATGACCTCTTGACGTACGCCTTTACCATAGTGCTGCTTCACGACCTTCAAAGGCACTTTACCTTTACGAAAGCCCTTAATCGCCACTGTCTTAGTCGCTTTCTGCAAGCGAGCAATGACTTCTTGGTCAACTTTTTCGGCAGGCACGCCAATTTTAACTTGCCGCTCTAGACCTGTGCTCGACTCAATAGACACCTGCATGGAATATCCTCATGGTAAAAACATTAAAATTTGGTGCGAAAGGAGAGACTCGAACTCTCACGGGTTACCCCACTGGAACCTAAATCCAGCGCGTCTACCAATTCCGCCACTCTCGCATAGAGATCCTCGAAAACGCAGCACTTTTTTGTGCAAAATAGGAGCTGGTAAGACCCCACCTCTTCGAAGGGCGTGAATTTTGCCACAGCACCCAGTAATCAGCAACTAATTGTGACTGAAATAATTAGTTTATAACTCATCTTTTTCTGGATATACCGCTGCCATAAAAAAGACTTCACTCGCCTGCCCTGCAAGTCTAGTTTGATATTAGACTAGAATCCTTATCTTAATTATCATGGTTAATCGAAAATCGGCGTAAAACTAACTAACTAAAAAGCCTTTAAAACCAAACAACAACCTTTAATCCATTTTAAGGACGCATGCAGATGGCCAATGAATACCCAATTGGAACAGAAGGTAAGCCTTGGGGTACCAAAGAGATAACCCTGTGGCTAAATCAACAGTCGATTAAACGACGGTATGCTGATGAAGTTTTGGTCACTATTGACTCTTTGCGAGATGATTTCGAGCTAGTCCAATATGGTCATTTGCCTTACGACCAAAATCGCTACCCACTATACGTAGCGAAGACCAAAAACTGGCAAGCCAATTCGCCAACCGTGTTGGTTACTGGGGGCGTGCACGGATATGAAACTAGCGGTGTTCAAGGAGCCCTAGGATTTTTAACTGGCAAGGCCAGAGACTATGAATCATCTTTTAATCTAGTTGTCGCACCGTGCATCAGTCCTTGGGGTTATGAAACCATTAATCGTTGGAATCCAGATGCAATTGACCCTAATCGTTCATTTATGCCCAACAGTTTGTCAGCTGAAGCTAATCAGATAATGGCCTACGTTAATGCTCAGCAATTTAATCTGCTTGCTCATTTTGACTTACACGAAACAACCGATACAGATAATTCTGAATTCCGTCCCGCATTAGCCGCCCGAGACGCGGTATTTCAGGCAGTTTGGGATATCCCTGATGGATTTTATACTGTTGATGACTCATCCCGTCCGAAGCCAGCATTCCAAAAAGCAATAATTGATTCTGTTGAATCAGTGACCCACATTGCCCCACCCGATGAACAGAATAAAATCATTGGCGCTGATGTCGCTCAAAAAGGCGTCATCAATTATAACAAACGCAAACTATTTTTATGTGGAGGTTTTACCACTGCTGACTATGTCACCACCACCGAGGTTTATCCTGACAGCTCATCAGCGACACCAAGGCAATGTATTGATGCACAAATTGCCGCTATTTGTGGTGGTTTAAATTATTTAATGACCGGCGCTAGTGTGGTTAAAGTTTGACAAATATTTGCTTGCAGTAGAGCACCCAAGCAACAGTAAAAAATACGAGGGTGAAACATCAGGCATACACAAATGGGACGGCTTTATCTGGCATCAGTGATTGCAAATAGCTAATTAAAAAACCTTAAATTGACCAAATATCTAACGGGGCACGTAATAACTCTTGCAACACACGCACAATAAAACGATGATTCCGCCCTTAAAACACAACTAATCGATTATCAAAGTTTATGCCATCTGAAAAAAAGCAAGTTAATACGCCGCCCAACTCCCAATCCGTTGCCCTTAGAAATGCATTGGGGAGCTTTGCTACTGGAGTAACAGTCGTTACAGCTGTAGGGGAAAATGGGCAAAATATAGGTATGACCGTAAACAGCTTCAATTCAGTCTCTCTAAATCCAGCCCTTGTCCTTTGGAGCATAGATAAGAAATCAAACTGTTTTAGTGATTTTATCAAAGCCAAATCTTATGCCATTCATGTGCTGAGCCATGAACAGCAGGCTATTTCTGATCAGTTTGCTCTTAGTGGAGAGGATAAGTTTTCGAATTTGCAATGCACTATCGGACTTAATAATGTCCCAATACTTCCAGACTTTAGCGCATGTTTTGAGTGTAGCGTCGAGCATCACTACGAGGGTGGTGATCATATAATATTAGTAGGGAAGGTAATAAAATTTGAGGACAGGGGTAGTCAGCCTCTAGTATTCTACCGGGGCAGTTACACTTCATTTTAGCCGATAAATCAATTAGTTATATAATTTAATTAATCCTCTACATCTAACTAAAAGCCACGTTTTTTTACTGCAAAGTTTACGTTGACGTAAACGTTATATCCATTTAAAATATACTCCTAGCTTGGAGCGAAAGGAGAAACTCTTCAATGCACTCCTCAACCGTTACAGTCGAATACAGTATTAGTGATCTATGTAAAGAATTCGACATCACAACCCGTACTATCCGGCATTATGAGGATTTAGGACTTTTGAGCCCTTCGCGTCGGGGCCAATCAAGAGTCTATACCCCCTCGGATAGAACTCGATTACGCCTGATTCTTAGAGGTAAAAGACTTGGATTATCTCTAGAGGACTCTCGTCAAATTATAGATATGTACGAGCCTGGTAAGACTAATATTAATCAACTAAACACTTTGATCGACGCAATTCGCGTTCAACGCACTAAACTCAACCAGCAGCTTGATGATATTAGTAAGCTATTGAAAGACCTCAATGATGCTGAAGCCAACTGTGTTATTGCTCTCAAAACTAATGGACAGAACTAACCTATGAATACCCCCTACCCGACACTGAACTTTAACCTAGGTGAAGACATAGACATGTTGCGTGATAGCGTGTTCCAGTTCTGCACTCAAGAAATCAGCCCTCGTGCTGATGATATAGATAGCACTAACGAATTTCCTATGGACCTGTGGCGCAAACTCGGCGATATGGGACTCTTGGGGTTAACTGTGGATGAGCAATATGGCGGCACGGGCATGGGATACCTTGCCCACAGTGTTTCCATGGAAGAAATATCTCGTGCATCTGCCTCTGTTGGTCTGTCTTACGGTGCTCATTCTAACCTCTGCGTTAATCAACTCCACAAAAACGGCACAGAACAGCAGAAGCAAAAATACCTACCTAAGCTCTGCACAGGTGAGCATATAGGGGCGCTAGCGATGAGTGAACCAAATGCTGGATCCGACGTAGTTAGCATGAAACTTACGGCGAAAAAGCAGAATGATCATTATGTCCTTAATGGCAATAAGATGTGGATCACTAACGGTCCAGATGCCAACACCTATGTCATATACGCCAAAACTGACACCTCTGCAGGATCTCGGGGAATTACAGCATTTATTGTTGAACGAGACTATCCCGGCTTTTCCCGCCATCAAAAGCTCGATAAATTAGGAATGAGAGGATCAAACACCTGCGAGTTGGTTTTTAATGACTGCCAGGTGCCCGCCGAGAACGTTCTCGGTGGCGAAGGTCGCGGTGTAGCTGTTCTTATGTCAGGCTTGGATTATGAGCGCACCGTACTCTCCGGTGGCCCTGTAGGCATCATGCAGGCCTGTCTAGATGTCGTTCTACCCTACATTCACGATCGTAAGCAGTTTGGCCAACCCATTGGGGAGTTCCAGCTCATGCAAGGTAAGATCGCTGATATGTATGCGGACTTAAATGCGTCTCGTGCTTATCTTTATGCAGTCGCCAAGGCCTGTGATCTCGGTCAAGACTCACGCAAAGATGCGGCAGCAGTGATTATGTTTACTGCTGAAAAAGCTACACAGATGGCCCTGCAAGCAATTCAGGCTCTAGGCGGCAACGGCTACACCAATGAATACCCCACCGGCAGACTGCTGAGAGATGCCAAGCTCTATGAGATTGGAGCTGGTACCTCCGAGGTGCGCAGAATGCTCATCGGTCGCGAATTATTTAACGAGAGCGCCTAAGAGGTAACCAATGGCCATTATTAAAAGTAAAATAAATATCAATAGTGCCGAGTTTTCTGCAAATACAGAGAAAATGAAGGGTCAGGTAGACGATCTATGCCTGACTCTTGAGAAAATTTACTTAGGCGGGGGTAAAAAAGCCAGTGAACGTCACTTAAACCGCGGCAAATTATTGCCCAGAGAACGGGTTCAGGGGCTCCTTGATCCCGGCTCGCCCTTCCTAGAGCTATCACCATTAGCTGCTCACAACGTGTATGACGATGACGTACCGGCTGCGGGAATCATTACTGGTATAGGTCGAGTTAGCGGCCAAGAATGCGTGATAGTAGCTAATGACGCCACTGTAAAAGGGGGAAGCTACTATCCTCTTACGGTTAAAAAGCACTTACGCGCCCAAACTATTGCAGCTGAAAACAATCTGCCGTGCATTTATTTAGTCGACTCAGGTGGCGCTAATTTACCCCGTCAGGATGAAGTATTCCCTGATCGAGAACATTTTGGTCGAATTTTTTTCAATCAAGCCAACATGTCAGCTCGAAATATTCCTCAGATAGCTGCGGTTATGGGCTCCTGCACGGCTGGTGGGGCATACGTGCCGGCGATGGCTGATGAATCGATTATAGTTAGAGACCAAGGTACTATTTTTCTTGCTGGACCACCTTTAGTAAAAGCCGCTACCGGGGAAGTTGTCACTGCCGAAGAATTGGGTGGCGCTGATGTCCACGCACGAACCTCGGGAGTCGCAGATCATCTTGCTAATAACGATCATCATGCTTTAGATCTTGCTCGCAGAGCTGTGGCGCGCCTCAATCGGACTAAGCCTGTGAATGGCGAGCTAATGGAAGCCATAGAGCCCCTTTATAAAAGTAAAGAAATTTATGGTGTTATACCGGCAGACTCCCGGAAATCCTATGATGTTAGAGAAATCATCGCACGAACTGTCGACGGTTCAGATTTCGATGAGTTTAAAGCTCTATATGGGACTACATTGGTCTGTGGGTTTGCCCGTATTTTTGGTTATCCCGTGGGTATTGTTGCTAATAACGGCATTCTTTTTAGTGAATCAGCTCAAAAAGGTGCCCATTTCATAGAGCTCTGTGCCCAACGTAAGATTCCTCTCGTATTCTTGCAAAATATCACCGGGTTTATGGTCGGTAAACAGTCTGAAAATGATGGCATCGCAAAACATGGCGCCAAAATGGTGACCGCTGTTGCAACTGCCAATGTACCTAAATTCACTATATTAATTGGCGGCTCTTTTGGTGCAGGTAATTACGGTATGTGCGGCAGAGCCTACGACCCTCGCTTTATGTTTATGTGGCCAAACGCCCGTATTTCAGTAATGGGCGGAGAACAGGCGGCCGGTGTGCTTGCACAGGTGACTCGAGATAAATATGAAAGAGATGGAACAGACTGGAGCACCGAGGACGAGGCTGCTTTTAAACAACCAATCATTGATGGTTATGAGCATCAAGGCCACCCCTACTATGCCTCCGCGCGACTTTGGGATGACGGCGTTATTGACCCTGCAGATACTCGTATGGTGTTAGGACTATCAATTTCAGCAAGTCATAATCGTGTCATTGAGGACACGAAATTTGGCATCTTCAGAATGTAAGCTAACACAACAGTCATTGAGATTTGATTATGGAAAAAATAATCACAAAAATTGATAGTCGCGGCGTCGCCAAGGTTACTTTGAATAACCCAAGCAAGCATAATGCATTCGACGATTATATGATCACTCAACTTTCCAATGCTTTTACAGCCATTGCAGAAAACTCTGACGTACGGCTAATGATTTTAGCCTCTAAAGGACAAAGCTTTTCAGCCGGTGCTGACCTCGACTGGATGAAGCGCATGGCCGCATATTCCTACGAGGAAAACTTAGAAGACGCGAAAGCCTTGGCAGGAATGCTAAAGATGCTAAATGATATGCCTCAGCCAACTATCGCTCGCGTGCAAGGCGCTGCCTTTGGTGGAGCCCTTGGATTGATTAGCTGTTGCGATATAGCGGTAGCGGCAACAACAGCAAGCTTTGCTCTTAGTGAGGTTAAAATTGGTTTGGTACCAGCAACCATAAGCCCTTATGTAATAGCGGCTATTGGAGAGCGCTATGCGAAGCGTTATTTTATTACTGCAGAACGCTTTGATGCCAATACTGCACTGCAAATAAGTCTAGTTCATGAAACAGTTGAAGAGCAGCTCCTAGACAAAAAAATAGAACAGCTTGTTACTTCGGTACTCAGCAATGGTCCTGAAGCCGTCGCTGCTGCCAAACAGCTGATTTCCAAGGTGAGCGGCGAGGCTATCGACTCTACCTTGATTGAACACACCTGTGAGGTAATTGCCGGCATTCGAGTAAGTACTCAGGGACAGGAAGGCTTAAGCGCCTTTTTAGATAAACGAAAGCCCAACTGGTTAAAGGACTAACGCCCAGAATGTTTAAAAAAATACTTATTGCCAATCGCGGTGAAATCGCCTGTAGAATTATTAAAACGTCAAAAAGCATGGGGGTTGAGACAGTAGCTGTCTACAGTGATACTGACCGTGATGCCCTTCATGTCAAAATGGCGGATCAGTCTATTTACATAGGTCCATCTCCCGCCAGCGAGTCTTATCTAGCGATTGACAAACTCATCGCCGCCGCAGTGGAGAGTGGCGCTGAAGCAATCCACCCTGGCTACGGGTTTCTTTCCGAAAACGCCGACTTTTGTCGTCAGTGTGCGGAACACAACATTGCATTTATCGGCCCACCTCTCGAAGCTATCATGTCTATGGGCTCAAAGTCGGCGGCCAAGACAATCATGGCAAAAGCCGGGGTACCTCTCATACCCGGCTACCATGGCGATAATCAAGGCCCCAAGACTCTAAAAAAGGAAGCAGATAGCTTAGGCTACCCTGTTTTACTCAAAGCAGCTGCTGGGGGCGGCGGCAAAGGAATGCGCGCAGTGCAGACTGAGGCTGACTTTGATCAAGCGCTGGATGCGGCCAAACGGGAGGCTATGAGTAGCTTTGATGATGACATTATGCTGGTGGAGAAGTTGGTGCTCCAGCCACGCCATGTGGAAATTCAAGTATTTTGCGATAGCCATCAAAATGCCGTTTATCTGTTTGAGCGGGATTGTTCTCTTCAGCGACGTCACCAAAAGGTCATTGAGGAGGCTCCTGCACCCGGAATGACGGAAAAGCTTAGGCAGAAAATGGGTGTGGCGGCAATAAAAGCGGCACAGGCTATTAGATATGAGGGTGCGGGCACGGTTGAGTTTTTGCTTGATAGTCGTGGTGAATTTTTCTTTATGGAGATGAATACTCGCCTACAGGTAGAACATCCTGTCACAGAAATGATTACAGGACAGGATCTTGTCGCTTGGCAACTGAGCGTTGCTGCAGGTGACCCTCTGCCCTGCTCTCAGGAGGAGTTATCCATTACTGGGCATGCCTTTGAGGCACGAATTTATGCCGAGGATCCTACTCATGACTTTTTGCCAGCAACTGGCACCCTAGAGGTTCTTAATCCTCCAGCGGAAAATAACTATGTGCGTATTGATACTGGTGTCCTTGAAGGAGATAAAGTCAGTATCTATTACGATCCAATGATTGCTAAGTTAATTGTATGGGGCGAAGATAGAGCTCAGGCTTTAAACCGCTTAACAGATGCACTTGCCGAATATCATATTACTGGTGTAACAACGAACATTGGCTTTCTGTATAACTTAGCGACCAGTAGTGCATTTCGCGCCAGTGCAGTAGACACCAGCTTTATCGAACAAAACCATAACGAGATATTCCGCCTGCGCGATGCTGATATTGAGTATGCCGCCCCTCTAGCCGCTTCAGCGGTAATGAATTTACGTCAGAGCCAAGCTCTAAAAGCCTCACAGCGGTCTTCAGATCCTAATTCACCATGGCATCTAACCACAAGCTGGGGACTACCCAAGCCTAAACTGAGGTTACAAATACAACAATGTGAGCGCTACTTAGTGGCGAGTGATCCCAATAATCTAAGTAGCAGCACGCTTGTGGTTAAGGATGAGGGATTTGATCTGTTCACCCCGAAAGGTTATTTCAACTGCAGTGAAATAAAACCCGACTTGGGTACGGACAACCAAAACGCAGACATGGGAAGCCTAAAAGCACCAATGCATGGCTCTGTTGTTGATCTTTTAGTAAACGTCGGTGATATGGTTAAAAAAGGTGACACTTTAGTCATCATGGAAGCAATGAAAATGGAGCATACGATAGTTGCTCCAGCCGACGGTGCAGTCAGTGAGTTCTTCTTTGAGAGAGGGGCTCTAGTGGAGAGTGATGCTGAGCTTCTCTCATTTGAGGCTAATGATCTATGAACTATCCTGAGACAGTAAAAGTTGTCGAGGTTGGCCCTCGCGATGGGCTTCAAAATGAGAAAACAGCTCTTGATACTGAGGCTAAACTGCATCTAATCAGTCAGCTAGCTGATGCGGGACTAAAAACCATTGAGTCTGGTAGTTTCGTTAGCCCCAAGTGGGTACCTCAAATGGCAGGTAGTGAAGAGGTTTTTGAAGCGATAAACAATCATATCCAGCCTCTTTTCCCAAACACGATCTTTAGTGCTTTAACACCTAACGATTTTGGGATGGATCGAGCCATAGAATGCGGCGTCAAAGAGGTTGCAGTTTTCGCTGCAGCTTCAGAGAGCTTCAGTCAGAAAAACATCAACTGCTCTATCAAGGAAAGTCTAGAACGCTTCGTGCCTGTGATGAAAAAAGCTTACAGCAGTAAAATCCCTGTTCGTGGCTATGTCTCCTGTGTTTTGGGCTGTCCCTATGAAGGTTCAATTGACCCACATCAGGTAGCAATAGTTACACAGGAGCTTTTAGACATGGGCTGCTATGAAGTCTCTCTTGGTGACACAATTGGTATTGGAACACCCGCTTCTACGTCTACACTTTTGACTAGCTTATTAAGCAGCATTCCAGCAAGCAAGCTAGCGATGCACATGCATGACACTTACGGCCAGGCTCTGGCCAATATCTTAATCTCTCTACAAATGGGTATATCAGTCTTTGATAGTGCAGTCGCAGGATTAGGCGGCTGCCCCTATGCTAAAGGTGCTTCAGGTAATGTCGCCACTGAGGATTTGATCTACATGCTTGACGGTTTGGCAATTCAACATGGTGTGGAAATGCAAAAATTATTACAGGCAAGCACTGCGATTTCACTTAAACTGAATCGAAATAATGGGTCCAAGGTTTCTTGCGCTTATTCATCTGCATAGTTAAACGAACTTTTTACTCAATCGATGTTGGCATATACTCAACTCCAACGAGCACAACCCACGGTCTACCAATGCGCACTTTAGTCATCTACTTACGATTGGCCTTAATTACAGCAATTGTCATAACCTACCCTCTCTTAATCCAAATAGCATACGCTAAATCTCCATATAGTGAAGGGGATGGCGAGGCTATTTTAATTGAAGGATCAGGGACCTATCACCGCAAGATATCCACCGATCAGCCAGTCGCACAAGACTTTTTTGACCAAGGACTGAGATATGCTTGGGGTTTTTACTTCCCAGAATCCATAGCGTCCTACCAACGGGCTTCAATGAGCGACCCCAATCATCCAATGATTTACTGGGGACTAGCTCATGCAATGGGACCAAATCCAAATAGTCGATATTCAGGAATGCCTGATGACCCGAAATCTGAGGGTTTGAAAGCCATAAAAAAATCACTTAAGTTGCTCCAAAATGCCACTCCAATCGAGCAAGACATGATTAAAGCCTTGTTTGTCCTCTACGATAAAGACTCCATAGACGATGACCATCAACGGGATCTGGCCTATATCCGAGCAGCCAAACAATTACAAAAGAAATACCCTAATGACCCCGACATCGCATCACTTTACGCTGCCTCATTTATGAATGTAGGTCGCTGGAATTACTGGAAGCACGATGGATCTCCTGTCGGAGACACGGGGAAGATTGCCAAAATGCTCGAACGAACTCTAGAATCACACCCAGATCACCCTGGTGCGAACCACCTGTATATCCATCTTATGGAAGCATCGAGGGAGCCACAGCGTGCATTAGACTCAGCTAATCGGCTTGCGGCGACCATGCCAATGGCCGGACATATGGTACATATGCCATCGCATATTTATGTCCGAGTAGGCCAGTTTGAAAAAGCCGTAGCTAGTAATGTGGAATCTCAAAAAGTAGACAAAGAATTCTTAGAAATATGGGGTGATCGACCTTTGCCTAATCTTGGAACCTACCCTCTATCTGCCAAGATTCATGCGCCTCATGCTATCGACTTCATTAAGTATGCTGCGTCTTTTCAGGGGAATTACGAAACTGCAATTGATGCTGCAACTAAACTTGCGAGCAAAATTAAATCTGAGAATGCCAAATATGGACGAAACCAAAAGCGCCTATCAGGTGTTTGCTTAGTCAACAAAATGTTTGGCCGATGGGACAAAATTATAGGTAGCCAACCTATCGTATCTGGCACACCCTACCTCGATGGTATCTGGAGCTACTGTATTGGCAGCGCCTACCTTGCAAAAGGAGACGTAGGTTCAGCCCGTCAAGAGCTGGGAAAAATGTGGACAATAATTTCGCTATCAAATATCGATCAATATCAGATTGGTCCAACACCAGTATCATCCATCCTTCGAATCGCGGCCCTGGGACTTTCTGGTGAGATTAAACAAGCCAGTGGCGATACCAACTCAGCAATCCTAGATTACGAGGCTGCTGTAGCGATAGAGGATAACAATGGATACATCGAACCACCAGACTGGCCCCAGCCCATGCGCCATTATCTTGGTGCCGCTCTTCTAGACGCAGGCAGAGCAAATGAAGCTGAAGTAATCTATCGCGAGGATCTTGAATGGCATCAAAATAACGGCTGGGCGCTATTTGGTTTATGGCAGAGCCTGGCTGCACAAGGTAAGAGTAAAGAGGCTAAAATTGTGTATGAAAAATACGAGCATGCTTGGCGCAATGCCGATACTAAATTAGTACGGTCACGCTTATGATCGAAACAGATAAAGCAACCGCTCTTACTTATTAAACCATTCATTACTATAATGACGACCCCAATACTCACTTGGAGTAACGATATTGACTGCATTTCGACCCTGTATTGATCTGCATGAAGGCAAGGTTAAACAAATTGTCGGGGGCACCCTTTCAGATTCAGGCGCTGATACAAATTTTGAAAGCGAATATACAGCCGCCCATTACGCCGATCTCTACAAGAAACTTAATCTTCAAGGTGGTCATGTAATTTCTCTTGGCGCCAATAATCAGCAAGCCGTGCTTAACGCTCTATCTACTTATCCTAAGGGGTTACAAGTTGGTGGTGGTATTACTATTGTTAATGCCCAGACATATTTGGACGCAGGCGCATCTAAAGTTATCGTAACTTCACATTTGTTTGAGAATGATGAATTATCTTGGGACCGTCTCTCTAATTTAAGTTCTGAAGTAGGAGCCCATAATTTAGTTATAGATCTGAGCTGTCGTCGAACCAACACGGGGTGGATGGTCGCAACCAATCGTTGGCAGACCACTACGGATACTCTTATTGATGCTCAATTGATTAACCAACTGCAGCCATACTGTGCTGAATTTTTAATTCATAGTGCCGATGTGGAAGGTCTACAAGCCGGAATAGATAGGGATCTAGTCAGCCTGCTGGGTCAAATGGTCTCTATACCCACAACATATGCTGGGGGAGCAACATCATTAAATGATCTTGATCTGGTAAAGATCATATCTGAGGGCAAAATTGATCTCACCATTGGCAGTGCACTGGATATTTTTGGCGGAACCGGAGTGGCGTTAAACGAATGCGTAGAATGGAACTTGAACCAGCGCACCTCAGACTAAGTCCATAGTATTTTCACTCAGAATCACCCAGTTTTTTGCGTATTCGCCTGACCAAAAGTAAAGTTGCAATAAAAACTAATGGGGTGGTAACCGCGACCACAAGTGCATCTCCAAAGGGCAGATAAGTCTCTAGTGGCAGCGGATCCACCATCAGTTTAATCAAACTCATAGAATAGTAGGTAATGGCCACTACTGAGAGCCCCTCTACCGTTTGTTGCAAGCGCAACTGCAGTTTGCTGCGATTGTTCATGGAAGCAAGCAAGCGCTGATTTTGATCTTCCAGCGACAGCTGCAAGCGAGAGTGCAGTAGCTCACTTGTGCGACCGATGCGTTGTGATAAATTCTGTTTTCGTTTAACCACAGATACACAGGTATTATAGGCCGGAATAAAGCGCCGCACATGAAACTGCTTCAGGGTGCGGATTGTGGGGATTTTTTCTTCACGGAGCATGTCAAGACGGGTTTGAGTGAGGTTGAAATAGGCCTCAGTAGCAGAGAAGCGAAAGCTGTGATCAGCAATGAGTTTTTCCACCTGAGTGGCCTCTGAAATCAGCTCAGCCATGAGATTTTGCTCGTCTTCCATGGTCTTAAGCTGCTTAAGTTTTTCGCTGGTCTCACTGAGGCGTCTCTCTAGAGTGCTAACCTCGGGAAGCAGAGATTTAGCGGTGGGTAGAGCGAGAAGCGTCATTGATCTGTACGTGAAAATTTCTAGCAAGTTACGCACTGCCCTGCCCGCTTGGCTAGCATTAATACCCTCATCAATGACTAGAGTTTTGGTGAAACCATCGCTATGGCTGCGCATGGATGTCCAAACGGTAGCATTGCCATCGTATATCTTACTGCCAATTAAACGCTCACCATCAAAGTATCCCCGCAAAGCCTCGCGACCAGAGGGAGCCTCAGCCAATGGCAGTAATTCGATATGGTTGGCGCTGATGATCTCACCACTAACGGACTGTAGCCAATCTGAGCCTAGGAGTGCCAAAGAGCCCTGCTCTTTGTCTTTTGCTGAATCTCGACTAATTACTGTATAAGTGGAAAACTCGTTGTGCCGTTCCCAGCGAATATTAAAGCGATCACAACTTTGATAAAAACAACTGGCACCCTTTTGCGGTGCAGGCATGCCCCAACTATTGGCCAAATCGGTCAGCCGTTCAATTTCAGTCTCCACTGGCGCAGGATTAAGCACCGCAATGCTCGATACCTGCGCCGGCAAACTGATGACCGGGAAGGGTCTGGTATGCAACTCATCTATTAGTGCATCTTTTAGAGTATGGAACTGCATGGTATCCCCTTATCCTATACATCAGTTGTAACTGCTAGTTGAGCTGCAGCCCGAGTCTTAACTTTCTATGGTAAAGGTTAATCCAGCATTTGCTTGTAGTCTATCAATTAGCTCTGCACCCATAGCTGGGGCTGTTGTCCAAATACCACCAGATGCTAACTGCGGATTTTTTACTAAGCACACTGCACTCTCTGCAATCATTTTTGACGTAGACCCGTAGCCTGGATCTCTATCGCCTTTAACGCTAATACGCACAGACCTGCCATCCGAATGCTCTCCAACCATTAGTACGTCATAAAACCCATTTTCGCGCTCTTCTTTAGTGGGCCCTTCTCCAGGTTGAAGCGTACTCTTTGCCATTGAGTTATCTTCTGTAACCGCTTTTGCTATGGCCTCACCCTTATCACCTGGGCCCGTAACCATCATCTCATCATAAACAAAGTCTTCTCCATAATGATGATCAAGTAACATATTTGAGCGGTGAACATTTTTAGTATTAATGCTCGCCATGACAAAGGGGGCAATCCAACTTTCTATGGCTTCATCGTATTCAGGTTTATTGCCCAAGGGCTGATCCACACCCTGAAACCCTGATGTAAGAGAGAATGGGTTGCGTAATACTGAAATTAGATTTTTGTCCCTACCAGCGGCCGCCATAGTCTCTCTGAAGCTAGCTAATGTACCCCCTGACATTGTTCCTTTCATGGCTCTAACCCGTCCTTTCACTCTAGACACTGTGCTTCCCAGCTCTAACTCAGCATGCTGCTGCAAGAACAATACGCCAAGATCAAAGGGTATAGAGTCAAAACCACATGAAAATACAATACGAGCACCGCTCTCTTCGGCCGCGGCTGAATGTTCAGCAATCATTTGGTGCATCCATGCTGGTTCACCACAGAGATCGACATAATCAGTTCCTGATGCTGCACAGGCTGCAACAAGCTCATTACCATAGAGTTGATAGGGCCCAACCGTTGTTAACACAACCGAAGCTTGATTAACCATACTATTAATGGAGTCTAAATCATCGGCATTAGCCACTATCAAAGGTACATTCTTGGCGATATCCAACTCGTCTCTGACTGCTATCAATTTATCTGTACTGCGTCCGGCCATGGCCCATTTGACATCGCCATCCACACCATACGTTTGGTTTAAATATTCAGCTACCAAACGTCCGGTAAAGCCTGTTGCTCCATAAACTACGATATCTATGTCTCTATTAGTCTTCATAAAAGTCCTTTATTAATAGTCGAATTAATTGCTGAGCGGAATAATCTCAAAGTGGGTTAAACTATGCAAATAAACAGAGCTTTAAACCAGTTTTTTATCAATTTACGTTCAATGCTCAGCAACATTAAACTGTCATACTAGAATATTAGTAGGTAATCCCTAACACTAGCGCTTACCTCCCTAACTGTGTAAAAATTGATCTGAAACCTTATGGGTATCTCATGATGGGTCAATTAAATAACAATTTAAATTCTGAATTCTCCGATTATATTCAGGACAAACCTACTATTTCCTATGTGCAGCCAACCGATCCTTGGTTAGTACAAAAGTTTATCTCTGGAGTAGAGATCCTTTTCGGGCGTAAAAAACTTGAGTCCATCTACGATGACCTAAAGAAACAGCCATTTGATGTTCTATCATTTTTCACGTCGGCACTAAAAGCAACTCAGATTGAAAGTTGTTACGATACTCAAAAGTTGGATGTACTTCCAAAAAGAGGCCCCTTGGTCTTTGTGGCCAATCATCCTTTTGGAGTCGTGGATGGCTTAGTTCTTTGCGACATCGCTATCAAAGCGCGAGGCAATTTTCGAATCCTAATTAACTCATTGCTGTGTCGCGACCGGGATCTTGCGCCCTACTTTTTGCCCATTGACTTTCATGAAACAAAAGCCGCAGTTAAGAATAATCTTCGCACTAAAAAATTGGCTCAGGAATGCCTAAAAGAAGATATTCCATTACTCATCTTTCCCTCTGGATTTGTTTCCACTGCAGATCGCAAAGGTTTTGGAACAGTAGTAGACGCACCCTGGACAACTTTCGCAGCTAAGTTAATTCGCGATGCTCAGGCCACGGTGGTTCCCGTTCATTTTGCGGGGCAAAATAGTCGCATATTCCATGTAGCCTCGCATATTAGCGAGCCCTTGCGTATGGCGTTATTATTAAAGGAGGCAAGCAATAAATTTGGCTCTAAAATCGATGCAGAAATTGGTAATCCCTTGCCTTGGTCAGATTTAGAGAATATTGGTGATCGTCAGGAACTTACAACCTATCTGTATAACCAAGTTAGATCCTTAGCCTCTCCACAGGAAATTACTAGATAACCTGTACGATTAAAGCGATTCCTACGGCAAGACCTAAAGAGTACAAAAATATTTTAAGAATAGAGAATTTTCGAGTGGACCAATCAATCCGGTCATCTCGGTCGGTTTGCCTTGATGATGCCTTAAACCGACCAAGATAAAAGAAGACGGCCAATGAAATAACCGCCATAGAACCAAAAATGAGAGAGTTTGCATCCACTAGCGGCTTCTCAATTTCGCCAATAATCGTAACATTTCAAGATATAGCCATATGAGCGTAACCATCAAAGAGAATGCGCCAAACCACTCCATGTACTTAGGCGCGCCCATCTCTGAACCCTGCTCTATGAAATCAAAATCTAAAACCAAATTAAGAGCAGCTATGGCCACCACAAACAAACTAAAGCCAATCCCAAACAAGCCGTTAGAATGAATAAAACCAATACCACCTGAACCAAACATGTTCATTAGCATGCTGACAAGATAAAGCATACCAATGCCCATAGTGGCCGACGTCACCATTAGTCGAAAGTTCTCAGTAGGTTTAACGATTCCTGTCTTGTAAAGAAACAACAATGAAGCCAGAGTGCCTAGAGTGAGGCCTACGGCTTGAATGACGATACCCGGGTACTGCATTTCGAAAATACCTGAAATCGCTCCCAAGAAAAGACCCTCGGCCACGGCGTACATCGGTGCTGTAATCCCAGCCCATTGTTTTTTAAATATCGTTACTAATGCGAGAATGAAACCGAAGATTAGACCGCCCATTGCCATCGGCATGACAGCCGCAGTATTACCACTTTGGAAAAACAGATTCCAAGTATATGAGGCTGATAAAACCACCAACGCAAGCAAAATGCCGGTTTTGTTTACTGTCCCTTGCAACGTCATCGTGCTCGATGCAGTTGCTTGTATTCCCGAAGCTGACGATGCACGCTGAGAAACCGAACTAAAAGTAGTTGCTTTTAAGGCTGGGTTTCCCGAGCGCCCAAACATATTTAGGGCTTTGTGGTTTGACATATGAATCTCCATGATTGACTTGCCAAAAGTATAACGCAAAAGGCCAATTATTAGTCTAGAAATTGGTGTCTTTTCTAAATTCTGAGTATCAAAGTCAATCAAAACTTACCGTGTGAGGGGTAAACTAGAAGTTGCCATATAATTTAATGGTAGGAAATCTCAGTTTTCTCAAAACCTACCGGCGCAGTATCACTTTCAGGCCTATAGGTAATTATTAGACTTTCAACACACCTATAGAGAAACCCAAGATTGTGCTGAAGTTCAGAGTAGTTTGCGTTCCCCTCTGAGAGCTCCCTCTCGAGACGTTTAATGGTAAACCAATAAACATTTCGTGCCTCATCAACTTGACCAACTTTAAGTAGAGTATAAGCCAGTAGTACAGAAGATGAAGACATCAATTCGTACGTCTGTTTTGGGTCTTCAATCTTTGAGGTCAACATGATATCGGAGGTTTCAAACGCGCAACCTATGTGAGGCAAAGCCTCTGACCATAAGCATTGATCATAAAATGATTGAGCTGTATCAAAAGCCAAACTCCAAAAGGTTTTTGCTTTTGAGGGGTCATTGAGTAAATGTTCCCGATGATTTTTGCATAAGAATTTCATGTTCATTAATTACTTCTCTCAAGGATTATTTGGCTGTATCTATGCCCATAAAGTAGGTGAAGGATCTCCCCTCAACTATGCGACAGAATTATATTTGACTTTAATATGAATGTAAATGATAATGATTCGTATTACGTTAAACGATACAGCTCAACGAGGAGCGAATGAAAAAGAACAATCTTAGACTAAACATTAGCTACAAAATTATACGAGGCCTCCTAGTAACATCACTTGTTCTCTATGTGTACTACTATAGCTGGGTCCTACTGTACCCATAGAAACAGCTTCACTATATTAATCTAGGCATTTTTTTGAGGCCACCGACCTTAATCAACCTTGCACAAAAAAGGGAGCCTATGCTCCCCCTCTTGTACACTTTTTTGCTTATTTACTTTGCCATATTTTTCCAAAAAGCATAATTGCAACCACTAGCCACCATCCGGCCATAATCGGATTGCTAACAAGACTCATTGCAGGGACCCCTTCAACGCCCCAATCTGCCATGAAACGAATGGCATTGGCACTCGATGCACCCATCTGAGACAAGGAATGCGCTGTGCTTTGCAGATTCAATGTGAGCAGTGCTGAAACCGTAAGGCCATTAAAAATAATACCTGCCGAGAACAGTGATAGAAGTACTCTGTTCATCATTGGATCTTCACTCGTTAATTGATTTGCAGCTCTAAATGCAACCCATAAAATAAAAAATACGCCTGCTTGATACAAAGCATTTGATATCAAAAAGCTTGAAAGTACACTCCAAATTTGAAACTCGTCCATTGTTATTTCCTCTTATTTATTAATAGTTTTAGATATGTTTTTAAATGACTGGTTAATAATTTCTTACAACAGCCATAAAACTATAGTACAGATTTATACACTTATGGGTAAATTTACAGAGTTATAGATATTGCGGTATGAATCAAGTGTAAGCATAAGCCCAAACTGATTTGTTGGTCCTGCAAACCTTTGCCTGTAAACTGTGCTCAATGATGGACTTTAGCTTCTTTACAATTCTGTGGGCATCTATCGCTTTTATTATCTGTCTTTGCTTGTTTTTTATAACAGCACCTTATGGAAGGCACATTAGAGAGGGTTGGGGTCCATTGATTCCAGCTAGACTAGGCTGGATTTTAATGGAGTCGCCATGTGTGATCTTAGTTGTTGGCTATGCCGCACTGGTCAGTCAGGACTTGCTGATAGTCCACCAAATCTTTTTACTCATCTGGTTAATCCACTACACCCATAGAACTTTGATTTATCCATTCGTCATGAGGATGACAAACACTAAAATGCCACTCAGTATCGCTCTGACTGCATTGTTATTTAATATTGTTAACGTCACTGTTCAATGTTTCGGTATTTTCTATTTCACCCATTACCCTACAGATTGGATTCAGAGCTCTCAATTTATAATTGGTTTATCCCTTTTTTGTGTGGGTATGTTTATTAACATTAAGTCTGACTACATTCTCGCAGCACTAAAAAAAGATAAGGGCCCTGGTTACCACATACCTGATAAATTTATGCACAAATATATTGCGTCGCCCAATTACTTTGGTGAAATTATAGAATGGGCTGGCTGGGCTATGCTCACATGGAGTGTTTCGGGCGTTTTGTTTCTAATTTGGACTATAGGCAACTTGTTCCCAAGGGCACTGGCTAATCACAGATGGTATCGTGAGAACTTTGACAACTATCCTAAAGAAAGAAAAGCCATCATTCCCGGTGTTCTTTAGAGTAAATCGAAGTCCTTCAGTTGTTGCGCAGTATCTATGATAGAGAGCTCCGCCTTCATGGGTTTCCAGCCTAACAATTCCCTAGCTTTTGAACTAGAAACATCTCTTCGTTTTCCGATCATTGGGATCATTAAAGCAAGATCTTTTCGAAAAAGGGCCACGATCTTCATTAGCCACTTGGGGAATACAACCTTTGGAGTTTTGTTAAACCCAGCGTCCCTTAGAATGGCAGCAACCTCATGTACCCATAGTTCTTTTTCAGACACTATAATTCTCTCACCATTAGCACCACTACTCTCCATGGCAAGAATATGTGCAGAGGCAACATCTCTGACATCAACAATTCCTATATGTATCTTAGGGGTACCTGGCACTGAGCCGTTGATCATGTTCTTTACAAGTGAATTTGATGTTCCTACATCCTTAGATAAAGACGGCCCCATTACCAAAACTGGATTTATCACAGTTAAACTAAAGTCTGGATTCTCCATCTCCATAAACTCCCAAGCAGCAAGCTCAGCCATGGTTTTACTTTTAGCATAGAAGCTAATTCCAGGTTTATTAGGGTTTGACCAATCCTCCTCATCAAAGGATTCCTGCCTATTATTTAATGTCTCGTGAATAGCAGCAAAAGATGAAGTTAGTATGACTTTTTTCACATTGTGCTTCTTAGAAAACTTTAATGCTCTCTGAACACCTTCTACCGCAGGTTTAACGAAAAAATCCTCATCCTCGTCAGTCAAGACAAAGGGAGATGCCACATGTAAGACATAATTGCAGTCCCTTATAGCTGAATTCCAACCACTATCGCGGTTGAGGTCGACTTCAAAAAGAGATAAATGTCTGGTGGGAGTGTTATTACGCTCTAAGGAGTCTAACACTTCAGCCTGCCGATCTTGTGACCTCAAAGTACCATTGACACTGTATCCGCGGTCCAATAACTGCTTAATGCAATGCAAACCTATGAAGCCCGTCGCTCCGGTTACCAAGACCTTTTCCACTGAAAGACTCCTAAAATTTAATAAATACAGGTCAAGTTATCATGATATATCTTTTGCAGATATATCTCTCTTTGGTAATCTCACAAAGTATATGGCGAGTTTGGAGCGCTCAGATTGATGAGAGATGGAGATTGCACGCGACCAGTTGGCACGGATAAAGAAGTTCTGTTTAACGCGGTAGATTTAGTTTGAAGGGATCTCTTTCCAAACACTATCCGCAGTGAACTCAACCGATACAATGAATTCATGAGCCGTCCAATGTTCAATCATACTGAGCAAGTACTTACCCCCTACTTTCTTGTATAAATGATACTGCTGCCCAACTCTTGGAACGAAATTATAGGATGAGCTAAAGACAAGCTCATTCAGTTCTGCAAGCCTTCTTATCGAGTCATATTCTCTATTGAGCAACTCAACAGCATTCTCAAAGTAGTTTTTTGTTAGTGATCCACGCTCTGATAAAAAGAGCTCAGTATCAGGCAAAACGATCGCGGGTGAACTTGATGTAGTCCCGTAAGGCAAAAGTGCTTTATTTAATTCAGCCATAGGGCTTTACTCATGTATCTAACGTAGTGTTTTCTGTACGCTAAACGTGCGCTCTTTGGATTAAGTTGAAACAGAAATAACGATTCGGATTGCTTTTTGGGTTAAACCATAAAAACGAGATCTTGAAAATTGGTCGGGACGGCAGGATTTGAACCTGCGACCACTACACCCCCAGTGTAGTGCGCTACCAGGCTGCGCTACGCCCCGATCAGAAGTTCGCAATCATACAGTTAAAGTGGTTTTTTGCAACTCAAAGAATAACTAAAACGTGCTAACTTAGTCCTTTCAGAACATCCTCTAACTCAGAGATGGTTTGATCAATTAGTTGCTTGTAAGGCGTCTGTTCTTTTTTGGATGGCGTGTCATCAAGCTTCTGCTTTGCACCCCCGATTGTAAACCCTTGTTCATAAAGTAATGAACGGATCTGACGGATAAGAACAACATCTTGACGTTGATAATAACGCCTATTACCTCGGCGCTTTACTGGCGTTAGGCTAGGAAATTCTTGTTCCCAATAACGTAAAACGTGTGGTTTAACTCCGCAGAGCTCGCTCACTTCACCAATCGTAAAATAGCGCTTGCCTGGAATCGCGGGTAATTGATTATTGTTACTTGGTTCCAGCATAGGTCTCGACTCGTGCTTTCAACTTTTGTCCTGGCTTGAAGGTAACGACACGTCGAGCCGAGATAGGAATCTCTTCACCTGTCTTAGGGTTTCTGCCAGGCCGGCTTTTCTTATCTCTAAGTTCAAAATTACCAAACCCTGAAATCTTAACCTGATCATTATTCTCTAGGGCCAAGCTAATCTCACCATAGAACATTTCGACAATTTCTTTAGCTTCACGCTTATTAAGCCCAAGTTCGTCGAACAGCATCTCTGCTAAATCTGCTTTGGTTAGTGCACCCATCAAATATTACCTATTTCAATCCTTATGTGAGGCAGTTTCTATTACTTTCTTAACTCAGCACCGCATGTTTTACCGACGTCTGCGACCACATTTTCAATCCAGCGGTTTATTTCCTCATCCGTAAGAGTGCGGGAAGCATGTTGAAACGTCAAGCCCAAAGCGATGCTTTTTCCTTTATTATCAACATCTTTGCTCTGATATACATCAAATAACTTTAAATCAACTAATTGCTTTCCCGCTGCATTTTTTGCACAGTTAACAAGGTTACTCGCCTCTACTGAAGCATCAACCAAGAAGGCAAGATCTCGCTTAACTTCGGGAAACTTGCTTACATCTTCATATTCTGGAAGTCTAACTTCTGAGATCTTGTGTGAGTTCACTTGAAACAGATAGACCGGCAGGGAGATATCCATATGCGCTTGAACCTTAGGGTGAAGCTGCCCTATCCATCCAATTTGAGCGCCCTTTCTCAAGATCTTTGCCGACTGCCCCGGATGCAGTGCTGGATGCTCGCAAGCCTCAAACGTAAACTCGTCGGTTAAGTTCGTATGGGCTAATACCGATTCAAGATCACCCTTAATATCATAAAAATCGACCTTTTCTTTGCTTGCAGTCCAGCCACTAGGCGTTCGTGAACCGCAAATCAAACCGGCCAATGCGGTGCTTTGAGACAACCCTAACTCTTCTTTTTCAGAGGGTAAAAAACACTGCCCCACTTCGAATATTCGTATTCTTGTTTGCTGACGATTGAGATTATAACTGGCTGTGGAGAGTAATCCCGACCAAAGATTTGTTCTCATAACTGCCATATCTGAAGAGATAGGATTAGCAAGGCGAACTGGTTTAACATCTGGGTCAACCATATTCTGCAAATCTGGATCAACAAAGCTATAAGTAATAACTTCTTGGTAGCCTCGGCTAATTAGCTGAGACCTAAATAAACTAGCTTCTTCAATGCTCTCCGGGTTTGGCTGAAGGTCCAATGCCATCGTCGGAGTTGAAGTGGGAAGATTGTTATAACCGTAAATTCGGGCCACTTCTTCTATTAAGTCTTGCTCAATTGTTAGATCGAACCGCCAGCTCGGCGAAGTCCAAGTAGCCGAATCGACATCTCTCTTCACTAAGGTCAGCCCTAATCTCGTGAGCATACCGTCAATATCATCAGGGGAAATTACTACACCCAATTGCTGGGCTACTCGTGCATCTCGAAGTGTAATTTCTTGTAATTGAGGTAGGTCTGGAATGCTCTCTTCCACAATTAAAGGCCCAACTGATCCGCCACATATTTCAAGCATTAACGCAGTTGCACGCTCAATAGCGGCTATCTGGAGATCAGAGTCAACACCTCTTTCAAAACGGTGGGAAGAGTCCGTATGCTTGCCGTAGTGCCGCGCTTTACCCACAATAGCAAGAGGATTAAACCAGGCACTCTCAAACAGGATATCAGTGGTTTCATCCCCCACTGCAGAATCAGCGCCCCCCATAATGCCGGCCAACGCCAACACTTTCTTATGATCTGCTATCACCAGAGTATCTTGACTAACTTCAACCTCGGTATCATCAAGTAGCGATAGGGATTCATCTTTACCCATTCGAACAACAATTCCTCCGTCAATCTTGCTTAGATCAAAGGCGTGCATCGGTTGTCCAAGCTCGAGGAGCACATAATTAGTAACATCTACCGCCGGTCCAAGGCTTCGTATACCACTTCGACGCAGACGCTCTTGCATCCATTGAGGGGTGGACTGAGAAAGATCAAGATCACGCATTATTCGCCCTACATAGCGTGCGCATCCGTTTGGAGAATCTATTCTTACAGGGATTGCGTCTGCTATAGTCTCTGCAACAGCTGGACAAGGCTCATTACAAACATCAAGCTTATTGAGTACGCCAACCTCGCGAGCCATTCCTCGAATACTTAAGCAGTCCCCACGATTGGGTGTGAGATCGACTTCAATAATCGCATCATCTAAGTCAAGATATTTAACCAAGTCGGCACCTACACTCGCTTCAGAGGGCAATTCCCATAAACCGCTTGCGTCATCTCCTAGTCCCAGCTCGTCCTGAGCACAGAGCATACCGAAAGATTCGACGCCTCGAAGTTTAGCTTTCTTAATTTTAAAGTTGCCCGGTAAAACTGCGCCCACAGTAGCAAATGGGACCTTGATTCCTACACGGGCATTAGGGGCACCACACACCACCTGAGCCTTCTCATCTCCACCAACCACATGACAAACTCTTAGTTTGTCAGCATCAGGATGCTGTATCACATCAACTATTTCACCGACGACTACACCCGATAACGATGGTGCTGCATCTTCTACCCCATCTACCTCAAGTCCTGCCATGGTGATCTGAGCAACCAATTCCTCTGTAGACAGAGCTGGATTTGCAGATTGGCGCAACCAGGATTCACTAAATTTCATTTACCACCCCAGTCTAAAATTGTTTGAGAAAACGTAAGTCGTTTTCAAAAAATAATCGCAAGTCATTAACGCCGTAACGTAGCATAGCTAACCGTTCGACACCCATTCCAAAGGCAAAACCGGTAAAGGCATCGGCATCTACCTTGCAATGCTCTAATACATTTGGATGAACCATTCCACAGCCCATCACTTCTAACCAGCCTGTATGACTGCAAATGCGACAACCCTTTCCACCACAATTGGTACACTGTATGTCGACCTCTGCTGAGGGCTCAGTGAAAGGGAAATATGAAGGTCTGAACCTGACAGGCAAATCAGCCTCAAAAAATGCCTTTAAAAACTGGTCAATTACTCCCTTAAGATCTGCGAAACTAATATCTTTATCCACCACCAAGCCTTCAACCTGATGAAACATGGGCGTATGAGTCAAATCTGAGTCACAGCGATATACTCGGCCTGGGCAAATAATACGAATGGGAGGAGCGGCCCTCTCCATCGTGCGAACTTGAACCGGGGATGTATGTGTGCGTAAAACAGTTGTTGGGTCTATGTAAAAAGTATCGTGCATCGCCCGAGCGGGGTGATGTGATGGAATATTTAGAGCCTCAAAGTTATGGTAATCATCTTCTATCTCTGGGCCCGTTTCGATGTCATAACCAACCCGACTAAAAAAGGACTCAATTCTCTCCATTGTACGAGTCACAGGGTGAAGGCCACCAACATCTTCACCGCGACCCGGCAAAGTAACATCAATAGTCTCTTCAGCTAATTTAGCATCTAACTGGACGCTCTCAAAATATGATTTTCGCTCATTAATCAAGCCCTGAAGGCTTTGCTTAACCTCGTTTATCTTAGCACCGGCAGCAGGACGTTCTTCTGCAGACAAACTACCAAGACCCTTAAGGAGTCCTGTAACTCTGCCTTTCTTCCCAAGATATTCGACACGCAAATCATCGAGCATAGACAAATCTGTCGCTGCAATGATAGATGCTTCGGCTTCTTTTGATATATTTTCTAATTCAATCATTATTGATCACTTTAGCACTCTATTGAGTCTATCTTATTCCTGATAAAAAAATAGGGAAAGGGCTAAAGCCCATTCCCTATTCTATCTGCTGAGGAACTCACTGCAAATAAGTAGTCAGTTCGATCTCTCAACTAAGGCTTAAACTACGCCAGGGCAGCTTTGGCCTGATTAACAACTGCGCCAAAAGCAGCTTTATCATGCACCGCCAAATCGGCGAGAACACGACGGTCAAGCTCAATCCCTGCCTTACTGAGGCCATTGATCAGTCTGCTGTAGGACAATCCTTCCACTCTAGATTGTGCGTTAATACGGGCAATCCATAACCGACGGAATGTACGTTTCTTCACACGACGGTCACGATAGGCGTATTGACCTGCTTTTGTTACTGCCTGAGTCGCAACACGATAAACTCGACTGCGGGCTCCGTAGTAACCTTTTGCTTGCTTTAGAACTTTCTTGTGTCGGCGATTAGCTTCAACACCACGTTTTACTCTAGCCATTTTATTCTCCCACCAATATTAGTTGTGTGATTTATACATTACGTAACATGCGATCTACCCGAGGCTTATCCGCAGCATTTAGAATGCTGGTGCCACGCAATTGACGCTTACGCTTTGTAGTCATCTTGGTGAGAATATGGCTTTTGTGTTGGTGCTTATGCTTATAACCAGAAGCCGTTTTTTTGAAGCGTTTTGCAGCTCCACTATGAGTCTTACCTTTTGGCATTTCGTTTCTCCAATTGTAGTGAGGTTAAATGACAAGAAGATACGCCCGGACAGCCTGCCAAAAAATGTGGCTGAACGCGGGTCGCGTTAGTTACTTCTTCTTGCTGCGTGGTGCTAGTACCATGGTCATTTGACGACCTTCCATCTTAGGGTACTGCTCCACCTGGGCGAGTTCGGTAAGATCCGCTTCGACACGTTTCATCATTTCCATACCAAGCTCTTGGTGAGCCATTTCACGTCCACGAAACCGCAGAGTGACTTTGGCTTTATCACCATTTTCCAAAAACCGAACCAAATTACGCAATTTGATATCGTAATCACCCTGATCGGTTCCGGGTCGAAATTTCATTTCCTTTACTTGTGTCTGTTTCTGTTTCTTTTTCTGTAACGCAACTTTCTTCTTTATATCAAAGACATGTTTACCATAGTCCATTACTTTACAGACTGGAGGTTCGGCATCTGGTGAAATCTCCACCAAATCCAAGGTCTCTTTCTGAGCTGTTTCCAAGGCTACTTCGAGGCTTACAACACCAACTTGACTGCCATCTGAGGCGACCAATCGTACTTCGGCCGCAGTTATATCGTCATTAAGACGAGCCCGTTTACTGTCTTTTTTAATACGCTTTACTCCGTTTCAACAAAAACACGCCCACGGCGTTCAGAGGACTCAGTAAATAGAGAATTAACTTGATCTAAGGACATACTGCCTAGGTCTTCTCCATCGCGAGTTCTGACTGCTACCGTGCGCGACTCTTTTTCTTTATCACCTACAACGAGAATGTAAGGAACTCGTTGCATTGAATGACCGCGGATTTTAAAGCCGATCTTCTCGTTTCTCAAGTCACAAATGACTCTAAATCCATTATTTTGCAATGATTTGGTCACTTCTGACGCATATTCGGCCTGAGAATCGGTAATATTGATTACCGCAGCCTGTTCTGGCGCTAACCAAAACGGAAAAGCGCCCTCATAATTTTCAATTAAAATACCAATAAATCGCTCAAAAGATCCCAATATTGCCCTGTGTAACATCACCGGAGTTTTACGACTTCCATCCTCAGCCACATACTGGGCATCCAATCGGCCCGGCATTGAGAAATCAACCTGTACTGTTCCCAACTGCCAAACTCGCCCGATGCAATCTTTCAGCGAAAATTCAATTTTAGGCCCATAAAAAGCTCCTTCTCCGGGCAACTCCTGCCACGGTAATTCTTTTGCATCCAAAGCATCTGCCAAGGCCTTTTCAGCGCGACTCCAATCTTCATCGGATCCTACTCTCTGCTCTGGGCGTGTGGACAGACGATAAATAATTTCATTAAATCCAAAATCAGCGTAGACCTCATGTAAGAAGTCAATAAACTGAGCCACTTCAGGCTGGATTTGATCTTCAGTGCAAAAAATATGCGCATCATCTTGGGTAAAGGAGCGCACTCGCATTATTCCATGGAGCGAACCAGAAGGCTCATTGCGATGGCATGAACCAAATTCAGCCAGACGCAGAGGCAAATCACGGTAACTCTTCAATCCTTGATTAAACACCTGTACGTGACAGGGGCAGTTCATTGGTTTAATCGCATAATTCCGATCATCAGTTGAGACTGTGAACATGTCATCACTGAATTTGTCCGCGTGACCAGATTTCTCCCAAAGACTGAAATCGACAATTTGGGGAGTTTTTATTTCTTGATAACCTTTTTCAATCTGCTTTTCACGCATGAATTTTTCAATTGTATTGTAGATACTCCAGCCCTTCGGGTGCCAGAAAATCGACCCTTGAGCCTCTTCTTGCATATGATACAAATCTAGCTTCTTATTAATTTTTCTATGATCTCGCTTTTCGGCCTCCGCCAGGCGATTTATATAAGCCCTTAGCTCTTTCTTATTAGCCCAAGCAGTACCATAAATGCGTTGCAACATTTCATTACTGTTATCTCCACGCCAATAAGCACCTGCTACCTTAGTTAGTTTAAAAACAGCAAGCTTGGCTGTGGAGGGAACATGGGGGCCTCGGCAAAGATCAATAAAGTCTCCCTGGCGATACAAACTAATCGGCTCATTCGTAGGAATGCTTGTAATGATTTCAGCTTTATAACTTTCTCCAATGCTCTTGAAAAAGTCTGCAGCCTCATCCCGGTTCCACTCTTCCCGAGAGATAACGAGATCCGACTTAACTAATTCGCTCATGCGAGCTTCAATAGCTTCTAGATCTTCAGGGGTAAATGCACGCTCAAACGCAAAATCATAATAAAAACCATCTTCAATAACTGGTCCAATAGTGACCTGCGCTGAAGGGAAAAGTTGCTTAACTGCCATAGCCATAAGATGGGCAGTTGAATGGCGAATAATAGAGAGAGCTTCATCTGAGCGATCTGTCAGTATAGACACGTTGGCGTCGACGTCGATTAGATATGATGAATCAACTTCACGACCATCTACGACTCCGGCTATAGTCGCCTTAGCTAGACCTGGGCCAATATCTCCGGCAACGTCAATAACCGATACGGGCGCATCGAAGGATCGCTGCGAACCATCAGGAAGGGTAATAAGGGGCATAAAAGAGTCCTTTTCAGTGGTGACCCCTACCAAAGGCCACATGATTTATCTGTTCAAGGCGGCATTTTACTCTCTACGCACTCAGTTACAAGGACTTGTTGGCGTTTTTTGATGTAAAGATCAATCTTGCAATTGCCGTGAAATAACCCTATAAAGCGCAATCTCAGAAACTAAAAACGCGATGCCATGTTCAAAATTTACGTTGATGCCGATGCATGCCCCATAGTCATCAAAGATATTCTCTATCGAGTATCACAGCGCACTGGCATCCAAGTCATTCTAATCGCCAACCAACCGCTATCAACCCCACGTATTCCAACCGTCAAAAGCATTCAGGTTGGATCAGGTTTTGATGTTGCCGATGATCATATCGTTAAATTAGTGGAAGCAAATGATCTAGTCATCACTGCAGATATACCACTTGCATCAGAAGTTATTGAGAAAGGCGGCATGGCTCTAAATCCCAGAGGAGAACTTTATACATCAGGAAATATCAAAGCTCGCTTGAACATGCGTGATTTTATGGACACCATGCGGTCTAGTGGCTTGCAAGTTGGTGGCGGGCCACCACCTCTGAGTCAAAAAGATAGAATGGCTTTTGCTAACGCATTAGATCGCTATATCGCAACCCATCAAAAATAACACTGGGAAAGTGTGATTTTAATCACACATCAAAGGTTTGTTTACCAGCATCAAAAACTAATCGATTATCCTTACGGCCTCTATTTTTCCGACGTCTGCAACGGCGTCCGCAGTTAAACACCATACGAAAGGGACCGTCTATCATGTTTAAGAAAAAAGACCTTGCCATCGCCATTACCATGGCTCTATCTGTTTCACCCGCCGGCTTTGCTCAAACGCCGATAGCTAAACCCGTGGAAAAGCCGCCTGCGACAGGCTCTGAGACTGGAGCAGGAGCAGGAGCAGGAGCAGGAGCGGGAACAATAGCAGGAATTCCTATTGTTACTGCGGCTGTTGTCGGTGTTGTAGGTGTTGTAGGTGTTGTAGGTGGAATAGTACTGCGTAACCTAGTGGCCGGCAATGATCCTACGGGTACTACGGGTACTACGGGTACTACGGGTACTACGGGTACTACGGATACTACGGGAACGACTGGGACTACGAGCACGAGCTCTACCTCAGGAACATAATTAGCTCCACAAGAATAGGAAAGGGCATCTCTGGTGCCCTTTTTTATTGACTCAACAGAAATTACCCCAAAGCTTATCCTGTAACTAAGGCAGCTTCAAAACCTACTTCTTTACTTTAAGTAGTCGTCTGATTTGAGCTGCAGTGAATGGCCAACCCTTCTCTGAACCATCTGGAAAAATCACTACGGGGATTCGAATTGCATAGGCCTCCTCGAGATCCTTGTTACCGTGAATGCTTACCTCAACCAGCTCCCAATTCTTCTCAATAACCAGCGGGTTGAGCATCGCTTTTGCCAGATCACAAAGATGACAATTAGATCCTGTTAAAAGCGTAAGTTGATGGATCATATGTTTTTACCTATAAAATTCAATAAAACCGAGGTCAGAAGAAGAGCTCTTAGACTCACTCATGCTACATGTGTTAACAACCATTGATGGAACGCCTTAACAGCTGGCTGCTTAAGGTTCGCTGGAGGGCAAACAAAATGGTAAGCATTACTAGAGACGAGTTCATGATCAAATAAGCGAACCAACCGACCCGACTGAATATGATCCGCAACGAAAGGTGATGACCCCAACGCGACGCCCTGTCCATCCAGTGCTGCTTGAATAAGAACATTAGTATCATCAATAATTGTGCCTCTATGGGCATTGACGCTAACTGCGTCTTCTTGATTTAACCAATTTTCCCAACCTTTATAGTCCGCATCATGCAGCAAGGGAAATGTGGCTAAATCTAAGGGCTGTTTAATCATCTTTTTTTTATTTAGCAACGAAGGACTGCACACCGGGAAAAAATCTAAATATATCAGAGGAAAACATTCAACATCCTTCCATTCGCCACCACCATAGGTTAGTGCTACATCAACATCCTCATTTCGAAAATCAACTGGCTTACTCGAATGAGATAAATTCAAATCAATATCAGGATACATGTCACGAAATTGCTTTAAGCGAGGAGAAAGCCATTTCGCAGCAAAGGAGGGAGCTAACCTAACCTTGAGCATCTGACGGCCAAAATTTTGTCTGATACTAACAATTGTTTGTGCAATTTCATCAAACGCAGGCTGCAATGTGATGTACAGCTCTTCGCCCTCTTCAGTCAATGATAATCGCCGATGCAGTCGAGTGAACAACTTAGTAGCGAGATAAACTTCAAGCGATTTAATTTGATGACTTACAGCGGCCTGAGTTACACATAATTCCTCTGCCGCAACAGTGAAGCTTAGTGATCTCGCCGCAGCTTCAAATGCTTTTAAGCTATTCAAGGGGGGTAACTTTCTTCCCATGCACACAACCTTTTCATATCTAAATAAACAATTACTATTTAACATTAGAATATCTAATCTATAAAGTAAAAAATTTCAATTGATAATGGATAGGTAATAACACCAAAATAATGGCATAGTCTGATAATAATAATCTTCAAAACCCACTAGAGGTTCGGAGTACTAAAATGACAAAAAGATCTGGCGGCCGGAAGGCAAGAATTATTGAACGAAAAGCACCTCTTCCAAACAATGAGAAGCCCGTACTCCCGGGCGAAATTGGTGGCACATACCAACCTTTAAAACAGAGCGACATGTTCGCCATCCATGAAAATATTTTAACTATTTTGGAAACTATAGGCTTTGCTCAAGCAACACCTCACTGCCAAGAAACATGCGTTGCCGCGGGAGCAATCATGGGAACAGATGGGCGCTTGCGGATGCCTCGAGAATTAGTGCAGCGCACGCTGCAACTCGCTCAACGAGATCTAGTTTTTCACGCTCAAGATCAGAAAAGTGACTTAGACCTCAGTGGACAACGAGTTCATTTTTCCACTGCCGGGGCTGCAGTTATGGTTGCTGACCCGACAGAGAATAGTTATCGGGAATCAAGAGCTCAGGATCTATATGATATGGCACGTATTACAGATAGGTGTGAGCATATTCATATGTTCCAAAGAACTTGTGTTCCTCGAGACATTGAAGATCCAAGAGCATTAGATCTTAACTCTTTGTACTGCTCGATTATGGGGACCACCAAGCATGTAGGTGTCAGTTTCACTGCCGCGCAGCATGTCCAAGATGGCCTGCGCTTACTTCATCTTGTCGCTGGCAGCGAGGCAAAGTGGCGAGAACGTCCATTTGTGAGTATGTCGAACTGCTTTGTGGTTCCTCCCATGAAATTTGCCGAAGAATCTCTGGAGTGTCTGCGTGTGGGAGTGGAAGGCGGCATGCCTATTTTGCTTTTATCCGCAGGGCAAGCCGGTGCTACTGCACCAGCAAAATTAGCTGGCGCTGTTTCACAAGCATGGGCAGAATGTATTGGTGGTCTGATTTATGTCAATGCAATACGACCTGGGGCCCCTGCTATTATAGGCACCTGGCCTTTTGTTTCAGACCTTAGGACCGGAGCAATGAGCGGTGGTTCACCAGAACAAGGCTTGCTTTCTGCCGCTTGCGCTCAAATGGGCAATTACCTAAATTTACCCACCGGCACTGCTTGCGGGATGACTGATGCAAAACTTCCTGACTTCCAAGCCGGTGCAGAAAGAGCTTATACCGCGGTCGCCGCTGCTATGGCTGGAGGAAATATTGTCTACGAGGCAGCTGGAATGTATGCAAGCTTGATGGGAACATGCCCAGAAAGTCTCATCGTTGATAATGATGTTCTCGGCGCATGTCTTCGCATGACTAAAGGGATTAATGTGGATGAAGATTCGCTTAGCTTAGAGGTAATAAGGGATGTCTGTTTGAACGAAAAAGGTCATTATCTAGGGTCAGACCAGACACTATCTGTTATGCAGAGTGAATATATTTATCCCGAGTTGGGCAACCGTTCTAGCCCTAACGTCTGGATGGAAGAGGGCAAACCTAATCTCATTGATAATGCAGTGAAACAAAAAACACAAATACTCCAAAATTGGTTCCCTGATCACATCAGTGATGACCTAGATAACCGTATCAGACAAGAATTTGATATTTTTCTCTCAAAAGAAGCGATAGGCAGGTCTAAATAATCAAGGCCAAGGAAACTGTCATAAACCACAGGAATTTTGCAGAATGAAGACCCATGCTCGCGTTGTAATTATTGGTGGTGGCTCACTTGGGGTTAACCTGATGTACCATCTCACAGAAGAAGGATGGACCGACGTAGTATTAATAGAAAAAGGAGAGCTTACCAGCGGATCTACATGGCATGCTGCTGGACTATGTACTAATTTTAATGGGAATCATACGCTGTCAAAAATTCATGAGTACACCATTAAACTTTATGACGAGATATTGCCAGAAAAAACCAAACTCCCCTCCTCATTTCATCGCTGCGGTAGTTTGCGGGTTGGTTACTCAGAAGTTGAAGAACAGTGGTTTCGTAATATTGTTAGTCGCTCGCACAATGTGGGCTGCGAAATGCATTTTGTTAGCAAGGAGGAGGCCTCAGAACTAAATCCCTTTATGGATTTTGATCAGGCTCGATCGATTATCTATACGCCCAATGACGGTCATGTTGACCCTAGTTCCGTAGTAATGCCTCTGTCTCAGCTAGCGCGAGAACAGGGTGCTACGGTGAGTCGTTTCAACAGAGTGCTAGATATCAATGTCTTAGATTCTGGCGAATACCAGGTCATTACAGAAAAAGGGAATATTATTGCAGAACATGTGGTTAACGCTGGTGGATGTTTTGCTCCCGAGGTAGGCGCCATGGTAGGCGCACACGTGCCCATTGTTAATCTTGAACACCAATACCTTGTAACTGATGATCATCCAGATATCGCCTCATTAATGCAGGAATTACCCGTCATTAGAGACTCGACTGCAGCAGCTTATCTTCGCCAAGAAGGCAAAGGGATACTTATTGGGCCCTATGAAACCCGAGGCTCAAAGCCTTGGGCCATTAACGGTATGGATTGGGGGTTTGATCGTGAACTTTTTGAAGGCGATTTGTTACGTCTAATGCCATGGTTAGAGCGATGCATGGAATTAATGCCCATATTTAAAGAGGTCGGCATCAAAAGTATCATTAATGGTCCGATCACTCACACACCAGATGACAACCTTTTAGTTGGACCCGCAGCGGGGCTACGTAATTTTTGGAACCTATGTGGCGCGAGTATAGGTATAGCTCAAGGTGGTATCGGTAAATACTTGGCGCAATGGATGGTACATGGCCAAACCGAACTCAACATGAACTCACTAGATAGTCGTCGCTTTTCCACGTGGGCCGATAAAACCTATTGCATCACACGAGCAATCGAGTCCTATGAACGCATGTATGCCTCGGCCTGCCCGAATGAGAATCGCCCCCATGGACGACCTATTAGAGTAAGCCCTCTACACACTGTCCTTGCCCAAAAAGGTGCGGTTCATAGTGTTGTTGCCGGCTATGAAAAACCGGGTTGGTTCAAAACCGAAAGTAATCAATTTGAATCTCATACTTGGGCTCACAATGAAGCTCATAGTGCTGTGGCTAGCGAATGTGAGGCGGTTCAGAAGAGCTGCGGTGTTGCTGATCTATCGGGCACGGCTAAATTCCGTATAACCGGCACTGATGCCCATTCTTTTTTAGATCATTTGTCGAGTAATTCTCTGCCATCAAAGGTTGGCCAAATAGTACTAACTCTTTTTCATGCTCCCAATGGGGGCATCATGGCGGAGCAAACGATTAGTCGTATAGGAGATAATGATTACATCCTGATGGGAGCGATCAGTTCTCAGTACAAAGATTATCAATGGTTACAATGGCATAGTCATGATTTTGATATCAACATACAAGATCTTACCGATTCATGGGGTGGTCTTCTGGTAACAGGCCCTAGAGCTCGCGATATCTTGGAGTTGTGTACTTCAGAGGATTTGAGTAACCAAGCGTTCCCTTGGCTGACCTGTAAGATGATACAACTCGACTCAGCCGAAGTTCTTGCGTTACGGGTGTCATATGCGGGGGAATTAGGCTGGGAAATCCATATGCCTAACTGGCAGGTTATATCGATCTATGAGACGCTCCAGTTTCATGGGCGATCTTTTGGTCTCAGGGATTTTGGAGGACAAGCTTTAAATAGCATGCGAATGGAGAAAATGTATCGCGCTTACGGACATGAATTTACCGAAGAAATATCGGGCCTTGAAGCCGGCATGGATCGATTTATTAACTTAGACCGAAAGTTTATCGGGTCAGAAAATCTTCTTCGCCGCTCTGCTGAAGGCTTGCAATCAAAGTTAGCTTACTTGGTTTTTGATGATCAAATTCCCGCGGAATGCTTCGGTAATGAAGCGGTATTCTGCGATGGTGAATTGGCCGGTATCGTAACCGGTGGCGCTTATGGTCATCGCGCAAATCAAAGTCTTGCTTTCGCTTATATTGATTCAGGCCTTTGTATATCAGGTCAGCAGTTAACGGTCGACACGTCTCTTGGCTCGCGACGCTGCCATGTAAGAATGGATGCGATCTATGATCCTGAAAACAAGAGCCTCAGAGACAAAAGTTAAAAAGTGATGATTAACGATAACCTTATCAATAAACGCTTCTATTCAGTCGGAGTTTAATCTGTGGCGAAGTTAACTGATCTTCCCGAAAAAGCCGAAGTTGTCATTATTGGCGGTGGAATCATTGGGTGCTCTATTGCCTATCATTTGACAAAACGAGGAATGAAAGATGTCGTTTTACTCGAACGCAAACAGCTAACCTGCGGGACCACATGGCATGCAGCGGGGCTAGTCAGTATGCTTTGGCCAACCCCTACTCTGACGGAACTCGCCAAGTACAGTCATGAACTCTATGCACGCCTAGAAGAAGAAACAGGTCAAGCAACAGGTTATAAGCAAATTGGAAGTCTCTCCATTGCCCGCACTGCGGAACGCTTAGAAGAGCTTAAGCGCCTTGCGTCAGTTGAAGCAGTATTTGGTGTTGAGGCTGAAATGATTAGTTTAGGTCGGCTAGAAGAGTTATACCCAGGTATTAATCCTGATGGCATATTAGGTGCGATGTATATTCGTCAAGATGGCCAAACAAACCCAGTGGACACCACAATGGCCCTAGCTAAGGGAGCGCGTATGGGTGGTGCTGCTATCTATGAAAACACCAAGGCTGAGGAACTCTGTATTGAAAATGGAGCAATTGTTGGTGTTCATACTGATCGGGGCTTTTTAAAATCATCAACAGTTATACTTTGCGGAGGCATGTGGTCTCGTGAGATAGCTAAGAGTGTTGGAGTAGAGCTTCCACTTCATGCTTGCGAACATTTTTATGTTGTCACAGAGGAAATGGATGGCCTTACGCCAAGACCGGTTTTGCGGGATTTTGATAAAGGAGTTTATTTCAAGGAAGATGCAGGAAAAATGCTGGTCGGCTGGTTTGAGCATAACGCCAAAGGACTATCCATGGATCGAATTAGTGAGGACTTTTGTTTTGATCAATTTCCCTGCGATATGGAGCATATCGAAGAATATTTAATCAGAGGTATGGAGACATTTCCAAAATTTGGTGAGGTCGGTATAAGAACATGGTTTAACGGTCCTGAAAGTTTTACTAGTGACAATCTTCATCTCATGGGGCCAACTCCAGAAGTTGACAACCTTTATGTTGCCTGCGGTCTTAATTCGAAGGGTATCGGAGCCGGAGGCGGTTTAGGCAAATTAATGGCAGATTGGGTTGTTGACGGTTATCCGTCTGGCGACATATCAGAATGCGATGTAACTCGACATCATCCTTGTCAGCGCACTGATCAATATGTTGCAGAACGCATACCAGAGGCTTTAGGACACACCTATGCAATGCACTGGCCCTATTACCAATACCACTCGGCGCGAAACCTTCAGCAATCTCCTTTGCATGAAGTACTGAAGGATCACGGCGCATGCTTTGGTGAAGTTGGAGGGTTTGAGCGACCCAACTGGTTTGCTAAACCAGGACAAAAAGCTGAATACATATATAGCTACCGACGGCAAAATTGGTTTGCTAATACAGCCTCAGAACATATGGCTGTTCGAGAGACCGTAGGGTTATATGACATTTCCTCCTTCGGCAAGTTCGAAGTCTCAGGCAAAGATGCACTCACAACACTACAAATACTTAGTGCAGCAAACATCGATGTCCCTGTTGGTAAAGTGGTATACACCCAGTGGTTAAATCAGAGAGGTGGAATTGAAGCAGACCTAACGATTTGTCGTGTAGCTTCAGATAAATTTTGGGTTGTTACCAGCATAGGCTCATTTAACCGCGATTGGTGGCATTTAAAGAAGCATGCTCAGGGAGATACAAAAGTAGAAAATATCAGTGCCGCTTATGCATGCATGGCGCTCCAAGGACCCCTATCTCGTCAGCTACTTGAAAGCGTGACTGATATTGATCTTTCTTTCGATGCTTTTCCATTTGGCACAGGGCGGCATGCCAATATTGGAGGACACCTATGCTGGTTACAACGCATCAGTTATGTCGGAGAGCTCGGATGGGAGATTATGGTTCCAGCCGATAATGCGGAAAAGCTTTATACAACTCTTTATCAGGCAGGCAAATCATTCTCACTACAAAATGTAGGCCTTCATGCGGTCAATAGTTTACGACTAGAAAAAGGCTTTAGGCACTGGGGTCATGATATAGGTTCACATGACAACCTTCTTGAAGCTGGGCTGAATTTTGTTGCCGATATGACATCAGGTGATTTTATTGGCTACCAAGCATTGATGACTCAGAGAAGTAAGGGAGTACCCGAAAGGCGACTTGTCCAATTTCGATTAGAAAACCCTGATCCTCTGCTGTACCACAACGAGCCTATAGTGATGAATGGTGAGATTGTTGGTTACCTGACCTCAGGAGCATTTGGTCACGCTGTTGGGAGTTCAATTGGGATGGGTTATGTCAATGTACCTCTTCTTTCGAACGAAATAATTAGTGCGGCTGAGTTTGAGATCGAGATAGCGCTTGAACGTTTCTCCGCACAGGCTAGCCTGAGAGGGTGGTACGATCCTAAAGGCCTAAAAATGAGACAGTAGTTATTCTTGTTTATGCTTGCTCTTTACTTCCAAATTGCTGGTTGCGGGTGATTAACCAAACATTATGAATACGAGGATTTCGCTCAAAGTCCATATCCAGCGTTTGTGGTGTAATATTCTGACAATTAAATTGGCGTAACGTTAACTCATCCATCTTAAATTTACGGAAATTATTTGAAAAAATTAAAGTACCACCCGGTGCCAGTTTAGCCATTGAGGATCGAATCAAATCACCGTGGTCTCTCTGGATATCGAGTACAGAATCCATTTTCTTGGAATTAGAAAAGGTCGGTGGATCAAGAAAAATTATATCGTACTGCTCTTGTTCAGACTCCAACCATTTCATACAGTCAGCTCGAAGCAACTTGTGCTTGCTAGATCGCAAACTATTTAAATCATAATTACGTTGCGCCCAATCCAAGTAGGTATTTGACATATCAATACTCAAAGAGCTGGCGGCTCCAGCAAGGGCTGCCTGCACAGAAGCTGCAGCGGTATAGCAAAATAAATTAAGAAACCTTTTCCCCTTTACCATCTCACCTATCATCGACCTCACAGGCCGATGATCTAGAAACAATCCTGTATCAAGATAATCCGACAAATTGATTTCAAAAATAGCCTTGCCCTCTGACACTGTAAAAGTATCACTTGACCCCTCGCTAAGTTTCTCATATTGACTGTCGCCTTTTTGGCGCCGCCTTTCTTTATAGTAAATCTTGCCAGTGAAATTTGCAGAAAACTCTTTGACGGCCTGTTTGATTTCTCCAAAGCGTTCTCTAGCTACTTTCTCTGATATTGTGCTAGGGGCTACATATTCCTGCACATAAATCGAGTGGTCATAGACGTCTATCGCGACGGCGTACTCTGGAATATCCGCATCATAAAGCCGATAACAACTCACATCAGATTTTTTGTACCAACTCTCTAGTTTTCGTCTGTTCTTTTTTAGTCGATTGAGTACCATCTTAGCGCCTAACGTCAGCGCTTGAGCCGGTGCTGGAGTACTTAGCCTAGCGGCAATTTGCGCTGACTTGGATGTCATATCTTCAAAAACCAATAATTTACAGGGAATGGTTCCATTGAATAGACTGTATTGCTTTGTCGGAGAGAGATCTGTTTCACGTCCTAGATCGACGTTCCCAGTAAACACAGCTGCCCTCCAGCCATGAAAGTTTTTCTGTAAAACGGCGCCCAATTTTTGGTATAGCGGAATTAACTCCTCCATCTCACCTAAACGGGCACCATAGGGCGGATTAGTCAATAACAGCCCTCTTTCTGCTGTGGGCTTCCCAAACTGATCTATAGGCTTGTGCGCTAAACGAATGTGGTCATCAAGCCCAGCATTTTCAATATTTTTAGTCGTGTACTCAAGTACACGCGGATTGGCATCATACCCACGAATATCTAACTCCAACTCTTCAAGGCCAATTGCTTTACGCTGATGGGACTCATCAATTAAAGCCTGCCAAAGTTCGGCGTCATGTTGTAGCCAGCTGTCAAAACCATAGCGCTCGCGAAGCATTCCCGGCGCTATATCCGCAGCCATCATCGCCCCTTCAATAAGCAATGTACCACTTCCGCACATAGGATCTAACAGAGCCCCACCCTCTGCAGCCATTGCTGGCCAACCGGCCCTTAGCAATAAAGCAACTGCCAAATTTTCCTTGATCGGTGCACTACCCTGACCAGTACGATATCCCCTACGATGAAGACTTTCTCCCGATATATCCAGAGAAACTGAAACGCGGCCCTTGTGCTGCCTAACTTGAATGCGAATGTCCGGATTCTTGGTATCTACACTTGGGCGTTCACCTTCAATACGGCGAATACGATCAACAATCGCGTCTTTAACTCGTTGTGATCCGTACATCGTGTTGTCAACTAAGCGTGAGGTGCCTATAAAATCTATCGCGATACTTTGAACCGACGAAAAATGCTGTTCCCATGGAATGTCATTGCACTCTCGATACAAATCATCCGACTCCTTGAGCATAAAACTGTGCAAGGGCATTAAAATTCGATTAGCAAGGCGCGACCATAGGCAAGCTCTGTAAGCAAGCTCCAAAGAGCCATTAAAATAAACCGCAGCCACGGTTTCTTTTACCCCTTCAGCTCCCATAGCAATGAGCTCTTCAGATAACAATAATTCTAGTCCTTTAGGACAGGTGGCTAACCAATCGTTTTTTAAAGATACCTGCGTCACTTCATTACCCTTTTCATTACTTCAAGCTATAACCTTAGATTTGCATATACCAAAAACGTCTGAACGAATCTGACAAACATTAGTCTAAAATTACGCGTTCCTAAGAAAGCGCGTATGATATAGGTGTTTAAACTATTTTGTTTAGAAATAAACATTGGTACGCAGTCAAGTCGAAAAATTACGCTGTAGAATAGCTTTAACACAACCCTATATTACCTTTGATCTAAGTAGAACAGGAGTTGTCTATGAAGAAACACAAACGAGACCTGGAGCATCGTTCGTATGTAAAAGGTTATCAATCAGCAATTCAAGGTCGTTCTCTATCCCTTTGTCCCTATCAAGAAAACACAACAATGGCCTACCAGTGGTGTAGGGGTTGGCGTGAAGGTAGAGAGGATGGCTGGTCTGGCTATAACACCGCCACCTGCCAACATAAAGCGGGCAACCTGATTTTGAACCATTAGCAGTTAATTCAAAACAAATACAGCAACGATAAACCATTTATCGTTGCTGAAGACAACTCAGTTATCCACGGATGCTTGTACCAAATTGAGAAGTTCTCTCAGGGCAACTGAAATCATTGCAAAGTCAGACTGGGGTACCTTGCGTAGATCCTTTATCATAAGTTTCCAGCGGTGAATCAGCTCTTTTTGTTCTGCTTGCCATTTATTCATCGCAGAGGTGCCATTGGACTCTCTTTTACACAAACAAGCTGTTAATCTTCTTCGCTGACTCTCTAGATCATCAACATAGGTTTCTCGAGCGAGATCCTGCCAACGACTATCTGGCTGCAAATCAACTATTTGAGCCATAAACCAGTCCAGTGATAAAAACTCTCCTAAATCAAAATAGACCTCAGCCACTTTTTGCACCGGCGTCTCGAGCTGCAGGGCTGTCTGAACAACACCCATGCTCATAAACATACTATCATTGGCTGCTAGTTGTTCAGCTAATTTAAGCTCTACCCCCATATCGGTTAGCTCGTCTCTCTCATCACTCCAAAGCGTCTTCCACTGATCTTTTTGTAACCGAGGGAGCTCTGCTAACAGAGTTTGTGTGGGGCTTCCATAGTCAGCTATAAGGGATGCACAATCTAGACTCAGCCTATGATTGCGAAGAAACCAACGGGTCGCCCGGCGTGCTAATCTTACTAAAATATGTAATAACTCTAACTCTGTCGCTGCTGGTAACCTCGGGTTATGCTCTTCAATTTGCTGCCAGAGGCGTTTAAGCCCGAGCACTTCTATGACCACGGTATATGCTCTGATAACATCCTCCGCAGACGATCCAGTGGATTCCATCTGCCTGAAGAAAAAACTAAATCCAACACGATTGACCAAGTCATTTACAACTTGATTAATAGCTATTTCATTGGCTAGGGAATGAGCTTCGACTGCCTCACCAAATTGAGACACAAGCGCCTTAGGGAAGTAATTCGTCACCGCACTCGCAAGCCAAGGATCACTTAATAGATCTGAGCCAGCTAACGCCTCTTTCAGAAGCACTTTTGAGTAACAAATTAATACAGATAGTTCTGGTCTAGTCCAACTGGGTTGATGCCTATTGATTCTGTCGGTGAGCTGCTCGTCGGAAGGTAAAAACTCTAAATCACGATCAAGTTGATCCTCTTGCTCAAGCCAACTTAAATATCGTTGGTACTCTGAATGATGCTGCTGACTTCGCGCCATCGCCAAGCTAATAGATTTGGTCTGTCTCAGGTTATTATCTAAAACTAAAGAGGCTACATCTTCAGTCATCGACTCCAATAGTATATTTCTTTCCTGAACATCTATATTCCCTACCGCAACCTGTTTATTGAGCAGTATCTTAATATTTACCTCATGGTCTGAACAATCTACCCCAGCAGCATTGTCGATAAAGTCAGTATTACAGAGCCCTCCACGCAAACAAAACTCCACTCGCCCACGCTGGGTCATCCCTAAATTCCCACCCTCACCGACTACCTTGCATTGTAACTCCCGACCATCGACTCGCAGTCCGTCATTTGCTCGATCTCCAACCTCTGAATTGTTTTCCGAAGATGACTTGATATAGGTTCCAATACCCCCATTCCAAATCAAGTCAACTGGTGCCTTCAAAATATGGTTAATAAGCTCTGTTGGAGTTAACTCGTCTGCATCAATAGCAAATCGATTTTTTATCTCGGGGGTTAACGTGAGAGACTTGGCATTCCTTGAATAAACTGCACTACCCTCGGACATTAGATCTTCGTTAAAGTCTTCCCAGGTTGTCCTTGGAGTATCAAAAAGCCGCTGCCTTTCTACGAATGTTGCCCTAGCGTCAGGTGATGGGTCAACAAAGATGTGGAGATGATTAAACGCTGCCACTAACTGAATGTGTTCAGACAGAAGCATGCCATTACCAAACACGTCGCCACCCATATCTCCAATACCAACCACGCTGAAGTCTTCAGTCTGGATATCTACTCCAATCTCATGAAAATGTCTTTGCACAGCAACCCATGCGCCGCGGGCTGTAATCCCCATGCCCTTATGGTCGTAACCATTGCCACCCCCGGAAGCAAATGCATCCCCCAGCCAGAAATTATTTGCTTCAGAAATTTCATTCGCTGTATCAGAAAACGTCGCGGTCCCTTTGTCCGCTGCTACTACAAGATATGGGTCATCTCCATCGCGACGAACAACTTCAAGTGGCGGCACTAGCTGTTCGTCAACCATATTGTCACTGATATCTAGCAGCGCCTGTACATACAGCATGTAACTTGCAATACCTTCTTGAACAAAAGCTTCACGTCCCGCGGCCGGATTGGCTTGCTTAGCAACAAAACCGCCCTTGGCTCCTGTAGGGACAATCACCGCATTTTTTACTTGTTGAGCTTTGACTAACCCAAGTACCTCAGTACGGTAGTCTTCAATTCTGTCTGACCAGCGCAAGCCACCTCGTGCTACTTTTCCTCCCCGTAAGTGGACGCCTTCAACTCGTGGAGAGTAGACAAATATTTCAAAAACTGGCCGTGGCTTAGGTGCCAGAGTAATTCTTTGGGTTGCTAATTTAACTGAAATATAGGACTTAAAAGTGCCATCTTCAAAGGTTTGAAAAAAGTTGGTTCGCAACGTCGCCTGCACCAGTTCAAGATAGCCACGAATAACTTTATCTTCATTGATGTTTCTAATTGAGTCTAAACCAATTTGTATTTTAGAAACCAAACCAGCTGCTCTCTCTGACTCTCCTTCAGAGGCGTAACGTGGATCAAAGTAACTCTTAAATAAGGCAACTAAATTACGCGTGATGTCCAAGTGTCTGGAAAGAGTATCTGCGATAAATTCTTGACTATAGGGAACACTTAACTGCTTGAGGTAACGAGCATACAAACGGAGCATTGCGACAGCTCGCCAGTCGAGTCTTGCCCCTACTACCAATCGATTGAAGCTGTCATCCTCGGCATCACCTCGCCAAACTCGCAATAAGGCATCTTTGAAGCTGTTTTGCACTGCTGAAACATCTACGCTCACATCCAAAGAAAACTCTAAATCAAAGTCTTGCATCCAGATGACACCTTCAGACTCAGGGGCGATTGAATAGGGATGCTCCATGACTACTCTGAAACCCAAATTTTCGAGCATTGGTACCATATCTGAGAGTTCTAGAGGTTCGTTTCTGTGAAATAGGGTAACCCGCAGATGTTGCTCTAATTCTTGCTGATCTTGATAGAAATCAATAGCAAGATCATCGCTGCCATCAAGACGATCAAAAAGTGAAATATGCTGATGAGCATGATCAGGTCCATAAATCTCTTGATACGCACTGGGGAAAGCATTCTGAAAGCGTCTTGATAGAACAGCACCATCAGCTGCACCAAAGGCGCTAATGGACTGTTCGCTGAATACATCACTCCAACTTCTAGTAATCTTTTCAACCACGGCTTGTAGCGTTTCAGCATCAACCTCTAGGTATTTTTTATTTTCAATCTTGTAAACTAAACGAATTCTCACCAGTACTGAATCAGGAATGAAATGTGTGGTCAGCTCACTCTCAACCGCGCCCAGCTCCAGGCCAATTTTCTCCTCAATCTTGTCTCTGGTATTAGTATTAAAAGACTCGCGGGGTAAATACACTAAACAGCTAACAAACTTATTAAACGGGTCAGTATGAACAAAGACTTTAACTACCCTACGCTCATAGATCTGCCAGACTCCAATAGCAGTGGCTGCCAATACTTCTCTAGTCACATGTAAAAGTTCATCGCGAGGGTGTGAGTCCAATATAGTCAACAAGGCTTTGCCATCATGGCTTGCTGGATTAAATCCAGAATTTTCCATAACCCAACCAACTTTCTCGCGGAGTATAGGAATGCGCCTGGGACTATAGGAATAGAATTGGGCCGTGTAGAGCCCCAAAAACCTTATCTCTCCAACGGGGTCGCCGTCACTATTAAAGCGTTTAACCACGATATAATCAGAATACACATTACGGTGTACCTTCGAGCGTTTTGCAGATTTAGTAACCGTTAGTATTTGATCATCTTCGTAGAGACCTTTGACACCATCACTAAGTTCCTCTACCGACTCTTTGCGTAAATCACCGCGATATTTTTTAAGTAACCCGTAAGCACTACCTGCCTTCTCGCGCAGATAAACACTCTCGTTTTTTACCTCTAAATCAAACTCTGCACACCCAGTAAATACAAAGTACCCATCATAAATCCATTGCAAGAATGCCAAAGACTCATCTAGCTGCTCTACCTTAGGAGCATTAGTTTTCAGCTCTGCTATTAATAGCTCCAGCCGCATGCGCATGGGATCGAAACTGTCTACCACCGTAGAGACGTCATCCAGCACTAATGTTAGCTCACGCTGTAACTCTTCAATTTCTCTATCAGATAGTAAATCAACCTCTATAATCATTAATGCTTCGCGGTCAGCGTTCTCTACATAATCTGAATGAATACCTTCAATCGTTCCAAGATCATTACGCAACGCCCAAACCGGATTGCTCTGCAAGGTGTATATGTTTAAACCCCAGCGATTCAGAGCCATGCGCAGTGAATCAACTAAAAATGGCATATCACGCTGATCAACGTAAATAGTAGTGTAGTGATTAGACCAGCCATCGAGCTCTACGGTTGGATTAAATACTCGAATTTTGGCAGCTGAACCCTGAGAGTTGGGTCCTGAGGCTTCTAATGGTGGCTCCGCAAAACCATATAAGCCCCATATATTCCAAAAAATATCCTCTGCAGGGCGCTTTAAATAATCATCATCTGGATAGAAATGAATTGCATTAGCGGCAAAGTCGTTAAATTGCTTTTGCTTTTTTTTCGATAACTTTTTTGCCGCAATCTTGTTTAAAGACTGAATTAATGTCTGACGCCGATCATCTTGTTTCACTTCCATGGGAACAATTTGCAACCTTTTTACGTTTTTGAAGTCTGTAATGTAATAGCGATCAAATATCTGCTTCTAAGGTAACAAATTGCTTGGACTCTGTGCAAAAATATTAAGCATTTTTAACAAATAAATTACAGGTAAAATCTTTTCTTAGCAGTATTTGAACAATGTTTGTGTGTTTACTGCATAGCTATTAAACTCGACCCCCTCATCAGGTAACTCAGAACTAAAGTAGAGGTAACTTTTGCAACAAGATATCGCGCAACTCAGAGAATGGCTAGCCAATAAAATCGTCGGTCAAGAGCACTTAATCGAGCGACTAATGATCGCACTCCTTGCGGACGGTCATCTTCTTGTAGAGGGAGCACCTGGTCTGGCGAAAACAAAAGCCATAAAGACTCTTTCCGAAGGGTTAGAGGCCGACTTTCATCGGGTTCAGTTCACCCCCGATCTGCTTCCAGCGGACATCACTGGAAGCGACATTTATAGGCCGCAACAGGGGACCTTCGAATTCCAAGCGGGCCCTCTGTTTCACAATTTGGTACTTGCTGATGAAATTAATCGAGCACCGGCCAAAGTACAGTCTGCTCTTTTAGAAGCTATGGCAGAGCGGCAAATCTCAGTGGGCAAAAACACTTACCCACTGCCCGATTTGTTTCTAGTCATGGCGACTCAGAATCCAATAGAGCAAGAAGGTACATATCCTCTGCCAGAGGCTCAAATGGATCGCTTTCTCATGCATATATTGGTGGACTACCCTGCCCCAGAGACTGAGCGGGCTATACTTGCCCTATCAAGGCAAGAGGCGCTCAATGACGCTGGCACTGGCATTGAGCCTCTTTCCCAAAAAACACTATTTGCAGCGCGGCAGGCTGTTAACCAAATTCATATGACAGAGGCCGTCGAAGAGTATTTGGTACAACTTATTTTGGCAACACGAAACTCAGAATCCTACGGTGGGGACTTGGCTCAATGGCTCGATTACGGCGCTAGTCCACGGGCAACAATTGCTCTTGATCGTTGCAGCCGATCTCTAGCCTGGATGGAAGGTCGCGACTTTGTGACTCCCGATGACATTAGAGCTGTCGCCCATGACGTATTAAGACATCGCCTAATATTAAGTTTTGAAGCTGAAGCCAACGGGATTACAGCAAACCAAGTAATCGACAAACTACTTGATACAGTGCCATCAGCCTAATGAACTAACGCTAATGAGCCTAATCAATCAAGATCAACCACATCCTGCCACCGCTAATCTAAAAGATATGGTTAGACTGCGCTATGGAGCGCGGGATCTAACTGGCTTCCCGAAGGTTCAAGCACGTCAGATGCTGGCTGGAGGCCATAAATCGCGCTTTCGCGGACGAGGAATGGACTTTGATCAAGTGCGTATATATCAACCTGGAGATGATGTCAGAAGCATTGATTGGCGTGTCACTGCGCGTACTCAAACGCCGCATACCAAAATTTTTAGTGAAGAACGAGAAAGGCCTATCTTGGTTATTACTGATTTACGTAGCCCCATGTTTTTTGGAAGCAAAAGGCTAAAGTCGGTTGTTGCATGTGAGATTTCAGCTGCCCTTGCTTGGGCGGGACTATCAGCTAATGATCGTTCTGGAGGGATAATATTTGGAGAACAACACCAAATGGATGTTAAACCCCGTCGCAGCCATCATGCGGTACTACAATTTATCCATGGGCTCAAAGACTACAGCACCAAATTACTCGACCTGCAGGATCAACCGCCCACTGACCGCTATAGCATGGCCGAAATACTCGACGAGGCTCGGCATTTTGTTTCCCCTGGTAGCACTATCTTTATCGTAAGCGACTTTCACGACCTTAATGACGCCTGCGAACAGCATTTGTTTGCATTGGCCCGCCAGGGCAATCTAAATTTATGCCATGTTTTCGATAATATCGAACAACACCTTCCTCCTCCGTCCCTCTATGCAGTCAGTGATGGCGCTCAACATACACTGCTAGACACGAGTAACGCTAAATTGCGTGAACGTTTCAAACAAGCTTTTGAAGATCGAAGTCTGCGTTTAAGGAAACTTAGCGAAAAACTCTCTGCAGGCCTATTACCTTTTAATACTGACGATACAGTCATGAGCACACTGCGTCGTGCTTACGGCAAAAAGCGCAACAGTCGCCGTGGTAGCTGATCATGCAAGGTGATCCTCTAGCCGAGCTTCGCGGCATTCATTTGCCAGATCCTATATCCTGGTGGCCACTTGCTCCGGGTTGGTGGGTTTTAATCATTATATTCATTGCATGCGTAAGTTGGGCGCTTTGGCAGCTGTTAAAATCCTATAATAATAACCTCTATCGGCGACAAGCGATGGCGCAGTTATTACAGATAAAACATGACCTAAACCTGACCTCAACTCAAAGATTAGTCATGATTCTGGAAACACTTAAACAAGCCGTCAATAGTGCTTATCCAGACCAACACTTTAGTAGTCGTGATCTGGCAGCGTTTTTAAATTTTTTGCAAGCCAGTTGCAAAGATACTGTATTCCAGAATCTACCTATTGATCTTAATGCCCTGCTTTATGGCAGGCCTGATGACAGGCAAGAACATAATGAACTGACTGAGTCCATCATCAATAGTAGTGAGATCTGGATCAAACAACACTACTCTCAGGATAAGTTGAAGGAAATATCAACATGTTAAGCCTTATTTGGCCCTGGGCATTGGCGTTAGCACCCCTACCCTTTATCTACCGTTGGCGTCGCAAACCGGCTGAAACCAGCATAAGAGCCCTCAGAGCTCCAATGCTTACAGCGGCAGCCAGCGTGGAGCAGGTATCCTTAAAAGCGACCACCTGGCGCAACAGACTTTTGTTAATTTTACTCAGTCTATGCTGGGTAAGCGCTCTACTAGCCATTGCTCGTCCAGTTTATATCGGTGAGCCCGTAGCACTGCCTACAGAGGGACGCGATATTCTTATTGCTGTTGATATCTCAGGAAGTATGGAGCGAGAAGATATGGTCATTCGTGGCCAAACCGTTAATCGTCTGATGGCGGTTAAGTCAGTGGTTGGAGATTTTGTTATCAAACGTGCGGGTGACCGCTTAGGGCTCGTTTTGTTTGGCGAAAAAGCCTATTTACAAACACCATTGACATTTGATCGAGAAACAATGGAATCCTTATTGCTAGAAGCTCAAATTGGCTTTGCTGGCAACGGCACAGCAATAGGAGATGCAATTGGGTTATCTGTAAAGCGACTGCAAGATCGACCACAGGATCATCGTGTATTGATTTTAATGACCGATGGCTCAAATAATACAGGCGCTCTTAATCCCGAAGAAGCTGCTGATCTAGCACGTCGAGCTAAGGTAAAAATATACACTATCGGTATTGGCGCAGAACGACAGGAGCAGCGTGGGCTATTTGGTCGAACAATGGTAAATCCCAGTGCAGACCTAGACGAAAAAACATTAACCACAATTGCACAGGCCACTGGCGGTCAATACTTTCGTGCAAGAGATCCTCAGGAGCTAGCATCAATTTACGAGAAACTGAACCAACTGGAGCCTATTGAACAGGATGCCGAGACCATTCGACCTATCGTTAGTTTATTTCATTGGCCCCTGGGACTAGCATTTTGCCTCAGCTTAATTGTTTTTACGGCCAGTCAACGCAAAGGCGAGGTTGGTTACGGTAATGATTGAGAGTTTGACCGAAATTTTTGATACCTTTCATTTTTTACGGCCATGGTGGTTCTTGGGCTTGCTTCCCGTTGTTGCTGTCATTGGTTTTTATACTTGGCGAAAACGCAATGCTGGCAATTGGGAAACTATTATCAACCCAGAGCTTTTACCTTTTCTACTTCAAGGCTCAGGAGGAAAGCACGCCTTAAGCGGTCCCTGGCTTGTGGCATTTATGATCTCAGCTTGGATATTTTGCTGTCTGGGCCTTGCAGGTCCCGCCTGGCAACAGTTACCTCAACCTGTGCATAAGCAAGACTCCGCGTTGGTGGTAGTTCTAGATCTTTCTCCTTCAATGTTAGCAGAAGATATTTCGCCAAATCGTTTAGTCAGAGCCCGCTACAAACTGATCGATATCCTCACTCGAAGAACCGAGGGTGTGGTTGGATTGATTGTTTATGGTGGAGATTCACATACCGTGTCTCCTCTGACCGAGGATAGCAATACCATCATGAGCATGGTCCCCGTACTTGAACCAAATCTAATGCCAGAAACTGGCAGTAATGTGGAGGAAGGCTTGGCAAGCGCCATAGACTTAGCTGTGAGTGGAGGCTACCAGCAAGCCGATATTCTGCTAATCACTGATGGTATTGATAAATCTGCACTGAGTAATATTGCGCCAATTATTTCAGGTGAAGGTAACTACAGGCTTTCTATACTCGGTGTAGGCACAACTGATGGTGCTCCGATTCCTAGTTTTGCAGGTGGTTTTATCAAGAAGGCAGGCAATGTTATCGTCGCAAAACTGAACGTAGGAACCCTAAGAAAAATTGCTGCCAACAATGGTGGTTCCTATCAAACGCTAAGCGCCGATGATCGAGATATAGATAATCTTCTGGCTGGCATGGACTCACTGCTCACAAATAGCACACGAGAAACAGATCGTTCTTTCGATCTATGGGATGATCAAGGATACTGGTTGGTACTCTTGTTGCTGCCTGTGTTGCTACTCAGCTTTAGGAAAGGGTCAGTCGTGGTAATTTTAATTGCCCCACTGCTGTTCACTGCTCAGCCAGTTGAGGCTTTAGAATGGCAAGACTTATGGCAAACTCCCGATCAGCAAGCCTCAGAAGAGATGAAGGCGGAGAACTATGAGGCCGCTAAAGATCTATTTGAAGATTCTCGCTGGCGTGGCAGCGCTGCCTTCAAAGCCGGAGACTTTGATCAAGCAATAGCAGATTTCTCCCAAGATGATAGCGCGATCGGAGACTACAATCACGGTAATGCACTGGCAAAAGCAGGGGATCTCGAAGGAGCTATTGAGGCATACAATAATGCTCTGAGCAAAGAGCCTAAAATGGAAGATGCCAGGTTTAATCTAGATCTGGTTGAGCAGCTGAAGGATCAACAAGATCAGGACCAACAGAATCAAGAACAACAAGATCAGGACCAGCAGAGCCAAGAACAACAAGATCAGGACCAGCAGAGCCAAGAACAACAAGATCAAGACCAGCAGAGCCAGGAACAACAAGATCAGGACCAACAGAGCCAAGAACAGCAAGATCAGGACCAGCAGAGTCAAGAACAAAAAGATCAGGACCAAGAACAACAAAATCAGGATCAACAAAACGAATCTAATGAAGATCCTGCCCAGCCTGAGCAAGATAAGCCTGAGGACAAAAATGAAGCCGCAACAGAGGAAGAACAAAAAGAAGAGGTTTCTGTTGAAGAGTTGAGTGATGAAGAAAAACAGGAACAAGAAGCGATTGAACGCATACTTCGACGCATCCCCGATGATCCTGGCGGTCTCCTTCGTGCTAAATTTCGCCACCAAGCGCGGCAACGTAGTCAGAACCGAAGACCGCCCACTAACGAAGAGCGCTGGTAAATGAGTAACTATTTTAAAATAACTATCCGAGTTGTGAGTTTAGGTATTTTAGCCCTATTAACGTCACTAAGCTGGGCTAACTTAACAGCAAAAGTTGACCGTTCCGTGTTGGATAGTAACGAGACCCTTAGGTTAGAAATACGTTATGACGGCCAAGTATTTACCGGCGAACCAGACTTTAAGCCTTTATCCAACGACTTTGATGTCTTATCTAATAACCGCCAACAAAGTTACAGCAATGTTAATGGCAAAACTGAATCATTTACCGCCTGGACAATACAGCTGCGTCCCAAGAGAGCAGGAATATTATTAATTCCATCGATTAGTTTCAAAGGTGATATCAGTAATGCTTTGGAGCTACGGGTGCGAGCAGCACCTGCAAACCCAACTGCAGCAAACCCAGGTACGCAGCCCATATACACCGAAACTCTGGTGGATAACGATACTGTTTATGTTAACCAGCAAATTATCTTAACTCACCGCCTGTATACCTCAATTAACTTGAGAGATTACAGTCTCTCTGAGCTAAAAATAGCCAACGCCCTGCTTCATCGTCTAGGTGATACGACCTATCAGAAGGTGCTGAACGGCAGAACTTATTTGGTGTTGGAGGTAAAGTATGCAGTGTTTCCGCAATCTGCTGGGCAGTTAGAGATTCCAAGTCTGCGTTTTGGCGCCTATGAGGTAAATACTCGGAGTCAATTTGGTGTCTTCAATAATCGTGGCAATCAAGTTATTCGTGACACCGAGTCCGTGCAAGTGAATATTGAGGCTCCGCCAAGTCAAACTGCCGGGCTAGGTTGGATGCCGAGTAGCAAAGTTAGCTTAGAGCAACGCTGGAGTGGCGATCTAGAGAATGCTACGGTTGGCGAGCCCATTACACGTACTGTTACCATCACCGCTAAAGGACTTAGTAGTGCTCAAATTACGCCCTTGGAGGTACTCCAGAGCTCAGATTATCGTGTCTATCCAGACCAGCCTCAGCTCGATCAATCTCTCTCTAGTGAAGGTTTAACTTCAACGAGGATAGAGTCTTTTGCCTTGGTTCCAAACCAGTCCGGCGAAATAACCCTACCTCCTATCGAAGTGCGTTGGTGGGACATTAATGAACAGAGAGAGCAAATCTCGCGCTTGCCATCAACTACTCTTCAGGTGTTACCCAGTGTCAGCAATGCAGATGATGACCTAGCTAATGATGGCGCAATAATTGGCGCTACGGCGCTCTCAGGTAATGATCTTTCTGCTGAAAGCCCGATGATATCAAAGCCACCTAATTCAAACCTGATCTCTATTTCTTTAGCATTAAATGCAATTCTTGCTTCGCTAATTGTGGCAATGTTAATCGTACGAAAAACTCAAGCTCGCAGGGAGAACCAGGATTCCTCAATCGAATCTCAAGGCACTGCACTCCAGACACTACGGCAGCAGCTAAAAACAATAGAAGATGCGGCAAAAAGTGATGACCTTATGGCGATGCGTGATGCCATTTTAATGTGGGGTAAAACACTATTTGCTGAACGTCCACCAAAGACACTAAAAGCTCTCGCTGTTAGTTTAGAAGATAAAGATATTGAGCAACAATTTGAGCAACTCGATCGCCAGCTCTTTCAGGACAAAAACACTGATTTACCCGAACTCGATATAAAGTTATTACTGAGCCAAATTAAGCATCAATCAACTTTTAGCAGAGGGAGTAGTTCTCGAGATAAAGCGGGTCAAGCACTAAAAGATTTATATCCGACGTAAATAATATAGTCCGTTAGAATTAGATCTTGATACTCTTATACTTAAAGAAAAATAAAAGCTTTTGCGCAACCAAAGCTAATAAAAAATAAGGAATTACCATGGATACTGAAGAAAAGAGCAACCAGCTTGAGCATGAGACCGCACTTAATAATCAAACTCTGTATTGGCAAGCCAATTTGAAACTCCTCGCCAAACTCTTGGTGGTTTGGTTCGCCGTGTCTTTCGGTTGTGGGATCATTCTTGTCGATTGGCTCGATCAATTTACCATCGCCGGTTTTAAATTGGGGTTCTGGTTTGCTCAACAAGGTGCTATTTATGTGTTTGTTGCTCTCATTTTTGTCTATGCGCGACAAATGAAAATATTAGATAGACAGTTTGATGTCGGGGATGATGACAGCAATCAGGAGCCGCAATCATGAGCACACAACTACTAACTTATTTGTTTGTGGGCGCATCTTTTGCTCTCTATATAGGGATCGCAATTTGGTCACGAGCCGGATCCACCAAAGACTTTTACGTCGCCGGTGGTGGAGTGCACCCCGTAGTAAACGGCATGGCCACTGCTGCCGACTGGATGAGTGCTGCCTCGTTTATCTCTATGGCAGGCATCATTTCATTTATTGGTCGCGATGGTTCGGTTTACTTATTAGGTTGGACAGGTGGCTACGTCCTGCTGGCACTTCTTCTAGCGCCCTACTTACGTAAATTTGGACGCTTTACTGTTCCTGATTTTATTGGCGAGCGCTACTACTCCCAGGCTGCACGCATTGTTGCGGTGGTTTGTTTGATCTTCGTTTCCTTTACCTATGTTGCTGGCCAGATGCGTGGCGTGGGCATTGTTTTTTCTCGGTTTCTTGAAGTAGAAGTGAATACCGGTGTGATAATTGGTATGGCTGTTGTTTTTATGTATGCCGTACTTGGTGGTATGAAGGGTATTACCTACACTCAGGTAGCTCAGTATTGTGTTCTGATTTTTGCTTACATGGTGCCAGCAATCTTTATATCTATCATGATCACGGGCAACCCCATTCCTCAGCTGGGCTTTGGTGCTGAGGTTACTGATGGTTCAGGTCTATCAGTGTTGCAAAAGCTCGACGGCGTATTGTTAGACCTTGGTTTTAGTGCCTATACCGCCGGTAGCAAATCAACCATTGATGTTTTTGCAATTACCGCAGCCCTAATGTTTGGCACGGCTGGACTCCCTCACGTCTTGGTGCGCTTTTTCACGGTACCCAAGGTGTCTGATGCACGTTTGTCCGCAGGTTATGCTCTTGTATTTATTGCCATTTTATATACTACTGCTCCGGCGGTGGCCTCATTTGCACGTCTTAATTTAGTCGATACAGTCCATAATACCGCCTATGATGAAGCTCCAGAATGGTTTGGTAATTGGGAAAATACAGGGTTAATCGCCTGGCAAGATAAAAATGATGACGGCGTTATGCAATATGGCGCTGGTGCCGCATTATCACCTGCGAAACCGATATTCGATGTTGATGGCACTCGTGGTAGTCATGGCGAGCGACTGTTAAATAATAAATCCACTGAGTCTGCCAACGAAGTCTATATCGACCGAGACATTATGGTGCTGGCCAACCCTGAGATTGCAGGCTTGCCCGGCTGGGTGATTGCTCTTGTTGCCGCTGGTGGCGTGGCCGCCGCTCTATCAACGGCTGCTGGGCTGCTACTGGTTATTTCAAGCGCAATCTCTCATGACTTACTTAAACAGACCCTCCTCCCAAGAATAACTGAGAAACAGGAATTGCTCTATGCCCGCTTAGCGGCAGCCGTTGCGGTCACTATCGCCGGGCTATTTGGCATCTATCCTCCCGCCTTTGTCGCCCAAGTCGTTGCTTTTGCGTTTGGCCTTGCCGCTGCATCCCTTTTTCCAGCGTTACTTTTGGGTATCTTCTCCAAACGCGCCAACAAAGAGGGTGCTATTTCGGGAATGCTAGCAGGCTTAGTATTTACCTTTGCTTACATAGCGTACTTCAAATTTGTTGCGCCAGAACTCAACAGTGCAGAGTATTGGTTATGGGGTATCTCTCCAGAAGGTATTGGCGCCATAGGCATGTTACTGAATTTTGTGATTGCCATGACAATCAGTCACCTGACTGCTAAGCCGCCAGCAACTGTCCAAGCACTAGTGGATAATATTCGCATTCCTGGGGGCGCCAAAGCGGCAGAAAATCATTAAACTTCCACTAACTGTTAGGCATAGATAAGTAGGTTAACTCTTCTTCGAACTACTCAGAAATTTTGATAATTATATTTCATAGTTTCCGGCAGATCAGTTCTAATTTGTTCATAGAAGAGCTCCAGTAACACATACGTTTAGCTTTTAATTTGAAACAGAGTCAAAACTTGGCTAAACAACATTATTTGAGTAGCCTTAATCATAGGTTTACAAACTTAAGATAGCTTTAACTTGACCCATTTATCTATGTAAAATGCGTCTTAAATTGGGTCAAAGGAACGAACATGAATACCTTTAATATTTGGGAGTGCATAATCTGCGGCTGGTTATACGATGAGTCTCTTGGCTGCCCTGAGGATGGCATCGCTCCCGGTACGCGATGGGAAGATGTTCCTGAAGATTGGACCTGCCCAGTGTGTGGCGTTTCAAAACAAGATTTTGAGATGGTTAATACTGGCCCATCTCCGACTCCGACCCCTACTTCTGCTGCTTCTACCGCTCCGATCACTCCCTCCGCTGATCAATCATCAACGATTATAAAAGAAGCACCGGGAGAGGCTCCAACCTTTACAAATTCAGGCGAACCATTCCAGATTTGGGAATGTATTATCTGCGGCTGGGTCTATGACGAATCTAAAGGATGGCCGGATGATGATATTTTACCAGGTACCCGATGGGTGGATATCCCAGACGACTGGACATGCCCAGACTGTGGGGTGGGTAAACAAGATTTTGAGATGATTGCTGTTAGTGCACCTGAGAGTGCACAAAGTAAAGTTAAAACAACTGACACTTTGGAGTTGATTGATCAAGATCAGCTACCTGTCATCGTTGTGGGCACTGGTCTTGCTGGATATAACCTTGCAAGGGAGTACAGAAAGCTAAATACAACGACACCTTTGATTATGATCACGAGTGATGATGGGCGTATGTACTATAAACCCGCTATCTCTACGGGGTATCACACCAATAAAAGCCCAGATCAGTTAGCCACAGCCACGGCTGAAGAGATGGCTCTGGAACTTAGGGCCGAAATACAGACATTTAGCTCTATAAAATCTATTGATGAACATAATCAAGTTGTTGAAACAACGAGTGGAAAGCTGAAATACGCAAAACTCGTTCTGGCTACGGGGGCCCGGTGCATTGAATTACCAATAGCCGGCAATGGATTGGAATCAGTGTATTCCATTAATAATTTGATGGACTACTCAACTTTTCGTCAAGCCATGGAAGGAAAAAAGCACGTGCTTATAATTGGTGGTGGTCTTATTGGATCAGAGTATGCCAATGATCTCATTCAAAGTGGATATGGAGTTACAGTTGTTGATCCTCTACCCTCAGTTCTGGGCACTCTGATGCCAAAAGCCGCTTCAGATTCAGTTAAGAATGCTCTTAAAAATGCCGGCGTCCAGTTCCACTTTGAAACCGTTGTAGAGAAAATTGAAACTCAAGGAACAGGCATCAAAGCAACCCTTGCCAGCGGTAAGGAAGTAAATGCAGATATTGTCCTATCGGCTGTTGGTGTGCGACCAGACCTTACTTTGGCTAAAGAGGCAGGTTTACAAACCAACAGAGGTATTATCACCGATAGAAGCCTCAAAACAAGTGCGAATAATATCTATGCTCTTGGAGATTGCGCAGAGGTAGATAAACATCTATTGTTTTACGTAGCGCCACTGGTCGAGGGCGCCAAGAAATTAGCGTCAACGATTAATGGGGATGAACAGCAAGTCTATTACGGCACTATGCCCGTGATTATTAAAACCACCTTGTTCCCTGTAACTGTCTCACCTCCGCCTAAAACTGATGGGCAGTGGCATATAGATATAGAGAGCCCTAAGGGAGTCAAAGCTGTGTTTAAGACACCAGAAGGCGAGCTGGTAGGCTACGCACTCACTGGCGACTGTACAAAGTTTAGAGATGAGCTAAATGTGTCACTTCGACCCATAATGTGAAAATTTTGCAGCAAAAAAGGGATATAGCTCAGCCCAGTTTATAAATTATGCTTTTCAATGTAGTTCGCAAAAGGATGGGCTGTTAGAAAAACGGAATAACGAAACCTAGAAATTTCGTCATAGAGGTTTCCATCAAGTCTCCGAATCTACTGACAATGTCCTGCTCTCAAGGCAGGAGCCCAATCGTTAATATGCGGATCACCAAGATTTCAATCATCGTCCAACAAGACTATAAACTTCAATTAAGCAATTGCACCATTGTCTAATAGGGCATCTATCTCATCTTGTTTATATCCAATCTCTAACAGTACCGCTTGACTATCTGCTCCTATAGCGACTGCCCTAAAGCCTGCCTCCGCATTGGTCCGAGAAAAGCGCGGAACTGGAGCTGGCTCCCACACATCGCCATCATCTATAAAGGTTCCCCGTGCAACATTGTGTGGATGTTTTCGGGCCTCCGCCATGGATAAAACAGGCGCAAAGCATACATCTGATCCTTCAAATATGTCGCACCAGGCATCTCTCGTTTTGGTTTTTATGAGGGCTTCGAGTTTATCCGCCATCTGAGGCCATGTTTTTATTGCCCATTGATTCTGCATCCATTCCGCACTTTCAGACTCACTTAACTCTAATAGAGTCACTAGCTCCCTGAAAAACTGGGGTTCAATAGATCCAATGGAAACGTATTTTCCATCGCTGGTTTCATAAACATCATAAAAGAATGCACCAGAATCCAGCATATTACCCCCACGCTCATCAGACCCTATTCCTGCCTGTAATTGAGAATAGAAGAAGCCCATCAAACTTGCGACGCCATCTACGATAGAACAATCGACGACCTGCCCTTGCCCAGACTGCTGAGTCTCAAGCAATGCACAAACAAGACCAAAGGCCAGCATCATGCCACCACCGCCATAGTCACCTACAACATTTAGTGGAATCGCAGGTTTCTCTCCTTTGCGCCCAATTGCATGCAAGACCCCAGTAAGAGCAATGTAGTTGATATCATGTCCCGCCGCATTAGCTAAAGGTCCTGTTTGACCCCAGCCAGTCATCCTCCCATAAACTAACTTTGGGTTAATTTCTAAACAGACATCGGGTCCCAGACCGAGTTTCTCCATCACACCTGGCCGATAGCCCTCAATTAGGGCATCTGCTGTACCAATCAATTTTTTTGCACAGGCAATTCCCTCAGCAGACTTCATATTGATACAGATGCAGTTCTTGCCTCGATTGTGAACGTCATATTTAGGATTGACTCCCGCAGTCATCATCTGACCGCCAGGTCGCTCTACACGAACTACCTTGGCCCCCATATCTGCTAGCATCATTCCCGCATAGGGTCCTGGCCCTAGCCCAGCAAATTCAATAACAGTCTTACCTGACAATGGACCCATACTATCCCCTCGCTGAGTAATTTAGTTTGATATGTTGAATCACCCTGTTTAATTGTAACGACACACAAAATTATAAATACTATTGGCTTTTTAAAACTGATCGCAGGTGTCGTTCAAAAATAATCTCCATACGTATTTCTATCCTTCATCCCAATAACTATCTCTAAGTGCACGCTTATAGAGCTTTCCTGTGGGTAATCGCGGTAGCTCTAGTTGGTAGTCAATAGATCTGGGTACTTTCTGCCTCGACAAATGCTTGCCAAGATACTGCAGCAGCTCTTCGGTTAACGACTGATCACCTGTTATGCCATCAATTGGTTGAATCACTGCTTTGACCTCTTCGCCAAAGTCAGCATTAGGCACACCAAATACAGCAGCATCAGCGACTTTAGGGTGCGAAATTAAGAGGTCTTCACTCTCTTGAGGATAGATATTCACACCGCCGGAAATAATCATAAAAGCTTTGCGATCTGTCAAAAATAGAAAGCCATCTTCATCCACATAGCCCACATCACCTACCGTAGTCATTTCACCGCTAGGGGACGTGGCCTCAGCAGTCTTTTCTGGGTCATTGAAATAACGAAATTCTGAGCCATTGGCAAACCAAAGCGTTCCCGGTTCGCCCTTGGGTGAAGGATTCATTTCATCATCTAGAACAGACAGCTCACCCGCGACAACTTTCCCAACAGTGCCTGGATGTGCCAACCATTCATGGGAATCGCAAACTGCAAAACCAAGTCCTTCTGTGGCGCCATAGTACTCATGGATGATCGGGCCCCACCAGTCAATCATTTGCCGCTTAATTATCTCAGGGCATGGAGCAGCCGCATGCACTGCAAACTCCATAGATGATAAATCGTATTGCTGCCTCTCCTCATCGCTAAGTTTTAGCATACGGCTAAACATTGTGGGCACCAGTTGTGAGTGAGACACCTGATAATGTTCAACTAACCGAAGATACTCAGCGGGATCGAAACGCTCCATAATGACAACCGTAGCGCCTCGCCGAATCGCCAAATTGATCGCTGCCTGGGGTGCCGAATGGTATAAGGGTGCGGGCGACAAATAAACCATATCATCTCGGTACCCTAATATGCCCTCCAAGAACTGAAATACAGGTAATATGCTATCTGGGGCCTGACCTGACAAAGGTCGAATAATGCCCTTAGGCCGCCCAGTAGTGCCTGATGAATAAAGCATGGAGTGCCCTAGCAACTGTTTATCAATCGGAATAGACGGGAGCGCTTCAATAGCTTGAGAATAACTAACCATACCCTCAGGTAGGCTCGAATTGTCACTATCGACCACTAACACTATCTCAATATTGGGGCATTCAGCCAAAGCCTCAACTGCCACCTCAAGTTTAGCGGGTGACACAAATAACACTTTAGATTCTGAATTATTAATGATGTAAGCCGCCTCACTTGGCGTAAGATAGGAATTAATGCAGGTGTAGAAAAGACCTGATCGCTCACCTGCGCCACAAATCTCCAAATAATACTCATTGTTTTCCATGAACATTGAGTAATGGTCACCAGCAACAAGTCCTTGGGACTGTAAATAATGCGCTAAACGATTCGATCGCGCCTCAAACTCTTTGTATGAAACGCTGACTCCAGTAGACGCCATAATGAACGCGGGCCGGTCTGGACATTGTTGTGCATATTTCTCTGCGTACATTGAATCCCCTTAGCTATTATTGTCATTAATTGAAAAGCAGTTTTTCAACAGACTATAGATTGCTAAAAAGATCATATCAATCACTAAATAGATATTATGTGGCCTAGATGCTTTCTAACATAAAGCTCTATTAGTAAGCTAGATCAAGAAACACAGGCACCTCACCGCCACCATCTACTCCAAGCGAAGCCCCGTAAAAATAGGCTGCCTGTTGAGATGAGAGATATAAACAGGCATAGGCAATTTCTGAAGATTTAGCTAGGCCCTTCTACTAGTCCTTTTCGTGATGCAAAAAAAGGAGGCTTGTGAAAGCCTCCTAAAGTTTAGGGTCAGATGTAGCTCATATGAGACACACCATTCCGGAACGATGTGATTATTGGTCAAATGAGCATCAGCACCAATAGTAAAGAAAGCCATTACTGGCCTGATACTTTAACACTAGCCTAAAAAACCAAGTCTCGCTAACCAGTATTACATTAATTTAAACAGGCACTTAGCTACCAATATCTTGGTGTATCAGAGCGATTTTGATGCAATTTCGTAAATATCTTTAACTAGATTGGGCTCATCTGCGATTCTCTGTAACTGTTCTCGCATTAATTCCCGTTGAGGTGCATCAAATTTCTTCCAACGCGTTAATGGCGTCACTAGTCGCGCCGCAACTTGAGGATTAGCCTGATTAAGCGTGAGTATTTGATCACTCAAGAAGCGATAGCCAGAGCCATCTTTAGAATGAAAGTTGATTAAATTAGCGGAACAGAATCCTCCGATCAGACTTCTCACTTTATTTGGATTGCTCATTGTGAATGCTGAATGTTCCATTAGCTCTTCTATCCGACCAAGCCCACCCTGTTGACTGTTAGCTGCCTGAATCTGCAGCCATATATTCATGACCAACGGCTCATCACGGTACTGCTTTTCAAACAGGCTTAATGCTTTAGATGCATAGTCTGAGGCAGTTGGACAATTCACTAAGACTGCTAGAGCAACTGCTTTATCAGTCATATTGTCAGCCTGCTGAAATTGCTCCCAAGCCAGCTCTATGCCTCTAGTGCCGACCAAACTTAGGTAGCCCAAGGCAGCGTTTTTTAGACTGCGATGGCCAATTTGGTCAGCATTCGGAGCATACTCTGGACGGGTGTTATGAGTTTCGTAAACACTCAGCAATTGGCTCTCTAGCGCGCCGGCCAATGCAGTGCGAACAAAGCTTCTGGCATCATGAATCGCCTCAGGATTAATTACCTCCGCTAATTCGTAGAGCAACGCCTCAGGAGGCAATTGCAACATCAGAGCAACCATTGCAGGGTCCAGAGAGCTATCCTCTAACAACCTTCTAAAGGCGTCGATTAGATGCCCATCCAGAGACAATTCCTTATTCTTTAAACTATCATTAGCTAGTTGTTTGAGCACTCCCAAACTTAGGGCCTGACATGCATCCCATCGGTTAAAACCATCGGAATCATTTGCCATCAGATGAGCTAGTTCATCAACTGTGTATGGGTATTCTAGTTTGACTGGGGCAGACAATCCTCGTAGTAGCGAGGGAACAGGCTCGGAGCTTATATTGGAAATAACTACGCTGTCCTCTGCTTCAGTTAGTTCAAGAACAATCTCTGTGTCACCCTCACTGTTTAATACAAGGTCGTTACCATCAGCGCCGACTAGTCCTAGCTTGACTGGTAATACAAATGGTTTTTTATTCTTCTGCCCTGGGGTGTCTGGACAGCTTTGCTTAAAACTAAGAGTGTATGTATGAGCTTTGTCATCAAAAGATGACTGCACCTCTAACAAAGGTGTACCAGATTGCCTATACCAAAGTCTGAATTGAGACAAATCCCGGCCACTGGCATCTTCCATTGCCACCACAAAATCTTCCACTGTTACTGCCTGACCATCATGGCGGTCAAAGTAGAGGTCACTCCCCTTTCGGAAAGCTTCTGACCCTAGCAAGCTGTGATACATACGAACGACTTCAGATCCTTTTTCATAGACTGTAACAGTATAAAAGTTATTAATTTCCATGTAGGACTCAGGCTGGACTGAGTGAGCCATGGGACCACCATCTTCAGCAAACTGATGAGTTCGAAGGTAGGCAACATCTTCAATTCGTTTCACAGTTGCTGAGTTCATATCAGAGGAAAATTGAGAATCACGGAATACAGTAAAACCCTCCTTCAGGCTCAGTTGAAACCAGTCCCGGCAGGTTACTCTATTACCGGACCAATTGTGAAAATACTCATGGGCAACTATACCTTCAACTCGCTGGAAAGCCGCGTCTGTGCTCGTCTTTGGGTTCACGAGAACTGCGGAGGTATTAAAAATATTGAGTCCCTTGTTCTCCATGGCACCCATATTAAAGTCATCCACCGCAACAATCATAAAAATATCAAGATCATATTCTCGCCCATAGACTTCCTCATCCCAACGCATAGATTTTTTCAAGGACAGCATTGCATGATCACATTTATCGAGGTCTTTTTCTTCGACAAAGATTTCGAGCTGGACTTGACGGCCAGAACAGGTTTCAAAAGTATCCTGAACAACACTCAGAGTTCCAGCCACCAAAGCAAACAAGTACGCTGGCTTCTTGAAAGGATCATGCCAGGTCACAAAATGTCTATCTTCATCCATAGCTCCCCGATCTACAGGGTTACCATTTGAAAGAAGAACTGGGTACTGCTCCCTATTTGCGATTACCTTAGTAGTGAATTCAGACATAACATCAGGCCGGTCGAGATAGTAGGTAATATCCCTAAAGCCCTCGGCTTCACATTGGGTGCAGTACATAGTACGAGAGCGATAGAGGCCCATCATGGTAGTATTCAACTGCGGCTTGATGATTACCTCGGTTGTGATCACGCATGCATCAGGAACATCAAAGATCGTCAACGAATCAGATTCTTTAAGATAGCCAGCGGGATCCAATTGTTGGCCATTGATCTTTACCCACTGAAGATCAAGTTTGGAACTACCATCTAGTACTAGATGCTTGGACTGATCTTTGCTAGAGGGATTACGCAAAACAGATAGCTCTGTAACTACGCTGGTTTGATCGTCGCCAAGATCAAAAACAAGGTTCGTCTTTTCGATCAAAAATACCGCAACTTGATAATCTTTGAGGTAAATCGTTTGAGGTGCCGCATCTTTCATGAGAGTTTTCCTTAGGGGTACTGATTAAGCCTCGACGCTAAATTCAACGTTGTAGGCTGTATATTTTCGGATGTTAATTACACCTGTATCAAGAATCAAATACTGGCCTTTAATACCATGCAGAACACCCTCCATCAAGGGTTGTTTATCCAAATTGAAGCTTTTAACTTTTTCAGGAAATTGTTCCACGGGAAATGCTATTTCAGTGGTCAATTCTTGATCGAGAAGCTGTATCCCTTGTAATCCGTATTGATCTGATAATTCCTGAAGGTCTAACCGACACTTCTCTAATAAATCATCTCTAACCGACGGTAAGTTAAGATCGTCATTGTTGCCCTTCAGCATTCGCTGCCATTGCGTTTTATCGGCCACATGTTGGCGCAAACGATCTTCAATTAAACCCGCATGACGTCTGTTAGTGACTCTGAAGATAGGCAGTCCTTGCGTAGCCCCTTGATCAATCCACCGAGTCGGCAATTGATCCCCCCGGGTAATACCAACCTTAACACCTGAGGTGTTGGACAAATAAACATAATGATCTGTAAAGCAGTATTTTTCTCCCCAATTGGAGTCTCGGCAGGTACCCGCATGAAAGTGGCATTTCTCAGGACTCATAATGCACGTATCACACTGAGGTAATTTAATGAAGCAAGGATAGCAATAACCCTGACTAAAGCTCTTCTTGGATCGTCGTCCGCAGTGGATACAATGAATATCACCGAGATGTTCCAGGGAAATAGACTGACCAATAAATTGATTTAAAGGCACTCGCTCTTCATCAAGGGGCAGTTGATATTCAACGTATCCCTCCGGGGAAATGTTCGCCTCCATTTTGAGTAGATGACCAGATTGTTTGAAACCCATCAATTTTTCCATGATAGTGGCTGCACCTCATCTGTTGTATCACAAGGTTCGACTTTGGGAGGCACATAACCTGTTCGCTGGTCCTTGGGCATTGATTCTTCATAGGTAATAATCGCCTGCATACACAGGGTTTTTTGTTCCTCAGTTAGACTTCTCCCGTCAGGCCATTTACCAATCTCGACCCCACGCTTTAGACCTTCATAGATATCAGGTGTAATGCCCTCAACGAGTTGCTTAAAGTTCATGCTTTCTCCTGAATCGTGCCAAGACTCCAAAAATAAGTCCGAGGACCATGCCAATAATGAGTCCCCCTACATGTGCGGCATTAGCGATACCAACACCGAGCAAGAAGGTCAATATGGGCGTCATGCAAAGTATTAGCCAACCAATCATAAAGCCAACAATACCTTTTGGTAGCGCTGTTAGTGAGTGCGGCACTAATTTGTTTACGATCCAGATATAACCTAATAACGCATAGACTACCCCAGACATCCCACCAAAATTTGCTGCTCCAGACCACCAAAATTGAGCCAGATTGGAAACTAAACCAGAAATTAGAACAAGTAGAATCAGATGGATAGGCCCAGATAGCCGCTCAATGCGGGAGCCAAGCATCGATAACCAGAGACTATTAAAAATAAAATGCACTATGCCAAAATGAAGAAAAATAGGTGTAATAAGACGCCAGTAATCTTCGCCCCTAAATCCACCGAAACTAAAGTAACGAACCGCCGTTGGGTAACTTAAAGTAACTAACATTCCGCCGATGGCACTTAAAACTATCAACCCAGTAACTGCAGGATATTGTTTAGCGGCGACATACCAATTGGGATTCTGGGGCATAAAGTAAGAAGTATCCGGTAATATTAAACTAATCGTCTATAGTTTCTACGCCTAAACGACTTCCCCAGCCCAGTTTTGTGCGACATACACTATAGAAATTATGGTCCTTGGGATGAATCAACAAAATGTCGTGGGCATGGCGGGCAATTTTTATTAAATCCCCTGGCTGAGTGACAATGTCGTTATGCCCATCGCAGGTCAATACTGGCTGTAATTCATTACGTGTACTTACTCTCAACTCAAT
>ENA-OWPI01000224-OWPI01000224.1-marine-metagenome-genome-assembly--contig:-NODE-224-length-86512-cov-11.737629_pt1 | contig 86512 bp, 65 predicted proteins | sample MGYA00238138_ERZ651775 | MGnify/ENA primary metagenome ERZ651775 (study PRJEB26906, sample SAMN06265043) | marine metagenome | isolation source: Helgoland LTER site | place: Germany:Helgoland, sampling... | reverse complement strand
AATGCTAGTATTGAGGATAAATTGTCTCTGAAAGAATTCTTGGTATAATATAGCGCCGTATTTCTAGAAAAACCAAAGACGATATCATCGTCTTGAAAATTAAACAATAGAGAATTGTAATTTGAATTAAAAGCAGGTCTACTTGACAATACCTGAAGCGATCCTCTAAACGTACCTTGGCTAGGTATACTATTGATCTGTAATTGAATATTACAATTGATACGTTCCTCTATTTTGAATTTATCTTTAGTCCACTGTGTACTATTCATAAAATCAAAGATGACTTCTTTAAGTTGCTTCAGTGCCTCCTGCTCAGTCGTTGTAACTTCTAACTTTGCGTCAGTAATAATCGAAACCTGACAATTGAGTTCTTGAGCACTTATGACTGAACACTGAATCATTAATAAACCAAAAACCAACCTTTTAATCATCTAATCTTGACATTATATTTACTATTTCAAATCCCAAATCTAATTTAGACTGAAGTGGAAATTCTAATTTATTTTTGTCCCTATCGAATATAGTAACTTTATTTAAATCCCCTCCAAAAGTTGCCTTTTCGTCACGGGTTGAATTTAGAACCAACAAATCTAATTTTTTAGCGTCTAACTTGATTAACGCATTTTCCTCCTCATTATTGGTTTCGAGTGCAAATCCAATTACTTTTTGTTCTGTCGTTCGATTAAAAGAAGCCCATTTGAGAATATCTGGATTTTTTGCAAAGCCTAAATTTAGCTCACTTTCACTTTTTTTGATCTTTACTTCACTTGTTTTAATCGGTGTGTAGTCTGAAACAGCAGCTGTAAAAACACCGAACTTACATAAGCCCCATTTCTCCTTTACTTGTAACATCATTTCATTCGCGCTCACCACGTCACATCTCGTTAAATTTGGATGAATAAGCTCTTCACTGGTCGGGCCTGATATCAATTCAACAAGATATCCCTTTGCCAAAGCTGCCTTGGCAATTGCGAACCCCATCTTACCTGATGAATGATTCCCGATATATCTTACAGGGTCAAGGTGCTCATAGGTTGGACCTGCAGTTATTAAAACTTTCTCTCCTTGCGAAGAAGTAAAATGTATAAAGTCTTCTAAATATTTTGCAATAGCTTCTGGCTCCGGCAATCTGCCCTCACCTTTTAAACCACTAGCCAGCTCTCCTTTTTCTGCTGGGATAATGGCTACACCATCCTTTCTAAGCAACTCGAAATTCCTTAATAGGCTTGGATGTTTATACATGTCCAAATCCATTGCTGGAGCTACGATGGTTTTGGTTTTCATAGAGAAGTAAGTAGCTAGTAATAAGTTATCACATAGACCATTCGCCATTTTACCAATAGTATTCATGGTGGCTGGGGCAATTAGAAAAACATCTGCCCATTGGGCATAATCAACATGATTATTCCATTTACCGGTAGCTTTGTCCCAGAACTCAATAGGGACCTCGTTTTCTGACAAGGTAGATAAAACAAGGGGGCTTATAAAAGCAGAAGAGGCAGGAGTCATTATACATTTGACTTCTGCCTCTTTTTTCTTTAATATTCTTATGAGGTAAGCAATTTTATACGCTGCAATACCTCCGGTTACTCCGAGAAGAATGCGCTTGCCGTACATCTATTCGTTCGTGTCCTCTGGTTGTCTTAGATAAATTTTATCATCAAGCAATTCTTGGGTTGCAATAGCCGTAGCTTTTGGCAAACCTTCATAGTGCTTTGAAATCTCAATTTGCTCTCTGTTTTCGAAAATTTCCTCCAAGTTATCCGTTGAACTCGCAAACTCTTGAAGTTTAGAAGTTAATTCTTCTTTGATCTCAACACTGATTTGATTTGATCTTTTTGAAACAGCTACGATCGACTCGTATATATTACCTGTTTTTTCCTCGATTCTAATCGTGTCACGAGTAACTGTTGTTTTTTCTGCAACTACATTTTTATAACTCATCGTTAAAATTTATTCGTTAGTTTCCAATCTGTTTACGTACGTTTCCAGCTCTTTGCTGTACTTAGAGTCGTTGAAAACGGCTTCAAAGTTACGCAATCTTTCATAAGTATCCTCAATTCTCTGTGACTTTTTACTTTCAATACTATTAATCGTTAGATAATATGAGTTTTTAACCATCAGGTAAAATACTTCTTCAGTATAGGTAGAGCCTGGGTAATTTTCAAGAAAGATAACAGCTGAAGCGACAGCTGCTCTAAATCTCTCCGTTTTTGAGTATAAGGTAACGTGAGTATAATCCTTTGTTTCTAGCTTAAATCTTAATCTGTCTATGATTTGATTGCATGAATCCATATACTTGGTATCAGGATATCGATCAACGAACATCTGAATACTATTAATGGCCTCATTTGTTTCGCTTTGGTCCAAAGACGGTAGAGGTGAGTTATTCACATTACATAGTGCTGCCATGAACATCACTTCTTCATTCTTACTCGAATACGGGAACCGTTGTACATATGAGCTTAAATAATAGGCTGCCATGTAATAATCTTCACTATTGTAATAGCTCTGACCCAACCTGTAGTATGCCAATTCTCCCTCACCAGTTTTTGGAGCATGCTGATAAATTTGTTCGTAAAGAACAATTGAACGAAGAAATTCACCTTCTTCATACAAAGAATTAGCAGTCTCGAATTTTTGCGCGTAATTATCACCTTTAACAACTTTGTTATAGCTGGAGCACGAGACACAAAAAAACAAAATCCCGAAAATAAATTTTATCTGCATTTTATCTTACTCTTATGTTTTGACCAATCTGCAATATACTTGTTTTTCGTAAACCATTTAAACTGCAAAGCCTATTAATACTTGTTCTGTTTTTTTCTGCAATACGAGAAAGGGTATCTCCCGATCTTACTTTATAATATTTTTTCTCAACGTATTGCTTCTTTCCTTTTGAATCCGTTTTCCATTGATTCGAAGGCGTAACACCTGGTCGAAATAAAGTTTTATGCAGAAAGAGGTTTGGGTCCTTCAATTGCTTTTGTTTGAAATCAATAACTTCTTCCGGGTTAATCGTATTGTCATAAAACCTGACTTCAAAATGAAGATGTGAACCAAAAGAATGTCCTGTATTCCCTCCAAGTCCGAGCACATCACCAGATGTTACTTTTTGACCAGAAAAAGTCAATAATTTACTTAAATGGGCATAATAGGTTTCCAATCCATTATAATGTCGAACAATAACCAAATTTCCATAACCTCCAGAATTGACTTGTGCATAACGTACTACTCCATCCCAAGCACAAAGCACCGTGTCTCCCGTTTCTAAGTCGATATCAATACCATTATGGAATTTTCCATTGCGATATTTGTACCTCGAAGTGATATAACCATCAAATGGCATCGTAAATTCTCCAAGCTCTTCTGATTCAACACACAACCAAACCGTATCTTTTAATTTCGTTAAATCGTTTTTTCTACTGTAACAATCGTTTGTATTCCATGTCAATGAATAGTTACCCTGTTCAGGCGAATTCATAATATCATGAATGCGAGGATTTAAAACTCCATCAAAATCTTCATCCTCTATCAGCTCCCATGATTGATCGGAGTAAATCACTATTTTACCAAGATCCAAAATCGCAGTATCCATTGCAATTTGAGAGAAGCTGTGAAATGATATCAATAAGATAAATAATGTGTGGTAAATCTTCATGTATGAATTATAACTGCGCAAAACTAATAATAATGAGTGAAACCTATTCAGATTGAAGAATTTTCAAGTTGTAGAAAACAGACTCGTTTGGCTTCACCAAATCCATGTACCCTCTATCTCCATAAGCCATTTCCGGACTTAACACCAAAAACAAATGTTGATTTTCTTTTGCTTTTTTTAACACTTGCTCCAATCCTTTTGGATAATTCTTTTGGCCTGGAACATAACTTTTTGGCATTCTATCATAATAAGTGTTGATGACATTTGCTTTGTTTTTGGTTGATGCCACAACGTGAAATTTTATTTTAGAATTATTGAGAACATCACCATCACCCGCTAAATATTCCCAATAACGCACACCTCCCTCATCAAAATCTGGTGGCACTAAGCCAAGTATTTTAACAAATAGCCAGTTGTCTGTATTCGGAGGAATAACTGTGCTCAATCCTTTTTTTCCATAGGCCAATGCAGCAGGGATTTCAATTTTAGCAACGTCACCAACACACATCTCAGACAAAGCCAAGTCCCAACCTTTTTGTTGCATATTATAACCAATCATAAAGGGTAAATAGGGTTTATTCATTTTGTTGTTTCCGTCAATTATTTTACCATCAGGGAGCCCCAGCCTATATTCAATTTGAATCAGTTCTCCGGCCTGAAGTTTCCTGCCTCTTTTTCGCTCAATCCAGTTGATTTTAAGGCCATTTTTTAACACGAGCTCATCTACATATTTAATTTCTTTCTCGACGTCTAAGGTGGTCATCATCGTATCTTTTTCATCAATAATTTCCGCGTTGACTATGGATTCCAACAACACAGAATCATTTTCATTATTGATAGAAAGCGTATCTTCCTTAGTCATTATTGAGTCGGATAAGAAACGTTCATTTAAATTTTCTTTAGATGTCTCTTGCTCAATTAAGTCGCATGAAAACAAAACGACTAGAAAAACCATACCCATTAAATGTTTCATCTTTTAATATTTAAAAGTTCAACTTCGATAATAATTATAGACTGTGGCGGAATAGATTCAGAGTCACCTAATAATCCATATGCCAAATAGCTTGGCAAAATCAATTTGGCTTTGTCATTCTTCTTCATCATGGCAAGAGCTTCTTGCAGTCCAGACTCTCTTTCACTTCTCCCAAGAACAAGTCTTTCAGGGACAGAATCTGTTTCGTAGCATAATGTTCCATCCAAAAGCTCTATTTTCAAATCTAAATCTAGAACATCACCTTCTTGAGCTAAAGTTTCATTTAATTGATTATTCTCGACAATGGTATAACGCAGTCCTGAAGAACTTTGCTTCATTTTTAAATCTTTATGATGCTCGAGATATAGAGTAATGTCAAGCTCTTCCCTAACATGTATTTCTTGATTAAAATCAACGGAATGATTACTCGACCATTCAGGTTGAGTTATAGGGGTTTCTACTGTCTGTTCTGTATCATTTTCATTTCGACATGATAAAATGAGTAACAAACAGAGTGTAACTGCTAATCTCATAATAACTCTTTATAATATTCAAGAACTTTATTCCTTGTCTCTAATAAATTACTGTGGCTAAAGCCACCAGCAGCATACTTATGCCCACCACCATTAAAGTGCTTTTTGGCAAATTCATTTACGAAATATTTTCCTTTCGATCGAAAAGACATTTTCACCTTTCCTTCGTCATTTTCTACCATAAATATGGCAATTGACATTCCTTTTATTGAGAGTATAACATTAACTAATCCTTCTGTATCACCCTTGTTATAATTAAATCGATTTAGCTCTTCGATGGATAGCGAAATCAAACCAACCGGACTATCTTCAATAAGTTCCATCTTATCAGACACTGCAAAACCTCTTAACTTTAACTTTTCACTTGTGTTTTGGTCAAATATGCTTTCATGAATCTCAAAGGGAACCACTCCATTAGAAATGACCTTAGCCAGGACATCATGTGTTTTTGCATTAACGGATGGATACCTAAAAGAACCTGTATCCGTCATAATACCTAGATAAATGGATTTACTTGCATTAAGGTTTAATTTATCCGACATATTTAGCTCTTCTAGCACCTCAAAAAACAATTGAGCTGTCGAACAAACCTCAGGTCTTGATATTGTCAAATCACAAAACGCGCTTGGGTCTGGATGATGATCTATCATAATCTTTTTACACTCCAATTGCTTAAAAATATCGGACATCTCCTCTCCTACTCTGAATTCATGATTGTAATCCAAACAAAACACCAAGTCGAATTGAGAAAAATCCAAATTGTGATTTTCGTAGAATGAATAATCTACACCCTCTAGGTAAGGCATTAGATTGGATGCAGGAGGATCTGGTAATAATACGAACGGTTCTTTACCGATTGATTTTAAAAACTCGTAGCAGGCCACAGAACTACCAACGGCATCACCATCAGGTGATTTATGAGAAGTCACAAGAACTCTATTCGAGTTCTGAAGAAGTTTCTTAAATGTTTCAATCATGAAACAAAATTACTCTTTCTTTTGCATTTGAGCGTCTTCCTCTGGGTCAGGAGGAAAAAGCTTTGGGAGATTCTCTTTACCCTGTAAGCGATCAATCATTTCTTCGAGTTGAGAGATAGAAATACTTTTCGCAATGATTTTCTTGTCCTTGTCTAATAAAAACACTTTAGGTGTAGAAAAAATATCATATGTCCCTTGGTAATTTAAGGACTCTAAATTTGTTGTTCTTAACAAGTTCATTAGTCTAGGCTGCCCTTGTGTAGAATCTTGAGCTTCTTTGTATATGCGGTCTGTAACTGCAACATTAATGAATGTCAAGTCATTGTCTCGAATGAACTTCTTCCACTTGCCAAAATCATCTCCAACTGCTTTTCCTACCGAATATATTTCCACATTGCGTGCTTTGAATTTCTCTTGATACAGGGTTTCAAGTTTTGGAGTGGTTTTTTTACAATGACCACATTCTGGATCCCAGAAATACAATACCGTATATTCAGAAGGTAGGGAATAAAAATCTTGCCAATGGTTATCTGTTGTATCCTGTAGAATAAGGTTTGGAGGAATTGAACCAACCGTAAGCCTCAATTTGTTGCTTAAATTATCACAAAGATCAGTAAACTTATCATCAGAAACCCAAAACGCAGGAGATTCTCCTTTCGAGTTTTTTGTGCAATAATAACGATTGATCATCTCAAGATAGACCTTATCCATTCCCATGATTTTGCTCTTTCCAAATGTAGATGTAATCCAACCTACACAATATTCAAACATTTTCGTGTCTGGATTAAGCTGATCACAAAAAGGAAAGGCATAAGCAATGATTGAATCCCAATGCTGTACCATCATTCGATCTCCAAAAAAGTATTCTAGTTTGTTATGGAAGACAGGGTTATTGACTAAGGCATCATCTGTTAAATCAACGTTATCCCAGTAATGGCCTCTGTAATATTTAAAAGTGAAATTTGAATCAATCATATTTCCGTTTTCATCTCTCGGTGAATCGGGAACAATCACATCCATAGACATCTTTACTATTTTGGAAACCAATCTGCCTTGTTGTCCTTCAACTATATCATCTTGGTAATCCTTTACTTTTTTATTTATCTCCTCAATTTTATTTGTCAACTCTTTGTAGTTCGGATCATCTTCGGAAAGCTTTGACCTTTGTTTGCCAAGCTGATTGGCCTCAGACTTATTCTTACCAATAAAACGTATATAAGGAATAAATACTTTGTTTTCCACAGACTTAATGACTTTCATACTTCCCACCATATCAGGTAAAGAAGTTTCAAGTGTAATATCCTCGTTGTTATAGATAAACTCAAAATATTTCTGCCCTGGTAAAAGAACGCCTAGAATACCCGGAACTTGCTTCTTGCCGTCAAACTCTACTCTTCCATTTTTCATTTCAGCAGTATCAGCATAATAAAGCTTTTTACCGAAATATTTTATCAAGTGAACCGTCGTATCCTTTTGATTTTCAATCTTAAACGATAGTTTTTGTGCATTTAAGGAAAATACAAAGAACATTGATATGAATAAAAGTCCTTTTTTCATTGGTTTTATTTTTGCGTTAATTTAAATCAAAATAATGGCTCAGCAATTAATTTTAAACCCTTTTAACAATTCTTTAACGATTAAGTATTCACTGTTTTTAAAATCCGTCTTTTCGTGCTCATAAAAATAGAAAACACAAATACCGTACTAACGAAAAACAATGCAGCATATAGATAGTAAGAAATAGAATCTTCTAATGATATTCCATTTGAAATAAACACTTCTTGCAAATAATACTTTGCCGGTAAAAAGGCCAAAAGAGCAGAGAGAGTAACTATTGAAAAAAGTAAAACAAAATATTTCATAAATACCTTGATAAGCATTTTTGCTGAATGACCAAGACGCAGAAGCGTTCTTATTTCGTAATCATTCTTGGTTAAAATCAACTGTAAGTATTGTATTAAAACCAAAATTGAAAGAAAGACAGTCAACAAGGATACGATTGATATAATTGACAAGAGCACACTTAATGCGCTTTTTAATTTGGCTATAATCAGCTGTGATTTTTTGGATTCCAGCTCCTTTTCGTCTAAATGTTTTTCTAATAATCCAAACTGCCCATCCTTACTCTTTACGACAAGCTGGCTAATCTCCTCCTTATCCTTCTCACCATATTTTTGATTAGCCCAAAGCAAAAATTCTTCTGGCACCAAAATGGATGAAAGCTCATTTGTAAAACCTACAATTCGTGCATGTATGGTTTCACGATTATTTCGAGTACCTATCTTAAGGTTTATTTTTAAGTCGAGAACCAAATTGTCAGAAAGCTGTGGGATACTGCTTGCAGATAAGAAATTATTCATCATCATCAGAAAATCACGAGGCATTATGATGGGTAGGATATCGCTATTTTCATCCCAATCCCAACGGTCTGTTTTCACATCTAAATACCCTTTCTTTACGGATTGAACATAGATGTCAGAATTAAAAGCAGGAATCAAAGGGTCATCTATTTGCAGGACAACCTTAAACGTGTTAGAGCGAATGGGGTCACAGTTTTCAACAAAAGGTTTGGATCGAATCTCTTCAATTTCTTCATTTGAAAACTCAGAACTGCTCAATCCTAGCAAAGATCCCGACTTAACTTTCTTTTGAACAACAATGGTGTTTTTGGAAAGCATTTCTGTATTCTCCCCATAATTATAAATTTTATGTAAAAAATGCAAAGACGTAAACAAAAAGAATAAACCAAGAAAGGTTCCGAGTGAAGCCAAAACAAGCTGCTTTTTGTTTTGGAATTTAAAAAACAACTGCTTCATCATAATTGAAGTGTTTTAATATCCGTAAATGAACACTCTTCTTCTAGGCCCAAAAGAATTAACCCTGCCTGCTCTTCTTTCAGTCTTTTTTCAATAAGCACAGTGCATTTCATTGTGTTAAGCTTGTCCAAATGAGAAAACGGCTCATCACATATGAGAAAATCAAACGGCTTCATTAGAGCTCTTATTATAGCGACACGCTGCTTCTGACCAAAAGAAAGCTTACTTACTTTTTGTTCCCATTTCTCGATGATATCCAAATCTTCAAGCATCTTGTGGGCATTCTCTAAATCATATCCAAAAGCAAATTCAGGAAGGATGGCAATGTTTTCCTTCACTGTTAAATCATCAAACAGCTGTAAATCCTGAAAAACAGTGGAAATGCCTTTTCTTCTTATTTCTGTAAAGGCTTCCATGTCAATAGAATTAATATTCTTTCCATCAATTAAAATAGACCCTGAATAATCATTTCTCAAGCCAAGCAAGTAATGAATGAACGAAGTTTTTCCACTTCCACTTATGGCATGTATTAATATCCTTTCATCTTTAGAGATTACGACATCTTTATTCCATATCGAGCTATTCAAAACTACATTTTGAAAAACGTGAGGACAGAGCTGTTCAAATTTAAAATGCATGTAAAATCGCTTGTTATAAATGATTGATTAATTGTTCTAACATGGTTGTTGATTCATAGGGGCTTAAGCTTATTAAATCAGAATAACGTTTCATCCAAGTTTCTTGCCTTTTCCCATAATTTCTTGAGTTTTTCTGAATCATAGCTATTGTATCTTCAAAAGACATGCCATTTTCAAAATAAGGAATCCACTCCTTGTACCCCACAGTATTTTGAATGAGAATATTTTCCTTTAAAGGAAGCCCTTTAACTTCTTCAAGCAATCCGTTACGAATCATTTCATCTACACGGGTATTGATTCGGTCATATAAATCTTGTCGATTCCAAGTTATACCAAAACGCAAATGTGGATAATCAATTTTTATTTTCTCTTGTTTTCTAATCTCTCCTAAAGTTTTACCCGAAACCCGTATCACCTCAAGCGCTCTTAGAATCCTCATAGGGTTATTGACATCAATACTGTCGTATGTGCTCGCATCCTTGTCCTTTAGTTCTTCAAGTAATAGATCTATTCCCTTGTTTTTCCAATCATTATTTAAATCAGACCTCACCGAAGCGTCACTTGGAGAAGGGTGTAAACCATCTATTAAAGCATCAATAAACATACCTGAACCACCAGTCACCACAATGTATTCGTTGCCCTCATTAAACAGTTGCGAGATTTTCTGACGACCTATCTTCATGAATTCCGCACTCGTTATGGTTAGATCATGAATAGAATGTGAATCAACAAAATAATGTGCAGCCATTTGCTGCTCTTTCTCTGAAGGTTTGGCCGTACCTATACTTAATTCTTTGTAAAATTGCCTTGAATCCGCTGAAATTATAGGCGCACCTAATTTCATAGCTATTTCAAGAGATAAGGATGATTTTCCCGAAGCAGTAGGGCCTTGAATTATGATTAATTTACTCATTTAATTTCCATGACATATATCGCGAATATATGGATTTTACATAATTTTTAGCAGGCCCACGGTAGGCACCGTATTTTACAGGTTTATTTCTGTAATATTCGGGTATGGAAAGGTTTTTAATCATTAATTCAACATTGTCATCCCATACATGTGGGTTATATCCTAACTTTTCAGCTAAACGAACAGCATCTTCAATATGTCCTTTACCAGCATTGTATGAGGCCAAGGTAAACTTTAATCTCTGTTCACGAGACTCAATGTTATCCCACTGATTGTAAAGTTGATCAATGTAACGCATCCCTGCATCTATTTGAACGGCTGGTGGTGAATCTGGGAAAACATTAAAAGAAGGACCTGTATTTGGCATAAACTGCATCATCCCATATGCGCCTCCAAACCCTCTGGCATTAGGGTCATATCGAGATTCTTGATATGCAATAGAAGCTAAAAATCTCCAGTCCCAGTTTCGTTTGAGCGCTGAGGCTTTAAAAAGTTCATCATATTCAGACAATTCAATATTAAGGTTTGTGGTGCTATCTATATCCTCAATATGAAAATTGGTCTCTTTCATATAATCAAAATATTTCTTTCGAAGCAATTTATAGGCATCAGACTCAAGATAATTATCTAGAAAATAATCCAACTTTTCTTTGAGTTTAACATCTGACTTCCTTAATCCAAAAGCGATGTTTTGACGAACAGATAATAGTGTAGCGATATCAATATTAGGATGACATGCCTGTTCAATCCTTGCGGTATTTTCCATTGAAATTGTGAAATCGATTTCTCCACGTGATACCAATTCAATTAAATCTTCTGTAACTGGATAACCTGGAATAGACTTTACATGAATGTTCTCACCAATTTCATCTTCCAAGTGCAGAATCCTCTTCAAAAAAGAACTCTTATTTCTGATGTAAATATTTTTGTTCTTTAGTTTTGAAATATCTCTGACCACACTGTCTTCAGAAACCCTTTGAACAAGAACTTCAAAGGAATGGTTGTAGGGAATGGAAAATGCATGAAGTTTTTTATCTTCCATATGAATGGGCTTGTTACAAGCAATTAAATCTCCCTTTCTCGAATTCAAGTATGACACAAAATCATTTGGATTGGCAATTTCTATCAACTTTAATTGAACACCCAGATGACGTGCAAACGAATCTAAAATTTCATATTCAAATCCGAGATATTTATCCTTATACTCATAAAATGAAATGGCACCGTTTTCAGTCAAAACAGTCAATGTGTCCTTTTGAATTATGGCTTCCAGGTCACTTAAAACCTTAACCTTCTTTGCAGGTGCTTGTTGAACTGAGCTACCACAAGAAGCCAAAATCAAACCAAAAAAAATCATCGCAATTGCTTTGCTCATTCTGTATTCTAGATTAATCTAATATACTGATTTACGGACTTATATCATATTGGTTTCATCTAAGTAAACATTTGTCTTTCTCATAAAAATTCCGTTTATTTGATAGAACTAAAACAAGGATTATGGGAGGCGATCAAAATGAAATTTATTCTAAAGTCGTAAGGGCTGGTAAACGAACTTATTTTTTTGATATTAAAGCAACGAAGGGCAATGACCTTTACCTTACCTTGACTGAAAGTAAAAAAATATGGAACGAGGAAGGTGAGGGATCCTACCAAAAACACAAGATTTTCTTATATAAAGAGGACTTTGAAAAGTTTAAAGATGGGCTTGATGACGTTCTTAATAAAATTCAAGAAATAAAAAACGAAGAATAATTTTTTCTTACTTCTTCGTAATTCAGAAAATACATTTATATTTGCACTCGATTTGGGCGATTAACTCAGTTGGTTCAGAGTGCCTCCCTTACAAGGAGGAAGTCGGGGGTTCGAGTCCCTCATTGCCCACCAAAAAGAAACCCACTCAATTGAGTGGGTTTTTATTTATTCTATAACTATCCTTTTCTCTACTGTTCCGTCATCATAGATGTAAAAGAGAGGATGATTCTTAATATTAGATTCTCTACCAAAAACATCTACTATCTTAATTATTTTTTTTTCAATAGAGATTTGAGGGTCATTGATGTTGGTTATGTTTGAAAAATCTCGAATTGCACGAACACTGTAATTACCATTTTTGTTATTGGTGTTTTGACTGCCGTAGTGGAAATACTGAATCCAAGAATAATCAGTATTAAACTCAGAAGAACTCCAATAATTTTCGTTAGCGAAATTACCAATGTTACCTAATCCTAAGATATTGCCTTGACCAATGTTTAAATACATTGCATTTAATTCGTCTTTTGAAGGTAAAAACCAACCTTCGTAACCATTAAGATTAAGATTTGTGCAGAAATCCGCAGCTGTTTCAAGTGTAAGACATCCTGTTTCAATATCAATTGTATTTTGAGCTCCTGTTCCAATAGCCGTTCCATTAGCGTCTAATAAATCGACCCCATAGCAACCCCATTCTGCACTAGAAGATTGATCTGATGGTGCAGCAATTAAACCTCCACCATTTCCATCTAAGTAAAAAATAATTCCTCCTTGATAAGTCTCTCCAATTGCTAAATTCTGTCCAAACCCAATCAATGGTAAGCAAAGTAATAGAAGCAGTAATTTATTCATGACACAAGTTTACTCAATATGTTTCTATAATAGTTCGAAACTGGGACCGAGAGGTCCACCAAAGCGGAATTCATCTCATCTTGAGATTGGGTTCCGCTTTTTTTATTATCGAAAATCTCTGTGGGTTTTGAGCAAGCACAAATAACAAAGGTGTCCCACTCAATCAAATAAGGAGTGGCTTTCTCATGGATGAAGTATGGAATGTTGCATACTGCTTTATCTTTCCCATAAATTAAACATCATGAAAAATATTTTTTATCTGACTATTGCTTGCTTAGCTCTTTCCTCTTGTTCAAATATGCAGACTGATGCAGAGAAGGCATGCGACTTTACTACAGAAATAATTGAAATGATGCCTCAAATAATGCAATTGAGTATGAAGGCAGGTTTTGGAGAGGAGGACTCAAAAAAAGAAGCACAAAAAGAACTTGATGAGCTGCAGGTAAGGTTTGAAAAGATGGGTGAGGAGTTGGCTAGTATCAGTGGAAAATATGATGAAGAGGAATGGAAAGCCTATTTGTTAGAAAACTGCGAAGGCGCAAAAGAATTGTTAGAAATGGGTGAAGCTCTTCAGAACATTGGAGAATGATTTGAGCAGAGATTGAAAGCCCGCTCATCCGAGTGGGCTTTTTCTTGCTTTCAGTTCGATGCCAGTTCCTCAAAGGGAAGTTTCAAAACCATGCTTTGGCGAAACGAACGTGATGATGGTATCGCGTCGTTGAGCTAGAATGATTCGATTCGCTTTGGAAATGTCGAAGGTTTCGGAGACTGGAATGCTATCCAAATGCCCGTTGTTTCCAAAGCCCTCGGGGCACTCTTCGAGGGCGTATTGGCAGGTTGCTGTGCCTTCTTTGAGGTTGATTTCCCATTCGATTTTCTCGTCACACAATGAGCCCCAATACGATTGATGATTGATCAAGACGAAGTCAACGCCGTCATAGCCGTAGGTGTCCTGCATCCACCATCGCCAGTTGCTTCCGCCGTAATGGGAGATGTGAAGCTCTTTGTCATGGATGCCTAAACCTTCAAAGGGATCTCCCATGATGCCACCTTCTTCGCTGTTCAAAATGGGGGATGCAGAGGATTTCAAGAGGATCCACCGTCCTTCCTGCTTCTCGAAAATGACCACCAAACGTTCTCGGGCGTCCTCGATGATGACAGGAGTTTCAATGGCTGCGACGAATTCATCCAAGCCATCACCGTTGAGATCTCCTAGGTCGTACTCCAGCACATCAATGGACGTTGCACCGATTTGAGCACGGATGTTATCTGCAGAGGGACCCGCTGACATCAGTTCGAGGTGGGTGGGCAATCTCTGGGCAAAGCAACATGGAGAGATGAATAGAAGCCCCCAAATGAAGCTGCAGAAGGAGTGCAGTGAGAACTTCACCGGCGCTTTCGCGTGATGGTCAGCGGACCATAGAAATCTTCACCGTCCGAACGTCTCAAGATGTAATAATACGTCCCATCCGAAACCGGCTCGGTGTTGATTCGTCCATCCCAAGCCCCTCCGTAATCCGTGCTTTGGAAAATTAGGTTGCCCCATCGGTTGTAGATCTCCAGTCCTGAATTTGGAAACCCTTCGATTCCAGGAATGCGGAAGTAATCGTTGGTGCCGTCGTTATTGGGTGAAAAGACGTTGGGAATTTTGGTGTCGCAGGCAATGACGGAGACATTCAAAATGGCCTCCGAACCACACAAATCAATGACCCAAACATCCATGTCTCCTTGGGTTAGACCCGCTTGAAAACTGCCAGAAGGCTCAAGGAAAGTGACCAAGGTATCGTGTGGGTCGATGTCCGGAGCATCCGAATAGTCAATCAAGACAAATGCGGAATCTTGGGGCATCCCATTTTCATCGTAGTTGGAGTACTGCCAGGTATAAAAATTGTATTGGCCCACCCAATTGCCTGCAAAATTCTCCTCGCCGGTGCCGCCGACTAAGCTCAAATTGCCTTGAATGCCCAAACAAACTTCGGGATTGTTTCCAACGATGGGCTCATAGACGGGATATGTCACTTCGACCTCTAAATCATTTTCAATGCCACAAGCGTCGGTCACGGTCACGGTCACGAGTTGTGATTCATCGAAATTGACAGTCTCAGTCGCCTCCTCTCCACCGGTGGACCAGTGGTAAAAGAAGGGTCCAACTCCGGTGCTAATACCCGTTTCCAAAAGGACGTCGTCACCGGCGCACAGTGGATCCGTGACTTGTTGTGCGTAAGCAACCAGCTCAGGGGGCATCATGTACGTAATGGTGGCGGTTTGCTCATTACCACAAATGTCAGAAACGGTTACTTGAGCCGCCCCCGGTTCATTTGTTTGGAGCACATTGACGGAGAGGGTGTCGTTGGGGCCGGTACTCCACTCGTAGGTAAAAGGTCCGAACCCTCCAATGGGTTCGACCTCCAAAATGGCTTCGCCATTGCAAATTCCTACGGGTGTTTCGTACTCCAATACAGCCGGCTCGAAATCCTCGATAACGAGTGTTGCTGATCGCAGGACGGAATCTCCGCATAGATTGATGTAGAGGTATTCAATGGTCACCGTTTCGGGACCTTCAACTTCCGCATCTGGGATGACAATCAATGGGATTTCGTACGAGAACTCACCTACCTCCATGATGACTTCTGGATCAATGGCTTCATAGTCTACCCCATTGGTGGCGGTCCCAGAAATGGTAACATTCAACGTGTCAATGTAGCTAGCGACAGGGCGAACGACTTCAAAAATCGCATCGTTACAGGACTCAACGACGGTGGTGTCTCCGCCAAATATTTGATTTCCAGAGATGGATGCTGTTGCAACGATGTCGAAAGCATTGGAGGAAAAAGAACCGCCCTCAATGAATACCGCACTGTCAAAAGCGGTGTCTCCAGCGTCGGCAATGGCGATTTTGATGTGGTATGTTTGTCCACATTCCACGGATGCTTCCGCTTTTAAGACAACCGTAAACCCATCCAATTGCGTCGCATTGGCATCGCTATTGGTTGCATTGTCGATGTAATATTCCGTGTTTTCGGTCCAATTCGGATCGACTTGGGTACAATTGCTGGCAATTCCTGCTGATCCGACAGAACCGTTATTGACTGAATTGATGGTGACCGGGGTGCCATCCGTTTCCGGTATAATCGCCAGGTTGATGGCGTTGTTGCTGTAGGCACCATTGATGCCGGGGCCGCTTAAGAAAAAACCAAACGCATCGTTCACAGATCCGCAGACGTACTCATTGTATTCGTCGCTACCAAAACTGTAATTGAAACTGAGGGAGTCACCGGTGGGTATGAAGTCGAATTCGAGTACCGCCGCATCATTGGTATTAAAGGTGGATAATTGATCCAAATCAGGATCATTCACGCCAAAGTTTCCTCCTCCGGTCGTTGAACTTCCGGAGTTGTTGGGGCCGATAACGTTGGTGCAACTGCCCGTTGCCAGGATCATCCCGTCTTCGATTAAGATGTTTGAGTTGTTCGCATCAAATGATCCGATTTGGTCCAAATCGCCTGAAAAGGTGATGTTGAATATTTCCACACCTTCGCCAAGGAGGATGGTCGTTACGACTTCCTCTGCGGTCAGGCTTTCATCTACAATGACTTGCGATTGACCTAGGACTGAGCAGGAGATGAATGCGATTAGCGCAATCGACGTTTGGAAGATGGTACGAAATGAATTCATGTGTTTAGTCGCCTGAGATAGGTAAACATACGCATCAAACCCCACTGCGGTTTTAATGATTTAAACAAATACGAACAGGGCTCCTTGCATTTCCGGCTCTACCTTTGCTGATGTGAAAACGCTCATTTCCATCCAAGGGTTGCGCAAGACTTATCAAATCGGGACCCAGCTCGTGCATGCCCTGGATGGTTTGGATTTGAAGATTGAAACCAACGAGTACGTTGCTCTGATGGGCCCTTCAGGGAGCGGGAAGTCGACCCTCATGAATGTGCTGGGTTGTTTGGATTCTCCCTCCTCGGGTCAATACCATTTAAACGGTCAAAACGTTGCACAACTTGGTGAGGATGCTTTGGCTGAAATTCGCAATCGGGAGATTGGATTCGTGTTTCAGACATTCAATCTTTTGCCGCGTTACTCGGCACTGGAAAATGTTGCGCTGCCGCTCATTTATGCGGGCTTATCTAAGCGCGAGCGGTTGGAACGTGCCGAAGATGTTTTGGAGATGGTGGGGCTGAAGGACAGGATGGTCCATAAGCCCAACGAACTGAGTGGAGGCCAGCGCCAGCGTGTTGCGGTTGCTCGGGCTCTGGTGAATCGACCTTCCATTATTCTGGCGGACGAGCCAACGGGAAACCTTGACACCAGCACCTCCATGGAAATCATGGCCCTTTTTGCTGAAATCCAAGAAGCGGGGAACACGGTGATTTTGGTAACCCATGAAGAGGACATTGCAGCGTGTGCAAATCGCATTGTGCGATTGCGCGATGGAAAAGTGGAACCTGCGAATGTCTAATTCGGTCCCGGTGCCGTTTCTTTGCAGGGAGGCAAGTGCCACAGGAAAAATCACGGAAAAAGCATGCAACGAGAACGCATTGTGAATCTGCGCGACGAAGCGCACATAGGAAAAGATGTTCGGGTCCAGGGATGGGTTCGCACGTTTAGGAATGATCAATTCATCGCGGTCAATGATGGATCCTGTCTGGGAAATTTGCAGCTGGTCATCGACCGCGAAGCGACTTCGGATGACCTGAAAAAGCGGCTTACTACGGGAGCTGCCATTTCAGCGGTGGGCGTTCTCGAAGCTTCGCAAGGCCAGGGTCAGGCAACGGAACTGCGGGTTGCCGAATTGCAGATTTTGGGCGACGCCGACCCGGAGTCCTTCCCTATTCAAATGAAGAGGCACTCCATGGAGTTTCTTCGTGAGAAGGCGCATTTGCGCTTCCGAACCAGCACGTTTGGCGCGGTATTTCGAGTCCGCCATGCCTTGAACTTTGCGGTTCATAAATTTTTCACCGACGAAGGTTTTTTCCAAATGCATACGCCCATTATTACGGGAAGTGATGCGGAGGGAGCGGGGGAGATGTTTCAGGTGACGACCCTGGACGTAGCCAATGCACCCAAAACGCCAGAGGGGGAGGTGGATTATTCGAATGACTTTTTCGGCAAGATGTCCAACCTCACCGTGAGCGGTCAATTGGAGGCGGAATTGGCGGCGATGGCGTTGGGGCAAGTGTACACTTTTGGCCCGACGTTTCGCGCGGAAAATTCAAACACATCTCGGCACCTCGCGGAGTTTTGGATGATTGAGCCAGAGGTGGCTTTTGCCGATTTGGGAGACAACATGAAGCTCGCGGAATCGTGTCTGAAATCGGTATTGCGTGATGTGCTCGGACAGTGCGATGAAGATTTGACATTTTTGGAAAACCGGGAACGTGATACAGAGAAACAACTGCCCCAAGATCAACGTCACGATGTCCCGCTGCGCCAGCGTCTGCAAGCGGTAGTCGATGCTCCATTCATCCATGTGACCTATACAGAAGCGATAGATTTGCTGCAACGTTCGAAGCCTTACAAGAAGAAAAAATTCAAGTATCCGGTGGAATGGGGAGTTGACTTGCAAAGCGAGCACGAGCGGTGGTTGGTAGAGAAGCATTTTAATGGGCCGGTCATCATCACAGATTATCCCGCTTCGATTAAGGCGTTTTACATGCGCCAAAATGACGATGGCAAAACGGTAGCAGCCATGGATGTTTTGGTGCCCGGCATTGGCGAAATCATTGGCGGAAGTCAACGAGAGGAACGATTGGAGAATCTCAAGGCGAAATGCGCTGAATTCAATATTCCCGAGGAGCATGTTTGGTGGTACCTCGATACCCGTCGGTTTGGTTCTGCCAAGCATGCAGGTTTTGGCATGGGTTTTGAAAGGTTGGTGATGTATGTGACGGGGATGACCAACATCCGAGATGTTATCCCATTCCCGCGCACCCCACAGAACGCAGAATTTTAACCCCCTCAGCCATGCTCAGACAAAGCCTTCAACAGAAACTGCTCCAGAAGCTATCGCCTCAGCAGATTCAGTTGATGAAGCTGCTGCAACTGCCGACTACAGAGTTGGAAGTGCGGATTAAAGAGGAGTTGGAGGCCAATCCGGCTTTGGAAGAGGGACAGGATCAGGAATGGGAGGAAGAATTGGCAGAAGATCGTTCGGAGGAACAGAGCGATTCCATAGAGGAGTTCAACTTCGATGAGTACCTGGACGATGAGACACCTGAGTATCGTTTGAGTGCCCGCAATCACGGTGCTGACGCAGACGATAAGACCATTCCGTTTTCAGGGGGCACTTCATTTTTTGAGCGATTGAATGCACAACTGGGTCTGCTCGACGCACCTGAGAAGACTCGCGCGCTTGCCGATCACATCATTGGAAACCTCGATGAGGCAGGATATCTCCGCAGGGACTTGGAGAGCATCGTGAACGATTTGGCCTTCACTGAAGGTATTGAAGTGGAGCAGAGTCAGCTGGAAGAAGCGCTGTGGCTGGTGCAAGGTCTGGATCCGGCAGGAGTGGGTGCACGCGACTTAAGGGAGTGCTTGCAACTGCAGTTGCGCCGAAAGTTTGAGGCCGAATCTGCATCCAAGGGCTTGCTGTCCCGCCGCATTGCTCAGCGCATTGCCCTCGAAATCCTCGATTTTCATTTTGAAGCCTTCTCGAAGAAGCACTTTGAGCGCATCCAAAAAAAGCTGGATATCGATGAGGAAGGGCTCAAAGATGCGCTTGGTGAGATTACGCAATTGAATCCCAAACCGGGCAACTCAGGAGCAGAGTCCAACCGAGGTACGGCGGTCCAAATTGTTCCAGATTTTCTTTTGTTTGTGGAGGACGATGAGTTGCGGCTGCAACTCAACCAGCGCAATGCCCCTGAACTCCGCATCAGCCCAGTCTACAAGGAGATGATGGATACGTACGCGAGCGGCGCGAAGAGCAATGTTCAACAAAAAGACGCACTTACATTCGTTAAGCAAAAAATTGATTCAGCTAAGTGGTTCGTTGATGCAATTCGGCAGCGTCAGCACACCCTGTTGCACACGATGCAAGCGATCATCGACCATCAAAATGCGTATTTTCTTTCAGGAGACGATACGGATCTGCGTCCTATGATATTGAAGGATATCGCAGATGTGGTCGAAATGGACATCAGCACCGTTTCGCGGGTTGCTAACAGCAAGTACATTCAGACACCTTATGGCACTTTTCTGTTGAAATCGTTTTTCAGTGAGAGCCTGACGACCGAAACAGGTGAAGAAGTGAGTTCACGCGAGGTGAAGAAAATCTTGGAGGAAGCCATCGAAGCAGAAGATAAGCGGAAGCCTTTGTCAGATGAAAAGTTGGGCCAGCTGCTGAATGCGAAAGGGTACAACATAGCCCGCCGCACTGTGGCCAAATACCGCGAGCAGCTGGGGATAGCGGTTGCGCGGATGCGAAAAGAGCTTAGCTGATGTGGACAAAGTGGATATCTGGGATATTGCATCCCTTGTTGATGCCATTGGTCACCTTGGTGTTGGTCTTTGGAATGGATCCGTACTTGCAATCTTTGCCGGAGGTGTTCGTGTACATGGGGGTGGTCGTTTTGGTCAATACCCTCGCACCCGCCGTATCGATTTTTGTGCTGTATCGTCGGGGTCTTTTGAGTGATTTGGACATCCGGAATCGAAAGGAGCGTTCGCTACCGTTCTTCCTTGTATTGGCCTACTTTATCATGACCTATGTGTTGTTGGTGACGAGTCCTTCCATTTTCATTCCCTTGATTTATTTGGACATGTGGATGGGGCTAATGGTGTCCATTGGGTTGGCCTTGGCCGTGACTCGACGATTTAAAATCAGCATGCACATGCTCGGTCAAGGCGGCACGCTGGGAACGATCATGGGCGTTCAAGCAGTCAACGGCGCACCCATGTGGGAATTGAATGCTGTGTTGATTTTTCTCGCGGGATGGGTAGGATTTGCTCGCATCAAAATGGGCGTGCATCGGCACATAGAAGTGTACACGGGCTATTTGCTCGGGTTCATTATTTGCTTCGCATCCGTTTGGGGTGGCTGGGGTGGCTGAGCATCAACTGCTCACGTCCCAAGCGCGAGCTGCCAATTCCAGGCGTCTCGCAGTGCGTCATCCAAACTATGCTCGCAGGACCAGCCAAATGCTGAACGGGCTTTTGCGGGGTCTGCATAAATAGCGGTGATGTCACCTTCGCGTCTCGGTCCCATCACGTGAGGTACATCCACGCCGTTGACCCGTTGGAACGAATGGATGACTTCAAGAACACTGTTCCCGTGACCGGTGCCGAGGTTAAAAGACTCGCAGGCAAGGGATCGCGCATCAAGCCATTGCAAAGCTGCGACGTGAGCTTTAGCCAAATCAACCACATGGATGTAGTCCCTTACGCACGTCCCATCGTCCGTCGGATAATCATCTCCAAAGACCGTTAAGGGATCTCTCAGGCCAGCAGTGGCTTGCGTTAGGAAAGGGATGAGATTATTGGGGTGGCCCAAGGGCAGTTCGCCAATGTGAGACGAAGGATGCGCTCCGATGGGATTGAAATAACGCAATAAGGCAGCGTTCAGGGGCTGGTCGCTCGCATGCACATCGCGAATGATGCGTTCGCACGCTTGTTTGGTGTAACCATAAGGTGACTCGGCTTCCAAGATGGGCGCGCCCTCGTCGACAGGAATGACTTCGGGTTGGCCATAGACGGTGCAGCTGCTGGAGAACACCAAATTCTCAACGTCAAATTCTGCCATGGTTTGGAGCAAGGTCGACGTGCTTCCAACGTTATTGTCATAATACTTCAGCGGTAGCTTCGTGCTTTCTCCGACGGCTTTGAAGGCAGCAAAATGGATGACACCTGAGATCGTGTGCTGTTCTGCGATGGAATCAAAGGCGGCTGATAATTCCTGGTGTGATCGGCAATCGACTTGCATCGACTCGGGGCGAGATCCTATAATCCGCTCGATGCCATCCAATGCGGATCGATTGGAGTTGCTGAAATTATCCAAAATCACGGGATGAAACCCTGCAAGACTTAATTCTACAACGGTATGGGACCCGATATAGCCGGCTCCGCCGGTCACGACAACGCATGGCTTCTTCATAAGGTCAAAAATAGCGTTTGGAGCGGAACCTTTTGCAAGCGGATTCGTAGGATGCACCATGACCTATCCGATCAACCAGCAACTTCTTCATGCACTTCATGGTAACACTCAACTCGCTCATGGTTTGACGATGCGCTTTGCTGAGAATGCACCCGTTTTGATGCAGATTTTTTCATCCGCATGGGAACGTGGAGATGAAGATGCGGTTCATGGCTCCTCATTTAGGTTGCTTTCTCACCTCCGCGTGATGGGCATGCAAGATGCCGTGCAGGCACTAGAGCGCCTAACTTCGACAACAACTCTGCGTGTGCATTCCCTAAGTGAATCAGAAGATTGGAAGGTGTTGGAACAGGGGATTCAATCCGTGCTTATTTGAGAAGAACATTGAATAGAATCTTGCTTTGCAGTGTATTTTTACTGCATGAGCATTACGTGGAGCGAGCAGGATTTAGCTGATTTTTCTTTTCGAAATTGGTCCATCGATGCGGCCAATTTGCAACGCGAACAAGTGCGTCAAGGGGCAAAGCCTGTGGAGGCCATGGGGCCTTGTACAGCGGGTGATGGCCTTGTCGTCTTATCGAAAGGGGAAAAGGCGAATGCAGCCGAATCGGCCTCTCGGATGCTCTCTTCCAATGATGCTTGTATTCGATTTGTGCCTGCTTCAGGAGCTGCCTCAAGGATGTTTGCCCTCTTGCGCAAACCTTTGAGTGATTCCTTGCGCCAACGTCTGGACTCGGAAGCCGTAGACTTCCCTTTTTGGACTGAGGCCCAGCGTTCTTCTTTGCGAAGCTTGCCAGCATTAGAACGCTCGGCTGCAGCTGTAAAGTGGATGTTGGATGAGAAGAGCGGATTGGCGCATCTTCCGAAAGGGTTGATCCCCTTTCACCAATATACAGATGGATCGGTGCGAAATTCTTTTGAAGAACATGTAGCAGAATGGCAACAATTGGCGGGAACGGCCCCAATTCATTTTACGGTTCCCCAAGCATTTCAAGCTCAAATTGAAGGTTTGTTCCCTGCCAGTGCGAATGCAAGCACTTCGGTTCAGATGCTTCAAACTGATACCCTCGCTTGGGATGTGGAATCGAACGATTTAGCGCGTCACCCAGATGGGTCATTGCTTTTCCGGCCCGGCGGTCACGGTGCATTGTTGGCGAATCTTCACGCGGTTGCAAAAAATGCCTCCTTTATCCTCATTCGAAACATCGACAATGTGGTTCCGACCCCTTCTATGGCCATGCGCAATTCAGCGGAATCTCATTTGTTGGGAGTGTGCGTGGATTTAACTGAGCAACGCGATGCGCTTCTGCGCGAAGCAGATGCCGATGATACACGATGGAAAGGCCGAGCGGTGGAGTGGCTGTCGAGCTTTGATCGCTCGGTTGATGCGAACTGGAGCGTTTCGAAATTATTGGAAGCTATCGATCGGCCGATTCGCGTTGCAGGGATGGTTCTCAATGAAGGTGCTCCCGGAGGAGGGCCTTTTTGGGTCCGCTACAGCAGCGGTGCCATATCTCCTGCCATTGTGGAAAGTGCTGAACTTCCAGAAGGCGCCATCGGTCAAGGGACGCACTTTAATCCTGTCGACTTGATCTGCAGTGTACGCCGGCACGATGGGACGCACTACGATTTGAATGAATATGCTGAGAGCACCATGTTCTTTACTGCGAAGAAAGATTGGCAGGGCAGGTCCATTCGTATTTTGGAACGTCCTGGGCTGTGGAATGGGGCGATGGCCAAATGGTTAACGCAGTTTGTGGAAGTTCCCGTTGAAACCTTTGCCCCGGTCAAGACGGTGGTTGACTTGTTGCATTCTGGGCGTCGGGTTTGACGTTAAAATACAGCGCAAAAAAAAAGGCCGCCCGAAGGCGACCCTTTTGTGAACACAAAGCAAAATCTATTTATTGCTTCATCAACGTTTGGGTATATACTCGGTGGTCGTTGATGATGCGCAAGGCATAAGCACCTGGGTGCAAGTTGTATATAGGGTTCATGTAAACCTGTGTGCCGTCCAAAGGATTGTTCCGAACTTCACGGTGCAGCACGTTTCCGGAAAGGTCCGTTAACATGAGGATGGTCTCACCTTTCAAGTCGCGGTTGAACTTAACAGAGAAGTCCTCGCTGAATGGATTCGGGAATACAGAAAAGTACGTGTTGAATTCCGAAGCACGGTCCTCGATGAGGTTGTCATCACCGTAAGGATTGCGTCCGTCAACGATCGCTGCGGGTCGGTCGATTGACTCACGCATACCAACTGCAGCTGAGATGTTACCGTCGAGCTTCCATCCGTTCAAGTGCAATGTGTTTTCTGCATCACCATATCGGCCTTCAATAACCAAGTTGGTGCCGAGTGCGCGCAACTTCAAGAAGTACTGTTGGTTGCTCTTCAACGACGCTTCGCCGTCAAACTTCAGCTTCAACATGCCGTTAAATGATTCACGGACTTCCGCTTTAGCACCCTCGATGACGTCGCCGCGGCTGTCTGTGATGAAAGCTTGAAGCAATCCTTCGCTGTCGCTTTGCTTGATAATAACATAAGCGACTTGAGCCTTACCAGATGTGCAGGTTGTGAACGACTGGACAACAATGTCTTGGTGGTTCAATAACAAGACCTGTGAACCGGTCTCAGACTTAACTACGCAATCATGATCTAGGTTGTCGAATGGACCTGCAGTCGCGTTGAATGCAGCTGTTTGAGCTTGGGCTGAAAAAGCGCCAAATAAGAGGGCCGCAGCTGCGAGGATGTAAAACTTTTGAAGTTTCATGGTAAAGAGGTATTAAAATTTTCGAATTAATTGTTTCGATATCCTCTTACGCTAAGAGCTAGAAAAAAGTTACACGGACATGGATTAATCAGAATTAAAACTCTGATTATCAGTATTTAAATAAGAAAAAAAGTTACAAAGTAATGGTGGTTTCCGGGGCGATGTAATCCGATAATCGGTCGTTGCTGCAGACAATCAGTGTGGCCAAGCCTTTGATTTCTTGGAGCAAATCTCGGTACCATTTTGTCCCTGATTCGTCCAGGTTGGCGCATGGTTCATCAAGGACCACCAATCCGGCATCTGAGGTCAACGCCAAGGCGAGCTTTACTCGCTGCTGCATGCCTGAGCTGAGTTCAGCATACATGCGCTTTCGATGCTTGTGTAGGCCACCCATCTTGAGCCAATCTAAGGGGTCCATTCCCCTTCTCCAGCCGCGAAATTGGGATTGAAACTCGACTAGTTCGTCGATGTTGAGATCGGGGTGAAGTGCTGTTGCTGGACTCACTCGGTAGGCCATCAGCGCCAATGCCTCAGCCGGGATGGGTTGAAGGGCCTGGTTCCATACCACGGAGCCATGACTTGGCGTAAGTTCGCCTGCGAGGATGCTTCCTAGGGTACTTTTGCCGCTTCCATTGTGTCCTCGAATGAGGCACTCTTCTCCCGGAGCAATGGTGCAAGTTTGGATTGAAAAAACAGGTTGAACATCGAATGCATGGGTCAGTTGACCTAGCACCAGACCAATGGCTGGTTCATTGGTTTGGCGATGATTGTTCATCAGAATGGCCCGCGGATGATGCCTTTGTCAGAAGCCTGAATAAAGGATAATATGGTCTGTTTTTCCTCTGATTGCGCAATTTCTGTTTCTGCGATGCGCAAGGCTTGAGAGAGATTGGCATTTTGGACGTAGAGCGTGCGATAGATGTCCTCAATGTTCATGATTTGATCATTGGTGAATCCCCTTCTGCGCAAGCCAATGCTATTCACGCCGATGAAGGAAAGGGGTTCTCTGGCAGCCTTTATAAAAGGGGGGATGTTCTTTCGTACCATGCTGCCGCCTGCTACAAAAGCATGTTGGCCAATGGTTACAAATTGTTGCACGCCGACCATCCCTTCAATGATAACCCAATCTTCAATGGTAACGTGTCCTGCAATGTTCCCTGAATTGGCGATGATCACGTGGTCGCCAACAAAGACATCATGGGCAAGGTGGCAATAGGCCATGAGCAAACAATCAGACCCCACTTTTGTGGCCATGCGGTCAGCCGTTCCGCGGTTGATGGTCACGCATTCACGCACCACTGTGCGGTCACCAATTTCGACGGTCGACGGTTCACCTTGAAATTTTAAATCTTGGGGCACAGCACCTAAAACCGCGCCTGAAAAAATCTTGCAATCTGATCCAATCCGCGTTCCAGAATGAACCACAGCGTGTGGTCCAATCCAGGTTCCAGGTCCAATTTCAACACCTGCATCAACGAAGGCAAAAGGCTCAATGATTGCGCCAGATCCAATGGTCGCATCCTTCGAAACCGACGCCAGAGGTGAGACTTGAGCGGACATTAGTGATCCTTTACGATTTGGGCAAGCATCTCCGCTTCCGAAACCAGTTTTCCTTGAACATACCCTCGGCCGCGCATGTTGACCAGTCCACGTCGAATCGGTGAGATTAATTCCAAATGAAACACCAACGTGTCACCCGGAAGGACTTTGTGTTTGAACTTGACGTTATCAATTTTCATGAAATACGTCGTGTAATGCTCGGGGTCTTCTACCGTCTGCAAGGCGAAAATCCCTCCTACCTGGGCCATGGCTTCAACCTGAAGAACACCCGGCATAACGGGGTTGCCAGGGAAGTGACCCTGAAAAAAAGGCTCATTGATGGTTACATTTTTGCATCCGACAATGCTACTGTCATCCAATTCTAAAATCTTGTCGACCAATAAAAATGGATAGCGATGCGGCAGCAGGGCTGTAATTTGATTGATGTCTAAGAGGGAAGGACGATTAACATCTAAGTTTGGTTTTCCGTTTTCTTCTTTCATCTTTTTCTTCAAGATTTTGGCAAAGGATACGTTTCCTGCGTGACCGGGTCGGGCTGCTAGAATATGGGCTTGGATGAATCGCCCTGTTAAGGCGAGGTCTCCCATGATATCCAATAGCTTGTGACGTGCAGGTTCATTTTGATAACGCAGAGGTGAAGTATTGAGCACTCCGGGAATGTCAGCGCGTGCATGGAGGTTTTGTTTCCCCACGAGGTCGGCGATTTCCTGGAGTTCTTGTTCTTCGTATGCACGTTCGATCAATACCACAGCGTTGTTGAGGTCTCCGCCTTTGATAAGATTCGCCTTTGCTAGTTCTTTTACCTCTTTTAAGAAGACAAAGGTTCGACATTTGGCAATGTCATCTTTAAAATCCTTCATCCGGTACATGCTCGCATGCTGTGTTCCCAAAACAGGGCTTCGATAGTCGACCATAACGGTCAATCGAAATTCATCAGATGGCTCAGGAACGGCTAACATCTCTACGTCTTTCTCTTTGTCTTCAAACGCGATATTGGATCGCAATTTGTAAAACAGTCGGTCCGCCTCCTGCTCTTTATAGCCTATGGCCTCAAAGGCTTCCACGAACTCCAGAGCACTTCCATCCATGATCGGGATTTCGGGTCCGGTCAATTGAATTAATGCGTTGTCCACTTCACATCCATACAATGCCGCGAGAATGTGCTCCGTTGTATTTACCTGTGCACCATGCTGCTCCAAGGTCGTCCCTCGCTTCGTGGTTACGACGCGATCGGCGTCGGCATCAATGAGGGGTTGGCCCTCCAAATCGATCCGTTGAAATTTGTAACCGTGATTTTCCGAAGCTGGCAAAACGGTCATGACCGTTTGTTTTCCCGTGTGCAATCCGATGCCTGAAAATTCCACAGCCTTCAGCAGGGTGCGTTGTCGGATGGTTTCGCTCATTGTCTTCAACTCAGTTTCTGTTCTAACGCATCAATTCGCTGCAAAGCTAAGGAGCGAATCAACTTTCGCAGGGTGATTTGTTGCATTTGATAATCGCGAATCGGCAACGCTGGGGTGCCCTGCCACACCGAGTTCTCCTCCTGGATACTTTTGGTCACTCCAGATTGAGCGGCAATTTTAACGCCGTCTGCCACTTGAATGTGTCCTGCAAAGCCAACTTGACCTCCAATCATGCAATTGGCACCAATGGTGGTGCTTCCTGCAATGCCCGTTTGTGCGGCGATGACGGTGTTCCGGCCAATTCTCACGTTGTGTGCAACTTGAATTTGATTATCCAGCTTGACGCCCGATTCAATGAACGTGGACCCCAAGGTGGCACGATCAATGGTTGTTCCTGCTCCAACTTCGCATTGATCTTCGAGCACAACATTTCCGGTCTGAGGCACTTTTTGGTAGGTATTTTCCTGATTTGGGGCAAATCCAAACCCATCTGAGCCAATCGTGGCTCCTGATTGGAAAGTGCATTCATTGCCTATGCGGCAACCATCCATGATGGAAACGTGGCGATGAAGAATGCAATTTTTTCCAAGGGTTGCCTTTCTTCCAATGCTGACATGGCTGTGAATTTGGCATCCGTCCCCGACTATGGCCCCGTCTTCTATGAGGGCAAAGGGTCCAATGTAGCATTCAGCTCCGATGGAGGCTTTCGGGCTCACAAAAGCGGTAGGGTGGATGCCTACGGGGTATTGCCTGTCCTCAATTGCTAACTTTAAAATATTTGCAAATGCCTGATACGGGTTGGAAACACGAATGAGCGTTAATCCTTCAGGCAGGGGCTTGCGGGCATCGAAACCCGTCTCCACGAGTACTGCGCTTGCGCCAGTTTCGTAGATAAAAGTTTCGTATTCAGGGTTGGCGAGAAAAGTCAGGCAACCAGGGGTGCCTTCTTCAATTTTGGCCACTTGGTTCAGTAAGACGGTTCCATCCCCTTCGATAGTTCCTTCAATGAGCTTTGCCAACGCAGTCGCCGTCAATTCCATTTGGTAAAATTACGGGTAAGTACTCAATTCTGAGCGGATGAATTTTCATGAACGATTTGCTGCCAAACTTCTTCAAAAACAGGCCGTGTTATTGGCTCGTCCCAATGGGCTTCACCGATGGCTTTCAACGCAACTTCAAGCACTTCATCTGCTCTGTTTTTCTTGTCTCGCTTCATGTTGCTCCAAACCTCTAATGCATCCAATGAGGCCGCCCAATTGATGCAATTGAACTCGGTGAATTGTTCAATCCAAGCTCGGACGATTTGTGCCGCATCCAGCAATGTCTGACGCGAATTTTCGGTGGTAAGTTGGGCACTCCATGTGAGGGAAAAAACCATGCCCAAACCAACAGCCATTCCGTGCGGAACGTTCATAGCCTCCCGTGATGCAAGGCTTTCCAAAGCATGGGCTACGGTATGCCCAAAATTCAGGATTTTTCGCCTGCCATCTTCTCGAAGATCGTCCTGGACGATGTTGAATTTAATCTGACTTGATGTTCGAATAAGCTCAGGTTCGTTTTCGGGGCGAGGAACGTACTGAAAACTGCTGAGTGTTCGCCAGAGTTCCGGGTCAGCAATGAGGCCATGCTTCACCATTTCCATCCAACCTGAAATGACATGAGCCGCTGGCAATGTGGCAAGCACCCGGGTGTCTGCGATGACATGCGTCGGCTCCGTGATGGTGCCTAGGTAGTTTTTTATTGTCAGAAAATTCACGCCATTTTTACCACCTATGGAAGCATCGACCTGTGCCAATAAGGTGGTGGGCACCAGCGTGAATGGGATGCCTCGCTGAAACGTGGAAGCGGCGAAAGCCCCTGTGTCCAGCGTAATACCTCCTCCAACAATAACGAGGGGAGTCGAACGATTCGCCTCAAGCTCAACAAGCCATTCCCAGATGGCGATGGCTCGCTCTATTGATTTCTGAGTTTCATCTGCATCAAACCAAAAAATCCGCTTGCTCGATGGATGAATTTCATTGAAAATAAAGGCGCTTTCTTTTTGAAAGAATGTATCGATGATGAAGAGTGGATTGCTTTGGGGTGGAATCCATGTCATCGCTTCGTGCAAATCACCAGTACCCGAGCGAGATGAGTTGAGACAGTAGCGGGTCATGTGCTGAGCAAATAGGTGACAGATTGCAAATCTATAGATGGGGGCGGTAACAAAAAAAGCCAGCGAAAAGCTGACTTTTTTAGTGGTACTACCGGGATTCGAACCTGGGACACACGGATTTTCAGTCCGTTGCTCTACCAACTGAGCTATAGTACCAGAAGGCGCGCAAAGATAATCTAAATTTTACGGAAAGAAAGAAAACGAGGGGAAAGTAGTATCGCTCAGAATTCATGCGGTCAACTTTAGTTCTGCTCACAGCCATTTGAAATCATCGCTTGAACATTGTTTGTAGTCGACTAAATGCTAAAAAATTATGATTAATTTATGAGCTGGCTTGTATTTCGCTCTTTGTTCCTCTACATTCGCTACATGCGCGTGCCTTGCTCGCGTTGTGCCCTGTTGTATTGAATTTCACCAAATCGTCACTCTCATGAGTAAGCTGTTATGCGTCATCGCCGCGTTCTTTGCGGCCGCTGTTGGAATATGCCAAGTTCCAGTCGAAACACCATCACCTTCCGTACCGCTTGGTTACGAAATAGTCGTTGAGAGCTTCATTGAGCATGATGGGTTTGTCGGTAATTTCGATTTCACGGGGATGACGACCTACCGCATCTACATGGAGATGCAGAATGAATCGGATTTCCTTTCGTGTATCTCAGGAGAGGCAGACAATCCAATGATGATTAACTCCACCTCCTCACCGGCTTGGTACAATGACGAGCTACTTGGGGAGGAAGTAGGGGCTTGGGTAAATCCTACCGTGTTGCCATTCTTTCCTGAATTAACCTACGACAGCTGGTTGACCATTGGCGGGGCTTCCATGGATGATGATATAGAAATCAGCTTAGCTGCTGGAGATATTAATTTGTTGGATGAGTTTACATCCGGTAACAACGTGCTCATTGACGACGAGACAGGTACGGCCTTGTTTACACTCTTTCCTTGCGATCCAAGTGACCTGACCAGTTGCGATTTTTCCCATGCCGCATTTGCTGGAGAAGATCTACGGGTGCTAATCGGTCAGATCACAACATCGGGCGAAGTCACAGGTCAAATGCAGGTTCAAGTGTTTGTAGAAGGCGATGCAAACCAGGAATTCCGAGGGATTATTCCGTTCACACCCTATGCCCCGGAGTTGCTAGTTCCGGGATGCATGGATCCGGCAGCATGCAATTATGCTGCTGATGCGACGGAAGATGATGGTTCGTGCGATTATTGCGGTGATGCATGCCAAGGAGGTGGAGAATACACCATTACGGTTGAGGAATATGCGACCGATATCGTGCCTGGTCAGACGACCTACCGATTCTACCAGAATATGGCGAATGAGGATGATTTCCTCAGTTCGATTTATGGCAATGAAGATGCTCCGTTTTCCTTTGAAACCACGACGGGCTTCTACAACAGCCAGTTTGGCTCGACGGTTGCCAGCGGTGTGAACCCTGCGTTCATTGCATTCTTCCCTGATTTGGCTGCAGACAGCTGGGTTACGGTTGGTATTGAGAGCCAGAATGTGGGTTCCGAGGTTGCGATCAGCACGGTTGAGAGCAGCGATCAACCCTGGGTTGGTGCCTTTGCTTTCGGTGAGTCGATATCAGGTCAGGACATTGTGATGGATGACAACACGGGCGGAGCATGGTACGTTTTGAACGGTACTCCGAACGGTCTTCCAGATGCGGACGGCCGTGTTTTGTTCATGCAGTTGACGACAGCTGGAGAGATTTCAGGTGTGATCAACACGCAGGTATTTGGCAACGGCGATGGTGCGAATGACATCCGCAATACGTATACAATTAGTGGTGTGGGTACGTTCTCTCCTGACGGCGGCGGCGTGACCAATGCGTGTGGTTGTACGGATGAATTGGCGACGAACTATGACGATTCAGCGGAATACGACGATGGCAGCTGCGAGTATGCGGTTCCAGGTTGTGTTGATGCTACGGCTTGCAACTACAATGCGGATGCGACGGATGACGACGGCAGCTGCGAGTATGCTGCGGACGGTTACGACTGCGACGGCAACTGCTTAGCAGATGCAGACGGCGACGGTGTATGCGATCCATTTGAGGTTGCGGGTTGTACGGACGCTGCGGCTTGCAACTACGATGCATCTGCGACGGACGACGACGGCAGTTGTGCAGAGTTGGACGAGTGCGGTGTATGCGGCGGTTCGGGTATCCCTGAGGGAGACTGCGACTGCGACGGAAATGTAGTGGACGAGTGCGGTGTATGCGGTGGTTCGGGCATTCCAGAAGGAGACTGCGACTGCGACGGAAACGTAGTGGACGAGTGCGGCGTATGCGGCGGTTCGGGCATTCCAGAAGGAGCATGCGACTGCGACGGAAACGTTGCTGCAGACGGCTACGACTGCGACGGCAACTGTTTAGCTGATGCGGACGGCGACGGCGTATGCGATGAGTTTGAGTTGGCGGGTTGCACGGCCTCTAATGCATGCAACTATGATTCGAATGCGACGGACGATGACGGCAGCTGTGATTTCTGCAGTTGTGCAACGTCTGGCATGGTGATGAACGATTACACGGTTTCGGTTGAGGTGTACGCGACAGATATCGTGCCTGGTCAGACGACCTACCGACTTTATCAGCAGCTGGCCAACACGGACGATTTCATGAGTTCGGTCTTTGGTAACAACGAGGATCCATTCAGTTTGTCGACCACGACGGGCTTCTACAACAGCCAGTTTGGCTCGACGGTTGCCAGCGGTGTGAATCCTGCGTTTTTGGCTTTCTTCCCTGATTTGGCTGCAGACAGCTGGGTTACGGTTGGTATTGAGAGCCAGAATGTGGGTTCAGAGGTTGCGATCAGCACGGTAGAGAGCAGCGATCAACCCTGGGTTGGTGCCTTTGCTTTCGGTGAGTCGATATCAGGTCAGGACATTGTGATGGATGACAACACGGGCGGAGCATGGTACGTTTTGAACGGTACTCCGAACGGTCTTCCAGATGCGGACGGCCGTGTTTTGTTCATGCAGTTGACGACAGCTGGAGAGATTTCAGGTGTGATCAATACGCAAGTATTTGGCAGCGGAAACGGTGCTATTGACATCCGCAATACCTACACGGTTAGCGGTGTGGGGACATACTCTCCTGACGGAGGAGACGCGACCAATGCATGCGGATGTACGGATCCTCTGGCTTTCAACTTCGATGAAACCGCTGAGTACGATGACGACTCCTGCATTGCTGTAGCCACCGGGTGCATCGATGATACGGCATGCAACTTCACTGAAGCTGCCAATACCGACGACGGCTCATGCACCTACGCTGCCGACGGATACGACTGCGACGGCAACTGCCTTAGCGATACGGACGGAGATGGCGTATGCGACGAGTTTGAGGTGGGCGGATGCGACGATGCATCAGCGTGCAACTACGACGCCGGTGCCACCGACAACGACGGTTCGTGCACTTACGCTGCCGATGGATACGACTGCGACGGAAACTGCCTAAGCGATGCGGACGGAGATGGCACATGCGACGAGTTTGAGGTGGGCGGATGCGACGATGCATCAGCGTGCAACTACGACGCCGGTGCAACCGACAACGACGGCTCTTGCACTTACGCTGCTGACGGATACGACTGCGATGGCAACTGCCTCAGCGATACGGACGGAGATGGCATATGCGACGAATTTGAGGTGGGCGGATGTACCGACCCCGCGGCAGCCAACTACGACCCTTTTGCAACGGACGACGACGCTTCTTGCCTCGACCCCATCTGCATCGATCCCGATGCGTGCAACTACACCGAATGGAACGGAAACGATTACTGCCTCATCGTGCAACCATACCAGGTCCACGATAGCGGTGAACTCGACGGATTTGTGACCTACCGCATTTACATCAAAACCCAAAACGCCGATGACTTCATATCCAGCGTTTCAGGTGACTCAGAATTCCCAACGCGCATCATGTCGTCCGGAAGCTTCTTCCAAAGCAGTTTCGGTGGACTCCTCGGTTCGGATCAGAATCCCGCATTATTCGGCTTCTTCCCAACAGCGGCATACGATTCCTATGTTACCATTGGTCTGACGGAAACCGCAGCAGCAGGAGAAGGAAACATCAACGTCATTGAATCTGCAGGAAACCCGTGGGGAAACAACTTCGAAAACGGACAAGATCTTCTCATCGATGACGCCATTGGTGGTGGTTGGTTCATCTTCAACGGAAATACCAACGGAATAGCAGGAGATGATGAACAAGTGCTCCTCGCACAAGTCACAACTGACGGTGCGCTCTCTGGATCGCTTTACGTACAAGTCTTTGTTAACGGAGACGTAGCAAACGACGACCGCATCCTTCTCGATATCGAAGAAGCATGTGCAGCACCAGGCGGACCTGAGGCCTGCGACTTCCCAGAGGATGGATACGACTGCGACGGCAACTGCCTCAGCGATACCGACGGAGATGGCATATGCGACGAGTTTGAGGTGGGCGGATGCGATGATGCAACTGCGTGCAACTACGACGCCGGTGCCACCGACAACGACGGCTCTTGCACCTACGCTGCCGACGGATACGACTGCGACGGAAACTGCCTCAGCGATGCCGACGGAGATGGCGTATGCGATGAGTTTGAGGTGGACGGATGTGACGATGCATCCGCGTGCAACTACGACGCCGGTGCTACTGACAACGACGGCTCATGCACTTACGCTGCCGACGGATACGACTGCGACGGAAACTGCCTGAGCGATACCGACGGAGATGGCGTATGCGACGAGTTTGAGGTGGGCGGATGTGACGATGCATCCGCGTGCAACTACGACGCCGGTGCCACTGACAACGACGGCTCATGCACTTACGCTGCCGACGGATACGACTGCGACGGCAACTGCCTGAGCGATACCGACGGAGATGGCGTATGCGACGAGTTTGAGGTGGGCGGATGCGACGATGCATCAGCGTGCAACTACGACGCAGGTGCCACCGAAAACGACGGTTCGTGCACTTACGCTGCCGACGGATACGACTGCGACGGAAACTGCTTAGCAGATGCAGATGGTGATGGTGTTTGCGACGAGTTTGAGGTGGGCGGATGTGACGATGCAGCTGCGTGCAACTACGAAGCCGGTGCCACCGACAACGACGGATCATGCACTTACGCTGCTGACGGATACGACTGCGACGGCAACTGCCTCAGCGATACGGACGGAGATGGCGTATGCGACGAGTTTGAGGTAGGCGGATGCGATGATGCAGCTGCCTGCAACTACGACGCCGGTGCCACCGACAACGACGGGTCATGCACTTACGCTGCCGACGGATACGATTGCGACGGCAACTGCCTCAGCGATGCCGATGGAGATGGCGTATGTGATGTAGAAGAAATCATGGGATGCACGGTCGAGTATGCTTGCAACTACAATGCAGCCGCGACCGAAGCTGATGATGCGTCCTGTTTTTACGCCACTGCAGTATTCGATTGCGATGGCAACTGCCAACAAGACGAAAACGGCAACGGCATCTGCGATCAACTCGAAGGGTCATGCGAAGCGATTTGCGGTGAAGGAACGATTTGGGACCCTGCATCGGGCACATGCGTTGCTTTGATGGATAATTGCCCCTATGACTTAAATGGTGATGGCCTCGTTCAATTGCAGGACTTAATGGACTTCTTGCTTTACTATGGAACTGTTTGTCCTGAATAAATTAGCCCCCCTCCCCTAAGAATGATAAGAAAGCGCTCCCATTAGGGAGTGCTTTTTTTTGAATTGAAGGGTGCTTCACGATGCATTCAATCTTACCGTTAGTAATCCATCCTCCTCCGAAGAATAAGGGGGAGGGAGAATTGGGTTGCTCATTCATCCTTGGAAGCCTGAGAGAGAAGCCTGAGGGGAAATACCAGGGCACATCCGAGCATAAGTGCATCTCCCCGTAAAAGATCATCCAGCGAGCGAGGCCAAGCAGCTGACCTTCCAAATCCTTGCCGTGCATTATTTCGCAAACAATTGATTATCAACACTCTTAAAATCACTTATTTGAGCACACTGCGGGGCTTGGGCCGAAATTCAGCTTCGTTCAGCTCTAGAGAAACCAATTCAACTCAATAAACAAGAGTGTTTTCTAAGAACGGCTCAAAAAACTAGCTAAAAAAAAGGTCCACCCAGAGCGGCAGACCTTTGAAAGGGGAGATTCGACGCAGGAGTCCAACATTGAAGTGCCCTATTGTTTCGGAGTGGCACTCCGTTAGTCCTTGCGGCGAATATATAAGTTACGAAAAAAAAATTAATTCGTCCAAAAACTTGAAGATCTGTTTTCTCTGAAGAATCATCGAATTAATCGCAATCAAAGCCGTAATCCATAAGCAACATGAGTAAGTCTCCTGTTCCAACAACTAAATCGCCATTGAGATCACCTGGACAAGCACCATCCTCAACACACATCTGGAAGTCATCACTCCATACGGTACCCTCACCGCAATATTCCGGACCTCCGGTGCATTGCGTTAATGCAAAGTCATAGCCATCACCATACCCATCGGTGTACGAATTAAAATTCAAGGCATCAATTTCATCACAGACACCATTATCATCGGCATCATTAACACATTCGCCTAAGCAATTGTAGTAGGGACCCGCAATAAAGCACTCGCCAGCATCCGTGGCTAAGGGATCAAAATTACACGCGGCCGAGTCTTGGCAACCCATGACTTCATCCGTGTCGCATACCCCGTCGTCGTCGGCGTCGTTATCAACTACCGAACCGCTGCCATCCGTCTCTCCTGAACAACCGTCACAACCGAACGCGTATATGCAGTCCACACCTGGATCCGTAGCATTGGAATTCCAATTGCATGCGAGCGGATCTTGGCAGCCCTCAATTTCATCTGCATTGCAGATTCCATCCTCGTCATCATCATTGGCCAAGACCATTCCAGACCCATCCGTGGCTCCTGAGCAGGACTCACAGCCCGAGGAGGCATAGGTGCAGCTTCCGTCCTCATCCGTCGCGGATGAATTAAAGTTGCATGCAGTGCTGTCCTGGCATCCCGCAATTTCGTCGTTGTCACAGACGCCATCATTGTCGGCATCCAAATCATTCACATATCCCGTGCCATCATCCACTGAACCAGCGCATTCGTCGCAGCCCGTAGCGTAAGTGCACGAGCCGTTTTCATCTGTCGCCAGTGCATTGTAGTTGCAGGCATCTTGATTTTGACACCCAGGCACCTCATCCGCATCGCAAATTCCATCTTCATCGGCATCATTCACGGTTACAGTGCCTGTTCCATTGTCGGCGGAGCCAGAGCACGTCTCGCATGGATCGTCGGCATAGATGCATGTGCCCGCATCGGTCGCAAGGGTATTGTAGTTGCAGGCAGTCGAATCCTGACACCCTGTTACCTCGTTCGCATCACACACCATGTCATTGTCGGCATCGTTGTCAACAATTTCGCCTGTACCATCAGATTCACCTGAGCAGGTTTCGCAGCCGATTGGGAACACACACGTCACTCCGGGGTCAGTAGCCGCGGCATTGTAGTTGCAGGCAAGAGGATCTTGACAACCCATGACCTCGTCGAGGTCACACACGGTGTCATCGTCTGCATCATTGTCTACAATGGTCCCTGTTCCATCTGTTTCTCCGCTGCATGTTTCACACCCTTGGGTATAGAGGAGACAATCGCCAGCATCCGTAGCGGCCGCATTGTAATCGCAAGCGGCGCTGTCTTGACAACCAATCACTTCATCAAGGTCACACACGCTGTCATCGTCAGCATCAAGGTCTAATACCGTTCCTGTTCCGTCCGTTTCGCCTGAGCATACGCTACAAGGATCAGTGGCATACTCGCAGTCGGACTCATCAGTCGCTTGAGCGTTGTAATTGCAGGCTGCAGCATCTTGGCATCCCTCCACTTCATCGGCATCGCAAACTGCATCATTGTCCGCATCGTTATCGATGATCGTTCCGGTGCCATCTGTGGCGCCCGAGCACGTTTCGCAACCCACTGGGAGCACGCAACTGCTATCATCCACAGTCGCTGTGTCCATGAAGTTACAGGCATCCGAATCCATGCAACCGTTGATAACAGGTATGCATTCTCCATCATCGTAGACTGCTTCATCATCAAAGTTCAACGCCGTCGCATCCGTACAACCGCAATCTTGGTATTCAGATGACATGGCGCCTCCCCAACCATCGGACGAGAACGAGCCAACTCCATTGAACTGAAAGTGTTCGGTGTGATAAACACCCGAACCGTAGCTTCCATTTTGCAGTATAGAAACCGAAAATTCACCTGAAATTAAGCCTTCGGACGTGATTTGAGCAACGAGCACGCGCCCGTCATCTCCAGCTACTGCAGGATGATTTGGGTCGCACGAAGAACCCTCTGTTCCCGGAGGCAAATCGCAATTTGGCACGTTGTAAATACTGAAGCCCGACTCAGAGGTGATGTTGATATCCTCCCCTGCGTTAAATGCCGGCCAGAAGCCCGTTCCGGCAGAACCATATGTGGTGAAGAAATCTCCTGGAGGTCCAAATTCAGGTCCAGTTGTGAACCAGCTGTCATACGCCGCGGACTCCAAGGCTGCCAGCATAAACGGGGTGATTTCCCAACCGAAGTCGGCACTTACCTCTTCGTTGTTATACCAATTAGGAGTCGATGTCGACGTCAAGACGAATGGCTCAGAGACGGCACCAGGCGACTCTCCATATACACCATTCAAGTAATCATTGGGGTCTTCCATATTAACATACAACCGGTACGTCGTATGACCTGGAATCCCATTTACTGCATGCTCCTCTACCGTCAAGCTATAAGGCGACATGCCCGTCAACTGGCCGCACGAACAGTAATCACATGAACCATCTGAATCGGTAGCGCTCGCGTCATAATTGCAAGCCGTAGTGTCTTGACAACCCGCAATTTCATCCACATCGCATGTGGTGTCACCGTCGGTATCGCCGACTACGATTTCACCTGACCCGTCCGTCTCGCCTGAACAGTAGTCACATCCTGTGGCATACTCGCACGAGCCTGCATCGGTTGCTGCAGACATGTAATTGCAGGCCAGTGCGTCTTGACAACCGATGACCTCATCGAGGTCACATACCGTGTCATTGTCCGCATCATTGTCCACAACAGTTCCTGTTCCATCCGTCTCGCCAGAGCATGATTCGCAAACACCATCCACGTAAGTGCACGTGCCAGAATCTGTAGCAGAAGCATTGTAGTCGCAGGCGGTATCATCCTGACAACCTACAACCTCGTCAGAATTGCACACCCCATCCCCATCATCATCATTGTCCACAACAGAGCCAGTTCCATCAGATTCTCCCGAGCAAGAATCACATCCTTCTGGAAAAATACAGGATGCATCGTCATCGGTCGCAGAAGTATTGTAATTGCACGCCAAAGCAGACGTGCACCCGTCAATTTCCAATTCATCGCACACACCGTCCTCATCTATATCACTCAAGCAAACATCGTCACAGTCATAGTACTGCTCAGGATAATCGCATGATCCATTGTCCGTATTGGCTAAATCGTAATAGTTACAAGCCAAAATATCTGTGCAACCCACGATCTCAGGCAATTCCATGGAAACTCCATTGAACGTTTGCGTAACAATTACAGCGTTCGTCGAGTCGCCTTCAATCCAGATTTCTGCACTCAACGTCCAGGTAAAAATGCTATCGGTAGTAAGCTGCATCACGATTGCCTTATAATCGTCGCCTGCAAATCCATTCAGCGCATCTGGGCTGTCCAAATGCCACCCACCCTCGGTGTCTTCATCGTCCAAGAAAATGTCTACCGGACCGTAGTTACCGCTCGACATCGACTCAAGAATAAAATTACTCGACCAATCATTGGTACTCAGCGTATCCAAAACAACATCCTCCTCTCCCGCGAATTCATTGGGGAAAGCGGTAACACCAATACCAACCCATGAGTCAATTTCATGCGCATTGTAACCACCATAGAAAAACCCTGGAGGGGGAACACCTCCTGATGTCGCTCCGACGCAAAAGTTGTTGTTGTAGATTCCACTTGGCGCTGTGATAGCCCCTGGATAATCTTCATTTCCAAAGATTCGTTTGATATAATCTGTTGAGTTCACCGTATGCAGGTATACTTTGTACACTTTGTATCCCGTGTAATCGAACCCTGAAAACTGGTCAATTACAAAGGGGGTGTAATTAAGCTGCGTGAATTTGTATTGATCGTTGAGAACCAGAGAAGGTGCAGAAGCATCTTCCGGGGTTGAGCCTTCAACTCCCGAACGAGCAAACGAAATTTGAGTGGCAAGCGTGCAGGCAAGAAGGGCAATGAGGCCCATTTGTCCCGAACGCACCGTAAGGTTTTTGGCTACGTGGCGCATGGTGATAGTTCAGCGATTCGAGACTAAAATACAACAAAAACATCTTTTAAACGACTAAAATAGACGTTTTATCTACTTTATAATTTTTATCGTTCTTGCTTTTTTGAGGCGAACCAGTCGAGAGCAACCTCTAGGCCGTGCCTGTAATCCGCGCGCAAATCCAAGGCCGTAATTCGGTAACCGTCAGATCGCAACTCGTGCAATGGAGCAATTTCTTCCCAATGGTGAAGATCCTGATCCTTTGATCTAAGTTTATCTACGATTTGATTGTATCGAATATGCCACGTTTCAAAAAGCTCCGCCAGCTCTTCATTGTCCCTATGCAAGTAAGAAGCGATGAAGTCCAGCGTATCTCGTTCGACCTTCAATCCGGAGGGTCTCGTTCGCACCACTAAAATTCGTGTGCATCCTTCTTCCAAGGCCCGATCCAGCGGAATGGGGTCCGCGTATCCACCATCAAACATCCATCGGTCGCGCACCTTGACCTTGCCCCTCGTCACAAACGGCAAGGTAGCCGATGCCAAGACGGGTTTAATCCAATTCTCCTTTTGCGGCTGCAGGTAGTGAGCCTCGCCGGTATCAAAGTCTGTTGTAACCACATTGATGTTTTTGCCTTCAATGAAAGCATTTGCTGCTTCCCAATCGATAGGAGCCGACTCACTGACCACACGAGCCAAATGAGACAAGTTCATGAGTCCTTCATCAGAAAAAGCCGATCGAAAGCTGATGAATTTGCCGTCTTCTACCAGGCGTTCTGACAATTCTATGAAATGCTTGCGCTGTCCAGACAAAAATGAAATCATCGCCATGGAACCCGCAGACACAGCATAATAGGACTTAAATGGCTTGTAATCGATGGCCGCAAAGGCATCCAAAACACCAGCTGTGAATGCACAACGCAAGCTGCCTCCTTCCAAAACCAAGGCATCGTAAGCGTATGGATCTTTCATTGCTCTCAAATTACGACGAATACAATGAATCGGTTGCCTATTTTGCGAACATGTTCATTCAGTACCATTCAATCGTTAAAATGGCTCTCAGCGCTTCAAAACAAGCAGCGCTCGTCCTGCTTTTAAGTTTCACTTTTTGCGGATGTCAGTTGAAATCTGAGCGAGCCGCTCAATCAGAAGTGACCATTGTCGCAAGCAGACTCTTTCCCAGCCGCACCTACGAGAACTTCATTGAGCGACTCGATGTCCCGTGCGCTGTGCGCTGGATTAATGCTTCGGAATTGAGCACGGCTGGGCTGGATTCAGCCTTATCCCATGCCAATGGAATCTTGCTGACTGGAGGTGCGGACATTCACCCCGACCGGTATGGACAAGCGGAAGACACCGTGCTTTGTGGCTCTATTGATTTAGAACGCGATGAGCTGGAGAGCATTCTACTTGGGGCTGTGGACAGCCTGGGTACTCCGTTACTCGGTATTTGCCGGGGCATGCAATTCATGAATGTGCACAATGGAGGAAGTCTCCACCCCCACTTGCCGGACGTACTCGGAACGAATGCGCATCGCGGAGGCACCGCAGAAAACAGAAAGGATACCCTCCATATGGTCGAAGCGAGTATTTCGGCAGCCTTTCTCGGAGTCAAAACCCCAACAGCCTCTCAGGTTACATCCCATCACCATCAAGGAATCAACGCATTGGCACCTGGGTTGATGAGCTGGGCTGTCGCTCCAGACGGATTAATCGAAGCCGTACGAAGGCGAGACACCATTGCCTTCCCATGCTACATTGGTGTTCAATACCACCCAGAACGATCAGGCGAAGGTCAGGCACTCGTTGAGCCCGTCGGGCAATTTTTTCTCGACGCAGTCTATCTCCATGCTAACCGAACTCCCAGAATTCAATAAGCGCCACCAATTAGCGCCTCGTATGCTTTAAAGACTTGACACGATGGCTTTTGAATTTCACAAGAATCGCGATGTATATGTCGCTCATCAAAGAACCAATGCATCAGATTACCTCATTCCATTTATTGAAAAAACCTTCTCCATCGAACCGGGTCTGAGGGTTATGGAGATTGGCTGCGGAGAAGGCGGCGTGCTCAAAGCATTTTTGGACCGAGGTTGTCAAGGAGTTGGAATCGAATTATCGGAGGGGAAAGCAAAACGAGCCAGGCAAACACTTAAAGAAGAAATCACTTCTGGCCGAGCTGTTGTGATGAATAAAAACATCTATGACATCGACATGGAAAGCGATTTGGATGGCCTTTTCGATCTGATCATTCTCAAAGATGTTATTGAGCACATCCACGACCAAGATGCCATTCTGAAAAGAATGCATGATTTTCTCAAGCCCGGAGGAAGCATATTTTTCGGGTTTCCTCCGTGGCAAATGCCTTTCGGCGGGCATCAGCAGGTTCTAGCCCATAAATGGCTAAGCAAGACCCCTTACTTTCATCTTCTTCCTGTTCCACTCTACCGAGGAATTTTAAGCGCTTTTCGAGAAAAGCCAAAGGCAATCGAAGATATTTTGGAAATCAAAGAAACTGGAATTTCCATTGAGCGTTTTGAACGGTTGCTCAGGAAGAACAAGTACTCCATCAATTCGCGTACCTTCTACCTCATCAACCCAATCTACAAGTTCAAGTTCAATTTGAAGCCGCGGGTGCAATTTGGTCTGATTGCCCGAATTCCTTATTTCCGAAATTTTGTCACAACCTGCATGTACTACCTCGTTCAGAAGGAACGCTAAGTCACGCAGCAGACAAGTCTTGACCTTCGCTTCCATCATGAGCAAAAACCTGCATCCACGCAACCGCAATCTTGCACCTTACGACTTGCAGGCTCTGACCAAGTGCTTACCCGAATTAGCAGCATACATTCGCAATAAGCCCGGCGGTGGTAAGACACTAGACTTTAGCCATCCAGGAGCAGTGAAACGGCTCAACCAAGCCCTCATGGATCACCATTATGGAATCTCCTCTTGGGAGTTTCCCAACGACAACCTCTGCCCCGCAATCCCCGGTCGCGCGGATGCCCTTCATACGATAGCCGACCTCATCTCCGAAGAAAATCGGGGGCACATTCCCAAAGGTCCGCAAATCGTTGGACTGGATATCGGCACAGGCGCGAGTTTAGTGTATCCTTTGATCGGCACAGTCGAATATGGTTGGTCCTTCATCGGCACAGATGTCGCACCCGCGTCCATCTCCTCCGCTCAGCGGATTTTGGCAGCGAACCCCCATGCAGCACGCCACATTACTTGCCGCCTGCAATCGCACTCCACATCCATTTTTAAGAACATCATACAAGCCGGCGAATTCATAGATTTCACCTTATGCAATCCGCCTTTTCACGACTCTCTCGAAGCGGCTCAGGCCGCTGCCCGCCGCAAACTTCGTCACGTCGAAAAGCGCAAGCCGCAGGGCAACCTCACCCTCAACTTTGCGGGCATCGAAGCCGAATTAATCTATCCCGGAGGAGAAGTTGCCTTCATCCTGAACATGATCGAGGAAAGTATCCAATGGAGCAGGCAGGTATTTTGGTTTACATCCCTCGTAGCTCAGGCGGATCACGTCCCCAGCTTGCTCGCTGCACTTCAACAAGCCGGTGCAACGAAAATTGAAGAGCTACCGTTGGCCACAGGCAATAAATCGTCTCGCATACTCGCCTGGACATTTCTCGACACCAAGGCCCGAAAAATTTGGCAAGAAGCGCGCTGGCAGCGACGAAGTTCAAAGTTGAAATAAATGGCTATTTTTCATCCATGAATGGAAGGAACCTGCTCTGGCTATTTGGATTCGGTTTTTACCTGAACCTCCTTGCTGCGCAGGATGCAACGTTCGAACCTTTCAATGAAGGCATGTACCTTATCAATCCGAGCTATCGGGTTGATTTCGATTTGGATTCGCGCACAGCCTTCTGGGTGCATTATGAACTCAACGCTCGCGAAACAGCCGGTGTCGCAAAGCGAACGAGAGATTTCCGAACCGACTTTCGGACAAAACGAAGTGCAAACGCAGGATCGTATAGAGGCTCGGGATACGATCGCGGACACCTGAAACCAGCTGCAGATTCGAAATCTTCGCAAAACGAGATGTCGCAATCTTTTTTAATGACCAACATGTTTCCCCAAACTCCTGCCTTGAATGGAGGTGTTTGGCGAAAACTCGAAGAAGACGTTCGAGGATGGGCCCTCCAATACGGGGTTGTTCATGTTACCACTGGTCCTTCACCTGAGACCCGCGCTTGGTTACCTGATGGAATCCGGGTGGCAACAGCTTGTTGGAAAGCCGTGTTGAGAACGTCCCCCGACACAAGCGCGATCGCCTTTTTAATGCCCAATGCGGAAAAGCTGTCAGGAGACCTACAAGTGTATGCGATGAGTGTAGACGAACTGGAAAGACGTTTAGACATAGACTTATTTCCCGCTTTACCTGATGCTACTGAGGCTCGCATTGAAGTGCTGGCTGATTTAAGCCAATGGAAGGCGGCATCAACAAAGGCATGGACTCCCGCGGAAAATCAACCGACCTCTTCTCAAAATTCACAGAATCCTTCGGGCATCAGTCAACAATGCACAGGGATCTCAAAGTCGTCAGGCCGGCGATGTCGCAACTCTACAAAAGACCCTTCCGGACGGTGTCACCATCACCGGGATTGAATGGAGTCCATCGGTCATAACAGTGTCAAAATCTTTCTTTCTGGCACGGATTCAATCCTGAATAATTTAGATTCGGTCTTTGCCACATTCCCTATCATGAAACGTCTGCCCATCCTTGTTGCCTTTGTTTTTCTGACGCTGATCTCCCGCGGCCAAAACATCTTGCTTGCAGAGGACTTCGAGTCGTCTACTCTCGCCAGCGGGTGGTCGCAACAGACCCTTGCCAACGACGGCGGGTGGCTATTGGGCACAAACACCATGCTCGAAAGTGATTGGTGGAGCATTGCCCCGCATGGAAACTTCATCGCCACAAATGATGATGCATGCGATTGCAATAAAAGTGCAGATTATTTGATTTTGCCACCATTGGATTTGAGCGCGTCGGAAGCCGCATTGCTCCAATTTGACATCTACTATGATGGAGGGACATTTGAGGGCGATACAGAGCAGGCATTCATTGAATACTCCTTAGACGGAGGAGATAGCTGGGAAGTACTTGAAGAATTAGTCGGTTCAGATGATGGCACTTGGGAATCCAACACCGTTTCATTGAATTCGTTGCTCGGTCTGTCCGACGTTCTCGTTGCTTTTCGATACAATGACGACGGCGGGTGGGTTTATGGATTGGCGATTGATGATGTTGTGGTATTTGAGCCCGCTGGACTCGATGCTGCTTTGAATGGAATTGATGTGCCCGCCGCAGCCAGTTTGGGCGACGTGATCCAGATAGCGGGTACCATCGCCAACACGGGGTTGGAAGAAATCACGAGCGTGGACGTGTCATGGACCATTGGAGGGGATGAATTTGTTGCCTCTTTCACTGACCTGGCGCTGCAGGCTGGAGAAAATTACTCGTTTGTGCATCCCGATGAACTTACCGTCGATGCCATGGGCTCACTGGAGCTCCAAGTAACCCTTGTTTCAGTGAATGGGAGCGTTGACAGCAACCTTGACAACAACAGCCAGACAGTGAACATCGCTGTCTTGGAGTACGGCACCCTCAATGAAGGAGGCTATGAGCGAGACTATATTTTTTACCGTCCAGCTTCGGCGCTTCCCTATTGTCCGCTGGTCTACGTCTGCCACGGATACTCAGGCAGTGCCCAAGGCATTATGAATTATTCCGGATTCAATGCGCTTGCAGATCAATTTGGATTCGCCGTCTGCTATCCCCAGGGCATCGATGATTCGTTCGGGAATGCGTTTTGGAATGTCGGGTACGACTTTCAGAACAACGAAACAGTGGACGATGTGGCTTACTTAAACACCTTAACCGAATACTTTGAGGAGAACCACGGCATTTTAGCCGATGAGGTCTTCTGCACGGGCATGTCCAATGGCGGAGATTTCTGCTATTTATTGGCTTGTGAGGCTTCAGAAAATTTCAGAGGTGTCGCTCCAATTGCAGGGATGATCATGCAAGATATCATGGACAACTGCTCCCCATCGGCTGAAGTGCCCATTTTGGAAATTCACGGCACGAACGACAACGTCACCTATTACAATGGCGACCCCAATAACAATGACGGGTGGGGGGCTTATCCGAGCATCCCCGCGACCATCGACTTTTTTGTCAACCTCTATGGACTGGTGCAGGAAGATGCCTACTCATTTGAAGATGTAGACCCCAATGATGGCAGCGAAGTGGATGCTGTGCACTATGGCGATCCAGATGGCGGTTGTTCTGAAGTCAGGCTCTACACCGTCCAAGGCGGAGGACACGACTGGCCCGGTGCGTATGGAAACATGGACATCAATGCGAGCTTGGAAGCTTGGTTGTTCTTCATGCAGCTATGTGAAAACCCATTAAGCGAACATGCCGTGTCTGAATCGATTCCACGCAAATTGGTCTCGGTTGTTGACTTGTTGGGCCGAAAATCCAAGCCTGTTGCTGGAGAGTTGAGGCTCTTCATTTATTCGGACGGCTCCGTCGAAAAACGAATAGGCGGGCGTTGATACAGCGAGTTGACCGTCCTGGTGGATGAGGTATCGAAACGTGGCAGCGATGAATTAATCGACTCATTTCCGAAGCGTTGATTTTGTCGTAATCAACGAACTAAATCGAAAAAACCATGAAAAGACCACCCCGGCGACAATTTTGCTCGCAGGAACTTTGCGAGGAACTCCTTAGGATGTGGAAGTGTCCGAATCCTGCGTTCCGCTCTTCGATTTACGGTGTGGAAAGGAATTGAAAACCTTACGTTTCGCAAAGCGATATTGGTTGTCCGCATTCAAGAGCTTGGTAAATAGTTGGCGATTGACGCCAAAATATTCGTGGGCATCGCCATTCAAAAAGGTGATTTCCAAAAGCAGTCCCTTGTGCGTCAAATCTATGATGGCGGATTTGGTCGTGAGTTCCAAGTACGCCTCCTTCTGGGCCTCCAGTGTTGCAGGGGCCATGCTCACCAAAAAGTGATATCCTTCAATAATTCGACGGCTCATCGCCTCGGCCTGCTCGGCTTGATCACCCCCATCAGGAAACTTATCGGGATGCCATTCTTTGACCAAGGAACGGTACTTCTTTTTTAAGGGCGCCAATTCAATCACACCTTCCACGTCGAACATTCTCTTAAACTCGTTGACTCTTTTCATGGTGGGGCCTGCTTATGACGCATTTTGTTCGCGGGCGCAAAGCTACAGCTTCGGCTGCGAAGTATGGCCAGGCTCAGAATCAATGCGATAGTCAAGAGCTACCGTTGTATGGATCTCTTATATCAGATCGAGAGGACTACCTCAGGATAACCATTCGACGCTCGCGCGTCGTAAGACCCCGTACCTCGACCGCATAGAAGCCACGTGTAAAGGCCGAAACGTCGATGGTTGCGACGCCTCGGACTGGTTGCTCCCAAACAACCTGCCCCAGCGCATTGGTTAGCAGCACCGAAAACGCCCCCTCCCATTTCGAAAGGTCGATCGACAATTGATTCGTAACAGGGTTGGGAAAAAGACTCCAGGACTCCGCAGCCAACGACTCCTCAACCCCGACGTACTCCAGGTCCAATTTCAACGTGACCACACTGTCGCAACCCGCCGCATTGTCCAAAACAATTGTGAACTCTCCACCCTCGGTGTATTCCACACCTTCGTATTCAAACACATTGACAGCCATCGTATCGATGGTATTGTAAGTGGTGTAGTTCACCGTAAGGTCAAGGGTGACAATGCTATCGCAACCTGCGGCGTTGGTCAGGGCAATGGATGGCAAATTCGTGCTTGAGGTGTAGGTGACGCCATCGAGCCATGTCAAGCTATCGCATGCAGTCTGAACATCCAAGGAGAAATCAGGATCCAACACCGTCACAGTGACCGTATCCACCGCCGTGCAATAACCTACTCCGCTGCTGACCACATAGCTCATGGTCGAATCTGGAACAAACGCCACCCCGTCTTCTACACCACCGGTCCAGTCCAAATCCCCGGTTCCTCCAGTTGCTGCCAACACAACCGAATCGCCAGAGCAAATCGCCAGATCAGTGCCGGCATTGAAATTCGTGGTGTTAAGTTCGGCTTCGTAGAGCGAGGTAATTTCACAATCAGAAAGCGCCCTATTCCACACTCCAACATCATCTATTTTTCCATCAAAAAAACCATAACTCCACCCAGAACTGTATAGATCTCTGTTTCCAATCTTTAAGAAATTCTCAGACGATCCCGTGCCTGATGTAATGCCCTCAATTGTTGTAACGGCAGAAGTTAGGAATTGGCCATTTAGATAGATTGCGATCATATCCAACTGTGGACCATACCACACTGATACAACATGATTCCAGGTGTTTAAGGAAAAACCATCTGGATCAGAAAGAACGTTTTCACACCCCGGCTCCCCTTTTATTTCAAAATTCATGCCGTTCGATGTGTCCAGCATAATCATAGAAATGGCCTGGTTGCAGGAGGTCCCTTTCCCTCGCCCAACAATCCCAGCGAAGTTGGTCAACGACTCAGCGCGGAACCAAGCCGAATAAGTCAAGGCACTGGAAATTGAAATTGAAGCATCACTGCCACAATTAATCCAATCATTGTTACCATCAAAATCGTAGGCACTTTCGTCATTACCAAACCGATCTGAGCTGAGCGTTGCACCATTCACGGCACCATCATTCCCATTCCCACTCTCATCATTAGCATTCCCATTGAATGGATACCACGCCACCAACCCATCAGTGGGTAGGTAATCAGGCACATTTTGGGAAGTCGCGCAGAGGCATGTGGCACATAGGGCCATACACAAAGTGAAGAGTTTGGCTTGCATTACAATCGATTTTGTTTAGATAGTTACATCCAAATCTAACACGAATAGTTGTTGTGTGATACTTCGGGGTGGAAAAATTAAAAGAGCCTGCAAATCAATGATTTACAGGCTCTCTCGTGACCGTGTAGGGATTCGAACCCCAAACCTCCTCATCCGTAGTGAGGTGCTCTATCCAGTTGAGCTACACAGCCAAAAAACCGTCGAAACGGGGGGCAAAGATACCAACTCCCCTCCAACCTCCAAATGCAGAAGGAAAATTCTCTCCTTGGCGCCAAAAATCAGCGGGCCATGGCTTTCTGAAGCTCCTTTGGAAGCCCCGATTCATGTACCATAATACCTATGGTGTGATGGCGGAAATACGCCATCGAAACAAATTGCTCTCCACCGTATTCGTTGCCTTGACCCCATGAATTCTTGATAATAAAATACTCCCTGCCGCTCGTATCTGCCGCTCGTCCCACAATGTGCATCAGATGGTCGTCCGTGTTTTCTTGGGAGTCAAAGGCTGATTGGCGCATGGACTGGTCCACCAAAGGTTCCACGGGCATGGCATCGAGCGTGCCCCATTCAGCTTTCGTTGCGGCTGTTTCTGGCATAATCGCCCAACCGTCGCTGAAAGAGAACCCCTTGTTGCTCACGTCAGCGTCCCAAGCAACCGTGTAGCCATTTTCAAGCGCGTGATGAACCGATTCCTCCAAATCATCGAGCGGAACGTTCCAGAAGGAACCTTGGGCGTGGTTGTCTGGCACCTCTAGAATAAACGACTCACCGAATGGGTGGTGCGTGAACGAGGTAAGCGTTGCATACGCATCAGGATCGATGCCCATCGCGTCTCGAAAAGACGCAGGCGTATATTCTTTTTCGTTGTATTCAAACGATTCGGGCAATGCCCCGAGGTAGGCATCCAACGTGGCTTCAACAGCGTCGAATCCTGCTGGATCAATGCGGCCCGATTGCTCAACCAACTCCTCGGCCATGACCTCCAACAGTCCGTCCAAAGCTCCGTGGTCGTAAGCACCGGCTTCCTGGCCTCCTCCGTAAACAGACTGAGGAACAATGCCATAAGCAGCAGCAGCATGCGTTACGTCATGGGATAGCCCACCGGGCCCAAATTGATGTTTGCCTTGATACCGGACATAGCGTTCCACTTTTTCGGGATAAATCACACGGACAGCCGCCATTTCACTAAAATCATGCAAGGCTCCAGTAATCCGAAACGCCTCGGACTCAAGAAAACTCGTAGTACTAAAACTCCAGCAAGTCCCTGTTCGGCCCTGACTGATGACCTCCGTGGCAGTTAGGTCAATTTCGATTTGAGGAGTTTGGGCCTGCAGGGTAGCTTCGGCCCCAAGGCTGACGAGCATCAACATGCTTGCAAGCGTCAAGGTGGGTGTAAATTTCATCGGTCCCGTCGTATATCTTGGATTCAAATTCAAGCCGAACGCCGCAGGGGGTTCCGCTGTGCGCACCAAGTTACAACACATGCTCGCTTCGTCCACAGCAGGGTATTGAAGCTGCCCTCAATCCAACGAGGCTCCACCCCTCGGTCGAGTGTTCGTCAAAAACTCGCGCGAATGAAATCTCCAAGTTGCGGAGGAATGACCCATGTCAAATACAAGGCACCCTGCCAAAGGTCATCTTCATAATTGCCCATCCGCACCTTGTCACGACTAACACGCGCCGTGAGCATCAGGTTGCCTCCCTCTTCGAAAAACAATTCGACGCCAATACCGCCATACCCTCCAAAACCAGTTGATGTCATCGTCGAAGTCGGGTTTTGAAATTGGCCATTGCCCAGGGAAGCCGTGAGCAATTGATAATTTTGATTTTGAATCCGCACGTAATGCTGTTCGAGCTGAGTCGCCAGCATCGTTCCACCTAGTTCGAATACCCAACTGACTTCGTCGGTGATGTACGCTGCTGTCCGATAACCAAGGGACAACTGAAACCGATTTTCTTCACTGAAAATACCAAATTGGCGGCGATTTTCTGAACCACCTCCTTGAACGATTTCATTGGTCACCATGTTCCAGGCTCCTTCTGATTTGAGTCCATTGATTGCATCGATGTGCAACGTGAAGGCACTTTCTGGATTCAAAAACAACATGGTCTGCAACCCCATAATGGTAGCCGGCGTGTAACGCATGCCGTATAGCTTCAATGCCTCGCTGTACGCCGGGTATTCGATGTATTGAAATTCTCCTTGTTCCAATCCGATGCTATTCATCACCTGACTCCATACGATGCTGCTTGGACTCGATATCCCCAATCGCTCCTCAATGGTCATGAGGTTAGCGGTGTTGTCGTTGAGTTCATAAATTTCTCCAGAGTACCCACTAAAAAACTCATTGGCCGCCTTGTGATGCCCTTGGTACACTCCAAAATTCAGCGCAAATTCAATGCCCTTTCGCGCAGAAACATACCCTTCATCATATTCGTCCCAGTCGTCCCAGTCTTGGGCCGTCAATGCCCCTGTGCTCAACGCCAAGGCGGCGCATAGTACAATCCTTTGCCTGAATCCCATGCTTTTCATCTTCTCTAATTTACAACTGAAACGCGCATTTCCAGTCGTTGCAATGGCCAATCGCTATCATCCGTATCCACCTGCGACAGCGCATCCAGCACCTCAAATCCTTTGACGAGTCGTCCAAAGACCGTGTGCTCCTTGTCCAAATGGGGCGTCCCGCCTTCCGCGTAATATCTTTTTCGTTGAGCATCCGAGAACGTCACGCCCTTCTCGCGCTCAATTTGCTGCAATTCTACTGCACTCACTTTTCGACCCACGACCAGGTAAAAATCGTACGATGAAGAGCGCTTATCGGGGTTGCCTTTGTAGGTGCGTCCCATCGCCAAAGCCCCACGAAAGTGGCGATATTGGTCCCTGAATTCACTCGGCAACGTGTGCTTACCAATCAACCAGCGCATCTCTTGCGCGCGGGGATCCTCTGAATTTCCGCCTTGCACTACAAATTCTGGCACGACCCGAACAAATTCGCTTGGTGCATAGTATCCTCGTTCCACCTTGTATCGAAAATTCGCAGCGTGCAGCGGAACATCATCAAAAATCTCGAGGGTCAAGGTGCCAAATTTCGTTTCCACCTCGATCAATTTCCCGAGGAGTTCTGGATGCTCTGAAGTCCATTCCGCTAAAAACTCAGAACACGTCGCATCCGTTATAGGGGGATAAGCCAGAATCTTGGCCTTCGCAGCCACTGCTGCGGAGTCTGCCCGTACTTCCCGTTCTTCTGCGGCTACTGAAGTTGGTTCGGTCTCATGGACCGATTCCGGTGATGAACTGCAGCCCAGTGTGCACAGCATGGGTACAAACGTTAAAGCAGCTCCCCAGATCCTCCATTGACGTATGCGCATGATGCAAATCTAAAGCCTATTGGGATGAAGCACCGGACAACGTACATAGGCGGCGGTGTGGACGCCTTAATTCGAAGTTCATCAACGAACTTTACGACTGCATTCCGCCGCCATGCGCTACGCCATCGTCGACATAGAAACCACTGGATCCCATGCCAAGGGCCATGGAATTACCGAGATTGCCATCATCATCAGCGATGGCGCACGGGAATTGGAGCGCTGGGAAACCCTCATCGACCCTGGTCTCCCTATTCCTCTTCACATCTCAAAACTGACGGGAATCACAGATGAAATGGTGGAGTCCGCCCCTGTGTTTGAATCCGTCGCTGACGAATTGGAGGAGTGGCTGAGCGATTGCGTATTTGTGGCGCACAATGTCGGGTTTGACTATTCGTTTATCCGAGGCCACTTCGAAACGATGGGCCGGGTGTGGAAAAGCAAGAAGGTGTGCACGGTCAGGTTAGCACGTAAATTATTACCTGGGCATGGTAGTTACAGTTTGGGGCGGATTTGTGAGGATCTGGGAATTGATAACAAGGCGAGGCATCGCGCCATGGGAGATTGCGCTGCGACCGTAGCGTTATTTCACCAGATGATGGCACTGGAGCGGGCACCCGAAGTGGTCAGCAGCATGCTCAGCCATGGCGAACGTGAGTCTTGGCTGCCTCAGCACGTTCCAGCCTCCGATTTTGAAGCCTTGCCCACCTCACCAGGGGTTTACCGCTTTTTAAACCAAAAAGGAACGCCGATCTACATAGGCATGTCCCACAATATCAAGCACCGGGTTAGGTCTCATTTCAATGGATCCATGACATCCGCAAGACGGCAAGCTTTTCTCCGGGACATCTACCACTTTGAAGGTGAAGCCACAGGTTCAGTGCTCATGGCACGGCTATTGGAAGACGAATTAATCCGAGCGCATTGGCCCATCCACAACCGAGCCCAAAAGTCCATTCCTGTTCGGACCGCCATCGTTCCCTACATGGACCAACGCGGGTTTACCCGGTTTCACCTGCAACGCCAGCGGCATACCAAGCACGCTATTCGATGGTTTCGTCGAGAGGATGATGCGCGGGCATGGCTTCATCGCTGCGCAATTGAGTTCGACCTCAGCCCTGAATTACTTGGTCTCGGGTCAGACGGTCGCAGCCAACCTGTCCCTGACGAGGCGCGCTATGACCATAACGCATCAATGCAAAAATTGATGCACCACGCCCAGCAACAAGAAAACTGGGCGATCGTGGACCGCGGTCGAGAGGAGGGTGAATATGCCGTGGTGCTCATGGAGGGTGATCATGTCAAAGGTTGGGCCTACACGCAAGAGACCGTAGAGCGTTTCGAACAAATAGAAGCGCTCATCAACCCCAAAACCGGCTCATCCACAAGCGATGCCATTGTACAGCATGCCCTGCAAGAGCGAGAACTTGGCACTTTGCGCTTTCGAATCGTACAACCCGAATCGGATGAATTAAATCGGGGGTAAAAGTGGGATCAAAAAAAAGCCGCACGAGGCGGCTTTTTTGGTTTGACATATGCGACTGTTCAATTCACAAGACCCGTGAAGGTTCCAAATTGCCGAGTCTTGGTGGCGCGCAATCCTGCAGAATACTGGAGGATGTTCCGCACGCTGCTGGATCGGGGCATTTTTTGGGTCAACTCTGCGGTAGTGTCGAACCAATCGGATGTCAAATCTTCAAGTGTACAATGGGCCATGGGCAATTGTTTTGAGGTTTGTAATTCCCATAACGCTCACCAATCCATTCTATTGCACGACCACAAAATTTTAATTCAAGGTCAACTCGATTCCGCTTTCATCCATGGCCCTTCTTAGGTTGATCAACGCATAGCGCATTCGCCCAAGCGCGGTGTTGATGGACACCCCTGTTTCGTCTGCAATCTCCTGAAAGCTCAATTCACGCTCAATACGCATGTGCACCACGGCACGCTGCTCTTCGGGCAAGGTTTCGAGAAGGTCTCTTACGTCCTGGTGGATTTGATCTCGAATAATGCGATCCTCGGCATGTAATTCATCCGTCTGGATGGTATCAAAAACATCAAATTGCTCAGTAGCTCGCAGCATCCGCATCTTTTTACCACGACGGAAATGATCAATGCTGAGGTTGTGTGCAATGCGCATTACCCAGGGCAAAAACTTTCCTTCCTCGTTATACTTACCTTTCTTCAATGTATCGACCACCTTAATGAAGGTGTCTTGAAAGAGATCATTGGCAAGCTCGCTGTCGCGAACAATGAATAAAATTTTGGAATAAACTTGTTGTTGATGTCGGTTCAAAAGTGTTTCGAACGCGAGCTCGTCCCCCGAGAGGTACAAAGAAATCAACTGTTGGTCTGAATGTGACGCACGCATGATTTTACGCAGTTAAGGGTAATACAAAACCCGAAAAAATCGGGGCCTTACTTTGAAGCGTAAAATGTTTCTATCGCGTGTGCTTTTTTAATTACTCCCTCTAATATACGCAATAATTTCGTCCCATCGAAACCCAGAGCCGTTTTGGGGTGTTAACAAAAGCAAATGGAGATCCGGATCAAAGGTGCAAGAGAGCACAACCTCAAGAACATCGATGTCACCATCCCGAAGAAAAAGTGGACGGTGATTACAGGACTTTCGGGCTCCGGTAAAAGCTCGCTGGCTTTTGATACCCTATACGCGGAAGGCCAGCGCAGGTACGTCGAAAGCTTGAGCAGTTACGCTCGTCAATTCTTAGGACGCCTAGATAAACCCGACATGGATTCCATCGAAGGCATATCTCCCGCTATTGCGATTGAACAGCGAACATCGTCTGGCGGACCTCGTTCCACGGTTGCTACGCGCACTGAAATTCACGACCATCTCCGCTTGCTCTTTGCTCGGATCGGACAAACCATCTCTCCCATCAGTGGTGAACGTGTGAAGAAGGACCGTCCGGAAGACGTGCTCGACCGTTTGCTCGAGTTACCCGGAGGCCAGCGATTTCTGATCGCCTGCCCCATCCCCAAAAAAGCAGACCGCACATGGCCCCAACAATTGGAGATTTTGCAGCAACAAGGGTTCAGTCGTGTTTTGGACGCACAGGGAACCGCTCATCCCATTGCAGAAGCCTTGGACTCCGAAGATTCATCTGCTGCATGGCAACTCGTCGTCGATCGCCTGGTCACACCCGAGGATTCGAATTCTGAGGACAGTGACTTTTCTTCACGCGTGTTTGACTCCGTTGAAACTGCATTTTTTGAAGGAGACGGTGCTTGTTTCGTTCATTTTCCTGATTCAGGGACTGCCTGGGAGTTCAGCGATCGATTCGAACGCGACGGACTCCGCTTTCCTGAACCGAGTCCGGAACTTTTCACATTTAACAGTCCCATTGGTGCTTGCAGTCGGTGTGAAGGATTTGGTCATGTCATCGGGGTCGATCCTGAGCGCGTGGTACCCGACCCCCGATTGAGTCTATACGACGATGCGATCGCCTGTTGGAGGGGCGAGCGCATGGGCAAGTGGAAGCAACGCATGTGCTTAGCTGCCCGGGACCATGGGTTGCCCATTCACACCCCCTGGCGAGAACTAACCGAGGAGCAGCAGGCTTTGGTATGGAGCGGAGGCAAAGGCTTCAAAGGGCTGGACGCTTTCTTTTCCTATCTCGAGGAGAAGAGCTACAAAATTCAATTTCGCGTGATGCTCAGTCGCTACCGTGGCCGGACCAAATGCCACGAATGTCATGGAACTAGGCTGGGCCAGGGAGCACAAAATGTATTTATAGGGACCTCGACCTTGCCGAGCCTTCTCCGTTTATCTGCCTCCGATGCGCTAGCGTGGGTGGAGTCTTTGGCATTGTCTCCGACGGACACGGAAATCGGAGAACGACTCATCAAAGAAGTCTCCAGCAGGCTCCGGTACCTCTGTGATGTGGGCGTCGGTTATTTGACCCTTGATCGGTCGAGTAAAACCCTCAGTGGCGGAGAATCACAACGAATCTCACTCAGCACGTGCTTAGGAAGCAGCTTAGTCGGGAGCACGTATGTCTTGGACGAGCCCAGCATTGGGCTGCATCCAGAAGACACGAAACGTCTCATTGGCATACTCCAGCAGTTGCGAGACATTGGAAATACCGTGGTGGTGGTTGAACATGATGAGGACATCATGCGGTCAGCGGATCATTTAATCGATCTCGGCCCACTCGCGGGGAGCTTGGGAGGTGAATTGGTCTTTGCCGGCGATACGCCTTCCTGGGAGGGTCTGAACGCTGATCACCCATCGCTCACAGCCGCCTATTTAAATGGCCATCTCACCATGGGCGCGAAAGTACCTCGCCAAATTGGGCCAGACTTCATTCAAATTGTAGATGCTCACAAAAACAACCTGCGTGGCGTAAGCGCCCAATTTCCACTCCATGCGCTCACAGCGGTGACAGGCGTCAGCGGTTCAGGGAAGAGCACGCTCATTACAGAGGTTCTCATGCCGCTGATGCGAGCTGAACTCGAAGGATTGGGCAGCGTAGCCTCTTCTATTGGGAAATTGACGGGTAGCACCCATAAAATCGGTGCGCTCGAATTCGTCGATCAAAACCCCATTGGCAAATCTTCCCGCAGCAACCCTGTTACGTATGTCAAAGCCTACGATGAAGTTCGGGCCTTGTTCTCTGGCACAGGAATCGCCAAAGCACGCGGCTACAAACCCGCTCACTTCAGTTTCAATGTAACCGGTGGACGATGCGAGACGTGCGAAGGAGAAGGCCAGGTGACCATCGGAATGCAATTCATGGCCGACCTCAAACTCAAGTGCGATGCATGCAAGGGCCGTCGGTTTCAGGATGAGATTTTGGATGTCAAATGGAATGGAAAGAGTATCGCCGACGTGCTGAATCTCACCGTAGAAGATGCGATTGCCTTTTTCAAGCAGGCTCCAGACGACAAAAAAATCAGTTCGTCACAAAACCGCCTCTTAAACAAACTTCAACCCCTCCTCGACGTCGGATTGGGATACGTCACCTTAGGTCAAAGCAGCAACACCCTCAGTGGCGGAGAAGCTCAACGAATCAAGCTGGCCACCTTTTTATCCCGCGGCGATCGGCAAGAGCGAACATTGTTCGTGTTTGATGAACCCACTACAGGATTGCACGCTCACGACGTCCAAAAGCTCTTGATCTCACTTAATGCCTTGTTGGATATGGGCCATACGGTGGTCGTCATTGAACACCATCTGGATGTCATGGCACAAGCGGACTACCTCATCGACTTAGGGCCCGGCGGCGGAGATGCTGGGGGAAATGTGATCTTTCATGGCCAACCCAAAGACATCAAACAGGCCGCCGAGTCCGTCACTGCCCGTCATTTATTGCCCAAACTGAACTCCTTGAAATGAAAACAGCTACTCCATTATTTCTCTTAGCAATACTCTCCATTGTCATCAGTTGCGGACAGGCCCAAGAGCCACAAGTCGCTGCGTCGACTACCATTGATTGGAGTGAGAAACTCACCGACGAGCAATACCGAATTTTGAGGCAATGTGGCACGGAACCCCCGTTCACAGGTAAGTTTTGGGACCACCATGCCGATGGTGTTTATTGCTGTGCAGGGTGTGGACAGCAGCTTTTCAGCAGCGAATCAAAATATACAAGTGGCAGTGGATGGCCGAGCTTTTTCGATGTACTCGAGCGCAGCGCCGTCGATGCAAGGACTGATTACAAATTGGGCTATCCCCGAACCGAACTGCTCTGCAGCGCATGCGAAGGGCACCTCGGACACGTTTTTGAAGATGGTCCCGTTCCAACTGGATTGCGCTATTGCATCAACAGTGCATCCCTGGAATTCATTCCGCGCGATTCGATTCCTGTGCAGCGAACTATCGACCGCAAGTAAACGTAATACCTTCCGCTTGGATTAGCTGAGCACCACTTTGAACAGTTCCGTCTTCGCCAAGAATGGCATTGGTCCGTCCGTGGATGTTAATCAATCCACTGACCTTCCCTGTTGTAGTGAACTGACCAATCAAAATCCGCTTATCCTCTGGAGCAAATGCTTGCCGCTTGTCTGGAAGAACAAACCACGCACCATTATCTGTAGATAGAGCTCCTCCGGCCTCAAACGGTCCAAAGAAATCCGTGTCCGGCGGAAAGGCCGTCAGGGAATTCATATAATTATCCTCGAGACCTATTGTCACCCACGTATCATAGAGCAACGATGCATCATTCTGGATGTCAAACCGCTGTACCTCAGCGGCCAAGCCTCCACCTTTAGGGTGCTGGTAAAACGAGCTAGAACTTTCAATCCGCAAGGGCTTGCCCGACTCACCAAAAATCGCATCAATAACGTCCCCTTCGCTTTCCATTACCGCATATACTCGGTAAGTGCGCCCCGCAACAACACCTCCATTATCAACTTCTTCGACGTCAATGTGAGAAAACTGTCCCAATGAAATGAAAGGCAGAGATGCCAAAGCCACCATTGAAATCAAGCTGAATCTGAGATATTTCATGTTTTCGCTTTTCATGGATTCTTCCTTATTTAACGATTCTGTTACGTTGTAAGATACGACGAGAATTCATGGAGTTCGAACGGAAGCCTCCCGATCGCGGCACAAAATATGTCAATGACACCTCGTGCGTATGCGGACTCAGATAGCTCGCAGCTGTGCTCGTTAAGTCATACACATAAGCCAAACCAAAGGGACCGTACTCCCCTCCAACTCCGAGCACGAGTGCATCATTCGTTCGGAACCCGAGACTAACCCACGCCATATCCGCATACCATCCACGCATGTATACATCCAGCTGGGCAGGTGTGCGCTCCGTCAATCGCACAAGTGCAGAAGGTTCGATTCGAAAGACATCGGAAATGTCGTATTGGTAATGCCCCATGAACCTAAAATGCCGAATCTGCGTGTTATCCAACCCAGAAGCCAGGGATGAAGTGCCCAATCCAGAGGAAGCTTGAATCAAATTAGGGATGGCGAATCCAAAGGCGTATGCCTCACTAAAAATCATCATGCCGAAGTGGGCATCCAAAGCGACGGATTGTTCCATACCGTATTGCAAGGCCGGGTCTTCCACGTCCCAAACATCCAAGTCGTTATCGAAAGACCATTGATTGGCCATGAGGCTCAAACCGAATGAGACCGCATCATAATTATTCAGGTCGATGGTATACGATCCTGCTACTTCGATGCCTGTGCGTTGAATAGCTCCTCCTGTATCGTCTGAGTATACAATTGCTCCGACACCAATTCGGTTGGGCAGTGCTGTGTGACCGCTCAGGGTCATCGTCTCCGGAGCGCCATCAAAACCGGTCCACTGATTGCGGTAATTCATGGTGATGGGTGACTCGGGCAAGGTTCCTGCGATGGCAGGATTGCTCAAGAAAGGATTCGTCATGAATTGTGAACGGCGAAACAACTGTTGTGCCTCAGCGTTGCCTGGGATGAACGACACACCCGCAACAAAAAGAATCAAAGGAAAGATGATTTTCTGCATGGTGCTTTAATATTTTAAGGTAACCGTTCCTGTGATTGGATCTTGATTTCCTGAGAATTCAATCACATAATAATAATCAGCCATTGGCAGCGGAGCATTGTTGTAGCGACCGTCCCACCGTTTTTGATAGCCGACCGAATTGAAAAGTTCTTGTCCCCAGCGATTGAACACACGAACGACAGCCGTTGGAAAGAATTCCAAACCTCCAACTACCCACTCGTCGTTGTACCCATCGCCATTGGGTGTTATCGCTTCGGCAATGAATAGGCATCCGATTGTCGGGTCGACTGTTACAACCCGCGTCAAAGTGCAACCCAAGCTGTCCGTAACGACAACCGAATACGTGTCTTCATACAATCCTGTTGCCGTCGCTGTTGTTTGCGTTAACTCGTCGCTCCACAAGTATTCAATGGGCAGATTGCCACCAACAACGGATGCCGTTGCTGTTCCGTCCTGTTCATTCCAACACGTAACGGGCGAACTCAGCATATTGATCAACATATCCGTATCCTCCTCAGCGGAGACCACGAACGCAGTATCCTCAACACACCCGGTAGAGTCAATCGCTACGATGTTATATATCCCTTCGTACAAATTCAGTAAATCAATGCCTTGCTCGATTACGCTCCACGAGATGTCACCTGTTCCGCCAACTGGAAAAATATTCACTTCCCCATCATTCATCCCAGTGCACGTTACGTCAGTGACGTTGATCAAGACTTCGATGGGGTCGGGTTCGGTGATTTCAAACTCTGTAGAATCTTGGCAACCGTTCGCATCAATAACGCTCGCTGTGTAGTCTCCGGCGCAAAGTGCTCCGAAATTAAAGTCTTCCTGACCGTTTAAAGTTAGCGCCACTGAGCCTGTTCCACCAGAGAAGTCGACCACCGCTGATCCGTCGCAATCTCCTCCGCAGACAACATTTTCCAGAAGCAACCACTCCACTACAAGAGAATCGGGCTCTTCAATTTCAGATGCGACCGTTATGATGCATCCATTGGCATCTTCCACCGTGACACCAATGGGTCCTTCATCCAAGTCTTCAATGACGAAAGGTAACATGCCCTCCACGGGCTGCACCAGCATTAAGTCTCCTGTTCCACCTATTCCCTCTACTTCGAGCAAGCCATCCGCGAAGGACGTGCATGTAATCTCAGTTGGAGTGAGAATCAACTGGATGGCATCTGGCTCAACCAACAATTGAGGATCCGAACTAACCTCACAACCCGCTTCGTCCATGACGGTCAGAACATACGTTCCGGCTCCCACGTCAAAGCAACTCTCAAAACCAAACGCGGCACCCGGCGGATCAATTTGATAACTCAAGGCACCCGTTCCACCTGTGGCGTTTTCAATGCAAATGATTCCATTGTCTTCCCCATTGCAGGTGACGTCCGTGACGACCAGATCAAAAAGAATGGAGTCAGGAGCACTGATTGAAAAAGCTTCTTGTACAACACAGCCATTGTTATCGATTGCATTCGCCAAGTAATCCCCTGCACAAAGATTTTCATCGGCGTATTCATTTTCATCCGAATCTGTCACCGCATAATCGAAGGAACCAGAGCCACCAAATGCCGCGATATTGACTTCACCATCGCACGCTTCTGCGCAAGGCAGGTCGGTTATCGTTAATTCAATGGAGACAGGATCAGGCTCAATAATCAATGCTCCTCCTTCTACTTCGCAGCCGTTCTCGTCGGTTACCAGTAAGAAATAGTCTGCCGCACCAAGGTCTGTTACTGAGAAATTAACTGTACCCTCTCCCGAAATATTGGTACCCAGGTTCGGTGAGCCTGACAGCGTGAGAATCCCTGTGCCACCTGACATGAAACCCTCAATGATTCCATCTCCGTAAGAATAGCAGGTAATGTTTTCTGAGGTCACTTCCAACTCGAGCGGGTCAATGCATGTGACGGTGATGCTCGTATCCGTTCCACACCCATTGAAATCTTCAATCTCTAAAAGCCACTCGCCGTTGCCATTGACACATTCTAAGCCAACCCATTGATTATTCCCATCTGGATACTCACCTGAACCCACATTTTCAGCCGAAAAGGCAACAATATCAAATGGACCCGTTCCACCAGAAAAATCAACTTCGATTACACTGCCGAGATCACCGGGGCAGACATTGTCTTCTAAGAGCTCCCAAGCTGCAACAAGTTCTTCTGGTTCAATAAATTCGACTAAGCCTGAAGTATCTCTGCAGGTATTGCCATCCATTATGGCCACAAAATAAGAGCCTTCCGCTATGTCTGCGAATGAATTGTTTCCAACCTGTGTGGCCACCAAACTCGTATCGGTCGCATTGTACAATTCATACGTGATTGGTGCAGCTCCGTTGACATTGACATCTATCGCGGCCAAATCACCGAAGCAGTCTATTGAATTCGTCACCGCGATTTCAGCATCGGTGTCCAGATAAGGCTCGCACGGATTTTCAACCACTTCAGGCCCATTGCCATCGCCATCCATGCACCACTCTTGGTAAGGTGTTTGGTTACCGTTGATGAAGACTTGGAAACAGGCGTGAAATTCGAAGGAACCGCAGGTCGTTACTTGGGCAAACTGGATGCGTAAGTCATCTCCAGCCGCAACCGGTTCAACCGTAAAAATCAACCCCGAATTCTCCTCTTCTTGGCACATGGTTGACATGTTGTAATTCGGATTGCCCAAGGCCGCTTGCTCACCGTTGGCAAAGCCCAACGTCCAAAACGTATCATAAGCAACACTGGGGAAAAAGTCGAACAAGGCTTCATTCAAGTTTCCGCCGAGAAGCACATTACCCAAGGCAGGATTGAAACATCCACAGGGAGCGTCAATATAAAAAGGAGGCGTCCCAAGCACAGCGGCATCTGAATAAATGGCACTGAGCTCGTCATCAGGATTGGTGAATTCCGCAAACAGCTTGTAGGTCACATATCCATCCAGCTCTGCGAAAAGGGGTTCCCCTCCTGCATCAAAGGTTGTGGGCGCATAAAATGCTGTATCCACCTCCCACGTAATACCTGTTATTTGGGCAGAAGATGAGGCACTTAAGAGCAAGAACCCAGTTAGCCAGGTCAGGCCATTCAGCAAGCGGCGCCGGACAGTCCCGAATTGGGACTTGAGGGGTGTGTATGGATTCACGATGTATTTCATGAATGGGGTTTCAGGGTACGCATAATAAACAAAGCTGATCGTCGAAACGTTGCTTTATCTAATTGAAAGCGCAAAATAGCGGAATTCAGCTACATGAGCGCACAGAAACCCAATGAAGCGGTCAAAATCACTTCTTTCCCCACAGCTGTTTCACTTCATTCTCCGTCAAATGTCGCCATTTCCCCATGGGTAGGTCCAGATCCAGGTCCATGATTCTCACACGTTTAAGCTTCACCACCCGGTGGCCCAAAGCCTCGCACATTCGGCGGATCTGGCGATTTAGACCTTGAACTAAAATGATGCGAAATGTAGTAGGAGATAGCTGTTCGACTTTGCAGGGACGAGTCGTCGTGTCAAGAATGTGCACTCCTTTGGACATGGTAGGCAAGAATGCCTCATCATACGGGCGATTTACCGTCACGATGTACTCCTTTTCATGTCCGTGGCGTTCGCGCAAAATATGGTTAACGATTTCTCCATCGTCTGTCAAGAGAATAAGCCCTTCACTCATTTTGTCCAAACGCCCGACAGGAAAAACGCGCGTCGGATAATTCACATAATCCACAATGTTGTCCTTTTCACGCTTCTGATCAGTGGTACATACAATGCCCACAGGCTTGTGCAGAGCGAGGTAGACATGCTCTTTCTCCTCTTGGCGCTCTGCGACTTGACCATGCACCGTCACCACATCACCGGGCATCACCTTGGTTCCTTTTTCGGGAACTGCGCCATTGATTTGAACCGCTCCTTCATCAATCAACTTGTCCGCTGCGCGCCGCGAGCAATAGCCGATCATGGTAAAATACTTATTAATTCGAATGCCGCCTTCCTCGTTTTCCATGGGACAAAAATAGCGCATGCACGCAACGGTCCTCAACATCCTACCTTTGCTACTCGACAGGTTCAGTTCAATGAAAAAAGAAACCGTTTATACCCCTCGCGAAAAGGTTAGAATTGTCACCGCAGCAAGTCTGTTTGACGGACACGATGCGGCCATCAACATCATGCGGCGCATCATGCAGCGCTCGGGGTGCGAAGTCATTCATTTGGGACACGACCGAAGTGTCGACGAAGTCGTGAATTGCGCCATTCAGGAGGACGCCCAAGCCATCGCCATGACGTCTTACCAAGGAGGTCACATGGAGTACTTCAAGTACATGAAGGATCTGTTGGATGAACGCGGTGCGGGACACATCCGGATTTTTGGAGGCGGAGGGGGAACCATATTGCCGAAAGAAATTAAAGAATTGCACGAACATGGCATCGAACGGATTTACCATCCAGACGACGGAAGGTCCATGGGGTTGCAGGGAATGATCAACGACCTGGTTCAGCGCAGTGACTTCAAAACAGTGGAATCCGCTGAATCCGTTGCGCAAGAATTTCAAACGCTCAATCCTGAAAACATTCAATCCATCGCTCGGTGCATCACAGCTGCCGAACTGGATCCTGAGGGGTTTCGGTCTGCATTCAGAAGCGTGCACAAAGAAATTCCGGCGGTTCCTGTTCTCGGGATTACGGGGACTGGAGGTGCAGGAAAGTCCTCCATGGTTGATGAATTGGTTCGCCGATTTTTAGCAGCTTTTCCCGACAAGCGCATTGGAATCATCAGTGTCGACCCATCTAAACGAAAAACAGGAGGCGCTTTGCTCGGTGATCGCATTCGCATGAATGCCATTAACAGCGAGCGGGTTTACATGCGATCTCTGGCTACTCGGCAATCAAACTTGGCCTTATCCAAGCATGTTTCGGAAGGATTGGACGTGCTTCGTGTTTCTGGATTTGATCTCATCATTCTTGAGACAAGCGGAATAGGGCAAAGCGATACCGAAATCATGGACCACAGCGATGTGGCCTTGTACATCATGACTCCCGAATTTGGAGCCGCAACCCAATTGGAGAAAATCGACATGCTGGATTTTGCAGATGTCGTTGCCATTAACAAAACGGACAAACGCGGCGCACTGGACGCCATTCGAGATGTCCGAAAGCAATTCAAGCGCAACCACGATTTATGGGATGCCTCCGATGCAGACTTACCCATTGTCGGCACCATCGCCTCGCAATTCAACGATCCCGGTACAAATCAGCTCTTCGGCATGCTGATGAATTTACTCACGGAACGCACCCAAGTTTCCCTATCTGTCGATGTGCCAAGCGTCGCAAATTTGAGTGAGAAGGTATTTGTCATCCCGCCCAAGCGCACCCGCTATCTGAGCGAAATAGCTGAGCAAATTCGCCATTATAACGAGTGGGTCAAGCGACAAGCTGAAGTTGCGGGTCAATTGCAAGCTCTCAAGACGGCGTCAAGCCTTCTAGACGAAGGGACAGATGCATCTGTGGCGACGAAGGCCAAGGAAGTACAGTTGGAACTCGACCCGAAAGTCCTGGAATGGCTAGAACAATGGCCTGAATTGCGCGGTCGGTATGAGGCAGACGTTTACACGTACGAGGTGCGCGGTCGTGCAATTCACGTTGACACCCACTCCAAAAGCCTCTCACATCTCAACATTCCCAAAATCGCCACCCCTTCCCTCAGTGGCTGGAAGGACCTGACAAATTGGGCTTTACAAGAAAATCTCCCCGGATATTTCCCCTACACAGCTGGTATATATCCATTCAAACGCCAGGGCGAAGATCCGGCTCGGATGTTTGCAGGAGAAGGTGGACCCGAACGCACCAACAAACGCTTTCATTATGTATCCCAAGGCATGCCCGCCAAACGGCTTTCAACGGCTTTTGACAGCGTCACCCTGTACGGACGAGATCCCCATCGACGACCCGATATTTTCGGCAAAGTAGGCAATAGCGGGGTCAGCGTCTGCAGCCTTGACGATGCCAAAAAGCTATACAGCGGATTTGATCTGTGCGATCCAAGCACCAGTGTCTCAATGACCATTAACGGTCCCGCTCCCATCATGCTGGCCTTCTTTCTAAATGCCGCCGTGGATCAGCATTGCGAAAAGTACATCCGCGAACACGGCTTAGAAACTAAAGTGGAAAACGTTCTTCGTTCGAAATGGGATGAAAAAGGTTTGGAACGGCCGATTTATGCCACAGCCCTTCCAGAAGGACACAATGGACTAGGATTGCTCTTACTCGGTTGCACGGGGGACGAAATTCTTCCCTCTGAAACCTATCAGAAGCTTAAAGAAGAAGCGCTCAAGCAAGTGCGCGGTACGGTGCAGGCTGATATTCTCAAAGAAGATCAAGCACAAAACACGTGCATCTTCTCGACCGAATTCGCCTTGCGCTTGATGGGGGATGTTCAAGAATCGTTCATCCAACGATCCATCCGAAATTTTTACAGTGTATCCATTAGCGGATATCACATTGCAGAGGCCGGAGCGAACCCGATCACGCAATTGGCTTTTACTCTTTCGAATGGCTTTACTTACGTCGAGTACTATTTGAGCCGCGGCATGGACTTGAACGAATTCGGACCCAACCTGAGCTTTTTCTTTTCCAATGGCATCGATCCTGAATACGCTGTCATCGGTCGCGTCGCGAGGCGCATCTGGTCCAAAGCCATGAGAGAGAAATACGGCGGCTCTTCAAATGCTCAGAAACTCAAATACCACATTCAAACTTCAGGCCGTTCGCTCCATGCACAGGAAATAGACTTCAATGATATCCGTACAACCCTGCAAGCATTGTATGCGATTTACGATAACTGCAACTCATTGCATACCAATGCATACGATGAGGCCATTACAACGCCAACCGAACACAGTGTGCGACGTGCGATGGCCATTCAATTGATCATCAACAAGGAATTGGGCCTCACGAAAAATGAAAATCCATTGCAGGGCTCCTTTATCATTGAGGCCTTGACAGAGCTGGTCGAAGAGGCCGTGTTGTTAGAGTTCGACCGCATCACGGAGCGAGGAGGCGTCATCGGAGCCATGGAAACCATGTACCAGCGTTCTCGCATTCAGGAAGAAAGTCTGCACTATGAAACCCTGAAGCACACCGGAGAATTCCCCATCATCGGCGTCAACACGTTCCTCGCTAAGAATGGCTCACCCACTCTCACGCCTGGAGAGGTCATCCGAGCAGAGACCGGTGAAAAAGAAAGCCAGTTGGCGCAAGTCGAGCGAATGCACAGTGGCTATGCCAAAGAATCGGCACAAGCTATTGAACGCGTCAAAAAAGCGGCTGTTTCAGGTGAAAACGTATTTGAATCACTCCTAGAAAGCGCAAAGTATTGTACGCTCGGCCAATTGAGTGAAGCCTTATTTGAGGTGGGCGGCGCCTACCGAAGAAACATGTAATGGATTCAACCAAAGCGACGGCGGGAGTGGCTTGGATGCTCTTGGCCACTGTGCTCTACACAGCGGCCAACCTTTGCGTCAAAGCGCTCGCTCATTTGCCTACCCAAGAGTTGGTCTTTTTACGTTCCATTGTGTCTCTGCTCCTCACGGGTGGATGGCTCTGGTGGAAGGGATATCCGCTGCTTGGTGTGAATCGTAAATGGTTGCTCATCCGAGGCATTTTTGGCACCATCGGGCTCGCAACCTTTTTTCATACGCTCCGCTTTATTCCTATTGCAAGCGCGACAGTCATCCAATACCTCTCCCCTATTTTCACGGTGCTCTTGGCACGGTATTTTGACGGCCAACGGTCTATGAGGCCCATACAATGGGCCTTCTTCGCAACGGCATTTCTAGGTGTGCTCATGGTCAAAGGATTCGACCCTCGCATCAATTGGTTTTATTTTTCGCTGGGAGTCATTAGCGCTATGGCCGCAGCTATGGCCTACCTCGCCACCATGAAATGCAGGGAAACTGATCATCCCGTGGGCGTGGTCATTTGGTTTCATTTGGTCGCCGTGCCCGTTACAGGAAGCTGGACAGCATTCACATGGGTGGCGCCTGTAGGACAAGAGTGGCTGTTAGCCTTGGCTGTAGGGTTACTGAGTGTGATTGCTCAAATTGCCATGACATTTGCACTGCATCAAGGACAGGCCAATGTCATCATGCCGTTTAAATATTTCGGTGCAGTGCTGGCTTTTGCCTTTGGCTTGCTCCTTTTCGACGAAAGGCTCAGTAAATGGGCGCTTGTTGGCATCGCCATTGTCATCGCCTCCGTTACAATCAATACGATCCTCAAGCGCCGTTGGGAACAAAGAACGGGCTAAGACTTGCGTGCATTCATCGCCAGGTATGAAGCAACAAAGGCAACGGGAAGATAGCCAGCTAAATCCGTGAGGAGCATCCACTTTGGCAAGGGAATCATTGCAGCGTTCGCTGCTCCCGCAAAGAAAAAAACCACGCCCAACACCCAACCCGGAAAGGAGGCCCGCAGCAGCGGTTTACATTGAATCCACTCCCTGCTCAGCGGAGCGACAAGCATAGCCAAGAAAGCGGCCAAAGCCGTGCCCAGCCAATGCGAAACCATGACCGCCCACTTAGCGGAAGACGGAAGCTCCTGAATGTGCGACTTCATCGCTTCGGGATCGTCCATCGGAAGTAATTCCATGGACGCTTCTGGAATCAATTGTCCAGAAACATCGTGAAGCCAGAGCATCAACATACTTCCCGCACCAATCGCTATTGGATAGACTAAAATCCAACGTATGATTTTCATAGCGCACAATGCTTTAAGGGCACTGCGTGTTCCCAAATGTGTTTTTGATAAGCCGTCTGCAGGCGCTGCGTCCATTCACCCATGGAAGCATCGAGGCCAATCTGACGGCCATCGATTTCGACTACATGAGCCAATCCCCCCATGGTCCCCGTCGTAAATACCTCGTCAGCCGTATAAAATTCAGTCAACGAAACTCGCCGTTCCTCCAACGGCATATTCAGAAGTTTCCCCAACTCCATCACCATCCGTCGGGTTAACCCAGGCAAACATGCTGTCGCAAGTGGAGTAATCAACCGGCCATTGCGAATGGCGAACACATTGGTCGCATTCGTTTCAGCCACAAAGCCTTCCAAATCTAACATCAGTGCATCATCCGCACCTGCCACATTGGCTTCAATCTTCGCTAGAATATTGTTCAATAAATTGGCGTGATGGATTTTTGAATCCAGGCAAGAAGGGCTGTTGCGGCGGATGGCGGAGGTCACCAACCGGATGCCTGCATTGCCATACACCATGCCTTTGTATTCAGCTAGGACGATTAAGGTAGATCCCATGGTATTCAATCGAGGATCCATCCCGCTGGTCGTTTTTTGCCCCCTCGTTAGGGTGATGCGAGCGTGAACGCCATCGCACATACCATTCGCCTCCAAAGTTTGAAATATCGCCGCGCAAACTTCTTCCCTGCTAGGGATGGAATCAAAGGCCAAAGCATGTGCCGAATCCAACAGGCGGGTAACATGTTCATCGAGTTGAAAGGCGCGCCCCTTCGTGATTCGGAGTCCCTCCCAAACCGCGTCTCCTCCTTGAACGACACTATCCAGCACACTCACCTTTGCCGCTGCCCTCGGGACCAGTCCATTGACCCAAACCATAGTGGATTCATTGCGAGGATCAGGTTGATTGAATTTTGCCATGGTTCAAATGATGGATTTCCGTTTGAGTTGATCGTATATCGGTTCTACTTCCTGAAGGAGGGGTTTAAGCGACTTGGGCAGCGTTGGATTGGAGTCAATGCTCCGCTCTTCCGCGGGCGATTCCCAGCCGGTGGAAGCATGCACGCGCTCATACCAATACTTAGCCCAAATGCCATCTTCCTCTCGAGGACCTCTCGGCCATTGGAGCATCGCTGAATCAAATAGCAGCCCCAACCAATCACAAATTGTGCGCAACGATGCCTCTGGATTGGCCACTAAAGCATCCGACTCAATGACAGCCACTGGCCACCCCGACTGCTCACAATGATTAAACCATTTCCACTGATGGTTGTACGCCAGGTCCATCGTGGTAGGCCGCTTGATATGGGCGCGGTAAGAATTCAAAACGTTTCGAGGGTCACGCACCAAAATCAGATGCTTGTGCATCTCAAAATCTGAGGCAGACCATCCTTCTAAGTGGTTTCCCATGTGCTTCAAAAACACATGTTGATTCACTCCTTCCCACTGCTTCAAAACTTCCTTACGCTTCCATGGCATGGACCTTATCACTTCTTTACGCGATGGGCGTTCAACACCCGTTTTTCGAAGGAAGTGACCAAACAAGGGCTCGTCGACTACCTTCATGTCGCTGCGTTGCGCAAAACTGTACATCAGCGCTGTACTGCAATTGCGCGGACCGGACCACAGCGAAATCACCATGAATATCCTGTTATCGAACGACGGTAACTGTGCCCGTATATGTCCGAGGTACCATCTCATGGACAGATTGTACCTCAAGACGGTACATGAATTGTCCGTCACGGACAAAATGGCCACCTGACTGGTGCTCTCCAATCCAAGGTTCTAAGGGATTGAATGATTCAAAGACTTTCTCCCCCCATCGATTGATGACCAGCAAATGATATGACTCCGTCATGAAGGACTCTCCCACAGGCAGAAAGGCATCATTGAGTCCATCGTTGTTTGGACTAAATGAATTCGGAACATAGATGGCGAATTCAATGGGGATGAAGTAGGCAACCAGTTCCTCCTGATCTTGATTTGGAAGCGTGATGCTGGCCGATGTTGGACCAGGATTAGGCTCCGAGTAAGCAATTTCCCAGCGATCAAAGGCCCAATTTTCAACCGGAGCTGCCTCTGCGTTCAGCAAACCGGCAATTTCGAGTCCACCTTCCCACTCATCCGTCACAATCACGGCACCGCCTTCTATTCGGACGACACCCGTATTGGCCGGTTCTACCCGCACCTTCAAGTCAGAATGTTCGATCACATCAAAATTCGCTGTAATGGTCGCAGACTGGGTAACTGAAATGGTTCCTTCGCTCGAGGTCATGGATGGATTCACATCCGGACCCGTAGACGTCCAACCTGTAAATACGTGCCACTCGTCCAAACCAACGGCCGCCAGATCGTGACCGCCATATGACAGCAACTCAGTGGCTGGATAATCCAACAATGCCGAGCCATCAAGGTAAATTTCACCTGCTCCAGGCGGGTTAACCACGAACGTCAACTCCTGCGGATCGGCATTCGAGGCAAAGTAAGCCACCAAGGTCGCATCGCCTGTCAACGTGAAGCCCAAACTGGGATTCGAAGGGTCAGCCAGGACTATATCGCCTTCCACAACCTCCCAAAACAGGAAGATTTCACCGTATGCTTCCTCGGCCGTAAGATCCATAGGAACGCCCGCAAAATACGTAGCGTCCATAGGAACATCATACGGCCCAATTTCCACAGAATTCACTTGCACATCGCCGAGGCCATCAATGATGAGTGTGAGCGTAACAGATTCGACATCGTAGCAATCCTCAATACCACCGATTAACGTCTCTGCGCATCGCTCCTCAATGAAATCATGAATTTCCTGAACATTCGCCTCCCATTGCGGATAATTTCCGCCCCAGCGGTCCATGTGACGATCCATTTCGGGTTCAATGACCATGATCATGCTGTCGAGCACAGCGTGCATGTTATCGCAGCTGAAATGGGTGTTGCTCAAGTCTGCCCACCGGTTGATGTAAGTGGCCCAGAAATCCTCGTTTTCGAGCAATGCATTGAAGATGGGAATGTGTCCTTGCCCACCCGGATTGTCCAACGATTCGGGATTGCAAGGATCAGCGTCTGATGATTGCGACGGGATACCCGTGTAATTGGCACCGTGCCCAAACGTATTGTCCATGTCCCACAGGGCATACCTCCATTTTTTTCCGCTCCCATCCGGATGACGACCACGCCACCAAGCTGTATTCCAATTCAACCAATCGGCGCAAACCGTAAACGAATTGAGCAAGACATAATCGATCAAGCTCATGGTGTTAAAGACACTCTGCACGTACTCGTAGTTGTCCGCGTTGGTCATGTCTTGACCCGTAACAAAATTGACAAACGGATTCCAATCGTTGCTGCTTCCATACTCTACCCACGTGCCTCCCCACGTTTTGATAAAATCGACAAAGTGCCGAGGTTGGTCGTAGTACTCCGTAGTGAAGTCCAAGTCATCTACCTTTTCGCGGAATTCATACACCCCCCAATACTCGCCATTCAAGTAGACAATGCAGCTCTCGTTGGTTCGCTCATCGATCTTCAAATCAGCCAAATGACTGAGCGTCTGAACGTACGCATCCCGGATATGACCGCCTCCTGAACTGGGATAGTTGTCATTGGCCGCTGCTTTGAAAATCAGGCGTTGGTAGGCATCGCGCTCTTTCACATGAAACAAGGGCTGTGTGATGGCGTAGCTGTGGCCCATTTGATCTCGCGTGATGTAGTCAAACCCTTTTTGCGGATAAGCATTGGAGTCGTTCCCGTGCTCATTTGAATCGCCAGAAGCCTCGCACCAAAAAGAACCATCCGGATGGAAAAACTCGACGTGGCAGGGCTCATCCGCTCCACCGCCCCATCCACCTGGCCAATTGCCGTCCTCTTGCTCATCGCCAGACACCGAAACAACTATGATCGTGTGCGCGTCATCTCCTGTAAAATACGAATTGGTGGTGATGTGTGAATCGGTCAACGTGCCGGAAGGATCAAAGCATCGTGCGCGGATCACGGTCGTCTGATTGACCGCAATGGGTCCGCTGTAGAGCGCACTGCCCGCGTTGGGTGCATATCCGTCCAAGGTGTAGCGAATCTCAAATCCAGCTGGTGCAGTGAGCGTTACGTTGGTTCCCCCAGGGTAGTATCCTGCATCTTCTACAAACTCCGGTGTAGGCGCATAATCGTCAAACAAATCTGCAGCGACTCCACTTCCCGGAGTGGGATTTGTGCAAACCTTCCATTGTCCCAGAACTCCATCTTGATCCCGCGCCCAGCTGTGGTCAGCTTGGGTAGGCGTCCAATCTTCGTAAAAAGTATACGACTCCAACACGTTGCCGTTGGGATCGGAAAAGACGAGCGATTCACCCATGGTCTGGGTGATTTTAAAATTGGTATTCAGATTGCCTCCTACGTACAAATTTTCAGGGACCTCTCCTTCATTGGAGCAAATAACCAATAAATACCCCCCAGAATTAATCGTCGTACCTGCCGGAATTTCAAACATTTCCGGGTTGTCAGGATTGTCCGACAAAAAGTAGCCTTCTAAATCTACTTGCGAGGGACCTTCATTGTAGAATTCAATGAAATCTTCGTTGTCGCCATTGACCCCTAGCGTGTAATTGGAGGCTGAAAACTCATTGATAACGACTTGAGCAGACGCACCAACTGCAGCTGCTAAAATCCAAATTACCGTCAATAATTGCTTCATCATAGTGATTGAGGTGCGACCCAAATTATTGGACATTTAAGCGTCCCGTGAAAGAAGTCGAATTTCCACTTAAGGTGTACATGTAAGAACCGCTTCGCAGACCATTTCGTTCAATGACGTGCGATGTTCCATTCACACGTTCATTGTAGACCACTCTTCCTGTAGCATCGGAAATCACCAGATGCAGGAATTCTCGAGAAGGATTTGAGAAGCGCAAGGTAGCCTGATCCCTCATTGGATTCGGGTACAACATAGGTGCAATGGCATCAATATTATCCGCTACCCCACTTGAAATAACGCATCCCTCTTCAATGACTGTCAAGGTGTTGTGGTAACTCTCATTCACTACATCGGTGATGAAGTCTATGCATACCTCCTCTTCAACGGCCGTCCAGTACAACCGCACCAATGGCACGTAGTCGTAATGCTTTGGAAAGCTCATATTGTCATAAGACAAGCCAATAACTTCCACCCCACCTGGCGCAAAGGATGGCACGATCGGATATTCAATGGGGTCGGCAATGCTAATCGCGGAAGAGATGGAAATGCCGCTCATTGAAAATTGGTAGCCTACAATCCGGTTGTTGGGATTGAGAACGTGGATGTCCATGTACTGCTGGCCCCAATTGACCGCACCGATGGTAAACTGCACCGTATCGAATGGATTGACAATGTGATTCACCGGAAAGTCGCATTTGTCGTGGTACCCCAAACTATCGGGGTGCTCGTGGAGCACATTGTAGAGTTGACACAAAGCAAGGTGCGCGGCATCGGTAACCGTGATGGCATCGTCTTGATCAATGTCCGTGCAAGGAAGGGGCTCGATGTCGTCGCCGAGGATGTGCTCTACGTACGAAACTGCATCCGCAAATTCTTGCTCACCGTTGTTATCGAGGTCGCCCATTAAGGCCGTTCCGCCGCAATCGCCGTTGCAATCGACTTGCTCGGTACCAAATGGAGTTCCTGTGCAATCGTTGAAGGGCTCGCAACCTTCCACACTTTCCACAACAAGCTCTCCGGAGCTGCGGTCTAAATTGATACAAACCGCCGCGTGGTTGTTTTCGTAGGAGTTCTCCGATCGACCAAGCGCATCTGGAATGAAGTCATAATTCGCACGCACAACAAGGTAATAGGTTCCGTCTTGAACTTCCGTTACATCAATCCATTGACAGCTCAAACCCGCTCCGTAAATGTCTCCACAACCAGCTGATATGCCCATGTTACCGCAGCCGTATTGACCTGTGCCTCCTCCACTGCACTCCAGGTCCATCACACAGAAGCCATTTTTGAATCCAATGGGAATTACTTGGCCTTCAATCGTAAACAAATCATATTTGGCGTAACCCTGATGATGCCAGTGGTTGTGGCAATCTCCCCACTCGAACTGATTGTTATCCGCTTGGCTTGGCACACCGATGTAGTAATCCAGGTCACCTATATTCAGGATGTGGGTCGTAAATCGGACCAACTCGCGATCTCCATATCCATTCAGGCAACCCTCCTCGATGTAGCAATCTGATTCATTGACCTGCATCACCTCGGTCGAAAGGCTGTTCACAATGGCCTGAGCACTCACAATCAAATCCGGCCCCGTACAATCGGGGTCGCCCGGATAGACACAATCCCCGCTGTCTACTTCCGCAAGCGGATTGAAGTTGCACGCTGTGTCATCCATGCATCCTGTGGGTGGACCGACAAAGTCAAACTCCCAGTCAAAACCAGCTGCACACGGACCATCTGGATCATCCGTTCCAAGCCCCATGCGCACCCAATACGTAACACCGCCCTCGAGAAGCACTGTCAAATTCGCTTGCTCACCGCATCCCCCTTCTTCATCGTCGTAATAAATCGACCCCTCATTGGTGTCATCAAAATTGCCCATGTTGCAATAGTCATAGATCCAAAGGCGCGTGTCGCAGTCGACATCGCACGTTGAAAACAAGTACATGCCATTGGCTGATGGAGTAAATGTGTACCAGGCGTTTTCCGTGTCTTGTGCCACTACTCCATAGTCCGACTCATCCAAGACCAAGGCATCATTGCAAGTGGTCCCTGGAGCACAGTCGAAACTAATGGTCTCGCCATAGCCGTACGCATAGCCCGTCGCTATTTCAACGCTATCCTGGTAAATCCAGTACCCACCTGGAGCGTAAATGCCATCTCCGTAAGAATCAAAAATTGAGAACTGCAAGCAGGGCTCTTCGATTTCTGAATCGAAACATACAACGGCACCCTCGGATTCTCCTGAAGCAATAATTTCTCCATCATGGAGCAGTTCCCATGAAATCTCATTTGGCCAGTTGTCAGGCACAATGACAATCTCGATTTCCGTTTCATTGGCCTCACATTGTGCGGAGAGGCTCAAGGGTATCAGCATGGCTGGCAGCGCAAATAGCGCAAAAACCATCAAAACTCGTGAAGGTTCGAATCGAAGCATTGGTGGACAATTTCAGGTTTGAGGACGAAGATAACCAATCCTAAAGACAGGAACACCTTACGCCCTGAGTTGGTTGCATCATCTTGGCATGAATACCACGAATATCCCTTAATTTTGCAGCATGGCACATGAATCCTCACACGACCACGGGCATCCCAGCGAACCCGAGCAAAACGAAATCGGCGGACCCGTAATCTTCGCCATTATCCTTTTTGGACTCATAATCACCGTCATTGCCTTCCTGGCTTGACGGTCTGATTATCGCACCAGGTCCATTTCTTCGACCAGGTGCCCAGCACCGGCATAGACATCGGTAATCCAAAGGACGTACCGGATATCGACCATGATATTCCGACAGCGAGAGCCGTCGAACAGGATGTCGCTCATCGTGGATTCCCACGATCGATCAAAGTTAATGCCCACCAAATGGCCATCGCCATCAATGGTTGGAGAACCAGAGTTTCCTCCCGTCGTGTGATTCGAGCCGGTAAAACAAACGGGTAATTCTCCTTCTGAATTGGCATAAGCACCCCACTCCTCTGCGCGAAGTGCTTCAACCAAATCCAACGGGAGATCAAAGTCCGGATCGCCCGGAACATACTTTTGCAAAATCCCCTTGGCCGTGGTAAAAGGCAAATAATTCATGCCATCATACGGCGCGGATCCTTCGACCTTTCCATACGTCAGGCGCAATGTGCTGTTCGCATCTGGAAAGAATGCTCGCTCGGGAAAGAGCATGCGCAATCCTTTCGTGTACTGACCCGTCAAGGAATCCAAACGCAAAGAGGAGGATCCGTAACCCGCAGCAACTTTCTCAAAATACGTCGACCGCAACGACTTAATCAACCTAAAAACAGGGTCTTTCTCTAGTTTCGCGAAGGACTTCTGACTGGCCTTGGCCAAGAGCGATTCGATCTCGATTTGATTGTCAAAGATTGATTTTTCATAGAGTTTTTCAGCCCAGATCTCAGGATCACCCGTTGCATCTTTCATGGCTTCTGGCACAAACTCTGCCCCTACATGGTTCAAATAAGGATCGACCAATGCTGCCATAAGCGCTTCATCAACAACCGCGTCGTATTGCCGAAAATGATCCGATGTCGACGATTTCAGAGCTTCAATGGTTCCATCGAGCTCACCCGCCGCCGCCAACGATTCCCAATTTTCAATCAAGGCAGCAAAAGACCAAGCGTAATTCAACACATCCGGCCCGTAGAACAGCCATTCAATGAAAAGACTTCTCGCCAACATATAGGGCTGTCGCTCCGCATTGGCATCCTGCATCTGCGCAATGAGCTGCATGGCATTCACATCTCCGTTTTCAGCAGCACGCTCCATAAAAGCGGCCTCCAACTCCAACTTTTTTCCGATAGCATCCAGCTCCGTCAACCCACTGTTTTGGCCAATCCACTTTTTCCAAGCGTTTGCGATGGAACTTTGTTTGTCTGCATAGGCAATGCGCAAAGCTGCCGATTGGGCGCGGGCTGAGTTAACCACCGAAAGCGAAGCATCACGCATATCGATTCGAGCCGGATTCAAAGTTTCCACCACGTACTTGACTGCATCGCTCGTGAGGTATTGCTCTGTTCGGCCTGGAAAACCAAACACCATGGTGAAATCGCCCTCCTTCACCCCACCGATGTCCACTGGAAGGTGATGCTTGGGACGGTAGGGAACGTTATCAGCACTGTAGTCTGCTGGCTCATTCTCGGCATCCGCATAAATGCGAAACATGCTAAAGTCCCCAGTATGACGCGGCCAAACCCAATTATCCGTATCACCGCCAAACTTCCCTACAGCCGATGGTGGAGCACCCACCAAGCGCACATCTCGGTACGTTTTGGTCGTGATCAGGTAATGGCTGTTTCCAAAATCAAAGGCAATGACCTTGCCTTCCAATCCGTTTCCATCCGTCGCAGCCGCCACTAATTCTGCCTTGGTTATCGCCGGATCATCCGCATTCGCAATAGCCTCTGAAACGTCCACAATCCTGTCTATGAACGTCGCCACCAGATTCGAATTGGGCAATTCATCCGCTCGTGTCATCGCCCAAAATCCATCGGTCAAATAGTCACTTTCAACCGTGCTGTGGAAGGCAATTTGCCCATAACCGCAGTGATGATTCGTCAACAAAAGGCCTTCAGCACTTACCATTTCGGCCGTACACCCTCCATTGAAATCAACGATGGCGTCCTTCAAACTCCCTTCGTTGATGCTGTAAATATCCTCTGCCGACAAATGCATGCCCATGGCTTGCATATCGCCTTCAACCGCTTGCAGTAAGGTGGGAATCCACATGCCCTCCTTGGCACAGGAGAAAAATTGAATTCCGCAAAATATAAACAGCACCCCTGTCCGTATGATCACTCGAATCATTGTTTTTCGTTTTGTTTGAGGGGTTGAAGATAATGAGAGCCGGATTAGTTTTGTAGAATGGAATGGAAGGCAGATTTTAGATCCGATACGTTGACCCGGCCAACAGCGGCCATGTTGAATGCAATGCACGTGGCAGAAACAGGTGACGATGTATTTGCAGAAGACCCAACGACCGAGGCTTTTCAATCTCGATGCGCAGCCATGTTCGGCCACGAAGCTGCACTTTTTTGTCCTTCGGGAACCATGACCAACCAAATTGCCATCAATGTGCATGTTCGTCCCGGTGACGAGGTTATTTGCGATCGCATGGCGCATGTTTACAATTATGAAGGAGGTGGAATTGCTCGAAATTCCGGGGCCTCCGTGCGCATGGTACATGGGAACCACGGGCGGTTTACTTGGGAAGATGTTCGGTCAGAAATCAATCCATCAGACAGCCACTATGCGCGCACATCCTTGGTTTGCATCGAAGACACCTGCAACCGCGGAGGAGGGTCAGTTTGGTCATTGGATGGCATCAAAGACGTCAAGATGGGATGCCAGGAAATGGGATTGCCCTTGCATCTCGATGGCGCTCGATGTTGGAATGCCATGATTGCGCGAGCAGATGATCAACTTCCAACGGATGAGGCTTGGCGCTCCTACGGTCAATTATTTGATTCTATCTCCGTTTGCTTTTCCAAAGGCCTGGGCGCACCTGCAGGCTCAGTGCTTATCGGGTCAACCGAATTTATTGCTGAAGCGCACCGAGTGCGAAAAGTGTTTGGTGGGGGAATGCGGCAAATCGGTGTATTGACCGCCGCCTGCGATTACGCGTTGGATCACGAATTACCGCGACTCCACCAAGATCATGCACATGCTCAAATGCTTGGAAAGGCACTCGAGCCATTGAAGCACGTGGTGGCCATAGATCCCATTGAAACCAACATTGTCATTTTTGAGATTGCTCCCGGAATGACGGCATCCGAATTTGTAAAAGATGCCGAGTCCAATGGTTTGCTTTGCTTTGCTTTCGGACCCCAGCGAGTCCGCATGGTGACGCACCGCGACCTCAGCACGGAACAAATCGAAGAAACTTGCCGAGTATTAGCGTCCTCCTCGTTGAACCGTTAACTGCCGTGTAACCACCCGGTCGGCGTCTGAAAACTGCACGACGTACTGTCCTTGTGGCCATCCTGACACATCAAAAACCGGAGCGCCACCACCCGTCCACCAGGTGGTTGCGATAGGTCTCCCTGTCAAATCGTAGGCTTGTGCGTGCCAACCGCGCTCACTTGGATTGAGGTCAAGAAACACCGACTGAGCAGCAGGATTCGGATACAGTGTCGCTTGACCCAAGCCCACCTCATTGATCCCAAGGGAACAATCGTGCACGGTCAAAATCAGAGCATCCGCAAAAGAACATCCTGTTTCAGTGCTTCCATTGAGGATGATGCTGTACGTACCGGGTGCAAAGGTGCCGGGCTCGACATAGAAAAACTGGTTGGAAGATCCATCCTGCCACTCATAATCGTAGCCCAGCGGACCGTATAAAAGCAACGGCTCATCTTCGCAAATAATCGTATCATTTCCGATAAAGAAATCGCTTGCCTCCACTTCTGGAATAAACGCCGTTACGGGGTAAACGCACCCGCTCGCATCCGTTATGTCCAATTGGTAAGTTCCTGGGAACAGCATCTCAAGATCCTCTAGGTCAGAGGTGAACTCATTCGGCCCCGACCACGCAAACGTGTAGGGCGCATTCGCACCTTCCACCGTGACGTCCACTGATCCATCCGCTGCATCTTCACAGCTAGCTTCTGTTACATCGGTCTGCACAGACCACGCTGTAGGTGCCGAAATAACACGCTCAATCGAGAATGTCGTTCCGCATGCCGTCGTGATATCAGCATTGTACACGCCTGGAGCTAAATCAAAAATCCAACGGTCATCGGAACTGAAACCTCCTGGCCCCGACCAAGAGCAATCAAAATCAGAACCGCCTTCATTGACAAAGGGAAGAATGAAACCATTTGGCTCGCTGTCTTTATCCAGTGGGCATGTAACATTTCGAACCTGTGCATCAGCGGATGTCTCAAACGACTCTGAGGTGTAGACTGACACATCTGCGTCGCCTGTTTGACCTGCCCATCCATCCACTTGAATCAAGTACGTTGCATCCACTTCAAGACAACTAGTAAACATGGTAGATCGGTATCCAGCGCACCAGTCGTCATTGGATGCGACCAATTCGTAAGAATCAAAATCGCCACAATCATCCACACGGTACAAGGCCAACTGGGTATCAAAGGTCGAGCTATCCGAACAAGTCGTGATCGTCAAAGGATCTGTCGTTAACGGAGTAAAAGTCAACCACACCGAGCTGCTGACATTTCCGTCTGAACCGCACCAAGAACCTGATAAATTGCACGACCCACTAGGAGCAGCAGGTGGACTGACTTCTCCAGATTGGACAGACCCCCCTCCTGATGTGACGGTAACCGAAGGACCGTCCACTTGAATCGGAGCCGCATCGCATGGAACATCGTGGTCAATGAATAAACTTTCTCCAGCAGTGAAGGTCCAGACGTTGCCATAACCAGAACCATTGAAGATACCCGAAAGCGCTCCATCCATGTGCAGATTGAATCCGCTTCCCCCATCTCCGTAACTATCTACATGGATTAAATCCAAAGTCACTCCTTCTGCTACACAAAATGGGCCTTCCATGTAAATAGCATTGTTGTCATAGGTGGATCCGCCGTTGCCGCCATTGCCGCCACCGTCGCACCCTACATTGTCTGAATTCCCGCCGCTCGCTATAAAATTCTCACCGCCACATGCTTCTCCAGAAGGCGCCAATTCCCAATACATTTCATACCCCCAAGCATCTGTATCTATGACAAATTCTAAGGCTATTTCGCCCGCTTCACACTGGGCGCTGGCAGTCGTCAGAGAGAGGGAGGCAAATAATAAACTAAGCAGAGGAATTAAGTTCTTCATTACGAAATTTCTTAGAATCTGAACTTCGAAGATAAGTCAATTGGAATGCCCCGTACCAAGCCCTAATTTTGGCACTCCGAATGCGAATCCTCCTCTCTCCTTCCAAGACCATTTCATTCGATGATGCTCCTGTAACCAAGAGGGTGTCTACACCCGTCTTCTTGAGTGAAGCCGCATTACTGATGTCTAAATTAAAGTCGCTCGGAACTTCAGAAATCGCTGACCTCATGAAGGTAAATGCCGGTTTGGCTGAGACAGCGGCTTCGTACATCGCGCACTGGAGAGCCCCTTTCACCAAAGAAAATGCCAAGCCTGCTGCTGGCTGCTTCAAGGGTGCCGTATACACAGGGCTTGATGCACGTCAGTGGTCGGACGACGAATACGAATTCGCTCAAGCCCATGTGAGAATACTCTCCGGCTTGTATGGCGTCCTGCGACCGCTCGATCTGATTCAACCCTATCGCCTGGAAATGGGCTTAAGGTGGTCGGTGACGCCTCAGATTTCGAGTCTTTACGCTTTTTGGGGAGACCGTATTCAAAAAGAGGTCGAGCAAAATTGCGATGGGCTTATCATCAATTTGGCCAGCAAAGAGTACAGCAAGGCGGGTCTGTCCAAAGCCTTTGAAGGGCGTGTTATCACGCCTGAATTCAAGGAGTTGGTAGGAGACGAATACAAACCACGCATGACCTACGCCAAACAGGCGCGAGGCACCATGGCGCGGTTTATTGTTCAACATCGATTGACCCAAGCTGAAGACCTCAAAAAATTCAATGGAATGGGGTACGCGTTCACCCCACACCTGTCCCAGGCAGATCGCTGGGTTTTTACCCGAGACAGCAGCGCAGCATAAGCAAAATAATTTCACACCCATGAAGCAATTTTTCAAAGCGAGTACGCTTTACATTTTAACTATTTCGCTGGCCACATCGTGCCAAGCACAAAAACCCGATCCAGCTATGGAATCCATCAGTTATGCCCTCGGCATTCTCTTTGCAAAAAACCTACAAGACCAAGGAATGAGTGAAATCTCTTCCGATGAAATGTCGAAAGGGTTGGCCGAACAAATGAGCGGAAACGCTACCCTCACCCCCGAGCAAGCCAATGCCATGGTCGGAGAATTTTTTCAAGCTAAAAAGGAAGCTATCGGAGCCGCATACCGCACGGAATGTGAGGATTTCTTGACCGAAAATGCGAAAAATGGAGACGTCGAAGTCACAGCCTCCGGATTGCAGTACACCCATCTCACGGAAGGCAGCGGCGATGCACCAACAGCCGAATCCACCGTCACAGTGCACTACCGCGGCACACTCTTGGACGGCACTGAGTTTGACTCCTCCTACAACCGAGGCGAGCCAATTTCGTTCCCTCTCAGCGGTGTCATCAAAGGCTGGACCGAAGGTTTACAACTCATGAAGCCCGGTGGAAAGACCAAATTCTTCATTCCGCAAGAATTGGCATATGGAGCCAACCCCAACCCCAACGGTCCCATTCCTCCTTTCGCGGCACTCATCTTTGAAGTGGAATTGATTTCCATTCAATAGCACCGTTTACCATCTCATTCAGAAAGCCCTGGGTTCGCCCGGGGCTTTTTGTTGGATATCAGTGAAGCAGAACGACACTTTCCAAAGCGAAAATTCTTAGTTTGCGTGGCATGAACGCATTGATCACAAACGACGCCGTTGTCCTGGGCCTGTTGATCGCCACCTTGGCACTGGTTTTCCACAGCAGCACCCTGCCCCGCTTCAAGAAATTCTACACCATCATTCCAACGCTTTTGGTTTGTTACTTCTTACCAGCGATGTACAATTCGTTTGGATTGGTGGACGGTGAAGAATCGAATCTTTATTTTGTGGCTTCTCGCTATCTCTTGCCGGCGAGCTTAGTATTGCTGTGCCTGAGCATCGATCTCAAAGGCATCTGGAATCTGGGACCCAAAGCACTCATCATGTTTTTCGCAGCCACTGTCGGCATCGTCATCGGTGGACCTTTGGCACTATGGGCCGTGAGTTTCATTGAACCCAACGTTCTAGGAGGAGACTCACCTGAAGCCTTCTGGCGGGGCTTGTCTACGGTAGCAGGAAGTTGGATAGGCGGAGGCGCGAACCAAGCCGCTTTGAAAGAAATTTCGCACACGACCGATGATCAATTTTCAGCAATGCTCATCGTTGATGTTTTTGTTGCGAACCTGTGGATGCCCTTTCTGCTGGTGGGTGCTGGCATGAGTGCGGTGTTAGATCGAAAACTCAAGGCCGATTCATCGGCTGTGGATGAACTCAAGACCAAGGTGGAGAAATTTCAATTGGGCATTGCGCGCATCCCTTCCTTCACGGATTTGATGATCATTGGTGGCATTGCCTTTGGTTCAGTAGCAGTAGCCCATTTGTCAGCGGACTCTTTGGGGCCCGCTTTTCATGCGTGGTTCGCGTCTATCCTTGAGTCCAACCCCAATAGCTTTGTTCAATATTTAAGCAGTCTGGAGCAAGGGTTCTTTTGGATTGTCGTTGTTGCGACGGGGCTTGGCATCGGACTGAGCTTCACGGGCTTGCGCAACTATGAGGGGGCCGGAGCGAGTAAATTAGGCTCCGTCTTTTTGTATGTCCTGGTGGCGACTATCGGCATGAAAATGAATGTCGTCGAACTCTACCACAACTGGGACGTGTATTGGTCCGTCATTTTGATTGGACTCATTTGGATGTTGACTCACATTGTTGTGCTTCTCACCGTCGCGAAGATCATCCGGGCACCTTTTTTCTTTGTCGCTGTGGGTTCACAAGCGAATGTTGGGGGTGCAGCAAGTGCACCCATTGTAGCCAGTGCATTTTCTCCTGCTCTGGCTCCTGTAGGCGTCTTGTTGGCGGTCTTGGGGTATGCAGTTGGAACCGTGGGGGCCATCGTATGCATGGAGCTTATGCACGCCATATCGATGTAGGGTTGAGTTTAAACCCGCCGGGTATTGCTTCAGACTAAGTCTGATTACTGGTTGGCTTTAATCGAGCCAGTGTCCCATCAATGCCTTCTTCACTGCAAGGTACCGGGCATTCTCTTCGATTGGTTCAATCACCAGTCGTTCCCGAGCTTGCACTTCTATCCCATTGGCTTCGAGTTCCCTGACTTTCTCGGGATTGTTCGTGAGCAGTCGAATGGTCTTGACATTCAATGAATTCAGAATTTCAGCGGCCACCGCAAATGACCTCCCATCAGAGGGGTGTCCGAGCGCTTCATTGGCTTGGATGGTATCCATTCCTTCATCTTGCAGGTTGTAGGCCTTCAGCTTTTCTACCAGCCCAATGCCCCGGCCTTCTTGCCGGAGATAAATGAGAAATCCTCCTTCCATAGCAATTCGCGCAAGAGCCTGATCCAATTGGGCACCGCAATCGCAGCGTGTGGAGCCGAATACGTCACCTGTCATGCATTCACTATGAACGCGCACCAAAGGAGCACCCCCGTCCTCAAGCATCTTCGATTTTAGAAGGACATGCGGATACATCTCCTTTTCCTCACCAAATGCCATCATCGTAAAGGCCCCATAGGAGTTGGGCAGTCGCGCTTCAACAAGTTTTTTCACAGAGCAAAGGTATGAAGTGTTGGTCGTCTAGGAAGGACCAAGATGGGAACCCATAAAAAAGGCCGGTCCCAATGGAACCGGCCTCTTTATTGAATGTTCTAAACGTTCGATTACTCTTCGCACTGTGTTCCGAACACAGACAAGAAACCGAGCAAGTCAGGTGTCGCCACCAAACCATCTCCGTCCAAATCACCAGGACATGCATTGAGTTCAAACTCACATGAACCGTCGTCCGTGTTGGCCGAAGCATCATAGTTTTCAGCTGCATCATAGATGCAACCGAACACCACTGCTGTCGCACAAGAACCATCATCCTCTGTTGCATTCATATCGAATTCAGCAAAGAATGGGTCCGTGCAACCAGGGATTGGGCATGTCGCTGAGCAACTGCCTGCGCAGTATGCCACAACTCCGCCTTCGGCTGCTGTGAAAATGTAGTTTCCTCCACCAGCGCCAATTGGCAATCCTGGATTCGCTTCACACTCTTCTGGTGCATTGAAGATGGATCCCCAACCAGACCAACCGTCCGCTGGTCCAGTCGCTGCAATGACGAATTCAACAACCGTTCCTTCTTCGAGCGAGAGTGTTCCAGTGAACACACCGTCCATGTCGTCATCCGCAAGGGTAACACCCCAACCACCCCAACCGTTCCAACTTCCGTTGATCACGATGTTATCGTAATCTGCGTTCGGGAATCCAGTTGTGTTCATGTCAATCGCAAATGCGACATCGACAATAACAGGAGCATTGATTTCGGCGCATGTCAAGCATGTACCGTAGGTGTCCGCTGTTGTGCTTCCTGAATCTCCCAATCGGTTGGCATAGCTCGAACCGTCTGTAACAGGAGCGCATGTTGCACCTTCGTTGACATCGTCAATGAGGTCTTCCTGATGCGCCCAGTAATCGACCATGTACTTGTACTCAATGGTTGGACCGGGTACATCCATTGTAATCGTGTAAATACCATCGGCATCATCGTCCGACATCAAGATGTCAGCCGACCAACCCCATACTGGTCCCGTGATGTGCACGGTAGAGAATTCAACACCAGCACAATTCATGTCTACATTGAAAGTGGTGCTGTACAAGCATGACCCATCATCGGTGTTCGCTTCTGCCGAGAAATTGACTGCGCTTTCATCCGTACATCCGTATACCTCACCTTCATTGATGTCGCATGCCTCACATGATTCGAAACAAACCACATCGAGTACCATGTCAACTCCCCCCTCAACGGTAACCAAACGGTTCGTGAAACCGCCCGTTGTCAAGGTGCAAGCTGCATCTTCCTCAGGATCGAGCTGCTCGTCAGAAGCGGAATTCACAAATTTGTATTCGTGGCCACCTGCAGGCAAGATCGCTGTGTAGGTGTAGATACCATCTCCATCCGAATCATCCATAACCTCACCTGGGAAAGACCAGCCATTCAATGTTCCACCGAAAATAGTCACATCGCCTGCAACGGCAACTGTGCTCATATCCACTTGGAAAGTCACAGAAGCTTCTGACACTGATTCACATGTTCCATCTGTGCTGCACTGACCAAAGCAAGTCGAGATTGACGTTTCACCTGCTATTGCCGGCAAGAAACGGTCGTTATAACT